>Ga0302276_10002204_pt1 | contig 17223 bp, 16 predicted proteins | sample III_Bog_N2_3_FD_198768 | JGI IMG/M metagenome (GOLD analysis project Ga0302276, IMG submission 198768) | Peat permafrost microbial communities from Stordalen Mire near Abisko, Sweden - III_Bog_N2_3 | ecosystem: Environmental > Terrestrial > Soil > Wetlands > Peat | place: Sweden: Abisko...
TCGGTTTTTCTCTGCGATTCAATTGGTTTAGATCGACTTACCGAGAGGTATCAGGTTTGCCGACAACTCCTGGGCTTGCACCCGGAGGCCAATCAAATAATTTATAACACAGTAGTAATAGGATTCCGTATTGAATTCATTGATGATATTTATTTTATAATTTTATATAAAACCTATTCTGGAGCTTTTCATGACGTGGAAATCCGCCGCACGGGTCCTGTCCGTGCTCCTGTCCGTGCTCCTGTCCGCCGGCACGGCCCAGGCCGAACGCCCCAGCCCCTCCAGCCAGGCCTATCCGCCGTATATCCCGGTGGGGACCCGGGACTTCCCGCCCGCCGAGCTGCTGGCCCGGGAGGCCCGCTGGATCCGCAACCAGGTCTGGAGTTCCGGCGACCTGAGCGACGCCTCCGCCTACCTGTTCCCCAGGAGCTACGACGTGGCCTCCGGCTACGACCTGCTGGGCACCGACTACTTCAGCTGGATGCTGGAGCACAACGCGGCCTACTACCAGTACGACCTCGCCCACGACGACCACCAGATGGACGTACCGACGGGCAGCAGCAACGACGCGGCCATCGAGCGGGTGATGATGGGCTGGGGCGCCAACAGCTACGATATGGCCTGCTGGGCCATCGCCATGTCCTCGGCCACCCGCAACGGCCACTTCTCCCGCGCGGACATCCACCATTTCAACCACGCGCTGGTGGCCTACAACCAGGGCCTTGGCCGGCCCGGCCTGCCGCTGCTGGCCGGCATCGGCTTCAACGCCCAGACCTTCGGGGATCCGGCCAGCCAGATGTCCGGCGAATGGACCTGGGCGCCATCAACGCGGCCATCGTCCTGGCCGACTTCCACCGGGAGCTAGGCCATGCCGCCCCGTCCCGGGTGGCCGCGCTGCTGGCCCAGGCCCAGGCCATGATCGCCGGGGTCGACGCCGCCTGCTCCCACTGCTACAACCCCCAGGGGCTGCCCGGTGGCCGGGACTGGGTCGGCTACCTGTACGCCAACGCCCGGCAGTGGATCCCCTGGGGCTGGTGGTCCAACGCCTGCCCCTCCCAGGCCGCCACCACCTGGGCCTTCCGGGTCAATGCCGGGTTCAACAGCTTCGAACTGGGCGGCGGCGACCACCAGGCCACGGTCAAGGGGCTGGGGCTGGCCGGGGCGCCGTGATCCCGCGGCTGCCACTTCAGGCCCGGGCGGAGCCCGGACCTGAAGTCTAGAAGACAGCGTTCAGGAGCCCGAAGAAGCCGACGATGAGGGCGAAGGCGAAAACCAGCCGGGCCAGGGCCTGCCAGGTGGAGCGGGTGCGTTCGGCGGAATCCATGGGGCAGGACGAACGGGCCGGCGTCGCGCGGCCCAGGAGGTTCTGCCAGGCCGGTCCGCCGAGGGGTCGTGGCGCACGGGAGGCACCGACCCTCAGGGCGGCGAGACGTTCCGCTTCGGCTTGCTGGGCCACTTTCGCCAGTGTTGCTGGATCGATCCGGTCGTGGTCGGTCATGTCTCCTCGGTTGGCTTGTTGGTTGGTAGCGTGGAATGGGCCGGCTGGGCGATGGACTGTCGGCTGCGCATCCCAGGGCATGACGGGTGCTGGAGTCGAATAATTAGTGATACATTTAACGTGAAAGTTCCTTCCCTGGCCATCGGCAATGCGGACAGGGTGGCACCGGCGACATGATGGGCGAAGATACCCCTTTTACTGCCCTTCTGTAGCCACGGGGCATGACCCGAAGGCGGCCTTGACGGCAGGATCGGAGCCTGCGATAATATGAATATGACATATTTAACGCGATCTCGCCCAACACTTCCGCCCACCCTCCTCCAGACCCTCGCGGTCGCCGCGGCCCTCGGGCTCGGGGCGCTGGCCACCGGCTGCGGCTCCTCCGGGGGTTCCGGCGCCTCCGCCGCCAGCGAGGCCCCCCCTGCGGTGGTCCCGGTCCCGGTCGCGTCCCGCCCGGCCTTCGACCTGACCAAGGACGTGCACCCCTTCGATCCGGCGCTGGTGAAGCAGTGGCCGGGCCTGCCCAACGTCGGCACCTCGTGCTACGTGAACGCCGGCATCAAGCTGCTGGCGGCCATGCCGGACCTGGATCCCCTCCTGGCGATCGCCCCGGGCGATGCCGCCACCACCGCCAGGGTGCGCACCAGCCTGCGCCGGATCATCAACTTCATCCGCTCCGGCGGGGTCCTGGTGGGCGCGCCGGAGCGGGATGCCGAGGGCCTGCTCCGGGCCGTGTTCGAGGCCTTCCAGGCCCATCCCGATCTCCGCTCCTCGGTGGAAAACCTACGGGGCGGCGGCGGCTTCGCCACGATGGTGGTGAACCGTGCGCTCAGGGTGCTGGGCGCCGGCAACCGCTACACCCTGCGGATCGAGGTGAAGACCACGCCGGTGCAGCCCCTGGCCCTGCCCCGGTACGGGACCGACCACAGCAATGTGCTGATGGTCAGCAGCGACCCGGACGACGGCGCCTTCGATCCCGCCCGGGTGCACAGCACGGCTGATTTCATCAGGCTGGCCTTCACCGAAGCCTGCACTTTCCCCTCCGGGCGGCCGGGCTACCTGCACAATCGCGTGCAGACCTTCCCCACCCAGGTCCCGGACAACCTGGTGCTGGAATTCAACCATCACGCGGGGCCCACCCGGGCCCTGCCGTTCAGCGAGCAGGTGGCCGTTGCGACCTATGAGGTGGACCCGGCCCACGGGACCGAGCTCCGGCAGGGCGATGTGCCCATGCGCGCGCTGGCCGCGACGGTGTTCCGCACCGGCCATTTCTGGGCGGTGATCCGCGGCGCCGACGGCTGGTACAAGCAGGATGACGCGACCCCGTCCACGCCGGTCCCGCTGACCGATCTGGATGAACAGGCCAACTCCCAGGGGGGGCTGACCCGCCACCTGGAACAGGTGCTGTACCAGCGCGGCCAGCCCTGACGTCCGGTCCCGTCGTCCGGCTGGCTCCTAGGCGCCGGCCATCATCCCGGCGATGTCGGCCTCGGGCGTGGTGATCAGCTTCAGGCCGAAGGTGTCGATGAGCACCTTGGCGACGTTGGGGCTGAGGAAGGCGGGCAGGGTGGGCCCGACCCGGATGCCCTTGACCCCGAGGCTCAGCAGGGCCAGCAGCACGGCGATGGCCTTCTGCTCGTACCAGCCGATGTCGAAGGACAGGGGCAGCTCGTTGATGTCCTCCAGGCCGAAGGCCTCCTTGAGCTTGAGGGCGATGACCGCCAGGCTGTAGCTGTCATTGCACTGGCCGGCATCCAGCACCCGGGGAATGCCGCCGATCTCGCCCAGCTCCAGCTTGTTGTAGCGGTACTTGGCGCAGCCGGCCAGCAGGGTGCCCTGCTCCAGCTCCTGCGGGGCGGGGCAGCTGAGGGCGCGCCGGATGACCGCGCTGAAGTCCTTGTGGCCGCCCTTGGGCCGGTCGGCGATGTGGGCGACGCCCGGGTAGCCCACCTGGCCGGTGGTGAAGATGCGGTCCCGGTAGGTGTCCCGCACCGGCACGATGCAGTTGGTGGTCATGAGGATGGCGCCGTTGAAGCTGGCGAATTCCCGGTCCTGCTCCCACCAGGCGCCGCCGTAGTTGGCCACCAGGTGCGGGTGCTTGCGGAGCCCCGGGTAGGCGTGCGCGGGCAGCATCTCGCCGTGGGTGTAGACGTCGACGCCCAGGCCCGCGGTCTGCTCCAGCAGGTCCGCCAGATCCGCCAGGTCGTGGCCGGAAACCAGGATGCCCGGCCGCTGGCCGACCCCGAGCGGGATTTCGGTGCGTTCCGGGTGGCCGTAGCGGGTGGTGTTGGCCTGGTCCAGCAGGGCCATGCCGGTCACGGCGACCTTGCCGGTCTCCATGGCCAGGGCGACCAGTTCGCCGGCCTCCATCGGCCGGGTGGTGGCGGCCAGCGCCCTGGCCAGGAACGCGTAGACCGCCTCGCTTTCGAAGCCGAGCGTCGCGGCGTGGTCCGCATAGGCGGCGATGCCCTTCAGGCCGTACACGATCAGTTCCTTCAGGGAGCGCAGATCCTCGTCGGCCTCGGCCAGGACGCCGACCCGTTCCGCCTGGGCCGCGAAGCTGGCTGCGTCCCCGTCCCAGGTGGCCGCTTCCGGCAGCGCCACCGCACCCGCGGCGCCCAGCGCGCCCCGCAGCTCGCGCTTCATGCGGAGCGCGCGCAGGATCTGGTCGGCGATCCGGCTGTCGTCGAAGTTGGCGTTGGTGATGGTCAGGAACAGGCTTTGGGCGATGAACAGGCCTACGGATTGGCTCGCCGGGCGGCTGGCGCCGGCCAGCTCCTCCAGCAGGGCCACGCCCTTGAGGTTGAACACCAGCAGATCCATGAGCCTGCTGGTCTCGGGCTGCTTGCCGCAGGCACCGGCGACGCTGCAGCCTTCGTTTCGGGCGGCTTCCTGGCACTGGAAACAGAACATGGACATGGCTTCTCCTGGAGATGGAAAGGGGGAGGCGCTCGGGCGCCTGGATGGATCCGGGCGGCTTGGCCTGGATCCAGCATCCCCGGGTTGCCCTCCGCGCACCTTGACCGGCGTCAAGCGCCCGGGTCCCGAGGCTGGGTTCGGGAACCAAACGTCTAGTTGAACCATTTATTGTCTGGCCATCCATGTTCCGGTGGCCGGCTTGACGTCCGGCCAGGGTAGGCTGCCTCCGCCCTGGCCGCCGCCCCTGCGATCGGTTTCGCGGATATGGAACCCTCTGGAAAGACACACCGTGCACTTCATCCCTGCCACGCCCCGCCCCGGGTTCCGGACGGCCCTGATGGCCCTGCTGGTCGCCTGCGGCAGCCCCTGCCTCCGGGCCGTGCCTCCAGCGGTCCCGGCCGGGGAGCCTCCCGCTGCCACGGAACGGGCGCTCGCCTTGCGCGCCCTCCTCGGGACCCAGGGCGGCCTGACCCCGGCGCTGAGCGATCTGGTGGCGGCCTCCGAGGCCGAGCCGCCCACTCCATCCGCCCCCACGGTCAGTCTCCTCCAGCTTCTGGGCGAGCAGGGGCTGTCCCACGATGCCTTCATGCTGGTTCGGGGCGCCACCCTGGAACTGGACCTGGCGCCCCGGGAAGGCTTCGCCCGGACCGGTGCCTACAGCTCCCGGGTGGCCTTCCTGGACGCCCGGGATGTCCAGGGCCAGCCGCTGCTGAGTCCGACCGGGTTGGCCACCGCGGCGCTGACCGGGGCGCACCCCTTCCTGGGGCCCCTGGCCCTGACCGAAAGCTCCATCCAGCCGGACCAGGTGCTCATCCGGGCCACCGTGACCAGCGAAACGGGGTACTCCTGGGGCATCGAACACCCGGTGACCGTTGAAGCACGGGGCGGCATTCAGCTTCGGGACCGCTCTGGCCCACCCGCCACCGGCCGCAGGCAAGCCCCATCGCATGGGGGGCTTCACCGTCCAAGTCACCCTGCGGGTCCTGGGGCCCGATCCGGAGAGCGAGGGGGCGATGGGCATCGGGACCTCGGAGTCCTGGGCAGACCTGGCGGGGAAACCCCTGCTGGAGGCGGGGCACGGGGCCACGACCCTGGACATCGACGAATCGGAAATGGGCCTGGGTCCCTTCACGCTCGAGCAGGAGAAGGGCTCCGAGACCTGGGTGCTGCGGCGAGTCAAGGACAGCGGCTGCTGCGTCATCCTTTGACGCTTCGCCGCGGGGACGCCTATTCCCACAGCAGCACGGAGGGCACCCGGTCGCCGTGGGCCAGGCGCAGGGCCTGGCAGGCACACCCGGCCCCGCCGCGGAAGAAGGACGGGAGCTGGAATTCGCCGCAGCCGAAGGGCTCCGCCGCTCCGTCATGCTGGGCGGCTCCGGCTGCAGCAGGGTTTCCAGATCGATGAGCACCGGGTGCTCGCCGCAGGCGATGAGGTTGTCGCAGTGGAGATCGGTGCCGTTCAGGGCATAGACCAGGCACAGCAGCTGGCCGGCCCGGTGGTAGAACCGGTCCACCGCCCCCGCGTCCGCGCAGGGCTCCGGCCGCACTTCCTCCATCCAGCCGTAGCCCGGGCGCCGCAGACAGCGGGTGGGGCGCAGCGGCCGCGGATTGCCCCGGGCGTTGATCCAGGCCAGCAGCTGGTTGAACCCGGCGAACAGGCCCAGGTCGCCAGCAGCCTGGCGCTGGCCGAACGCAACCCCGGATACGGCTCCAACAGGGCCTGGAAGCCATCGGCCAGACAGGCTTGGATGAAGCCCTGGTACAGCGCCGATCCCCCCGGGTCCGGTCGCGGGAACGCCAGCGACCGGTAAACCCCGAACTGCACCTCCAGGGTGGGCAGCCACAGCAGGCCCAGGGGCTCGTCCAGGCTTCGGCCCACGTCCAGCGAGGCTTGGGGGCCCACATTGGCCGCGAAGCGCCGGCAGCGATGCTGGACTTCCGCCACCAGGACCGCCCGGAAGGGGGCCAGCAGCTCCTGGAAGGGACGCCCGGCCTCCGCCCCGGATCCCCCGGACGCGGCCGAGGCCTTGGCGAGTGCCAGGACCCGGTCCAGCATGGCGAGGCCGGCCCGCCGCGGCCTGGGGTCAGAGGCTTGGCCGAAGGCGCCGTCCAAGGGTTACGCTTGGCAAAGCGAGCACAGGAGCTTCGTGGCCCACCACGGCTTACAGGTGACGGTGGAGATATCCGGATCTGAGCCCCCCGCGACGGCTTCCAGTTCCTGCTCGGTCAGGGGCGATTCCCGGGGCGCCGGATCGGGCAGCCCCAGCGCCCATTCGGTCCCTTCGCCTTCCTTGAACCGGAAGGCCAGCCCCTGGGGGGCGGCCGCGCCGGTGGCCTCCAGGTAGGCGGCCGCCGGATCCTGCAGGCACAGTTCCCGGAAGCTGGGGTCGGTCATGGCCCGGGCCAGGACCTTGCGCATCCCCTGTTGCACGTCGGGGTCATGGTGGAATGGCATGAGCATCTCCTGCGGCTATCGGTGCGGCGATTCTGTATTAACTATAAATATAACTTTCCCGCCGTCAACCCGGGCCGATTCCCTGACCGGATTCCTGCTGGCGCGGAGCTCGCCTGGAGCCGGGCCGGGAAGGGCGCGACCCACTGATCCGCACCTTTTTTCTATGAACTGTTCCGATTTCTGGGACACTGCCTGCAACAACCCAGCTTTCGGGGGCGACCGTGCAGAAGCTCGTGCGCAAGTACGACCACAGGCTCAGGCGGCTGGGGCCGCCCCACCGGGAGCTGGACGCCCGGGACGTGACCTACCAGCTCCTGCTGGCCAACCTGAACATCGCCTGGCACTGGAGCGAGATCATCGTCGGCCCGGACGGGGTGCCCTGCGACATGCGCATGGTCGATTGCAATGCGCACTGCCAGGCGTTCTTCGGCCTGCGTCGGGAGGACATGGTGGGGCGCACCCACAAGGAGATCTGGCCCACGGCGGAGCCGTTCTGGCTGGATGTGGTGCTGGAGGTGGCCCGGACCGGCAAGCCGCTGCACTTCGAGCGGACCTCGACGGCGACCCAGGCCCACTGGGACTGCTACACCTTCAGTCCGGCGCCCATGACCATCGCCATCTTCTACCAGGATATCGGCGAACGGGTGCGCACCCAGCAGGCCATCCAGGCGCTCAACGAGACCCTGGTGCTCCGGGCCACGGAGCTGGAAGCGGTGGTCCACGAGCTGGACGCCTTCACCCATACCGTCTCCCACGATCTGCGCGCGCCGATCCGCTACATCAGCAGCTTCACCGACCTGCTGGAGCGCGAACTGGACGTCAATGTCAGCGCCAAGGGGCGGCACTTCCTGGACATCATCCGCCAGTCCACCCTGAACATGAGCCAGCTGATCGAGCAACTGCTGGAGCTGTCCCGTTCGGGCCGCGCGCCCATGCGGCAGGAACCGGTGCGGCTGGACGAGCTGCTGGCCCAGGCCTGGACCGAGCTCGCCCCGGCCCGGGAAGGCCGCGCCATCCGCTGGGAAACGGCTCCGCTCCCGGTGGTCGGCGGCGATGCGGTCCTGCTGAAGAGCGTGCTGGTCAACCTGCTGTCCAACGCCATCAAGTACACCCTGCCCAGGGCGGAGGCGGGGATCCAGGTGGGCTGCCTGGAGGCGGGGCAGGAGGTCACGGTGTTCGTGCGCGACAACGGGGTCGGCTTCGACCCGGGCCTGGGGCACAAGCTGTTCAAGGAATTCCAGCGGCTGAACCCGGATGCGCGGATCCAGGGCACCGGCCTCGGCCTGGCCGCGGTCCAGCGGATCATCCAGCGCCACGGCGGCCGGGTATGGGCCGAAGGGCAGCCGGAGCATGGCGCCACCTTCTTTTTCGCCCTGCCGAAGCCGGCCTAGGCTCAGACCGGCAGCAGGATCCGCACCGAGGTGCCGCGGTCCGGGGTGCTTTCCACTTGGATCGAACCGCGGTGGCCCTCGACGATGGCCCGGACCAGGGCCAGGCCGAGGCCATAGCCGCCGGAGGCCGGGCGGGTGCTGAACAGCGGCTCGAAGATCCGCTCCGCCACGGCCGGGGCGATGCCTGCGCCCGGATCGCGGACCTCGAACCAGACCCGGGAGGTCTCGGGGCCCGGCATGGCGCCGGGCCGGTGGGAGCGCGGCTGCAGCAGACCGCTGGTCAGCTGGATGGTGCCGCTCCCGACCATGGCCTGCCTGGCATTGCGCAGCAGGGCCATAAGGGCCAGGGCCATCTGGGCCGGATCCATGGGAACCGGCGGCAGATTCGGTTCCGGCTGGAACGCGATCGCGATCTCCGGGCCCGCCTCGGCCCGGGCCGCCGCCAGCAGACCTTCCAGGAACGCGTTGGGCTGGGTCGCCACCCGGCCGGGACGGCCCAGCTGGGCATAGGCGCTGAGCTGGGCCATGGCCTGTCCGGCCGCCTCCAGGCGGTCCAGGGCTGCGTCCACCCGGGTAGCCTGGCCGGGCGTCGGGTCCAGGGCGCGCAGATCGGCCAGGGCCGGCGCCACCAGGCCATCCAGCCTCTCGGTCAGCCGCCCGGCCATATCCCGGGCGCCCTCTGTCCACCTGCGCTGGCCGAAGCGTTCCCGGTTCCGCTCCTGCTCCGTGATATCCATGAAGACCCCCAGGTAGCCTTCGGGGCCGCGGTCCAGGTTCCACCGGGTCCAGCGCCAGGATCCTTCGCGCCGGCGGATCCGCAGCTTGAAGCTGAGGCTCCGGGGGCGCTCCAGGGCCTCGGTCAGGACATTGATATCCTCGGGATGGATGAGCGCCACCAGCTCGGTCAGGTTCCGGGGCAGCTCGGCCGCCCCCAGGATGGCCAGGCCGGACTCGGGGATGAGCAGGCGGTCCTGGACCAGGAACCAGGGCGCCACCCGGCCGGCCAGGACCGCTTCGCCCTGGCCCTTGAACCCCTCGACGAAGCCGGCTTCCAGGGCGTCCGGGGTGGCCACCCGAGCCTCCCGGATGCTCAGCACCCGGCCCACGGTTTCCGAACCCACCCGCTGGGGCCGGCTGGATTGCTCCAGGGACCGGCCGCCGTTGAGGGTGAGGATGCCCGTCGCCTCCTTTTCCGAGCGGGTTCGCAGCAGCCGGACCTCGTCCAGCAGCCCCTTGGGGTCCTCGAACTGGCCGACCAGGTACTGGACCACCGCGTCCAGGTCCATGCTGGCCATGACGTATTCGGGGATCCCGAACAGCGATAGGAACTTGCGGTTGTAGACCGATACCCGCCCGGCCAGGTCCACCACCAGGAGTCCTTCGGCCGTGGATTCCAGGGTGGCCCGGAGCAGGGCGGCCGTACGGGCATGGGCGGCCTCCGCTTCCCGGCGGGCGGTGGCCTGCCGGCCCTCCTCCAGGGCGCGCCTGAGCACCGGCAGCAGCCGCGGCAGGTTGTTCTTGAAGACATAGTCGGTGGCGCCCCGGCGCAGGCATTCCACCGCGCGCTCCTCGCCCAGGCTGCCGGACAGGAAGATGAAAGGCAGGTTCGGGGCATGGATCCGGGCCAGGTCCAGCGTTTCGTCGCCGTCGACCCCGGGCAGGAGGTAGTCGGCCAGGATCAGGTCGTAGCTCCAGGACTCGCGCAGCGCGCTGAGGTAGCCCTCGCGGCTGTTCACCCAGATGAGCTCGCATGGCAAGTATTCCCGTTCCAGGAGGTCCTTGACCAGCTCCATATCCTCGGATCGGTCTTCCAGATACAGGATGCGAATCTGCTTGGGCATGAGGCTTATCCGGGGGCGTTCCATGCGGCCGGAGGGGCGCGCACGTACGGCATCATCATATCTAAAACTATTTTTATTGCTATATCATACATCGACGGGTTCAATCGCTTGCCTATTCCACCGTCGGAGCCGGCTGCGCAGGGTCAGGCGTACGCAGGGCCTCCGGCGTCCGGCCCGCGGGCGCCGCGGTCCGCCGGTAGAAGATCACCTCCGAGCCGAACTTCGGGCTCCAGCTCATCTTCCAGCGCTCCCGGCCCGCCACCTCGAACCAGGGGTTGGGTGGCAGGCCCTTCATGATCATCACGATCCCGCGCAGATGCCGCGCGTGGGACAGGTGCTCGGCCACGGTGTCCAGTAGCTGGTCGGAAAAGAACACCGAATCCATGTAGACCAGCGTGGCGTCCCCGCAGTCGGACTGGGTCATGTCCTGCTCGCGCAGGTCCAGGAGCTTGCCCTGCAGCAGGCCCTGGTCGCTCATCATTTGCCGAGCGGTCAGGCCGATGGCGACGCGCGAGGTGGCCAGTTCCACGCCCACGGCCTTGCGCAGCGGGGTGGTGAGCAGGGCCTGCATGAGGAAGTAGCCCCGGCCGCTGCCCAGATCGTAGAGCACATCGTCCGCGCCGACCCCCAGGCGCCGGAGCATGAGATCGGTGGTGGCCGGCGCCGGCTCGCCATAGATGTGGGCCTTGTCTTCCTGGACGCCGGCCTCGCCGTGGGAGGCGTTCACCCGGAGGCGCTCCTCGTCCGGGGTCTCCATGCGGAACGCGTCGATGGAGCTGTTGGGGATCGCTTCGAAGATGTCCTCCAGGTGGGCCGTGGCCACGCGCCAGGACATGACGGGGGGGGCCGGGACGGTGACGGGAACGGAGGGCGGCTTGCAGGCGAGCGCGGCCAGGGCGAGGAGCGGGACCAGCCGGAAGGAACGATGTTTCAACATGCGACCTCATTCAATGAAATAATTATTACAATGAATGTGGGGCTGCCATGCGCCCTGTCAAGCCCGCTGCTTTCATCGGGTTCCGGCGGACATGAAAAAACCGCCTTGCGGCGGTTTTGGTGGAGCTAAGCGGGATCGAACCGCTGACCTCCTGCATGCCATGCAGGCGCTCTCCCAGCTGAGCTATAGCCCCTTGCGCGAAGAGTTACTATCTCACGGCCAGAGACGCTTGGCAATCCGAGATTGCGTCCGGAAGGTCCGCCGTGGACGGTCGCCTGCTGCCTGGCCTTCCCGAGGCTGCCACACTGGCAGCAGCCGGAACGCCGGCGGAGGACTGGGCATGCTGGAAGCCATCACCGAACAGATTGTCGCCTTCCGGGAGGAACGGGACTGGCACCAGTTCCACACGCCCCGCACGCTGGCCTCCTCCATCGCCATCGAGGCCGGGGAGCTGCTGGAGATTTTCCAGTGGAGTTCGGACGCCACCCAGGCGGAGGATGTGGAGCGGCGGCGGGAGGACATCCGCCGGGAACTGGCGGACATCACCAACTACTGCCTGCTCATGGCCCACGATCTGGGGATCGATCTGGAGGCGGCGATCCTCGCCAAGCTGGCGGAAAACGCCGCCAAGTACCCGGTGGCCAAGGCCCGGGGGCGCCGGGAGAAGTACACGGAACTGTAGCCCTCATGGAGCCGGGCCCGCCACCGGATCGGTGACGGGCCCGGGGGGGTGCGGCGGGAGGGCTGCCGGGATCAAGGCCGGCCGGGGTCGCGGGGACCGCGGGGACCCCCGGGACCGCCAGGGCCGCCGCGATGCCGGTCGTCAAACCGGTCGTCACGCCGATCGCCCCGTCGGTTGTCGTGCCGATCCTCGAACCGGCCACGCCGGTCGCCCGGCATATCGTCGCCATGGTGCCAGTTGCGGTAGTGGCCCGGGGGCAGCCGGGTGAGGCCGATCGGCACAAAGCGAGCGTCCACCCGGTCAAACCTGGCACGGGGCGAGCGGGCGCGATACCAGCCGTCGCCGCGCCGGCACCAGTACCAGCCCATGTTGAAGAACACCTCGTCTGGGTAGCCCTCCACCACCTGGATGCCGGGTTGCACTTCCACCAGAGGCGGAGCGACCGGCAGGCCGATGTCGATGTGGAGGCTCACCTGGGCATGGGCGAAGGCCGGGGCGAGCAGGAGCAGGAGCAGGATGCCCAGAGGCAGGGTCGGTTTCATCATCCAAGTCTTTCCATGAAAGGCCGGCGCGGGATGCGCCGGCACGGGTCATTCGGTGACCGGGGTATCGGTCGTGCGGGTCTCCACGTCGGCCCCGGCGGCCTTCACCTCGATCTCCACCCGGCGGTTCCTGGCCTGGCCGGCCTTGGACTTGTCGGGGGTGACGGGCTGGTCGGAGCCGGCGCCCACGGTGGTGATGGCGGACGCGGGGATGCCTTCGCTTTCCAGGACCTTGGCGACGGCATCGGCCCGGCGCTTGCTGAGCGTCCGGTTGTAGGCGCGGGAGCCCACGAAGCTGGTGTGGCCGGTCACCACCAGGGTGTACTGGCCCGGGTCGGCCTTGAGGCTGTCGGCGACTTTGCTTATCGCCTGGACGCCCGCCGAGGGGATGGTGTCCTTGCCATTGGCGAAGTGCAGCACCGCCTCGTCGAGCACGATCTTCGCGGGCGGGGGCGGCACGGGGGCGGGCGCGGCGGCCATGGGCTCGGGGGCCGGGGCGGGGGCCGGTTCGGGCTCCGGTGCCGCCACCGGGGCGGGCTCGGGTTCGGGGGCCGGGGCGGGCGCCACCACGGGTTCGGGCGCCGGGGCGGGAGCGGCGGCGCCGCCCCAGCGGTAGGCCAGGGTCACCAGGCCCAGGGTCTCGTTGTACGAGGTCTGGGTCTCGATGCGCACTTCCCGGGCCTCGATCCCGAGCAGGAAATGCTCGGCCAGGGGCTCCTGGAGGCCGATGCCGCCGTGGTAGCTGAACCGGGTGGTGTTGTCGCTGGCGAAGGACCAGGGGGTGCCCACCCGGGTGGCGCCGAGGCCGACGCGCAGGTAGGGGATCCAGGAGGTGGCGCCCGGACGGAGGTTCAGGAGGGCAGCCAGGTGGGCGTGGACCTCGTTGGCGCGCAGGCCATCCAGGGCGTCCTTGCCGCGGAGCCGCAGGCCCAGCACGGAAAGGTCGTAGCCCCAGTGGTCGGTGCACCAGGCGCCGCCGCTCAGGCCCAGGACGACGTTGTCCTTGGCATCGCGGGACGCGTTGTTCTGGATGGCGTAACCGCCGTCCACGCCTACCCAGGCTTGTCCCGACTGGGCGGCCAAGGGGGCGGCCACCAGGGCGAGTGAGGCTGCTACCATCATCGTTCGCATTGTAGGCTCCTATGAGAGGATGAGGTTCGGATCCATTCTGCCTCAAATGATGCTGTTTTTTTCATGATATTTTCACGCCCTGGCTCCGGTTCCGGGCGTCCCGTCCCGGGGCGGCGCAAACCCTCCGGGATCCCATCGCAGGAGGCGAACCGGTCCGCGGTCACCCGCGATAGGGTCGACACCCTGTCGCAAATAAAAACCCTGTTCATTTTCCCATGGAGTCTGCCGAAGAGTCCTGTGTGGGCAGCCTGGCGTGGCTGGTCACGGGGTTACACCCCGGGCCATGGCTCCGGGTGCCCCTCCCGGGCGGGCCTCATCGTGTGCCAGCCGGCCGTGGTGGGCGTGTGCCCGGATGCTTGCCGTACTGAGCTTTGTCATGCTTGCCCTGCGCTGAAGACGAGCGGACGAACAACGTCCCCCGTTCCGTGGACCCGATGTGCCTTCCTGGAGATAGCCATGCCCTGGTATCGGAGCCTGAAACCCACCGCCAAGGTGCGGCTGACTTTCCTTCTGGCCGCGGCCATCGCCCTGGCGCTGGGCGGCTACGGATGCTACCTGGGCGGCGACGGCCTGCTGTCGGCGGGCGGCATCGCCCTGGGGGCGGGGGGGCTGGGCCTGGTGGGGGTTGGCTGTATGGCCGTCGGCCTCCAGCGGTCCATGGCGGCCACGGCCGATAAGCTGGAGTGGTACCGGTCCATCATCGACGCCGTGCCGTTCCCCATCCACGTGACCGACCTGGACATGAAATGGACCTTCCTGAACCGGGCGTTCGAGAAGCTGATGGTGGACCAGGGCAGCGTGCGCGATCTGCAGGACGCCATTGGCCGGCCCTGTTCCACGGCCGGCGCCAACATCTGCAAGACGCCCAACTGCGGGATCAACCAGCTGCGGGGCGGGGTGAAGGAGAGCTTCTTCGACTGGTGCGGCATGAACTGCAAGCAGGACACCGCTCCGGTGCTCGACGCCCAGGGCCGGACCGTGGGCTATGTGGAGACGGTCACCGATCTGACCCCGACCCTGCGCATCAAGCACTATACGGAGCGGGAAGTGCAGCGGGTGGCCCTGAACCTGGAGCGCCTCAGCGTCGGCAATCTGAACCTGGACCTGACCATGGCCGAGCCGGACGGGTACACCCGGGAAGCCCACCTGGAGTTCGGCAAGATCAACCACAGCCTCGCGTCCGTGGGCGCCTCGCTGACCGCCCTGGTGGGCGACGTGAACGGGCTGTCCATCCACGCCATCCAAGGGGAATTCGCCTCCCGCGCCGATCTGGCCAGGCATTCCGGGGAGTTCCAGAAGGTGATCGAGGGGATCAACGGCACCCTGGACGTGGTGGTGGACAAGCTGGAGTGGTACCGGTCCATCATCGACGCCGTGCCCTTTCCCATCCACGTGACCGACCTGGACATGAAGTGGACCTTCCTGAACCGCTCGTTCGAGAAGCTGATGGTGGACCAGGGCAGTGTGCGCGACCGCCAGGACGCGGTGGGCCGCGCCTGCGCCACGGCCGGCGCCAACATCTGCAAGACCCCCAACTGCGGGATCACCCAGCTGCGGGGCGGGGTGAAGGAGAGCTTCTTCGACTGGTGCGGCATGAACTGCAAGCAGGACACCGCCCCGGTGCTCAACGCCAAGGGCCAGACGGTGGGCTACGTGGAGACGGTCACCGATCTGACCCCGACCCTGCGCATCAAGCACTACACCGAGCGGGAAGTGCAGCGGCTGGCCCTGAACCTGGAGCGCCTGGGCGCCGGGGATCTGCAGCTGGACCTGACCCTGCCGGTGCCGGACCAGTACACCAAGGACGTGCATGCGCAGTTCGGCCGCATCAACCAGAGCTTCCAGCAGGTGAGCAGCTCGCTCAACGCGCTGGTGAGCGATGCCGCCATGCTCACCGAAGCGGCGGTGGGGCTGAAGCTGGAAGTTCGGGCGGACGGTTCCAGGCACAGTGGCGAGTTCCGCAAGGTGATCGAGGGGGTCAACACCACCCTGGACGCGGTCATCAGTCCCCTGAACGCCCTGATCGTGGACGTGCAGCACATGGTCCAGGCGGTCCTGGCCGGGAACCTGGCCGAACGCAGCGACGCCAGCGTGCACCGGGGCCACTACAAGGAGGTGGTGCAGGGCCTCAACGCCCTGGTGGACGCCGTGGTCGCCCCCATCAACGAGGTCAAGCACGTGATGGCGGCCATGTCCGCCGGCGATCTGAGCCAGAACATCCAGCAGGAGTACAGGGGCGAGTTCCGGACCCTCAAGGAGGCCATCAACAGCACCGTGGAGAAGCTGGGCGGGACCATCGCCGACGTGCTGGAAGCCTCCAGCAACCTGGTGGCCGCTTCCGAGCAGGTCAGCTCCACGGCCCAGTCCCTGAGCCAGGGGGCCTCGCGCCAGGCGGCCAGCGTCGAGGAGACCAGCGCCTCCATGGAGCAGATGAGTGCGTCCATCGCCCAGAACAACGAGAACGCCAAGGTCACCGGCGACATCGCCACCCGTTCGGCCCGGGAGGCCAAGGACGGTGGCAAGGCGGTGGAGGAGACGGTGGCGGCCATGAAGCAGATCGCCCACAAGATCTCCATCATCGATGACATCGCCTACCAGACCAACCTGCTGGCGCTGAACGCGGCCATCGAGGCGGGCCGGGCCGGGGAGCACGGCAAGGGCTTCGCCGTGGTGGCCGCGGAAGTGCGCAAGCTGGCCGAGCGCAGCCAGGTGGCCGCGGAGGAGATCAGCCGGCTGGCCACCGGCAGTGTCGATCTGGCGGAACGGGCCGGATCCTTGCTGGGGGCCATGGTGCCGTCCATCCAGAGGACCGCCGATCTGGTCCAGGAAATCTCCGCCGCCTCCAGTGAACAGAACTCGGGGGTGGAGCAGATCAACGTCGCCATCACCCAGATCAGTTCGGCCGTGCAGCAGAGCGCCGCCTCGTCGGAGGAGCTGGCCTCCACCTCCGAGGAGATGAACGCCCAGGCTCTGGAACTCCAGTCCAAGATGGACTTCTTCAACCTGGGCGGCCGGCCCCAGGAAGCGCCCAGGCGGCCGCTCCGGCCCGGGGCCCCGGCCGTGCGCGGCCTGCTGCCGGTCCAGAAGCGGCGCCCGGCGGCGGCGCAGGAGGGCGAGTTCACCCGGTTCTGACGCGGGTCGATCCGGGCGCGGGTAAGGCTGGATGGGGAATGGGCCTTCCACTGGGGCCAGCTGCTGGACCCGGCGGCGGCCCGGTCCGCCCCCACCGGCTGCCTGGATCTGCCCAGGTGCTGGGCCAGGGCTTCAGCACCTCCGCCATCGCCGCCCGCATGGACCTGAGCCCGCGCACGGTGGAAAGCTACTTCGCCCGCATCCAGGGCAAGCTCGATCTGCAGGGCATGCACGCCCTGCGGCGCCACGCCTACGCCCGGAAGGCCTAGGTGCTGTCGGCAAATCCGGCTGAGCCAATGATCAGGCTTTCTTGATCCTGCTTTTCCCCGGAAATCGGCGTTCATCCCCGTTCAAACTCAGCCCCGGCTTGCCGTACCGCAGGGTTCTGGAGGCCAGTCCATCCGGCTCCCGGCCAAGGCCCCATGGGGCTCGACTCCCAAGACGTCCCGGCACTCGCGCCAAGGCTGATGCCAGGGCTTTGGGAACGGGGATGAACACCGATGACAGGGGAAATGCAGGATGACAGTTTGTTGGCCCGGCGCTGGCCCCTGATTCTGGCGATGGCTGTCAGGTTTGCCGACAGCCATCCTAGTGTAGGCCGCCAGAAATACATGTACCATCCAGGCCCAGTGCTTCCATCCGATGGTGGTCAGGCTTTCGTGTTGATGAGCCGCTTGATTCCGCCGTCCTTGAGC
>Ga0302276_10002213_pt1 | contig 17200 bp, 13 predicted proteins | sample III_Bog_N2_3_FD_198768 | JGI IMG/M metagenome (GOLD analysis project Ga0302276, IMG submission 198768) | Peat permafrost microbial communities from Stordalen Mire near Abisko, Sweden - III_Bog_N2_3 | ecosystem: Environmental > Terrestrial > Soil > Wetlands > Peat | place: Sweden: Abisko...
CTCTGGGGCGCAAAAAAAAGGATCTCCCGGAGCAGCCCCCCGAGCGGGCTGGCAGCAGCAAGCAGGGGCGTGGAGAACCAGGCGATCAGAGGTGAGCCTCCGGAGAGAGATCACGTTTATTGTACGCGAAGGATGGGATGCACGATGAGACGAGGCGCACGCAGACGGCCCGGCGCGAGGGCGCGAGAGGATGGCTTTTTTCGGCACCTATGCGGGGGAGAAGCAGTTATTGGCGCGATCTGTGAGATTCCTCCCGGCAAAGCCGGGGGGAATCTCACTACATTCTAGAACCCGAGCTTGATTGAGAATTGAAGGATTCTCGGATTGGTGCTCATTCCCGTGATGGTCCCAAAAGCAGAGGCTGTCGGACCAGTGTAGGCCAAGTCCGGATCCCCAAAGTTGGGGTGGTTGAAAGCGTTGAAGAAGTCGGCCCGGAAGGTTGCGTTGGCGCCCTCCCTCGGCCAGCGCGCCTGGAAGGTCTTGGCGAGCGAGATATCGGCATTGACCTGGTCAACCCCCCGAATCACGCCGTTGGGGGTGTTTCCATAGTCCGTGGCAATACCGTCGTCACCGATCACTGCCGGGGTGGAGAGGCATTTGGTGTTGACGTAGCCGTTTATTCTGCTTTGGAGCGACCCCGTGGTCGATAGATTCTTCGCGGTGCAGCCCGCAGCGAAGCTGGCCCGATCGACGTTATTGCCATAAACGTTGTTGGTGGCGGTATAGCCGATGCTCTCCTGACGGCCGTCCTGGATGAGGGTAGCGGTCGCAAGAGACCAACCGCCGAGCGTTTCAGTCATGAGATGAGATTGCGACGGGCTGGGAAGCTTATAGAGCATGGATAGCACGAACCGCAGGGGACGGATATTCTGATCCGGTCCGTATCCTGCGCGCAAATTGTTCTGATCGCCGGATGGTCCGACAACGTTGGTCCCCGTGGTAAAGTCGGGGACGGGCGACAGCAATCGCGCCCAGGTGAAGGAAGCCTGGTACATCAAGCTATGCTTCCACTGCTGCGACAGCGATGTCTGCAAAGCGTTATACCAAGCCTCGTTGCCCATCCGCCATTGATACATCGAGTTCGGCGCCCAGCCCAGATATGGTTTGCGCATGTTGATGTTCGCAACCGTGCTTTTGGTCTGGCCACGAATCGGATGTGACGGAGAGGCCAAAGGCGCCGTGTTCACAGTGGTGCCCACAATCAGGTGCAGGTCGCGTGCCCCGGCATACGTGACGTCAAGGACGGCGCCGCCAGGGAGCCTGGATTGCAGGCCAAGGCTAAAGTGATAGGTTGTGGGAGGACGCCAGTCCAAAGCAAAAGAACCCAAGGTGTATCCGGTGTCGACGTTGCCAGTGGCTACACCATTGCTATCGACTGTACCTTTATAAGGGATCCATTGCGGGAAGGCGCCGGGGTTCGGCATGGGATTGGCGTCGCTTGCCGCATAATTCCCCGTTCCTACCCCGAAGTTCCACTCACCAAAGGGAGCCGATGCGCACAATTGCAGATTCATCTGGCCCTGGGTGGTGGTGTGATACATACCTGCGCCTCCGCGAAGGACGAACCGGTCAGTGCCCGGCATCATCCAGGCGAAGCCGAGACGCGGATTCCATACATTCTGGTTCTGGCCATTGAACCCGAATGTATTCTTGCTCTGTTCCACTCCGGCGAGGGGAGCCTTGGGGCCGTTGTAATTGGATCCAACAATGTAGCCGGCCAGACTGCCACCCACGGGTGGAGTGGGGTTGACGTTGGCCAAATCCACGTTGCCCGCCTTCCCGTTGGCAACCCCGAGGTCACCGATGTGCTCCCAGCGCACGCCCAGGTTAAACGTGAGACGGTTGGTTACTTTGAAGTCGTCTTGAGCGAAGGCATCGCCTTCCTTGTAACGCCAGTCGCGCGCGAAGTCCCCGAGCCCTTGCAACGACTCGTAGATGTTACTGTATCCGGTTCCATAGATGTTACTCTGCCCGAGCAGAAAGTCCGTCCAGGTGAGCGGAATCAAATAGGCCTCGAATTGGAACTTCGACATATCGTCGCGGCCGTAGGCGTAGGCGCCGCCGAAGGTGAACTGGTGCTTTCCCTTGGTCCAGGACAAAGTGTCGGTGAGGTTGTACTCATCCTCCCCGAAGGACGTCGCCGAAGTTGTGCCCGTCGCGAAGCCATCGTAGGCAATGTCGATAAGGGGGTACTTGTCTTCCGCAGCCGGAACGGTCATGCCCAGGCTCGAGAAGGTGAATGCATTGTTGTAGTGCATGTCGAAGACCGACCGATGGAGACCGGCCACGAATTGGTTCACCATGGTGTTGCTCAGGGTGAAGGTGTCTCCGACCGAGCCCACATCGAACCGTGTGGGGATAAACAGGTCATTTCCGTAGGTGTTGTATAAAACGGTCTGAACTATCTGGCCGGACTCACCAAAATAGCGAAGTGCGATCTTGTTACGGTCGGACAGCAAGTAGTCGCCATTCGCCATCCATTGGTTTTCGTTGTAAGTGCCGGGCTTGCTCAGGGATGCGGTGCCCTGTATCTCGAGCGGTTTGGCCGTGTCGATCGTCTGCGGATTCGGAATCATGTATTGACCGTTGGCCAGCTTAACGTTGAACAGCGCCAAGGCCTGAGGAGCGATATTTGAGCCATCGGGGGCGACCACGCCAGCCCATGCGCCGAGGTAGCCATACTGGCCGCCCCAAATCTTTCCCAATCCCGTTCTCGACCGGTCGTTGGTAAGCGGAGGGAGTTGGTCGATCTTATGGCTGGACGGATCGATGCCATTGGACTGCTTGGTGCCCTGCCAGGAACCGAAGAGCAGGAACTTGTTCCTGACCACGGGACCGCCGGCGGTAAGACCATATTGATTCTGCCGCAGAACCCCTCGCGGCTGACTGTTGAGCTTCGTAAACCAGTCATTGGCGTTGAGATCTTCGTTGCGGAAATACTCCCACGCCGTTGCGTGGTAGTTGTTGGTGCCGCTTTTGGTAATGAGATCGACATCGGCCCCGGCATCGCGTCCCGTGGTGGCATCGTATTGGGCCGTCTGCACCTTGAATTCCTCGATGGTGTCGGGATTGGGAACGGGGATTCCCGCCGAATAAAACATGGAACTCTCCATGTCGTTGACCGAGAGGCCATTCATCTCGAAGTTGTTGTCGACCGCGGTGGCTCCCTGGGCCATGATGCTTCCACCCCCGGGCATCGCCGCCAGGGCGCCGCCGCCTCTGCCGAGACCCCTGGCGTCGTTGGCCTCCTGCGCCACGCCCGGGTTCAGGCCGATGATCTGCGTGTAGTTACGCGAAACCAGAGGCAGGTTCTGAACCATCTCAGAGTCCGTCACGCGCCCCAATTCACTCGATTCGGTGTCCAACTGCACGTTTGAAGTAGCGACGGTAACCGTTTCGGTCACCGCGCCGGTTTGCAACTGTATGTTCAGTGCCTCGGTCTCCGCCACGATCACCTGCACGTCAGGCGACGAGGCGGCCTTAAATCCCTGTTTCGTGACCACGACCTTGTATTGCCCTGGCTGAAGCAGGGTGACAACATACATTCCGTGGTCGTTAGATTGCGCGGCTCGCGTTTCGCCCGTGGCTACATTTGTAACCTTGACCTGAGCACCCACCACCATGGCGCCGGTGGGGTCTGTGACCGTACCGCTGATGGCGCCTGTTGCGCCCGTCTGCGCGTAGAGCAGCCCACAGGCTGTAAACAGAACGCACGAGATGAATGCCACGAATGCGCAACGGCAGGACGAGACAATCTGTTTGCGAGTGGTTCGCATTTGTTGGGAGTAACGCATCTGTTTTCTCCTCTTCGAATCAGGCCTCTCCGAATCTGGCCGCAGAAAACGATGGGCAATCGTAAGAAAACAAATGCAGGACACGACAGGTCCTGAGCGGACATTTTTATGTCATTTACGGACACCCTCACCTGCAAAGGAAACCCACGGAGGGAATTGTCAAATGCAGCGACTGCATGGAGTTATGCCCGAAGTGCGTGGCGCATTGGATTCCCTTCCAACTTTGAGCCTTTTGCGGTGGACGCCACGCAAATCTCCCACGGGAAGCCGAGCGTAGGGAATGTCTTTGCAGCACCGCACGCCATGCGCATCGACCTGACCGGCCAATGCGCCTTGGGAAATGGTAAAGACGGCTTGATGACTATCTGCCGCCCGCACTGCCCCCGAAAAAACCGGTAAGAGTGCAATCGTCAGTGCTGTCCCTGTCGCTCTCGACATGGTTTCCTCCCCGGCTCAAAGAAGTGTTAACTCAGCAGCCTCTCGCCTTCGCCTGCGGAGCTGAAGTCGCCGCCAACTTTCAACGGCATTTTGCAGTGGACTACTTTGACTGATTACATTGCGCCTGCTGAGCCGGGAGTTTGGGCGAATATAAGCCGACATTCCAATTCCAGGCGATGTCCCCACTCGCTCGGCGCCGGCAAACAACCTCTTCATTGAATTCGTACATCCCAGGCAGCAGATGATCGGCCGGCTGTGGAGTTTCCTCGAATGCCATATAGGAGCCCGTCGATCCGAACACCGGCCAATCCGGCTCATTGGCAGCCCGCGGCCGTCCCGTACGCGCAAAGCTGGTCCAGTAACCGATCATCGCGTCCGAGAGCCCTCTCTCCTGCGCGGTCTCCGGGACCTTCGGCCACAGTGGCGGCGTAGCATCGAACGTTCCGAACACGTAGGGCAATTCGCTGGCATGGAAGCCGTGCAAACCGGCAGTATCGGCGGCCGGGTAACCATGATCGAAAAAGTAGAGGAAAGCGGGCTGCCCCAGAGCGGTTTGTTTTCTGACAAGCCGCTGCGCCGTCCACCCGTACAGGGCGTCGCGCGTCGTCGCCAATATGCTCTCCTCCATGTTGGCGCTGGGATAGAGCCGCAGGAATTCATCGGCGAGATCCAGATACTGGCCGCGAATGGTGGTTTCGTACGCGGCCGCGTTCGCGGGAGGATGCGGAGCGAGAACCCTCAACGAGCGGATTTCCCCACTATTGAAGCCTGCGAGCAGGGGCACGGGCGCCTGTTCGCCTTTGTCGAATACATCCACCAACTGGCGCAGCATTACGTGTCCGTCAATCGCGCCCCATGGCGCAAATCCAGCCCTTGGCGCGGCGAGGGTCAGGGTGCCTGCGTCCATCGCTCTCATCGCCGCGATATCTGGCGCATGGAGCGCGGCAGCAAGCTTCACTCCGCTCTCCTCGGCGGATGGTGAACCGAAACTGGCATTTCTCAACTCAGGCGTTGAGATCATGTACGCGCTTTCTGCGATTGCCTTGGCGAACAGGCCGCGAGCCGGCGGTGCTGCCAACAGGTACATTACGCTCAACCCGCCCGCGGACTCACCTGCGATGGTCACGTTTGCAGGATCGCCGCCGAAGGCGCCGATGTTGCGCCGGACCCACTGCAAAGCCTCAATCTGATCGAGCAAGCCATAATTACCCGATACACCAAGCGGCGACTCTTTACTGAGTTCGGGATGTGCGAGCCAGCCGAGTACCCCCAGCCGATAGTTGATGGAGACCACAACGATGCCTTGGCTAGCGAGCCGGGCGCCGTCATAGAGCTGATCTCTGCTCGACCCTCCTGCGAGTGCGCCTCCGTATATCCAGAAAAAGACCGGCGCGTTGCGCGCTTTATTAGGCGCCCAGATATTCAGCGTGAGGCAGTCCTCGCTCATCGGCATGGGATTGCCCGCGTAGATATTCGAAAGCTGGGGTTTGGGCTGGAAGCATTCGGGCCCAAAGTCGGTGGCTTTCCTGACGCCGGTCCACGGAGGCATTGGGCTGGGCGGTTTCCAGCGCGCTGAGCCTACCGGAGGCAAGGCATAAGGGATGCCCTTGAAAACGCGCAGTTCGCCTTCCATCCGTCCCTCTACCGTGCCGGCAGGAGCTTTCACGATTGGACCGCTTTTGTCATCGGATATAGCTGACATGGTTGTACCCTGTTGAGCGAAATTCGAAGGCGCCAAAACAACACAGGCCGTGGTGACGGACCAGACAAGCAAGCGAGGAAGTAAGTTCATTGGACGGTTTCTCCCACTGTACGGCTTTCGTTTCTAAGCACGCGCGCCAACGCCAGGAATAGCAATACAGCTACAACGTAGAACGACGCGAGCAGGTAAAGTGCGATTTGCAACGAGTGATGGGGATGGCTGGCGTGAAAAAAATCGCTGGCCGCGCCGATGAAGGTGGGGCCAAGGCCGAGGCCGATCAGATTCATGATCAGCAAGAGCAGTGCGCCCGACATGACGCGCTGGTCCGGCCGCACTTCCTCCTGCACCAGGGTGACCGCCGATGTCAGATAGAAATAATTCAGGAACATCGTGCCGGTGAGGAAGAGCAACGCAATACGCCAGGAGGGTGCCCAGACAAATGCGAGATAGAACGGGAGGGCAAGAGTAAGCGAGGCGGCGGGCACCAGGGCAAAGGCTTGTTTCGAGCGCCGCGTAAACCGGTCTATCGCCCGCCCGGCGGCGAGCATGCTCCCACCCATTCCGATTGCGACAACCAACGCGTAATAGACGGCAACCTGGTGCAGCGTCATGCCCTTTTCGCGCATGAGAAAAAGAACTGCGAAGTTGATCATGCCGTAGGTGACGAATTGGGTGGCGCCGCTGGCCAGGGCGACGAGCATGAGAGAAGGCCGCGAGATGAACATCGTTAACGTCTGCCGGAATCCTGTTTTGCTCGCGGGCTCCTGGTCCGCAATGCGATCCAGGCCGCCGCGACGGGGCTCAGGCACGAAAACGAGGATGCCGATGACTGCGAAAAGACCGACAGATCCGAGCACGACAAACGCGTAGCGCCAACTGAAAGCAGCAGCGATGGAAGCACCAAAGGCGATTCCCAGCGCTGAACCAATCGGGGGGCCGATGTTGTAGAGGCCCAGTGCTCTGCCGCGACGGCCGGGAGGAAAATAGTCGGAGATGATCGAGTAGGAGGGCGGAACGCCGCCGGCTTCGCCGAAGCCGACCGTCATGTACGCGCAGGCAAACTGCAGAAAATTAGCCGCTCCGCCGCAACACATCGTTGCCGCGCTCCAAACAGCACATGCGACTGCCAAAACTTTCGACCTGCTGGTCCTGTCGGCGAGCCAACCCACCGGAATGGAGATGCAGCAGTAGAAAAGAGCAAAATAGAGACCGCCAATCCGGCCAAGCTGACCGTCCGAAAGGTGCAAACTGTCCTGGATCGGCTTGGCGAGAATGCCCGGCAACTGCCGCGACAGGAAGTTCAGGACATACACCACGATGAGCATGCTGAGCGCAATCCAGGCACGCCGTCCGGGTGGGGCAGATTGCGGCTTTGACAGCTCACCGGGATCCCCATGCGGCGAAATCGGCAATCCGGATTTGTGTGTTGCCATGCCCGCCATCAGAGAACCTCAAACAGGGCCGCCACGCCCATGCCCCCGCCCACACACATGGTCACAACCGCGTATCGCACTCCCCGTCGACGCCCTTCAATCAACGCATGCGCCGCCAGGCGATTGCCAGACATGCCATAAGGATGGCCGATGGAGATGGCGCCGCCGTCGACGTTGAAGCGATCATTGGGAATGCCGAGCCGGTCGCGGCAATAGACCACTTGCACCGCGAAGGCTTCGTTCAGCTCCCATAACCCGATGTCGTCCATTTTGAGATCGAAGCGTTTCAGGAGTTTGGGGACAGCGAAAACCGGCCCAATTCCCATCTCGTCAGGCTCTGTGCCAACAACGGCCATGCCACAATAGCGGCCGAGTGGCGCAAGACCGCGGGCAGCGGCCACGCTTGCCTCCATCACCACGCAGGCCGAGGCGCCGTCGGATAGCTGGCTCGCGTTGCCCGCCGTAATAAAGCCGTCCTGGCGCACCGGCTTCAGCGAGGCCAGGCCTGCCATGGTCGTGTCAGGCCGGTTGCCTTCGTCACGCATCAGAACCACTTCCTGCATCGAGGTCTCGCCGGTGCTCTTGTCGGTCACCGACTTGATCGTCCTTACAGGGATGATTTCCGCGTCGAAGCGGCCGGCTGCCTGCGCTTCGGCCGTGCGGCGCTGCGACTGAAACGCATACTCATCCTGCTGTTCGCGCGAAACGCCGTACCGGCGAGCCACAACCTCTGCCGTGTCGATCATCGGCATGTAAATGTCGCGATGAAGCGCGAGTAGGTCGGGGTCGGAACCGAGACGGAGTTCGGCCGTCTGCACCATCGAGATGGAATCCATGCCACCGGCCACGACAATGTCCATGCGTTCCATGACGACCTGTTTCGACGCCATGGAGATGCTCATCAGACCCGACGAACACTGTCTGTCAACGGTCTGCCCGGCGACGGAGACCGGCAACCCCGCGGCTAATGCCGCAGTCCGTCCGATCGTATGCTGAAGGCCCTGAGGCAACGCCGACCCGACGATGCAATCTTCGATCTCACCGGACTCAACATTGGCGCGCGCCACTGCGGCACGAATGGCGTGAGCGGCCAGGGTTGGGGCAGGGGTGGCGTTGAATGCGCCTTTGTATGCGCGGCCGATAGGGGTGCGCGCTACGGAAACAATCACTGCATCACGGGTCATGTCGCGCACCCTTCGTTTCCAGCGAGAAGTCGCGATCTAGAAATAATTGCCATCCACGCTGATCGCCTGCCCCGAAACATTTCGTCCTGCGTGCGAACAAAGGAACAGACACATAAGCGCTACGTCGTCCCCAGTCACCATGCGGCGCAGGGAAATATGCTTGAGGTAATCGGCCCGCATCGCAGTCTCTTCGATACCTTCCAGCTTGGCGCGAGCGCTGATTACGCCATCTATCCTTGATCCCTCGACGATGCCGGGCAATATTGCGTTCACCCTGATGTTGTCGGGGCCGAGTTCCTCGGCAAGCGATTTAGCGATGCCCACGATGGCCCATTTTGTGGCCACGTACGGCGTGCGCCATGGAATGCCCAAACGGCCGGCAACGGACGAAATGCAGATAATGTTGGCGGCCTTGGACGCCCGCAACATCGGCACTGCATGGTGCAGGCAACGGTACTGGCCATTCAGGTTTACTTCGATGGTGCGCTTCCACTCTTGTTCGGTGATCTTATCCACTCCGGCTGTGGGGCCGGCGATTCCGGCACAATTGACCAGGACGTCAAGTCCACTGAATCTCTCCTGCTGAATTCTGAAGAGCGATGCGACTTGCTCTGCGTCGGCCACATCGGCGTGGGTCGCCTGACAGGAAGGGAAAGACTTCTGGAATGCCGCCAGGGCAGTGTCGTCGATATCGCAAACGTGGATTTCGGCGCCAGTCTCTGTGAACGCGGATGCGATTGCGGCGCCAATACCGGAGGCGCCGGCAGTTACCAGAACCCGCAATCCCCGCGGGGGACAGAGTCGATCTTGGAAGGTCATTCTTGACTCACCTTTCATTGAATTTCTTTCGCCTGACGGGATACGGCCCACTGCCATCAGACGAAATGGACATTCTCCGCGCCTTTCAGATGCAATATCTCCCTGACTTCCGAAGGGGTGGCGATCTCAAAGGAGAGTTCTTCAAGAATGCGGCGAATCTTGCTGACCTGTTCGGCGTTACTTTTCGCCTTGATTCCAGGGCCGAGATAGAGGTTGTCTTCCAGTCCCACGCGCACATTCGCGCCCAGGATGGCTCCCATGGTCAGGAGGGCCATCTGGTGGCGTCCTGCGCCCAACGTCGAAAGTTGATAGGTGTCTCGTCCGAATAGGCGGTCAGCCGTGGCTCGCATGACGAAGAGATTTTCCGGGTCCGGACCGAGCCCGCCGAGGATTCCGAAAATTGCCTGAATAAAGAGCGGCGGCTTGATGATGTTGCGATCGACGAAGTAGGCGAGATTGTAAAGGTGCCCGACGTCGTAGCACTCGAGTTCGAATCGAGTGCCGTACTCTCCAAGATTGCTAAGAATGTATTCAATGTCCGCGAAGGTATTCTTGAAGACACAGTCTTTCATGCCTTCGACCTTGGGTTTCTCCCAGTCATAACGCCAGTTCGTGATGCGGTCGGCTACGGGATGAATGGAAAAGTTCATCGATCCCATGTTCAGCGAACACATCTCGGGCTTGGCCTGAAGAGGATACGCAAGCCGCTGCTCGATCTTCATATCGGAACTGCCGCCAGTGGTGATATTGATGATCGCGTTGGTGCGTTCTGCCAGAACCGGACAAATCTTCTGAAAATGCTCCGGATCTCCCGTGGGCCTGCCGGCCTCGGGTTCTCTCGCGTGAATATGGAGAATCGCGGCCCCAGCCTCGGCAGCCTCAACGGCGCTGTCAACAATCTGGGATGGAGTGATGGGGAGATACTCCGACATGGTCGGAGTGTGGACAGAACCCGTAATTGCGCAGGAAATGATGACTTTGCGATTGTTTTTGGCCATTTTCAGTCTCGATAGATCGATAACCGCACCATCATAAAAAGTGGATGACAAAACACGACAGGTTCACAGCGGACATTTTCATGTCGTATTCTGACACCGCTCCCCTCCAAGGGGTGATTTTGGTGTTGCAGGACACACTAAGGCAGTCCCGCCCTGGGCACTTCGACATCGGTCATCCAAATCGCGGCGCGATGGTTCCTTGATGCCTCAACCTCGTTGAATGTGGGTGCGACACAGGCGAACAACGTTCGCCCGTTGTCGCCTCCGAGCATGCACGCGAATACGCCCAGTCCGTCCGTCTTGAGTTCTGCAAGGATGTCCCCGCCCTCGGCCACCCGGATCAACCGGCATCCAATTGCATCGGCCACCCAAATGGCCCCTTCCGCATCCAGACAGATTCCGTCCGGCGCAACGTCCACCTGACGAAGAACCTCAGCAATCTCATCCGACGTCGGCGGATCGCCGAAAGCCGCCCATGTCCGTCGCTCGCCCAGCACACCGGATGCGACATCAAAAGCACTCAGTCGATTCATCGTGGTTTCGGCAACGATCAATGTGCTGCCGTCCGGGGTCAGCACCATTCCATTGGGAAACCCAAGCCCCTCGGCTGCAACTTTGGCGCAACCGTCCGGTTCGACCGAGATCAGGTTCGTCGTGGTGACTTTGGCGCCACCCATCAGATCGAATCCGAAATTGCCGACCCAGGCTCGCCCCTGATGATCGACAACCATGTCGTTCAAATGCCAGGGGGCAAGGCTCGACAGGTCGGCGTGCTCAACGAGAGAAGAATCGCGTTCGCGACGCATGATCTTGCGGTCGCGCATGGACACAATCAGCATGCGGCCATCGGGCAGAAACCCAAGTCCCGAGGGCTGGGCCGGCACTTCGGCAATGGTCTCCAGCGTGCCATCGAGGGCAACGGCCAGGACCCGCTGCGTGTAAAAGTCTGAGAAGTACAACCTTCCATCGCGCCAGCGCGGACACTCGGTCAACGACAGGCTGCCGATCAGGGTTTCGAACTTTGGCATACTCTTCCTCTGCGAAAATCCAAGGCGAACGAATTCTGACGGAACTCTCTCTTCGCACTCTTAAACAACGGCATGATACGCCTTTCTCGCCCGATGATGGCGCTCGTAGACGTTTCATTGTTGCAGTGCTCCCGGCGATCCGGGCTCGGAGGGTACTTAGCGCTCCTTGGAAGACTTGCGGTCAGGAGCGATAACGCGCCGGCGTGCTGCCGGTCCATCTGTGGAACGCGTGACGAAAGTTCGCAGCCTCGCTGAATCCCACAAGCTCTGAAATATCCTCGATACTCAGTCTCGTGGAACGGAGATACTCGCTTGCGAGGTTGCAGCGGACATCGTCGAGAATTTGCGTAAAGGAAGTACCCTCAGCGCGAAGCTTTCGATTGAGCGTTCGCACGGTTGTCGCGAGCTGCTTGGCTGCATTCTCCATACTCGGTGAATGTCCAGGCGTGGATGCGACGATCTGATAGACCTCGCCGGCGACACCGGTCGATGTCTTCACCTCACCGAGAATGCGATCGCAGGTATCTCGCAGAATCTTCGAAGTAAGACCGTGCGCCAGGCGCGGCTTCGCAGAGAGAATCGATTTCGGATAGGTGAGTTCCGACATGGGCTGGCCGAATCGCACCGGACAGCCGAGGTAGCGTTTATAAAGATGGGTGTGGTCCGGAGCAGAGTACGAAAGCGCAGCGCGAACTGGAAGGTAAGAGTCGTTTTCGACCACGGCTCTCAGATGCGTCGAGAGTTGGGTCAACTGTTGCTCCACGAGAAAACGCAGCAACGAGTCCGGATACGTGACCGCTGCATTCATCGGGAAAATCCAGGATACGTAATCGCCCTCTTCGCGCCACGACATGGCAAGAAGCGGTGTCGCGAGCCGGTGGTATTTAATCGCCACTTGAAAGTACTCGCGAATCGTGGGACTGCATACCAGGGCGAATCCGTACATCCCATAGGCCGACAATGGGATGCGACTGCCTGTTCGAAAGGGGATCTCGGGGTTCTTCGATAGCTGGAGGGCGTTGCGGCACACCGTAATGTACTGGAGAACGGAGGTGCGAGTGTCAGGGTCGGAAAGACTTTCAGGCGAAAGGCCTGTACCTGACAGGCTCGCTTCAGGCGCAATCCCCTGCTCCGCGAGAACTTCAACCAGGGCTGCTACCTTGTAGGGCGCGTACCGTTTTTCGTTCCAAAGAGGCAGTTCCATGACGCTCTAAGTCCTGTCCGAAAAGAACACTCTTATGTCCGAATTGAACCTGTGCAGCCCAATTGTGCATCATTAGCATTCCGTTTTGGAAGTGGTTCTTTTGCAATCTTTTTGAAGTGGTCGCGGAAGGCATTCCGGAATGGCCATGCGGATCGCAGTCATCGGCTCGGGCTGAGGGCCTTGTCGATCTCAAATCTGCGTTTGAAGAAGGAGCCCATCAGGCCCGAGCCTGCTTTCAGCTCAGATCGGAATCTTATGTTAGAGTTCGTTATTGCAGCAGCCAAGCGCACGGCAATTGGAGGATTCCAGGGGACCCTGAAAGACAGTTCGGCGGTTGACCTGGGCGTTGTTGCAACCAAGGCGATTTTGCCCGGACTTCCCGTCGAAGATATCGCAGATGTGATTGTTGGCAATGTTCTGCAAGCGGGCAACGGCATGAATCCGGCCCGCCAGATAGCTCTGAAATCCGGCCTTCCCGACCAGGTGACTGCGCAGACCATCAATCGTGTTTGCGGCAGTGGTCTTCAGGCAGTCGTATCCGCCGTGCAAGGGCTGCAATGTGAAGAGGGCAAGTTATATCTCGCTGGTGGCACTGAAAGCATGTCGCGTGCGCCCTATCTTCTGCCGCAGGCGCGTGCCGGTTACCGCTACGGCTCCGGAGAACTGGTCGACAGCATACTCAGCGAGGGCCTGACCGATCCCACTCTCGGTTATGCGATGGGAATCACAGCGGAGAATCTTGCGGAACAATGCGGGATCACTCGCGAAGAACAGGATGCCTTTGCGCTCGAAAGCCAGACACGCGCAGCGAAGGCATTGAAGGACGGGGTCTTCAACCCGGAAATTGTTCCCGTTCCCATTAAGACCAAGAAAGGCATCGTCGAGTTCGCGACGGACGAACATCCCCGCCCGGATTCCACCCTGGAAGTTCTGGCAAAGCTGAAACCAGCCTTCAAACCGGATGGGACAGTAACCGCAGGAAACTCCAGCGGCCTGAATGATGGCGCGGCGATGCTGGCCGTGACCACCGGAGAGTACGCCAGGAGTCATGGACTTCCCGTGTTGGCGCGTATTCTCTCGTATGGCCTGGCTGGGATCGCCCCCGCGGTCATGGGACTCGGTCCAGCGGCCGCGGTGCCGATCGCTTTAAAGAAGGCGGGCCTCACCATAGAACAAATCGATCTCTTCGAATTGAACGAAGCGTTCGCCTCACAATCGATCGCTGTCGTCCGCAAGCTCGGCCTTGACCCAGCCAGGGTCAACGTCAGCGGTGGAGCCATCGCGCTCGGACATCCCATTGGCGCGTCAGGCGCTCGCGCGCTCGTAACGCTGGTTCACTCTCTGAGGAGACTTGAGAAGCGATATGGCGTAGCCAGCCTTTGTATTGGCGGCGGCATGGGAATCGCAATCGTGGTCTCGGCTGAATGAAAACGTAATAGTCATGGATTTACCGCGTGCGAGGGCAAGAACGTGAATAAGGTAATCGAATCTCCAGATGCTGCTGTTGCAGATTTGCAGGATGGCATGACCGTCATGCTTGGCGGCTTCGGGCTTTGCGGGATTCCCGAGAATCTGATTGCGGCTTTAATTCGTAAGGGCCTCAAAGGACTTCACACCATCAGCAACAATATGGGCGTCGATGGATTTGGGATGGGCCTGATGCTTGAGGCGGGAATGATTGCTTCGCATATCGGCAGCTATGTGGGCGAAAACCGTCTGCTCGAGAAACTCGTAATTGCCGGCCAACTGGACCTCACACTGATTCCGCAGGGCACGCTCGCCGAGCGGATTCGCGCCGGCGGTGCTGGTATTCCTGCTTTCTATGTTCCCGCTGGGGTTGGCACCGTTGTTGCCGAAGGCAAGGAAGTGCGGGAGTTCGACGGAAAGCCCTACCTGATGGAGCATGCTTTGCGCGCTGACGTCTCGCTTGTTAAGGCCTGGAAGGGGGACTGTCACGGCAATCTTGTCTACAGGAAGACAGCCCGCAATTTCAATCCTGCAATGGCCACAGCCGCAAAGTTGACCATTGCCGAGGTTGAAGAACTCGTCGAGCCAGGCCAGTTGGATCCGGATGAAATTGTGACTCCGGGAATCTACGTTCATAGGGTTGTTGTAGGACCTGAGCTTAAGAAACCGATCGAGTATCGCTTTATCAAGGAGTACGTGCAGCGATGACAGAAAGAGAGACAGCATCGCCGGAATCCCCATTCACACTGAGCGGCAAGACCGCCATTGTGACGGGAGGCGGACGAGGGATTGGCAGGGCCATCGTACAACGGCTCGTATCTGCGGGAGCAAATGTACTCGCTGCCGATTTAGATCGGGAAGCGTTGCAGGAGACCCAGTCCTCTGTTCACAATCCCGAACGCGTCGCCCTGGTCTGCGGAGATCTGATGCAACCGGCTCTTCCCCAGGAGATTGTGAATGCCGCGCTCGAAGCCTTCGATGCCATCGACATCATTGTCAATTGCGCCGGTTTCAGCTGGGACAGCGTCATCCAGAAGACCTCCGACGAGCAGTTCCTGGCCATGTTGAATATTCACATCGTTGCGCCGTTCCGCTTGCTGCGCGCCGCCTCCGATTATCTTCGTGCAACTGCCAAGCGCGAGATTGCAGCCGGCCAGCGCGTGATGCGCAAAGTCGTGAATATCACCTCCATTTCCGGAACTGAAGGCAATCCTGGCCAGGCGGGCTACTCTGCGGGCAAATCTGGAGTTATTGGACTCACGAAGACGCTGGCTAAGGAGTGGGGACGGTACAACATCAATGTGAATGCGGTTGGCTTCGGCCTGATCCAGACGCGCATGACACAGCCGCTTACGCCCGAAGCAAAAATCGAGATGGTGGGTAAAGAGATTCCCATCGGCGTCCAGCCCGCCATGCTCGACTCCATCGCAGCCGCATGTCCGCTTGGACGCATCGGAACTCCCGAAGAGGCAGCCGGCGCTGTGCTCTTCTTCTGTTCTCCGCTATCGGACTACGTTACCGGCGAAGTGCTGATCTGCAGCGGTGGCTATCATTTTTGATGCGACTGCGCTGTCGCGCTTATGTTTCTGTCCCGAACGGAATATCGGGGAGGGGTATCAAGGTGAACGGTAAAGAACTTATCGCACGGCGGATCGCCCGCGAACTGAAGGACGGCTTCTATGTCAACCTTGGCATCGGACTGCCCACCACCATCGCAGCCTGCGTGCCACCGGGAATCGAAGTCATTCTGCAATCGGAGAATGGTCTGCTGGGAATTGGACCTCCTCCCCTTCCGGAGTCGGAGGATCCCGATCTGATCAATGCCGGTAAACAGCCCGTTACCGCTCTGCCCGGTTCCAGCTTTTTCTCGAGCGATGAGTCTTTTGCCATGATCCGCGGCGGCCATATGAATATGAGCATCCTGGGGGCCATGCAGGTCTCTCGCCGGGGCGACCTTGCCAACTGGACGATTCCCGGAAAAATGGTGAAGGGTATGGGTGGCGCGATGGATCTTGTCGCCAGTGCCGCTCACGTCATTGTGGCGATGGAACACAATGCAAAGGACGGTGCCCCGAAAATCGTCGAGGAGTGCTCGCTGCCGCTAACAGGCAAGGCCGTCGTTCACGACATCGTTACCGAACTGGGATGGTTTCACGTTTCCGCCGAAGGGCTTGTCATGCAGGAAATTGCTCAAGGCGTGACGAAAGATGCAGTAGAACTTCGGACAGGATGCCAAGTGCACTTTTCTCCAGATCTCCGTCCTATGCTTCCGTCCTAGACTCTCCCATGTCGAGGGCAAAAAGGATCGGACGGAAACGTCTTCGATGAGATCTCCACTTGCACCTGGACTCAAACAGACATTGCGCGTTTGCCCGCGGGCGACACCCCTTCGCTCCGCTCAACAGCATGAGCGCGGCGTTGAGATTGTAAGGATTTCAAAAAGTGGTGGCCAGAGACGGGATTGAACCGCCGACGCCGGCCTTTTCAGGGCCGCGCTCTACCACTGAGCTATCTGGCCTCAGTCGAGACGACAAGTTGCATGAATCTGCGCGGATTCCGGTGCTGCCGCCAGGGCGTTGCCGGGTTAGGTGGGCGTTTCCACTTGCCGTGCGCTCAAAACAACCAGACCTAGTATACCAATCCGAATGTGGGAGGCCAAACCCCCGGCAGACTCCCCCTTGATTTGCGCGCTGGACTACACTCTAAAGCTATGATCCGACGCTCGACGCAGTTCCTTTCATGTTTTGCATGGATTTTAGCAGCCACGTTTTGTGCCCAGTCGCCTTTGACCCACGGACAAGGCAGTTCCGCGGCGGGACCTGGAGCTGAAGCTCGCGCGTCGCACGCCTACGATGCAGCCGTGAAGAAGGGTCCGCCGGCACTGCGCGCTTTTCTGGTCGACTTTCCCAAGGGCGCGGATCTGCACGTGCATCTTTCCGGCGCGGTCTATGCCGAGACCCTTATTCGTGATGCCGCCGAGGACGGAGCGTGCGTGGATACAGTGGCACTCTCGCTCGCCCAACCGCCCTGCACCGGCAATCTGATTCCGGCAACGGGGTTCACTGGCAACATCGACCGGAAGACGCAACTGCTTTATGACAAGCTGATCGATTCGTTATCAGTACGTAGCTTT
>Ga0302276_10002253_pt1 | contig 17034 bp, 10 predicted proteins | sample III_Bog_N2_3_FD_198768 | JGI IMG/M metagenome (GOLD analysis project Ga0302276, IMG submission 198768) | Peat permafrost microbial communities from Stordalen Mire near Abisko, Sweden - III_Bog_N2_3 | ecosystem: Environmental > Terrestrial > Soil > Wetlands > Peat | place: Sweden: Abisko...
TTCTACCTGCGGCAGGATCTGCCCAGGGGCCACGTGCTGCGCCCCGACGATCTGTACCTGGCCATCCCGCTGCAGAAGGGCCAGTTGTCCTGCCGGGAGTGGTTCGTGGACCTGAAGCTGGGCCAGGCGGTGCGCGCCGACGCGCCGCTGCGCCTGGACGACCTGGCCGATCCCTACTCGCACTCGGCGGATCTGCAGGAGGTCATCCGCAACCGGGGCATATGAGCAGAAAGTGCCAACGGCTTGGAGGGTGGTGGATGGTCGTGTCGGCCGCCAGAAATATCTGTAACAGCGTCCACGTCTGCATCCGCAAATGACATCCTCGCCAAGGTCGTCCGAGCCCGGAAGGCGCTGGACGCCACCCAATGTGCCGATGCCGCGAAGTAGAGGCGAAGTCTGCTTTGCTTTTCTCGGCGAGCCTCGGCTACCCCGGCGTCCTCGGCGATAAGCCTTTTCATGGGTGTTTCGGCGCATTGACCCTATGCGTTCCGAGACCCCAGAAAGGGCCTATCGCCGAGGGCGCCGAGGCGACCGAGGCCCGCCGAGAAAAGCCAAAAGCCTGAATCTCCCCCAAGGATTGAGCGCATTGATTCGCTAGAGGGCGAAAAGGCATGGGCCGGCACTGGGGAAAGGATTGGGGCGAGGATTACCCTCATCGAGACATGACCGTGGCGTTGACTCAGGGCTAATACGTATTACGTTTATCCCGGGTCTTGTCATGGCGTGCCTCTGGAATCATCGGCCCTGCTGACCCCCCAGGGCCGGCCTCGCAAGGGCCAGGTGGTGGAAGCGGCGGTGGTCCACACCATCCGGGTCAAGCCGTCCATCTGGCGGAGCTTCGCCGTGAAAGCCGAAGCCGCCGGTCTGTCCGCCAATGCCGCCGTCCAGCTGGCCCTCCAGGACTGGGCCAGGCGTTAGGCATCGTCCATAAATAACTTTGCCATTTACAGGGGCGGCAGCTCTCGCATGACTGCGCTGGCCTCCTTTAGCGTATAGAGCCGATACGCTGCAGTCGGCCGCCTTGTCCTGCTCGGCTGGCGCTCCCTGTAAATAACCAACTTATTTATGGACGATGCCTTAGCCATCCCCGCACCGGGAGCCCAGCACCAGCCGGATCCCCGCCGCTTCCAGCCAGCCCAGGTCCCGGGCGATGTCCGCCTCGAAGCGCGGCGAGGCGATGAGCACCAGGTCCGGCTGCAGCTCCGGGATCCGCTCCGGCGGCACGACCGGCAGGCCCATGGGCCGGGTGTCCCGAAGCGCCGGGTCCCGGTCGCCCAGGGCCAGGACCCGGGCCCGGCCCAGGGCCGTGTAGGCCAGCAGCTCCAGGCTGTGGGCGCCGGCCGGGTAGAGCACGATCCGGGCCTGGTCCCGGATCCAGCCCTGGGCGGCCTGGTGGACCCCCAGCAGGCCGCTGCCCAGCAGCGGGGCGTCCATGCCGTCCTCCTGCTCAACCGAGCAGGCGGCAGAAACCTCGGCGCCCGCATGTCCAGCAGGCGCCGCGCTGCCCAGCACCGCGGTGGCCCGGTAGAACGGGTTGCGGAAGCCGAGCACCCGGCGCGGCGCCAGGCCGCCGGCGGCCAGCAGGCGCTGCAGCGCCCGGGGCGAGAACCAGGACACGTGCTCGTGCATGCGGTTCAGGGGGTGCCCCGGCATCAGCGTGGCGCCCAGGTCGGCGGCCTCGAAGGGGACCTCCAGGTAGAGGTCGCCCCCGGGCCGGATCCAGCGGACCAGCTCGCGCAGGAACGGAAGCGGGAAGGACACGTGCTCCAGCACGTGGGCGCACAGCACCAGGTCGAAGGGCGGCTCCGGCGCCCGGCCCGCCCCGGAGATGTCGTAGCCCTGCACCCGGGCCCCGGGGAAGGCGCCCCGGGCCAGCCAGGCGTCCTCCTCGCCGCCATAGTCCAGCACCGCGGCCGGGGCCACCCGCCAGCGGGCCATGAGCGCCGCCAGGGACTGGACGCGGGTGCGGTGGTACGGATTGCCGCGGTCGTCCAGGGCGCCGGCGCTGGCCAGCCAGCCGGGCTCCCAGTGCTCCCGGCGGGCGTGGTAGTCCGGGCCCCGGTAGTCCCGGTACAGGCGGGCCACCTCGTCCGGGTCCAGCCGCCGATCGAAGAAGGCGAAATCGCAGTCCGGGCAGTGGCAGCGGCGCAGCTCCAGGTCGGCCGGCAACCCGCAGCGTTCGCGCAGGAACGGCGCGACCGTGGCCGGCACCCGGACGAGGTCGGGGGATCCGCAGATGAGGCAGCTGGAGACGGGGATCATGGGCAGGCCGGGGCAGGGGGACGCGTCTGACTGTAACCCGGTCGCCGCGTCCAGCGCCAGGCCCGAGCCACTTGTGGTACAGCCCTTGCAGTGAAGCGGGTCCCTGCGCCAGGATCCCGATCATGTCCCACGACCTCGTCACCCTCATTCTGCCGGTCCACCAGTGCGAGGCCGCGCTCGAGGCCTGCCTGCGCGGCGCCCTGGAGCAGGACTACGACCCCCTGCAGGTGTGGGCCGTGGACAACGGTTCCGCCGACCACAGCTACGACGTGCTGCTGGACTTCGAACGGCGCTACCGCAAGCGGCTGTTCGTGGGCCGCCTGTACGGCACCCTCAATCCCCAGGGCCAGGAAGAGCACATCCTGGACATGATCAACCCCCGCAGCACCTACCTGCAGCGCCTGGTGCCGGAGCTGGTGCTGGCCCCGGGCTGCGTGCGCCGGAGCCTGGAGCTCCTGGCCGGGGACGGGGCCCTCCGTTACGTGGCCGCCCACGCGGACGTCCTGCTGCCGGACGGCAGCGTCCGCCTGCTGCCGCCGGCGCACCCGGGCGACTGCGTGCTGGCCGGGCCGGACCAGATGGGCGAACTGCTGGTGCACGGCCGGCCCGCGGGGTTCGCGTCCCTGTACCGCGCGGACATGTTCCGCAAGATCTACCACGAGGCCTACGTGTTCGATCACCACCTGGACCTGTTCCACCAGTTCGTGGCGGCCTCCATGGGCGAGGTGGGCTACCTGCGCGAGCCGCAGGGCTGGATCCGCGAGCCGGCGGGGCGCGGCCCCCTGCAGGCGGCCCCGGCCATGGCCGAACTGGTGGAGCGCTACGTGTTCATCCAGGGCATGGGCACCATCGCCCGGCGGATCCGGCGCCCCCAGGTGGCCGATCGGCTGCCAGAGGCGCTGCGCCGGCTGAGCGGCCAGTGCCTGGACTGGGCGGAACGCCTGCACCAGGCCGGCGACCTGGCCGCGGCGCGCCCGTACGGCTTCCTGGGCCTGGCCTTCGGGGCCGAACCCGAGCCCGGGACGCTGGCCTGGCTGGAAGGGCAGGCCTGAGCCCATGGCGGACGCTCCCCTGGTCACCATCCTCATCCCCAACTACAACTACGGCCGGTACCTGGACGAATGCCTCAGCAGCGCCGTGGGCCAGACCTACGAGCGCCTGCAGGTGATCTTCATCGACAACAGCTCCAGCGACGACTCCTACGAGATCGCCCTGCGCTACCGGGCCCGGTACGGGGACCGGATCCTGGTCTACCGCAACGACGAGAACCTGGGCGGCTCCCGGAACTGCGACAAGGCCAGCCGGCTCATGTCCGCGGACAGCGAGTTCCACATCTACCTGTCCTCGGACGACGCCTTCCACCCGACCCTGGTCAGCCGCTGCATGGAGCTCATGACCCGGTTCCCGGAGGTGGGGTTCGTGCTGACCCACCGGGAGGATGTGGACGAAGCGGGGCGGGTCCAGCCCTCGCTGCCGTTCTACAACGTCGACTGCGTGGTCCCCCGGGTCGGGCAGATGGAAGTGTTCATGATGGCCGGGATCGGGGTGTCGACCCAGTGCTTCCGGCGCCGGGCCGCGGAGCTGCGCGGCCATGTGCCCGACTACCGGTTCGACGTGGCCGGGGACTGGTACTCCAATTTCTGCCTGGCCACCGCCGGCGACATGGGCTACCTGAAGGATCCCCTGTGCCGCTACCGCACCCACGCGGCCAATGTCACCAGCGGCGCCGTCCGCGATCTGACCAACGTCCTGGAGCACTACCTGCTCATCCACGCGTTCAGCGCCATCGCCACCCAGCAGGAACTGCCCACCGTGTCCGCCCGCCTGCCCATGGCCGTGGCCAAGCTGGGCGCCATGTGCCTGCGCTATGCCAGCCAGCTGCTCCACGCCGGCGACCCCGGCGGCGCCCGGCGCTACCTGGACCTGGCGCCGGCGCTGAAGCCCGACCTGGTCCGGGATCCCGCCTGGCGGGCCCTGCGCGGCTGCCTGGGGCTGGGGCCGGAATCCTGTCTGGAAAAATTGCAGGAGATAGAGTTGAAATCACCCCAGGGTAGACTGGTCGCGTACGATCCGCCCGCGGGTTCGGTGCTGCTGTGAACGCGCCGGACGCCATGGCCCAGGTCCAGGAAGGGAGCTCCAGGATGTTCGATGTTGCCGCCTACTACACGGCCGCCCGGTCCGGGGATCCGGTGGACGTGGGCGGCCTGCTGGCCCACCTGCGCGGCTTCCGGCGGGTGGTGCTATGGGGCGCCAGCTTCCTGGGCCAGGCGGTGGCCCGGCAGCTGGGGGCCCATGGCATCGCGGTCACCGCGTTCTGGGATCTGCGGGCCGGCGAACTGAAGCGGGTCCAGGACCTGGAGGTGCTCGAGCCGTTCACCGGCGGGTTCGACCCGGCGGACACCCTGGTGCTGCTCTGCATCGGCAACACCATCCTCCAGCCCAGCCTGTCCCGGAAGCTGGCCCAGGCCGGCTACCACCACCTGCTGGGCGACCACGTGTTCATGGGGCTCGGCTGCAAGGCCAGCAAGGCGCGCGGCCTGGACCCGGAGGCCTGCCTGCGCAGCATGACCTGCCGGGCCATCTACTGCGAGCGCCTGAGCCGGATCGTCGAGCACCGCGCCCGCCAGCAGCGGCCGGAACCCCTGGCCGGGCCGCCCATCTTCCTGCAGAGCCTGACCGTGGTGGTGAACCAGGTGTGCAGCCTGAAGTGCAAATTCTGCACCTCCTACATGAACGCCTACGCCCCGGCGGAGCGGCGCAACGTCCCCACCGCGCGGATCCTCGAGGACATCGAGCGCTGCTTCCAGGCGGTGGACAGCGTGGGCTCGGTCACCGTCATGGGCGGCGAGCCGTTCCTGCACCCGGACCTGGGCGAGGTGGTCCAGGCCCTGCTGCGGCAGCCCAACTGCGGCCTGATCTCCATCTCCACCTCGGGCACCTGCGCGTTCTCGCCCCGGCAGCTGGCCCTGCTCCGGGACCCCCGAGTCAACGTCAGCTTCTCCAACTACCTGGATTCGCTTGGTGAGGGCCAGCGCGAGCGGTTCCAGCAGAACGTGGCGCAGGTGCTGACCGCGGGGGTGCCGCACACGGTGGGCGTGCCCATGCCCGCATGGATCATCCCCTCGACCCTCCATGACCGGCACCGGACCGAGGCGGAGCTGGTGCGGAAGAAGCAGGACTGCTGGCCGCGCACCAACCAGCTCAAGAACGGCAAGCTGCACCCCTGCGACCTGGCCAACAGCGTCTACCACCTCCACCTGGCGGACCACCCCGGCGACTACGTGGACGTGGCCCAGGCCGGCGGGGTGGCCGATCTGCGCCGCCGGATCCGGGACTACCTGGACGCCCCCTTCTACCGGACCTGCGGCCACTGCCACGGCTGCGGGGATCTGACCAGCCACGCCGGCGAGCAGGGCTTCCAGGATTTCCTGCCCGGACCCGACGTGGCGGTGCCGGAATGAGCGAACATTTACCGGAGGTTTGCATGGAAGCACCGCTGCTATCCATCGGGATTCCCACGTTCAACCGCCTGTTCTGGCTGCAGGCCTGCGTGGCTGCATGTCTGCCCCAGGTGGAAGCCCTGGCGCCGGGCACCGCCGAGATCGTGGTGTCGGACAACGCCGGCAGCGACGGCAGCTGGGCCTGGCTGCAGGCGCAGGCGGCCGAGCACCCTTGTCTGCGGGTCCATCGCAACGCCTTCGACTGTGGCGCGGAAAACTTCAACGTGGTGACTCAGGAGGCCCGGGGCCGGTACGTCTGGCTGATGGGGGACGACGATGCCCCGCTGCCGGGCGGCGTGGCCCGGGTGGTGGCGCTGCTCCGGGAAGCCCCCCGGGATCTGTACCTGCTGCACAGTCTGGAGGTGGATCCCCAGGGCCGGCCGCTGGTGCAGCGGGCCTGGTTCCAGCACCTGCCCACCCTGGACTGGGACCTGTCCCGGCGCGCCGACCTGATCACCTACCTGGATCATGCCCAGTACATGGCCGGCGCCTTCGGGTTCATCAGCGTGCTGGTGTTCGACCGCCTGGCCTGGATCGAGCAGGGCAGCTACCCCTGGGACTTCGGCGACTTCGGCTGGCCCCACGTGGTCCGGGTGTTCCGCATGCTGCGGACCCGGGGCCGGGTGCGCGTGGTCGAAGAGGCGCTGCTGCAGAACACGGCCGGCAACGACGGCCGCGAAGAGCGGGACCCCTGGGGCCGGGCCATGTGGGACCTGGAAGGCTGGGTGGCCATGGCCCAGGCGCTGTTCCCGGACGACCCCGAGCTGTTCCGGGCCTTTCTGGGGCCCCTGCGGCGCAACCGCCAGGCCTACCTGATCCGCAACCTGGGCCACCACGCGCCCGGCCCCGAGGCCTGGGCCGAAGCCAGGCGGCTCATGGCCGTGGCCGGCATCCCGGCCGTGGCCATCGCCGCCCACCAGTTCGGCATGCAGCTGCAGCGCCCCGAGGCCCAGCCCCCGCTCCAGCTGGACCCGGAGGCCCTGTGCCTGGCCGATCTGGGCTTCATCGCCCGGGGCGCCCGGCGGGTGCTGGTGCTGGCCTCCCGGAGCGCAGGCCCGGACCTGGGCCGGCTGCTGGCGGCCCTGCTGGCCCAGACCCGGGCCCAGATCCGGGTGCTGGGCTCCCAGGGCTCGGCGGCCCTGGACCTGGCGGACGGGGACCGGGTCCACTGCCAGGTGGTGGATCTGGTGCGGGTGGCGGGCGAACCCGCCCACCAGGCGGAAGTGGCCGCCAGCCTCCGGGCCTTCGCGCCCGATCTGGTGCTCAACGCCGATGCCGAGCGGCGGCCCAGTTGGGATCTGCTGGTGGCTTCGGCCGGGGCGGTGGCCGCCCTGGCCTTCCAGGCGCCGCCCCGGGCGGTGCCGGCCGAACTGTCGGCATGGCTGGACAGCGGCTATACCCGGCTCGTGCCGGCCGGGCCGCTGGACGCCCTGGGCGCGGTCCTGGGCCTGGATCCGTCAGGTCGGCTGACCGCTGACGACCCGGCCACTCCTTCGTCCGCTTCCCTTCCCCCGTCCGTTGACGTTCCGGATGGACCAGCGGGCGCCCTGCGGCTGAACCTGGGCTGCGGCCGGGACCACCTGGCCGGGTGGGTGAACGTGGACCAGTTCCCGGGCTCGCACCCGGACGTGGTGCACGATCTGGAGCGGTTCCCCTGGCCCTTCCCGGACGGCAGCGCCGGCGAGGTGCTGCTCAAGCACGTGCTGGAGCACCTGGGCCGGGACAGCGCCACCTTCCTGGGCATCATGGGCGAGCTGTACCGGGTCTGCGCCCCCGGGGCGCGGGTGCGCATCCTGGTGCCGCATCCCCGGCACCGGGACTTCCTCCAGGATCCCACCCACGTGCGGCCGGTGCTGGCGGAGATGTTCGAGCACTTCTCCCTGGACTGCAACGAGGACTGGGGCCGCCGGGGCCTGCCGGGCACGCCGCTGGCCCTGTACCTGGGCCTGGATTTCCGCATCGAATCGGCCACCCTGCACCTGGATCCCTGGTGGGACGCGGAGTTCCGCTCCGGACGGATCACCCGGGAGCAGCTGGAACGGGCGGCCAGGGACTGCAACAACGTGGTGGCCACCACGGAGGTGGTGCTGCGCGCCCGCAAGCCGTTCCGCGGCTCGGCCCTGGCCGCGCCGCCGGTCGCCGAAGCCGTGCCGCCGGTCGCCGAAGCCGCGCCACCGGTCGCCGAAGCCGCGCCACCGGTCGCCGAAGCTGCGCCACCGGTCGCCGAAGCCGCCCCCAAGCCCTCCCCCCGGCCGACGCCGGCCGCCCGGTCCGCGGTGGTCTGGGAAGGCTCGCAGTTCGTCCACCACAGCCTGGCCCACGTGAACCGCCAGCTCTGCCTGGGGCTGCTGCGCGGGGGCCATGTGGACCTGAGCCTGGTGCCCTACGAGCCCGACCAGTTCGACGGCGCGGCGGACCCGGCCTTCCGGCCGCTGGCGGCCTGCGTGGGCCGGGCCCTGCCCGGCCCGGTGGCGGTCCAGGTCCGGCACCAGTGGCCACCGCAGTTCCAGCCGCCGGCCCAGGGAGCCTGGGTGATGATCCAGCCCTGGGAGTTCGGCGGCATTCCGGCCGAGTGGATCGCCCCCATGCGCGACCAGGTGGACGAGATCTGGGTGCCCTCGGCCTGGCTCAAGGACTGCTACGTGCGCAGCGGGATCCCCGCGGCGCAGGTGGTGGTGGTGCCCAACGGGGTGGACGGCCAGGTGTTCCGGCCCGACGGGGCCCGCTTCCCGCTGGCCACCCGCAGGACCTGCCGGTTCCTGTTCCTGGGCGGGACGATCCATCGCAAGGGCTTCGACCTGCTCCTGGAGACCTATGTCCGGACCTTCCGGGCCGGGGACGACGTATGCCTGGTGATCAAGGAACAGGGCGGCGGAGTCTACGGCACCCCGGGCCTGCCGGCGCAGCTGGCCCGGCTCCGGGCCGAGGATCCGCAGGCGCCCGAGATCGAATACCGCACCGACGACCTGACCGAGGCCGAGCTGGCCTCCCTGTACCGGGCCTGCGATGTGCTGGTCCTGCCGTACCGGGGCGAAGGCTTCGGCCTGCCCATCGCCGAGGCGATGGCCAGCGGGCTGCCGGTGCTGGTCACCGGCCGGGGCGGCGCCCAGGATTTCGTCCGCGAACCGTGGGCCTACCTGCTGCCCAGCACCCCCGTGGGCATCCCCAGCCCGGGCCCGTTCACGCCGGGGCCGGCCGGGTTCTGGATGGAGGAGCCGGACGCCGAGGCGCTGGCCGGCTTCCTGCGTCGGGCCTATGCCGATCCGGAGGAGCGCCGGCGCATGGGCGCCCTGGGGCGGGCCCAGGCCCTGGCCGAACTGGGCTGGGACCGACCGGTGGCGCTGGTGCAGGCCCGGCTGGCCGAGCTGGCCGGCCGCAGCCCTCGCCGGTTCACGCCCCCGGCCCCCGTCCCGGAGCCGCGGGAGGCCTTTCTGTATGCGCCGGACTGGACCCGGGCGGAATGGATGGAAGTGCTGCTCAGCTTCATGCTGGCCTTCCAGGCCGGCGATCCGGTCACCCTGGTGCTGCCCTGGGCGGGCACGCCCGGGGAGCCCAGCCTGGGCGAGATCCAGGTGGCCGTGCTGGAAGCGGCCCGGAGCGCCGGGCTGCAGACCTTCCCGGACGTGGCCCTGGTGGACCAGCCCGGGGATCTGGCCGAGTTCCTGGCCGGGTTCCCGGTGGTGAGCCCGGTGCCGGCGGGCCGGGGCGCGGTGGGGGGGCTGGTGGGCCGCAACGGCCTGCGCCTGGCCGCGGCCCGGACCCGCCTGTGTGCCGGATGACCGTTCCGGCCGCCCCCGGTGCTGGCGGGAAACCAACTGTCTTCTTTATCCGTATTGATCCTTATAATCTGCGTTAATCCCCGTTCCCAGGCCCTGGCATCAGTCCTGATGCGCGTTCCGGGACGTGCGCGACGGCAAGCCGGGGCTGACTGGAAACGGGGATGAACGCCGATTTTCGGGGAAAAACAGGATAAAGAAAGCCTGATGACCGGACTGGGTGGGGGCCAACCGTCCTTCACTCGATTTAGGCATCGTCCATAAATAAGTTGGTTATTTACAGGGAGCGCCAGCCGAGCAGGACAAGGCGGCCGACTGCAGCGTATCGGGTCTATACGCTAAAGGAGGCCAACGCAGTCATGCGAGAGCTGCCGCCCCTGTAAATGGCCAAGTTATTTATGGACGATGCCTTAAGTATCACCCGTACCCGCTCGGCAGCTCAGCCGCGCGGCGGCCGCCTCCGCTCCGTTCCCAGATCCAGCCCCAGCCGCCGGGCGGTGGCATACAGGGCCGGGCGGGCCAGCCCCAGCGCCCGGGCCGCTTCGCTCACCTGGAAGCCGTGCCGCTGCAGGGTCTCCAGCAGCAGCCGGCGCTGGAAGGCGCGGGTGGCCTCCTGCCAGGCCTGCCGCGGCGGCGCTCCCGCCCCCCCGGTCAGCCCCTCCAGCTCGGGGAAGTGGCGCGCCTCCAGGGGGCCGGCGCCGCAGCGGAGCAGGGCCCGCTCCAGGGCATGCAGCAGCTGCCGCACGTGGCCGGGCCAGGCCAGTCCGGCCAGGGACTGGGCCAGCCCGGGCTGGAGGGCGGGCTCCGGGCACCCGGTCTCCAGGGCCAGCCGGGCCACCATGCGCGGCACCAGGAACGGGAACTCGTGCCTGCGCTCGTCCAGGCCGGGCAGGGTGAGCACCGCCCCCTGCAGCCGGTACAGCAGGTCCTGGCGGAACGCGCCCGCCGCCGTCAGGGCCTCCAGGGACCGGTGGCTGGCCGCCAGGAAGCGCACGTCCACCTGCTGGCTGCGCTCCGCGCCCACCCGCCGCACCTCCCGCTCCTGCAGGACCCGCAGGAACAGCGACTGCAGGCGCGGCGACAGATCGGCCACCTCGTCCAGGAACAGGGTGCCGCCCTGGGCGACCTCGATGGCGCCTTTGCGGTCCCGCAGGGCGCCGGTGTAGGCCCCCTTCACGTGCCCGAACAGTTCGGATTCCATGAGTGATTCACTAATGGCCGAACCGTTCACCGCCACCAGGGGACCGGCGCGCGCGGACAACCGGTGCACTTCCCGGGCCGCCAGTTCCTTGCCGCATCCGGAGGGGCCACACAGCAGCACCGTGAGGCGGGAGCCCGCGATCCGGGCCAGTTCCGCCAGCACCGAGGCCATGGGCTCGCTGCCATCGGTGAGGATGCCGGGGGGAGGCGCGGTCACTCCCCCACGGTGCCCGCGCCGGGCCGGGAGCGCAAGTCTATTTGACGTTCATGTAGGTCTTGGTGATGTGCTTGTCGGTGCCGATGACCAGCGGATAGATCCCGTACAGATCCACGGTCCGGCTGTACTTGATATCGATCTGGCAGACGCCGCCATCCGTCGGCCCGCTGGTGGTCAGGCTCAGGGCGCCCGGCGCCAGGGCTTCGGGGATGTCCAGATCCTTGGCCTTGGCGCGCAGCTGGTTGTCCAGGTCCTTGCCCGGGGTGACGCCGGCCTGGATGGCCAGATCATCGGCGAAGTTCACCAGGCTGTTGTCGGTGTAGAGCACCGGCACCACCTTGATGCCCGTGGCCACGGCGGCCACCATCACCAGCAGGCTGAGGATGCAGCCGATCTTGCCTTCACCGGCCTGGGAGGTCCGGATGGAACGCTTGCATGGGGCTGGGCGCATGGGAGCCTTTCGGAAAGGGTTCAGGGGTGGAGGTCGGTCAGGGCCTGCCGGGCCAGGGGCGCCAACAGGGGGCCTCCCGGCCCGAACAGGGTGGCTTGGGGATAGCTCAGGGCATGGTTGAAGGCCTGGAGGGTTTCGGTCAGATAGCTGTCGCCCATGTGCAGGAGGCAGACGCCGGTGTAGTAGTCCAGGGTGCCCTGGCTCACCCCCTGGGTGCTGGATACCCGGGCGTCCCGCAGCACCTCCAGGGCCTGGTCGTATTCCCGGAAGTGCATGAGCGCCAGGGCCTGCTGCAGGCGGAGCAGGGCGGCCTCGTCGCCGGTGGCGCCCATGGCGCGCAGGCGCAGATCGGCCAGCACCAGGGGGTAGCACAGCTGGGCGGCGTTCACCGGCAGTTCCACCGGCTGGAGGGTCACCGCCAGGGGGATGACCGCGTCGCCCTGGGTGACCGTGAGCTTGCCGCCATGGCTGGCGGCCTTGGCCATGGCCTGGCGCACCTGGGCCACCTGGGTCACCGGCTTGCCATTGACCTGCTGGATGGACCGGTTCACCTGCACGCCCGCCTTCAGGGCGGCGGCGTCGACCTGCAGCACCCAGGGACCGCCAGGGCCCAGATCCACCAGGGCCAGTCCGCACCAGGGCTCGGTCAGCGCCACCGGGGTCTCCAGGCGGGTCACCAGCTGGCCCAGCGGGTCGCTTTCCAGGGGCTTGACCAGCACCTGCTCAGTCTCCCCGCCCAGGGTGGCCAGGCTCAGTTCCACCTGATGGATCGGATGGCCCGGAACCGCCCGGGCGCGCAGCACCAGCTCGGAGTCATGGCCGGCCTGGAGCCGGGCGACGCACTGTTCCGGCGTTTCCTCCGCGGCCGCGGTCTGGAAGCTGATCTGGGCCAGGCGCCCGCCCAGTGCGGCAAGCTGGCCGGTGATCCGCTCCCGGCCGGCGAAGTCGGTCGCCCCGTCGAAGCCAGCGTAAGTGAGCCGCGGCTTGGGCCGCACCGCCAGGGTGGTGGTCTGGCCCTCGCCCAGCTGGATGCGCTGGGCGAAGCTGCCGGCCGGGAACCGCACCTGCAGGTCATAGGCCTGGGCGCACACCGCCAGATCGTGCACCGGCACCGGGCCGTAGCTCTGGCCGGACAGGAACAGCTCGCCGCCCGGCGCGCTGGTGAGCACGTTGAGCAGCGTCCGGGACGGGAGCAGCTTGACCGGCGCCAGCAGATGATCGGCGAAGGGGGTGGTGAAGGAGGCGCCGATGTCCAGGAGGCTGGGCTGGTAGCAGGGCAGGCGGAAGGCCAGCACGTGCGGGCCCGGGGTCAGGGCGTCGAGGGTGAATCCGGCCGAGATCTGGTCGTGCGGCACCCCCAGCCGGTCGGCGTCGCCGGCCAGTTCCGGGCCGGCCACGCCGCTGGTGCGGCCCATGGGCTTGCCGTCCAGCTCCACCAGGGCCCCGGCGGGCGAGGTGAACACGCTGAGCACCGAGGAGGTCCGTTCCAGCTTGAGGGCCACGGTCCGGGGCTCCCGGAGCGCCAGCTCCACCTGCTGGGTGACCGGCGCGAAGCCGGGCCGGGCGTAGCCGAAGGTGTGCGGCCCCGGAGGCAGGTAGCGGGGCGGCGGCGACCCGGCCGGGCGGGGCCGCCCGTCGACGGTGAGGACCCCCTCCGGCGGATCCAGGCTCAGGTTGAGCCGGCCCAGCCGGCCCGCGCGCAGACTGTCGAAGGCCGCCTGGAGCCGGGCGTTGGTGATGGTCCGGTCGATCTCGAAGTCCGGGTTCAGGCCCAGGGCGGTCTCCAGGTAGCGGGGCGCCCGCTCCCGTTTGGCCGGCAAGCGGTCGTCCAGGGTGGCCATCCAGTTGTAGGACTCGCACAGGACCTGGATCCAGGCCGGTTCCAGGGTCGGGACCGCGGGCTCCAGCGCGGCCAGGACCGCCTCGAACTTGGCCGCGGCCCCCGCACGGTCGCCCTGCACGGCCCAGGCCGCCTTGGCCTGCTGGAAGGTGTCGCGGATGGCGGGGTCCGGGGCCGTCTTGGCCGGCGGCAGGGCCGCCCTGGAGGCCGGCTCCTGGGCCGCCGGTGGCTGGGGGGCAGCGGCGCCCGGGGCCTGGGCCGCCAGCGGGTCCAGGGTCGCGGCCAGGAGGGCGGCGCACAGCAGGGCGGTGGGGCGGCGGGGCATGGTCACTCCACCCGGATCAGCTGGTCATTGGCGCGGTCGGCCAGGATCAGGCCGCCCTGGCGGTCCATGGCGATGGCCCGGAACTTGCCGGACAGGCCGAGGGCCTTGTAGCTGGCCGAATTGAGCAGGGCGCCGTCCGGGCCCCAGAGCACCACCCCTTCGAAGTCGCCATCCACCAGGGCGGCCACCTGGCCCAGGGGATCGGCCGCCAGGGCCACCACGGTCCGGAACGGGGCCGGCAGCCCCTGGCCGTACGGGATGGTGACCCGGGCCCGGCCCTGGTCGTCCAGGAACTGCAGGGTGCGGGCGCTGTCCGAGGCGGCGACCAGTCCGCCCGTGGGCAGGGGGGCCAGGGCGACGATGCCGGCGGCGGGCACGGTGCGCGGGGGTCCGGAGGCCGGCTGGACCTGCAGGTAGGGGAACCTGGGGTCGCTGAGCCACAGGTTGCCCCAGCCGTCCAGGGCCGCGCCGGAAGGGTTCTGGAACAGCGGGGGCGGGCCCGCCGCCGGGGCCGGGTCGTCCCGGACCACGCCCTGGCGCCCGTTCACCAGCCAGACCTGGCCGGGGGCGGCCACCAGCATGGCCCGGGCGTTGCGGACCACGGGACCGGCCGGGACCAGCTGGCCGTCCCGGAGCAGCGCGGCCCGGTCCAGGCCGTCCTGGTAGAGGTAGAGTTCGCCCTCGGCTCCGGTGGCCAGCAGGGTCGGGGTCTTGAGCCACTTGCTCCGGCCCGCGGGCCAGGGGCCCCGGGACTGCAGGGGCAGCTTCTGCAGGCGCGCCTTGACCCGGCCCTGGATGCGCCAGCCGGCCTCGGCGGCCTCGACCGTGTCCGGGAACCGGTCCCGGACCGACTGCAGCATGCGCAGGCAGCCGGTGGTGTCGCCCATCAGGTCCAGGGTCTCGGCCCCCTGCAGCAGGGCCTGGCGGGCCACGGCGGACTGGGGGTCCAGGCGCACGGCCTCCAGGTCGTTCTGCAGCGCCCGGCCCCACTGGCCGAGCCGGCGGTAGGCGCGGCCCAGTTCGAGCCGGGTCTGCTGCACGCACGGGTGGTCCGGGAACAGGTCCACCACCCGGTGGAACTCGGCCAGCACCTCCTTCATGCCGTCCGGGTCCTGGCTGCGGGCCGCCAGGATCCGGCCCCGGAGCAGCATGGCCTCGGCGGCCGCGGGCAGCTTCAGGTGCTCGGCCTGGATGCGCTCCAGCAGGGGCAGGGCCGCCTCGGGCCGCCGTTCCACGTCCACCTGGTGGCGGGCCAGGTTCAGGAGCGCCTGGGCAGCGTAGGGGGACCGGGGGGCCTGCTGGACCAGCTGGGTCCAGGTTTCCAGGGCCTCGGGGTAGGCCTGGATGGCGTAGGCCCGCTCGCCGGAAAGGAACATGCGCTCGGCCAGATCGCCGTCCTGCGCCATGCCGGCCGGGGCCAGGGCCAGGACCAGGACGATACAGCGCGTCCCATGGACGATCTGGGCGAACAACGGCATGGGGTCCTCGGGGTCCTCGGATCGGGGTGATGCTCCAGTCTATGCCATTCCGGGACCCAGCGTCTGGAGCACCTGGTCCAGGGCATACGGCTTGTACAGCGTGCCCAGCACCCAGGGGGCCCGGACCAGCTCGCCCACGTCCCGGTTGGCGGTGGAGACCAGGGCCAGCTCGCAGCGGTTGCCGGCCCACTGCCGCTCCAGCCAGGGGCCCAGCTCGCCTTCGGCGTCCTGGCTTTCGGTGAGCAGCAGGTCCACCGGGCGCCGGGCCAGCACCGCCTCGGCCTCCTGGCGGTTGGCGGCCTCCTCCAGTTCCCACAGGTTCTGGGCGGCCAGGAAGCCCATCAGGCGCTTGCGGAAGAACCCGCTGGGCTCCAGCACCAGGATGGCGTGGATCGGCGGGCGCCGGTCCAGGTCCCCCTCCTCCAGGCCCAGGGTCAGGAGGGCGATGCGGGCGGCGCTCTTCAGGCCGAGGCCCGTGGCCCGCTGGTACACCTTCCGGATCGGCGCGACGAGGGTCTCGCCCCGGTGGGTGAGCCCGCCGATCTCGCACAGGTGCGCGGTCTCGCGCCAGTCCTTGACCGGGACCGCCAGCTGGGCCAGCACCAGCTCGGCCAGCGGCGCGGCCAGCTGGGGGCGGATGATCAGGGCGGGGTCGCGCAGCCCCTCCCGCAGGGCCAGCAGCGCCTCCACCCGCTTGGGGCCCGGGGGCAGCGGGGACAGCTGCTGCATCTGGCCCTGGATGGCCTTCTCCTTCTGGGCCAGCGCGCCCAGGCTCTCGGCCCGGCGGGCCAGCTCCTTGACCACGGCCGCCACCCGGTCGTTGCTGTCCCGGTCCCAGGTCTCCTTGGTGCGCATATCGAACAGGTAGTCGGCAAAGCGCTCCTTCAGCTGCTCGTAGGCCTGGCGGTCGAACACATACAGGTCCTGGGTGGCCAGCACCGCCCGCAGCTTCTGGCCTTCCCCCTCGCGCTCGTCGCAGCAGCGGTCCAGCAGCTGCAGGAAGGCGGGCAGCTGGTCTTCGGGCAGCGGGCGGTCGTAGCCCGGGAAGGCCCGGAGCGCGCCTTCCAGGGCCAGGATCAGGACCTGGGACTGCTTGAGGGCGGCGGCCCGGCTCAGCAGGCCCAGCGAGGCCTCGCGGGTGCCCAGCTGCTTGAGGGCCTGGGCCAGGGCCAGCTGCAGGTTGAGCGGCTTGCCGTCGTGCAGCAGTTCCAGCAGCACCGGCGCGCTGCTGGGGTAGCCCAGCCCGGCGATGGCGTCGGCCGCGTCCACCAGGAGCAGATCGTGGCCTTCCTTCTGCATGAAGGCCAGAAGCGGTTCGGCCGCCAGGTGGGTGTGGTTCTCCCTGAACACTCCGATAGCCAGGCGGATCTGGTCGGCGTTGCCGCTTTCGAACATGGCCATGAGGGCCGGGAAGCTGGACCGCAGCTTGCCCAGGTGGTGGATGGCCACCTGGCCCACCTCCACGATGGGATCGAGCATGGCCTTGATGAAGAACGGGGTCAGGGCCTCGTCTTCCCGGGCGCCCAGGGCGTCCAGGTACTGCTCGCGCCGGTTCATGTCCGGGTCCGCCAGCAGTTCCTCCAGCAGGTCGGTCCGGTCCGCGGGCAGCATCCGCAGGTAGGCCTGGATGAAGCCGTCGCCCCCGGCCCGGGCCCGCAGCAGGGCGGTGAACAGGGGCAGCAGCTGGGCCCGCGCCAAGGCGTCGGTGCCGGCCTTGGCGGCCAGCACCTCGCCGATCTGGTCGGTCTGCACCAGCAGCTGGCCCAGCCGCGCCTCGGTGCTGGCCGAGGCCTCGGTGATCATGGCCGAGTAGCGCGCCACCTTGCCCTCGGTGACCAGGGTCAGGGCTTCCAGCAGGAAGGCTTCGAGCGCGCCCTGGGCCGCGGGGCGCAGGGCCTCCAGGGCCGGGGCGGCCCGTTCCTCTTCGTGGGTGGCCGCCTGCTGCAGCAGGGCCACCGCCTCCGGCGCCTTGGCGGTGAAGTGGG
>Ga0302276_10002255_pt1 | contig 17032 bp, 19 predicted proteins | sample III_Bog_N2_3_FD_198768 | JGI IMG/M metagenome (GOLD analysis project Ga0302276, IMG submission 198768) | Peat permafrost microbial communities from Stordalen Mire near Abisko, Sweden - III_Bog_N2_3 | ecosystem: Environmental > Terrestrial > Soil > Wetlands > Peat | place: Sweden: Abisko...
GCCGACGAACTGGGAATCCCTCGTCTCTGTTGACCTCAACTTCTCGAACCGCCGGATGCGGACCCGCTTGTCCGGTGGTGTGGGAGGGGAGAGCAGGTGACTGCTCCCCCTATCCCGATTCGTTGCGGGAAGAAGCAGGCACTCGCCCAATGCGTATTCCCGCTGAAAAGCATCGCCGGAAGGCCACAGTGGCTGCTCACATGGGCAAGGCGCAACGCCGCCACGGCCGTTCTACAATGTTGCCGGGAGACGGAATGCTTGCCGCCCTCCACATCGCCGTCCTTCAGGGAGACCATGTGAACAAACATCTGCCGGGATTCAATGCGCTAAAGGCAGCCGCCGCAACCGCGTTTCTCTTTGCCGCGGTCCTGTTTCTGCAAGGCCGCCCATGCGCGGCTCAGATGCCAGAGAACGCGCCCGCCGTGCAGTTGGCAAGTGGGCAACTGCGGGGGGTGACCCGGACGGGCGGCGGCGCGGAGTTCCTGGGCATTCCCTACGCCCAGCCGCCGGTCGGCGAACTGCGCTGGCACGCGCCGTTGCCCGCCAGGCCGTGGAGCGGCATCCGCGACGCCCAGGCCTTTGGCGCTCCCTGCGCGCAGCCGTTGCTGGGTGGGGACTGGAACCGGCACGACGCCGAAACCGGCCAGGAGGACTGCCTCTATCTGAATGTCATCACGCCGGTCTGGCCGGCCAGGGCGCCGTTGCCGGTGATGCTGTGGCTGCACGGCGGCGCCAATGAAGGAGGCTCGGCCTCCAGCGCGCTCTACAAAGACGGAACGCTGGTTCGCCATGGGGTCCTGCTGGTCACGGTGAACTATCGGCTCGGCATCTTCGGCTTCTTCAGCCATCCGGCGCTGACCGCCGAATCGCCACGCCATGCCTCGGGCGACTACGGACTGATGGATCAGATTCTGGCGCTCAACTGGGTGCGCGAGAACATCGCGCGCTTCGGCGGCGACCCCAACAACATCACCATCTTCGGCCAGTCCGCCGGCGCAGAGGACACGGGCCTGCTGATGACATCGTCTCTGTCTAAAGGACTCTTCCAGCGGGCGATTGCTGAAAGCGGAACATCGTTCTCGCCGCCGTTGCCTTCGCTGGCCGAAGCGGAGCAGATGGGCGCGAGATTCGCGGCGAGTCTGAAGGCGCCCGGCGGCGGGGACGCCGTGAAGTACCTTCGGCAGTTGTCCGTGCGGGAGCTGCTGACGGCCCAGATGAGCCAGAGTCCGCGCCCCATCTTTGGCCCGGATATCGACGGCTGGCTGATCGCGCGTTCCCCGGCCGAGGTCTTTCACTCCGGGCAGGAGGCCGCGATTCCGCTCGTCATCGGCGTCACCGCGCGGGAGTTCGGCGCACAGGTCTTCTCAACGCCCACAGCTCCGGATGAGTTGCGCAAGGTCATCGTGAATGCCCTGGGAAGTTTCGCTCGGCAGGCACTCGCGGCCTACGGATTGGCCGATGGCGGCCAGGGCAACTCCGACGCGCTCCACGGCTCAGCGGCCGATCAATGGACTGCCGACCTCAACTTTCGCTGTCCGGCTGTAACCCAGGGAGCCTGGCACGCCGCGGCCCGCAATCCGGTTTGGGAGTACGAATTCGCGCACGCCATTCCCGGACAGGAGGCGCAGGGCGCCGTGCACTCCTCCGATCTGCCCTATGTCTTCGGATACTTTCCCAAAGAGGGCAATATCGCGGGAAACTTCACCGCCCTCGACTTCAAGCTCGCCGATCTGATCGAAACCTACTGGACGAACTTCGCCAAGACCGGAAACCCCAACTCCGCCACAGTGCCTGAGTGGCCGCAGCTCGGCGCGGCGCGGAACTACATCCGGTTTTCGCAGGACGGCAGCGTGGTCACCCTGACCGGCCTGCGCGGCGCGCAGTGCGCTCCGTACCGGCAGCGGCTCGCCGAGCGCGTGAAGCAATCGAAGTAGGCGAACCCGATTCTCGGCTGCTATGTCAGTTTGAAAGGTAGTGGCGGAAATAGGATCGCATAGTCGGGCCGGTCCAAAGTCGTGGCCTCCCGCCTCTGGCGCGATACGCCTGCGCCAGATAGGGGGCATCCTGCCACAGGCCGCTGGTCCCACCGCAGGGGTCGCTGGTGGTGGTTTAAGCTGGATGCAGCATGAAAGACTCCGCCGTTCTGCTGATCGATTGCCCGGACCGGAAGGGCCTGGTGGCGCGCGTCTCCTCGCTGCTCTATGGGCACGGCGCCAACATCCTCCACGCCGACCAGCATCAGGACCACGAACTGGGACTCTTCTTCATGCGCGTCGAGTGGGCGCTCAACGGATCGGGCGGTGAAGCGGTCTTCAACCTGGAGGCCTTCAAGGCAGCCTTCGCGCCGCTTGCCGCCGAGCTGGGCATGCGCTGGCAACTGACCTCGGGCGAACGCCGGCCGAGGATGGCTCTCTTCTGCTCGCAGTACCTGCACTGCATGGCCGATCTGCTCTACCGCTGGCGCTCGGGCGAACTGGAGTGCGAAATTCCCGTCATCGTCTCGAACCATCGCGAGGTCGAATCTCTCGCCGCTTTTTACGGCGTTCCCTTCGAGCACATTCCTATGACTGCCGAGACGCTCGCCGGGGCCGAGGCGCGCCAGATTGAACTGCTCGCGAGCCACGAAATCGACCTCGTCGTGCTGGCGCGCTACATGCAGATTCTCTCGCCCGGCTTTGTCGCCCGCTACCCGGCGGCGATCATCAACGTGCACCACTCATTTCTGCCCGCCTTCATCGGGGCCCGGCCCTACCATGCCGCCCACGCCCGCGGCGTCAAGCTGATCGGGGCCACCAGCCACTACGTTACCGAGATCCTCGACGACGGCCCCATCATCGAGCAGGATGTGGCCCGCATCTCCCACCGCGATCAGGTGGAAGACCTGGTGGCGCGGGGCCGCGATCTGGAGCGCATCGTTCTCTCCCGCGCCGTCCGCTGGCATCTCGACCGCCGCATCCTCTGCTATGGGAACAAGACGGTGGTCTTTGATTAGGGAATAGGGAACAGGGACTAGGTCCGTGACCGGATGAAGATGTTCTATCCAATGAGTGAACGTGGGCCGGGAGGCCCACGCTACAGCCGGCCAGGAGGCCAGCGCTACATTTCCAAATAGAACATTTTCATACGGCCAAAGAACTAGTGTCCTGAGTCTGATGTTCGTTTACAAATTGAACTGTCATCCTGAGCGGAGTTGGGCGCGTTCTTTGCGCCCAACGCAGTCGAAGGACCTGCTTCTCCGTCTCTGGACTTCTGCAACCAATTTCCGATTCACTACACTAGGGACTAGGGTTTCAGCGAATCGACATATCGCCTCACTGGCGTTGCTTTGGGCGGCCAGGAATCGCCCGTTTTCCACTGCAAATGTGGACATCCAGATCAACAAGACCGAGGCCAGAATCAAAGAAGCCCAGGGCGAGGCCGCGTTTATCCAGCAGACCGGCGCCGCCAAGGGAGCGGAGGTTCGCGCGGTGGGCCTGGCCAACGCCGAGGCCTATCAGAAACAGGTCGAAGCGCTGGGCAAGGCGCCCACGGCTCTGGTGAACGCCATCAAGGCGCTCTCGGCAGGCAATACCGCCTTCATGCCCCGAATCCTGGTCGTTGGCGGCGGAAGCAATCAGGGGGTTCTGGAGAGCCTGGGAACGATGCTGATGGACAAGCTCGACACCAGCGCACCCGCCCCCGACTCAGCCAGCCCAGCGACGGATGCGCCCGTCCCGGCCGCCGCTGGCCCGGCTGCATGATCCGCGGCCAACAAAGAGCCCGTGCTTACTGCTTGATTGGAGAATCGGCACGACAGATCAACCGGGGGTTCCTAGTGCCTGTGTTGCTCGATCCATTCTATTGGCCGGGGCTTTCCGGCTCTTTGAGTAGCTCCTCGACTTCCCGATGTAGCTGAGGAAGATAGGCCTGAACGATCTCCCAGACCATGTCGTCCCGGAGGGTTGCGTAGCCGTGAACGATCTGGTTGCGAAAGGCGATAATGTCGCCGACCAGCGTAATCTTGCTGCGATACAGAGGAAATTCGCGCAGCAATTGGGAAAGAGCCTCACCCAAAACCGCGAACTTCCGCTCGACGGCAGCGCGCAGCATTTCATCCTGTTGGTAGGCGTTCAGATCCTTGCCGGCTGTGAAGTCTCGAATACTGGCTGCGGCATTCGCGATCTCCCAGAGATAAGCCTTGGGTTCACGCTGCATAGAGAACCCGCTGTTGCTGGGCGACGTTTCGGAGGATATACGGATTGCGAATCGCGCCGTCTTCGATCAGGTCCACCGGACGCGAGAGCAGCGCGGCAAGCGCCTCCCGCAAGCCAAGATAGTTTTGCAGCCGGGTCGCGATCGGAACCGGCTCGAACTCAACCAAAAAGTCCGCGTCGCTCTGCACCGGATCGAAGTCCCCGCGCAGAATGGAGCCGAAGGCCGCCAGACGACGCACCTGATACCGCCTGCACAGGCCGGCGATTTCTTCGAGATTGGGTTGAATCAGGCTTTCCATGGCGCTTCCGGAAGCAGAATAGCACCATTTCGCTTTCCGCGCAGCCGTTGTCCCTGACCCCTGACCCCTGATCTCTGATCCCTGGTTTAGAATCGCCCTAAGATGAAATGTCCTTATTGCGGCTTCGGGCAGGACCGGGTGGTGGACTCGCGGGAGAGCAAAGAGGGCGACTCGATCCGCCGCCGCCGGGCATGTGAAAAGTGCAATCGCCGCTTCACCACCTATGAGCGCATCGACGAAATCCCCTACATGGTGGTCAAGAAGGACGGCCGGCGCGAGCGCTTCGACCGCCAGAAGATCCTGAGCGGCCTCTTGCGCGCCTGCGAAAAGCGCCCCGTGCCCTCCGTCCATCTGGAGGCCATCGTGGATGCCGCGGAGTCCTATCTGATGGATGCCCCGGAGCGCGAGCGGACCACGGCCGAGATTGGCGAGTTGATTATGAAGCAACTGAAGGGGCTGGACACGGTGGCCTACATACGCTTCGCCTCGGTCTACCGGGACTTCAAGGATGTGCGCGAGTTCAAGGAAGAGCTCGAAGGGCTGCTGGGCAGCCACGGAGCCGCCAAAGGCAAGCGATAGCTTCCGCCGCGAGCCAGAATTCAGTTGTCCTAGCCGCGCAGCCGCTCCTAGTGTCCTGAGTCTGATGTTCGTTTACAAATTGAACTGTCATCCTGAGCGGAGTTGGGCGCGTTCTTTGCGCCCAACGCAGTCGAAGGACCTGCTTCTCCGTCTCTGGACTTATGCAACCAATTTCCGATTCACCACACTAGATCTCGATCAGCATGACGGCTGCCATTCTGCTGCCGTCAAAACAGCCAGTGACCCGAATCACCAGACATGCAAGGTAAATCTGCGCTACGATAGGCTCGTCCGCGCTAGAGCCGGCTCGCGTCCGGCCTTCCAAGGAGATTTCCATGGCCCGCTTCGTCCACATCCTCACCCAATCCGCCAACGGAGTGAGGACCATCACCCTGAATCGCCCGGAGAAGCGCAATGCCCTCTCGCCGGAGCTGATTGCCGAGCTGACCGCGGCGCTCGAAGAGGCCGAAACCTGCGAATGCGGCGTGGTGATTCTCACCGGGGCCGGCTCGGCCTTCTGCGCGGGCCTGGACATGGAGCATCTCGCCACCATGAACGCCCGCACGCCCCAGGAGCACCGCCGCGACTCGGAGAACATGGCCCGCGTGCTGCGCGCCCTTTACGACCTTCCCAAGCCGGTGATCGCCGCCATCAACGGCCCGGCCATCGCCGGCGGCATGAGCCTGGCCACCATCCCCGACTTTACCCTCGCCACCCCCGAATCCAAGTTCGGCCTGAACGAGGTGCGCGTGGGCTTCGTGCCGGCCCTTGCGGCCTCATTCCTGGTGCGCCAGGTGGGTGAAAAGCATACCCGCGAACTGCTGTTGACCGGCCGGCTGCTCAAGGCGCAGGAGGCTCTGCAACTGGGCCTGGTAACCCAGATTGTGGCCGCCGAGGAACTGATGCAGACCGCCCAGGCCCTGGCCCAGACGCTGCTCCAGAACAGCCCCCAGGCCATGCAGGCCGTCAAGCGCCTTCTGGCTGTTCATGCGCGCCGCCGCCTCGACGACGAGATCGAGGAAGCAATCGGAGTCAATGCCCAGCAACGCTCCAGCGAGGATTTCAAGGAGGGCGTAGAAGCTTTCCTCCAGCATCGCCGCCCCGACTGGCCCAGCATGAAGGGCGGGGCGTAAGGCGGCCGAGGCTAACAGCGGAAGATATTTTTCGTCGTAATAGCTTTTTCGCTATACAATCAAGAAGACGTTTGGGATCAACCTCTCCCGGCACAGCCGGCCAGCGTACGCCTGGAACGAGAGACGCAAGCCCGAGAGGCGGAAATCCGGCCCACCACAACAAATGTCGATTGCAATTAGGCCACGCCGAAGAAGAAGGCCCTTGGCGCATGACGTTAGGCAGTACCAATACACTCGGGGGTAACCCTCGGGGAAAAGAAAGAAAATGTTAATCATAGAAGGAGATCTAAATGGCTGTTGAATATAAGAAGTCCGTAATGACGAAGGGTAGTACGTCGGTCTCTGACAGCACAGTTCTTCAGGCAAGAGCCAACATTTTGTGGGAGGGCGACTCACATGACATTTTGAAAGAATGGCCACGCGACGTGCGGCACGACATAGGGTTCTCACTTCTGAAACTCCAGGAAGGAGAGCGTCCAACCCTCCCCACACGACCGATGAAGTCCATTGGCCAAGGAGTCTTTGAGTTGAAGGCTGCGGATGAAGCGATGTGGTATCGCGTCATCTATCTAGCGCGAATTGAAGACACGATTTATGTGTTGGACTCCTTCACCAAGAAGAGCCGGAAAACCGAAAAGAACGACCTGAATCGAGCAAAGGCGCGGCTAACCCAAGTCAAGCGACGCCTCCAGAGAGAGAGAATCGATGCCAAGCGCAAATGAGACAAATAAACCGGGCCACATCACCACAGGAAATGTGCTCGAAGACCTGGGCTTCTCCGCGCAGGAAATCCGGGAGATGGAGATCCAACACGACCTCTGGGTTCCGATCCGGGCGGAGATCGAGGCGCGGAAGCTGACCCAAGCCCAGCTTGCCAAGGTGCTTCAGATTCATCAGCCCGATGTCAGTTTGCTGCTGCGCGGCCAGATCGCGCGCTTCAGCATCACCCGGCTCCTGCAGTTTGCCGACCGCTTGCAGCTCGCGGTTACGCTCACCGTGGCTCCGATGGCCGAAAAGTCGAAGCCCTGGAATTCGACGAGGGTTCCGCTGCACAAAGTTACAACACGTCCCAGGCCGGCAAAGGCGTCGTCCGCCTCTCGTGCGGCGCAAAGCATTGCCCAGGCTTAAAGAGGGGCGCCTCACCCCAGCGGGTTCTTCGCCCTCAGCTCCGCCACAATCTCCGCCGCAGCCGCACGCGCCTCATCGGCCTTATCGGGCGGAAAGCTGATAGCTCCCACGCGGGCATGGCCGCCGCCGCCGTAGCGCTCGCAGATCGCCGCCAGGTTTGTCATTCGGGCTGGGTCGGCCTTGGTCCAGGGATTCGAGCCGACTGAGACCTTCGTCCGGAAGCTGGACTTCGACAGCCCGATCGAGTAAGTGGCCTGCGGGTGCAGATAGTAGGGGACGAACTTGTTATAGCCCTCCTGCGGCTGATCGGTGATGTCGAAGAAGATGGTGCCATCGCGCTCCTCGGCACGATTCCGGATCAGCTCGATGGACTGCTGGTGGCGCTCCAGCAGCGGCGGCAGCAACCCAGCCACAAAGGGCTGGCTCAGCACTTCGGCCAGCGGCATCTCGGTCAGCAGCGGAATCAGCCGCGGAATGAAGACGTTATCCTGCGCGGATTCGATAATCAGCGTCAGCTTCATCGCCGGAGCGGCCATGGCGACAGCCGATTCGGCGCTCTCATATTGCGCTCCGTCCACAATGTTGGCCCAGTGAATCAGCTCCGCGACCGGCGCGGTGTCAAATCCAAAACGCGTGGAAGCGATGTGCGCCAGATAGCTCGTGCAGGAGGTGTAGTGGGGATCGAAGAACTTGCGCCCGCCGCACACCGGATCCTCTTTGCAGGCCAGAAAATGCTGCTGGTCCTGCGGCGTCAGAAACGCCGACAGGTGGTGGTCAAACCACCACGTGATCCGCGGCGAGGGCGAGTACTTGAAATCGACAATGGCGTTTTCGTCGCCGGTAAACTCGTTCTCGTCGAACAGAGCCCCGGCCCGATGCACCAAGCCGTGGTACTCGTAGCTGGCGCCTGTGGCGATCCGTTCGCGGTGAAACCGCGTGAACAACGAGGCCGAGCAGGCTCCGTCAAAGCATTTGTCGTGGTAGAAGACGCGAACCTGCAAGACTCGAACTCCTCACTGAACACAAAACCGCTGAATTACCGGAACTGTTAAGAATCAATGGAGAAGCCGTGAATGTCAAGGCTGGATGGCACAAATTCTCTTCAGCCTGATAAGCGCCCGAGGCCTCAATCCCCTTGCGAGTCCCTATAATACAGTGTATTATCTTGTATTATGAGCACCCCGCGCACCATCAGCTTCCGCATTGCCCCGGAGAAGGTCGCCCAACTGGACCTCATCGCCAAGGCCATGGACCGCGACCGCAGCTACCTGCTCAATGAAGCGGTTGCAGCCTACCTCAGCGAGCAGCAGCAGTTCGCCGCAATGGTCAAGCAAGGGCGCGAGGATATCCGCGGCGGCCGCACCTTCACCCACGACGAGGTGGAAAAAATGGTGGGTGAGTGGGAGCGCGAGGCCCAGAGCGTAGCCCAATGAAGGTGATCTGGTCCGCCGCCTCGGTAAGGCACCTTCAGGAAGTCGTTGCCTACCTTCAGGGCGAAACTTCCGCAGGGGCAGTCACCATCCGCCGGAGGATTCTGGATACCGTACGCCGGGTGGGGCAGATGCCTTACTCCGGGCGGATAGGCCGCGTGAATGGGACCCGCGAGGCAGTCGTTCCGCGGTCCCCCCACATTGTGGTGTATCAGGTTTCGGCGCAAGCAATTGAAGTCCTCGGAATCTGGCACGGCGCCCGCCAGTGGCCCGCGTCTTTCTAGCCCCGGAACTATCCATGCGGCAATTCCGTAGAGTATCTTTCCAACAGGACAATTCGCACACAACAAACACCCCAATCTGTTTTTTTTGAAGGAGGCTCCATGGACCCGGAGATTCAGCCCCCACCGCCCGAAGCGCCACCCGCCGAAACGGCCTCTGTCGCAGCCTTTGCACCCGAAACCGCCGCTCTCGTTCCGGAGCCGTGGGAGACCCGCATCGCGCGCTGGGTCTTTCTTGGCGGCCAGGGCCTGCGCGCCGGTTGGTCGGTGCTGGCCTTTTTTCTCCTGACCGTCGTTTTCGCGATTCCCGTTGGATTCACCGTGGTCAAGCTTCATCTTCTCGATCCAGCCAAAAAGTTCGACTTTACGGTTTCCACCGCATTCTTTGGTGAACTGACGAACCTACTGCCGCTGATTGGGGCAGCTGCGCTGATGGCTCTCATCGAACGCCGCCGCAGCCTTCTGGCTTACAACCTGGATGGCCCGCGCCGCATTCCACACTTCCTCAGCGGCCTGGCGGCCGGATTCCTCTTTCTCTCGGCGCTGGTGGGCGCGCTGGCAGCGGGCGGCTGGCTCCACTTCGGGGCCGTCGCGCTCTCGGGAGCCGCAATCTACAAGTTTGCCGGGTTGTGGGCCATTATTTTCCTCATGGTCGGCTGCGTCGAAGAGGGTGTCTTCCGCTGCTTCCTGCAATTCACGCTCACGCGCGGCATCAACTTTTGGTGGGCGCTCGGCACCGTCAGCCTGGTCTGCCTGCGATTGCTTTTCAGGCTCGCCCAGGACTGGGAGAAGCTGCACGGCTCCTGGGCGCTCTTCCACGATCTGCCGCGCGCCGGGACCGAGCTTGGCCTGCTGTTGACTGTCAATGACAACGCCTTGGTTGGCGTATTTGTTGCCGCTCTCCTGGGCCTTTTCCCCTGCTTATGGCTGCACCTCAGCAAGACCGAAGGCGGAGGCTTCTGGCAGGCCACCTGGGTCACCTCCACGCTCTTCTGTTTCGTCCACACCGGCAACTCCGGTGAGAGCTGGGTCGGCATCTTTGCCGTGGCGCTCGTCGGCTTTGTTTTCTGCGTCAGCGTACGCCTCACCGGCTCGGCCTGGTGGGCCATCGGCTGCCACGCCGCATGGGACTGGGCGCAGACCTACTTCTACGGCACAGCCGACAGCGGCTATGCCGCCACCGGCCATTACCTCACCACCACCCCCGCCGGCAACCCGTTTTGGAGCGGCGGCGCGGACGGTCCCGAAGGCAGCGCGCTGATCGTGGGAATCCTTCTGCTGATGCTGCTGGCGCTCCTCGGCCTCTATGGCCGAAAGAAGCCCGCCATCGACACGCTGGAGCGGGCCATCGGCTAAGTCCATGCGCCTCTGGCTTAATCGCACCGGCGAAGTCTCCCTGCGTGAGCAGTTGGTCACGCAGGTTGTCCTCGGCGTGCTCTGCCAGGAGCTGCCTCCCGGCCAGCGCCTTCCCAGCACCCGCGAGCTGGCCCGCCGCTTCGGCATTCACCCCAACACCGCCAGCTCCGCCTATAAGCAATTGGAAGAAGAGGGCTGGGTGGAATTCCGCCACGGCAGCGGCGTCTATGTGCGCGCCAGCCGCCCCTCCGCGCCGCTTTCGCCCGAGCTGGCCACCGAGTTTGCCCTCGACGAAATGATCGGCGACCTCGTGGCCAAAGCGCGCAGGCTGGGCGCATCGGAGCCGCAGGTGCGCGACCGGCTGCGCCGCTGGCTGGCCCTCACGCCGCCCTCGCGCTGGCTGGTCATCGACCCTGATCCGGAACTGCGCCGCATCGTCATCCACGAGATGGAGCAGGCGCTGGCGCTGCCCGTTGCCGGATGCGCTCCAGAACAAGTCTCTGCCGCGTGCGTGCAGCCCGGCTTCATCGACGGCTCAATGCTGGTGACCGTCCCCAGCAAGGCCGCCATGGTGCGCGCTCTTCTGCCCCCCGGAACCGCGCTCACCGTCCTCCAGGTGCATCCCGTATCGCACGAGCTCATGGCCCACCTGCTGCGTTACATGCCCGAACACGCCGGAGAACTGATCGGCATCGCCTCGCGCTGGAGGGAGTTTCAGCGCATCGCCCAAACCCTCCTCGTCGCCGCCGGCCTCCCGCCCCAGAGCCTGCTGGTCCGCGATGCAACCCAGCCCGGCTGGAAGCGCGGCCTCGATGCCGCCTCGGGCGTCGTCTGCGATGCGCTCACCGCCCTCGATCTCCCGCCCGGCGTCTTCCCGCTCCGCTTCAAACTCCTCGACGAGCCGACCCTGGCCGAGCTGCGCAAGCAGGAGCGGCAGCACTTCCCCTCCGCTTAGCGTGGAAGTTCTGGTGCCCTGATTCCAAACATCCCAATAATCGCTGTCATCCTGAGCAGCCCAACCCGCTGCTGCAAGTTACTCCCCGTAAATGAACAGCTAGGATTCCCAACGAACTCTCCGTGGCCCATCCATTCGCCTTACCGGGGTCCTGGCGACAGGTCTTCGTCGCTGGGGTGGTCGGGCGAATGGGTGGGATACCACGATCCCCATCAGGAACCCGTTCATCCTGAGCAGCCCGACTCGCCGCGTCGAGTTACGGCTTGAATGAATTGTCGCCAACTTGCTAACTCGCGATCATCGCGAAGCGGTGGCTAACTTGCTGATTTTGTTATGAAACCTCCCCACCGAATCCTCTTGTTCATGGGGAGCGGAGTTTGGCGCGCTTTTTGCGCCAAACGGAGCCGAAGGACCTGCTTCTTGCACTTCCTTCGCGAAGGCTGGGATACCACGACCCCGCGATCCAAAGGCACTGAGGACTTTCTGCCGATTAGGACACTTGCGAAACTGTCCCAATCGTCTCCCCCTCCCGCCTGCCCCAGCCCTAACATCGATTCTTGTAACGCCAAACAAGGAGATTCCGATGATCCGTTCGATGCTTCAAGCTGTTCTTTTCCTCGCCCTTTGCCCGCTGCTCACGGCGCAGCAGTCCACGCAAGCCGCCTCAACCCCTGTCGCCCCGCAGCCTGCCCAAGCCATCCAGATCAACGGCACTCTGCATCTCGCTCAAGACGCGCAACAGCCGGTCACAGAGCCGCCGCTCGCCGCCGCCGACCTCGACAGCAGCCAGATTCTCAAGAGCGCGCGAACCATCGTCATCTGCTCGGAGACCGAATTCCTCACCTCCTCCACGATGGACCGCGCCCTGATGCAGCAAAAAGACTGGGACAAGCTGGGCCTGTCGATCGTCAGCAGCTCGTGCTACAGCGATCCGCGCGCCAGCAAGCCGCGCGCTGCCGAGCTCAAACTCCAGATCAACCGGGTCGTCTTCACGCACATTCACACCTACATCCTCACCGACAAGGCGACGGGCGTCGTTCTCGCCTCAGGCAGGGTGCGCGCCTTCGACGGAGTCGTAGCCTCCGGCCCCATGGCCGAGCAGATCGTCAAGTTCCTCTTTGCGGCCCGCCTCCAGGCTCGGCCAAGCGAACAACAGTGACAACAAACCCACTGGGGTAGAATCTGGAACTGCCCGAGGAAACAGCCATGCGAACGACCGTCCTCTTCATTCTCTTTCTCTGTAGCCTGCAATGCGCAATATGCGCCGCCGCCCCACCCCACACTTATCGCAAAACGCTCGACCAGCCAACCGAAATTCAAGGCTATCCCTGCGCCAAGGGCTATGCGTGGTTCTATGACGATGGCCGCTTGAGCCGCTGCACGGTCACGCGGGAGATTCCCTTTGGCGAGGCGCGCATCCCCGCCGGATCGTACATCGCGCTCAATCCCGACGGCTCTCCTGATCTCGTGCAGATGAGCCGCGACGCGCGTATCCTGGGCCTGACCTGCCAGGGCGGAAGCTGGCTCGGCCCCGGCGAAGGCTCGGTAGTGGCCTTTTATCCCAGCGGCAAGCTGAAGCTCTGCCACCTCGCCCACGACCAGACCGTGCAGGGCGTTCCCTGCGCCAGTGGCGGATTCGTCTTGAAGGCCACCGGCGTCGATCCCGGCGTCTCCTTCGATGAGAGCGGCAAGCTCCGCGCTAGCAAGCTGTCGAAGGACTCCGGCGCGCAGCACAAGGGAGAGCGCTTCGTCCAGGCGCGGTGAATAAGGCTAATCGAAGTTCGTGGATTCCCAAGCCCGAGAATTTTGACCTCGGGTACCCGGCTACTTGGAGCGTTCATCATGAAGTGGCAAGCAACGGTTGTTCTGATTCTTCTAACGAACGTCGCCATCATCGCCGGCGCTCAATCCCCGGCGGAACTTCCAATGCCGGAAGTCGCTACTCTCGTTCAGCAGGCCATTCTGCAACAGCGATTCGCGGAATCCAGGGAGCAGGACTTTGTTTTTCGCGAAGACACCAATGACATCAGGCTGAGGCAGGAATGTACGTGGGCGCCAAAGTGTCCAGCGCCGTTCGGCGTTCCAGGCGTGAAGGGGGTCGCTTTTCAGGTGGTCCATTATGCGGAGCACCATTTCGAGGTCTTCTGGCTCGACGGGGTTCGTGTCGCTCGTGTCCTGCCGTCCTGCGACCACTGCGGAACGGGAACCGGACATGTAGAGGCCTTTATCAGGAACATTCCTATCTCGGACAACGAACTCGCCATCGAAAACCAGCGTGTCGATAGCGAAGTTGCCGAGGCGAGGGCGCTCCGCGCGCAAGGTAAGGACGCCAGTTCCACCGGCGATCCGCCTCAGATCCTTCTTTCGAGAATGCTTGAGTTGTGCGCCTTTTCAAACCCTCGCCGCCAGGTAATGGACGGCCGCTCCACCATTTTGCTTGATTTTGTCTGGAACCCTTCCATAGCGCCCGTAAGTGCAAACGAAACCCTTCTCAATTTCTTCTCAGGAACGGTTGGGATTGACGAGGAGGACCACGCCGTTCAACACGTGGATGGCAGATTTCTTGCCGGCGTGAAGTTAGACGGTGGAAATGTCAAGATCCGCAAAGGCACACGGGTCACGATCACTAACAGGCGAGTGGACACCGGCATATGGCTGCTATCGAGATTGGACGCTTGGGGAGAGGGACGCTATTACGCATTCGCAATCGATGGAGCTGGACACATTTTCACCGGAAACTATCGGAAGTTCCGCGCCACCAGTAGAATTCTGCCCGGATCTACCGAAGTGCCAACTGATTCTCTCGCACCGTCCAACCCTCTTCCTTCGCCCGTCGTGCCTCATTGATGGTTGACTCACGTCCGGAGGTCGGAGCGACGCCGGGTGTCCCAGGTCTCGATTTTTAGACCGGGGACTCCGAGCCTGCCCCGCCCGCCACAAAATCCTCGCCCGTTTTGCAGATGATTACCTTCCAAAGGCGCAAGATAGAAAGATGAACAGTCCCCAGAGCCACGGGCTTTTCCTGATCCCTGATCCCTGTTCCCGGCCTTTGGGTACCCCCTCCCCCCTATTTACTGTAAAACCGTGAAACTGTGACGCGACGGCCCCCCCCCCCCCCCACCTTTTATATTTTCAAAATCTTGCAGGTAATTTTCTAGTTACTGCATAGCACCTTCACAATAAACGAGTTCCATACAGAATCCACACACAGTTCCGCGGACTGTGAAACCGCGAACATCACTCGTTCAGGGGATGCGCCGCGCCTCGACATCGAAGATCGCCGGGTCGGGGTCCTGGAAGAAGGCCGCATGCAGCGAGCGCACCGCCTCGTCGGCGTCGTCTTCGTCGATCATGAAGCTCATATTGATTTCGCTCGCGCCCTGCGAGATCATCCGCACGTTGACGTGGCGGATGGCGGTGAAGACCTGCGCGGCGATGCCGTTCTGGCCGCGAATGTCGTCGCCGACCATGCAGACCAGCGCCTTGCGGCCCTCGTACTTCACGTCGGCCAGCCGGCTCAGGTCGGCGGCGATGGCCGGCAGCTTGTCGGTCGAGTCCACCGTCACCGAGACCGAAACCTCGCTGGTTGAAACCATATCCACCGGGCACTTGTGCTTGTCGAAGACGGTAAAGATCTCCTTCATGTAGCCATGCGTCATCAGCATCCTCCCGGCCACCACGTCGATGATGCTCAGCTTCTTTTTCACGGCGATGGACTTGAACGGGCTCTTGCAGCGCGGCGCCAGCGAGGTGATGCGCGTGCCCTCGCAGGCGGCGTTGCGGCTGTTGAGCACCAGCACGGGAATGTTCTTCTTCACGGCCGGCAGAATGGTGGCCGGGTGCAGAACCTTGGCGCCGAAGTAGGCCAGCTCGGCGGCCTCTTCAAAGCTGATGACCTTGACGCGCAGCGCGTCGGGGCAGACGCGGGGATCGGCGGACATGATGCCGTCCACGTCGGTCCAGATCTCGATGGCCTCGGCGGAGAGTGCGCCGCCCACCAGCGCGCCGGTGAAGTCTGAGCCGCCGCGGCCCAGCGTGGTGGTGACCCCGGCTTCGTTCGCGGCGATGAACCCGCCCATCACCGGAACTCGGCCCGCATCGGTGAGCGGGCGCAGCTTGACCTCGGCACGTTGTTCGATCAGCGCATCCTGCGGCACGGCCTTCTGGAATTGCGAGTCGGTGATGATGACCTCGCGCGCGTCCACATGCGCGGCATCTAGCCCCAACTCGCAAAAGGCCGCCGCGACGATGCGGCTGGAGATGCGTTCGCCGTAACTCGCGACCAGGTCGGAGATGCGCGGAGTCAGTTCAAGAATGGCCGCCAGCCCGCGCAGAATCTCATCCAGCGAATCGAACTTCTCGTCGATCACCTCGACCAGCGCGGCGCGGTTGGCGGTGTTCTTCACCAGAGCGGCCGCCGTATCGCGATGGCGGCAGCGCAGACGCTCGCTGATCGCCAGTGCGCCCGTGCGGTCGCCTACCGAGGCTGCCTCGGCGGCGCGCAGCAACTGGTCGGTGACCTTGGCCATGGCGCTCACCACCACCACCGGCTGCTTGCCCAGCGCCACCCGCCCCGCAACAATTGCCGCGGTGCGCCCGATCGCCGCCGGATCCTCCACCGAGGTGCCCCCAAACTTCATCACTACCAGGCTCATGCGAGTTTCCCCAGGCTGGCCAGCAGTTCCGCGTTGAGAATGGTCGCTCCGGCGGCGCCGCGAATCGTATTGTGCGAGAGCACGACGAACTTCCAGTCCAGCAGGCCGCAGGGGCGCAGGCGGCCCACGGTCACCGCCATGCCATAGCTCCGATTGCGGTCCAGCCGAGGCTGCGGGCGATCGTTCTGCGGCGCAAACTGCACCGGATGATCCGGCGCGGTGGGCAGTTCCTGGCCCTCCAAAGGATGAAACTCCTCCCACGCGGCCAAAATCTCTTCGCGTGTGGCCGGCTTGGCCAGCTTGATCGACACGCACTCCGTGTGCCCGTCCTCGACCGCCACGCGATTGCAATGCGCGGTCATGCGGGCATTCAGAGGCGTAACCACCCGGCCGGCCGGATTGTATTCGAGCTTGCCGAGCAGCTTCAGCGTCTCGGCCTCCATCTTTTCTTCCTCGCCGCCGATGTAGGGAACCACGTTGCCCAGAATGTCCATCGACGCCACGCCGGGGTAGCCCGCGCCGCTGACGGCCTGCATCGTCGAGACAAAGATCTGCTCGATGCCGAAGCGCTCCTCGATGGGCTTGAGCGCCATCACCAGGCCGATCGTCGAGCAATTGGGATTGGTCACCATATAGCCGCCCGACTCCTGTCGCGAGGGCTGCTCCTCGATCAGGTGCAGGTGGTCGGCGTTGATCTCCGGGATCACCAGCGGCACGTTGGGCACCATGCGGAAGGCACTGGAGTTGGAGACCACGGCGCAGCCCGCCGTGGCAAACCAGGGCTCCATCTCGCGCGCAACGGTTGCGTCGACTGAAGCGAAGATGATCTTAGGCGCGCCCTCGGGATCAGCCGGTGCAACCGTCATCCTGGCGATGCGCTCAGGCATCGGCGTATCGAGCCGCCACCGGGCCGCATCGCCGTAAGGCTTGCCGCTCGACCGGTCGCTGGCCGCCAGCCATGCGACCTCGAACCACGGATGGTGCTCAAGCAGTTGGATGTACCGTTGGCCGACCATTCCAGTC
>Ga0302276_10002259_pt1 | contig 17021 bp, 11 predicted proteins | sample III_Bog_N2_3_FD_198768 | JGI IMG/M metagenome (GOLD analysis project Ga0302276, IMG submission 198768) | Peat permafrost microbial communities from Stordalen Mire near Abisko, Sweden - III_Bog_N2_3 | ecosystem: Environmental > Terrestrial > Soil > Wetlands > Peat | place: Sweden: Abisko...
TCCCGCGAGGCCTGGGGATTCCCAAGGGGCCGGGCCAGCGGTCCCTTGGGCCGGGGACTGGGGCCGGGCAGGCCCCAGAAGGCCCGGCGCCTGCCAAGGCGCAAGAAAAAACCTTAGTGCCCCACGCGTTTCCACGCGTCCAGCGCGTGATGGAGATTCTGGTACCGGTCCTCCGGCCGCTTGGAGAGCATGCGGTCGATGCAGGCCAGGGCTTCCGGGGGCACTTCCGGGCCCACCACGGCGGCGATGGAGGGCGGGGGGTGCATGAGGATCTGCAGCATGATCTGGCGGACCTCGTCGCCCTCGAAGGGGCGTTGGCGCGAGAGCATCTCGTAGAGGACCACGCCCAGCGCGTATTCGTCGGTGAGGGCGTCGCCCTTCTTGCCGTCGATGAGTTCCGGCGCCATGTAGTAGGGCGTGCCCAGGATCTGTCCTTCCTGGGTGAGCGAGCTGTCCGCGCTGCGGGCGAGCCCGAAGTCCGTGAGCTTCACGCGCCGTCCGTGGTCCACGGCCATGACGTTGGCGGGCTTGATGTCCCGGTGCACGACCCCGTGGTCGTGGGCGTAGGCCAGGGCTTCCAGCAATTGCGAACCCCAGGCGCGCACGGCCTTCCAGGGGAGGCGGTGGTCCAGCAGGACCTTGTCCAGCGGAGGGCCGTCGAGGAGTTCCATGGCGATGAAGGAGGAGCCTTCCCACTCGCCGTATTCGTAGACGGTCACGATGGACGGGTGGTTGAGCTGGGCGATGGCGCGGGCCTCCCTCTGGAAGCGGCTCAGGTTCTCGCCCTGGTTTTCGCCCAGGCGCCGGACGGCCGAAAGGACCTTGACCGCCACGTACCGTTCCAGCGATTCGTCGAAGCCCTTGAGCACCACGCCCATGGCGCCGCGGCCGAGCTCGCCCTGGATCGCGAAGCGCCCCACCCGGGTTCCCGCCTGGGGCGGTCCCATGGACGCCTTCGGTCCCGCGATCGGAAGGACGGGATCGGTGACCTGGTCCGCGATGGTGGCGGGTCCCTCCATGGTGTCCACGGAAGGGGCGGGACGGGCGGGGCGGGCGGGACGGGCGGGACGGAAGACCCGGACGCCGGCGAAACCGAAGACGATCCCGAGCAGCGGGAGGTCCACCGCGGATTGGACGGAAAGGAGCCGGTCGATGATGGCCTGCACCACCAGCACCAGCACCAGGGCCACCGCGGCGTAGGCCGGGATCCTTCGGTCCGGTCCGAAGCGGAAGAAGAGCCACCACAGGCCGCAGCACCCCGAGAGACCCAGGAAGAGCTCCCAGAGCCGCAGGAGCGGCGTGGACCGCGGGACTTCGTTCCGCAGGATGTTCTCCGTCGCCGTGGCCCAGAGTTCCACCCCCGGGTAGTGCTGGGAAATGGGGGAGCGGATGAAGTCTCCGGATTCCGCGTTCACGCCGCCGGGCGCCGTGAGTCCCACCAGCACGATCTTGCCCTGGACCATGTCGGCGTACTTCCGGGGGTGGTCGAGCAGGTCGCCCGCGGGGACGGTGGGGATGGTGCCGGAAGGGCCCAGGTAGCGCACGGGGGACATTCCCCGGGGGTCGATCGGGATCACCGTCTCCCGGATCTGGATCAGTCCCGGTTCCAGGCTGACGTCCGCCAAGGTCGCGTCCCCGTAGGCGGCCACCAGCGCGACGGCGAAGGAGGGAAGGTATTCCGGTCCCACCCGCAGGGCCTGGACCATGTGTCGACAGATCCCGTCCTGGGCGTCGGCGGGGTTGTTGATGAATCCCGAAGGGACCGAATGCCGCTGGTAGAGGGTGTCCGAGAAGACCGCCTTGTCGCCCCGCCCGATGCCGGAACGCTCCAGGGCCGGCTTGTCCTGCAGGAGCTGGAAGGCGGAGGACTCGAGGACGGGGGGGAGCGCGGCGGCGGCGGATGCGCTGTCGGAGGCGCCCACGTCCTCGACGAAGAAGGGGAGGAGCACCTTGACGCCGGCGTCGGAGATCTTCCGGAGGCTGGTGTCCAGCTGGAGATCGCCGGTGGTCGCGGCTTCCCGGTGGGGGAAATAGCCGTCGAAACCGAGCACCTTGGGGTGGAGCGAGGCGATGGCCCGGAAGAGCCGTCCGGTCTGGCCTCGGTCCCACGGCCAGGGACCCACCCTGGAGATCACATCCTCGTCGATGGCCACCACCACGACCTGGCCGGAAGGGGTCAGGGACGGTGCGCGGCGGGCCAGGAAGTCCTGCCAGGGGCGGTTCGCGAAGGTCCAGGGCATCCAGGCGCAGGCCAGAAGCAGGGCGATGGAAAGCGATGCCAGAATCCGCCCGCGACCGGTCATGTCCGGCTCCGGAGATCGGAGAAGCCGGAACGCCCGGCCGTGTCCGGCGGGTTCAATCGCACAGGCTGTCGCGCTCCTGGTTCAGCTTGACCCATTCCGAATTCGGGTCCGGCTTGAAGTTCGCGACCGGCCCCGCGGCCCCCGATTTGGAGATCTCCATGCGCTGGCCGTCCTTGAGGATCTGGATCCACTTGGACTCGGAAATCTCCTGGGGGCCGGAAATCTGCGCGGGAGCCAGGCTCCTGCGGGGGCCGTGGACCTCGCCGTGGACGCCGACTTCCCCGCGGAAGACGGAGACCGAAGAGGTGGAATCCGCGGCCACGGAATTCTCGAAGACGGTTCCGTGCACGCCGGCGATGGCGTTGGGCATCTGCACCTGGAAGGCCACCAGGGCTCCCGCCCATTTCTGGACCTTGGTCCAGGTCTTCCCGTGCAGCAGGGCGAAACGGGTGAGGAATGCCCGTCTTTCGGCGTCGTTGGGCTTCTGCGGCTCCTGGATGGCGACGAGCCGCACCTCCGTTTCGGCGGCCAGTCGAAGGACGCTCTGGTTGTCGACGATGATCTCGGCCAGGCCGTCGGAGCCGGTGACGATGGTGTCGCCGGAGACCAGGAACCGGTTGGCGGCAAGGGGTTCGCGCCCGCCCGCGGCGCGGCGGATCTCGCCGGACCCCTGGGCCAGCGTCACCACCGCCTTGCGCGAGGCCATCTGGATGCGCCGCTGGGGATCCAGCTCCACGGCCACGGGAGCCTTCTGGTCCTTGCGCAGATGCAGGATCTGCCCGACCTGCACGTGGTCCAGGTCGGGGAGCTGGGGATTGTCGGTCCGGATGAGGTCGGCGATGGAGTCGTCGTAGGCACCGTACCTCTGGAAGGCGATGAAGCTCACGGTTTCGCCCCTGCGGACGGAGTGGTCCTCCACGGGTGCGGCGACGCCGCCGATCGCGAGGCCCCCCAATGCGATCAGGATCTGGATGCATTTGCGCGACGGGCCCATTCTCTCTCCTCCCGACACTGCCCGGAACGGGTCCGGGCAGGTGTGGATGGAAATGTTAACTCTACCTCTTCGCCTCGATCTCCGCCTTCGCGAAGGCGACGAACTCGGGCACCGACTTCGCGCCCAGGTCGCCCGCGCCGCGTTGGCGCACGGAGACGGAATTCGTTGTGGCTTCCTTCTCGCCCACCACCAGGATGAAGGGGGTGCGCTTGCCTTCCGCCTCGCGGATCTTGTAGCCGAGCTTCTGGTTCTGCTCGTCGATGGAAACGCGCAGTCCCGCGGCCTTGAGTTCGGCGGCCACGTTCCGCGCCGCGTCCAGGAACTTTTCCGACACGGGCAGGATGGTTGCCTGGGTGGGGGAGAGCCAGGTGGGAAAGGCCCCGGCGTAGTTCTCCACCAGGATGCCCACGAAGCGCTCCAGCGAACCCAGGATGGCGCGGTGCAGCATGATGGGGACGTGCCGCGCTCCGTCTTCGCCCACGTACTCGGCGCCCAGGCGCTCGGGAAGATTGGGGTCCACCTGGATGGTGCCGCACTGCCAGTGGCGCCCGATGCTGTCCTTGAGGGTGAACTCCAGCTTGGGGCCGTAGAAGGCGCCTTCGCCCGGATTGAGTTCGGTGACCAGGCCCGCCAGGGTGCAGGCTTCGGCCAGGGCCTTCTCCACGCGGTCCCAGCTCTCGTCCGAGCCCACCCGCTTTTCCGGGCGTGTGCTGAACTTCACCACGATCTCCTCGAACCCGAAGTCGGCGTAGACCTCCTTGAGGAGGCGACAGAAACTGGCGACTTCCGTCCCGATCTGCTCGGGGGTGCAGAAGATGTGGGCGTCGTCCTGCACGAAGCCGCGCACCCGCATGATGCCGTGCAGCGTTCCGGAAGGTTCGTTGCGTATGCAGGAGCCGAACTCCGCGATGCGCAGCGGAAGCTCGCGGTAGGAGCGCAGGCCCTGGTTGAAGATCTGGATGTGGCCCGGGCAGTTCATGGGCTTGATCGCGTAGATCCGCTTCTCGGATTCCGTCACGAACATGTTCTCCTGGTACTTGTCCCAGTGCCCCGACTTCTCCCACAGCGTCTTGCTCATCACGCTGGGGGTGTGGACCTCCACGTAGCCTTCGGCCTCGATCTTCGCGCGGATGTAGTTCTGGAGCGTGCGGTACAGCGTCCAGCCCTGCGGGTGCCAGAAGATCATGCCGGGCATGTCGTCCTGCAGGTGGAACAGCTCCAGCTTGCGCCCGATCACGCGGTGGTCGCGCTTCTTGGCCTCCTCGATGGAGGCCACGTGCGCGTCCAGGGCCTTCCTGTCGTGGAAGGCGGTGGCGTAGATGCGCTGCAGCATGGGACGTTTTTCATCGCCCCTCCAGTAGGCCCCGGCCACCGAGAGCAGCTTGACGTTCCCCAAAAATCCCGTGTGCGGAACGTGCGGCCCGCGGCAGAGGTCGAAGAATTCGCCCTGGGTGTAGTACGACACGACGGGGTCGGTCCACTCCCGCATCATCTCGACCTTGTAGGGTTCCTCGTTTTCGCCCCACTTTTCGATGGCTTCCAGCCGGTCGATGTCGTGGCGGCGCACCTCCAGCTTCTTTCCCGAGAGTTCCTTCATGCGGGCTTCGATCTTCTCGAAGTCGTCGGGCGAGAACTTGTGCGGGCTTTCCAGGTCGTAGTAGAAGCCGTTCTCGATGTTGGGCCCGATGGCGAGCTTGGTGCCCGGGAACAGTTCCACGATGGCCTGGGCCATGAGGTGGGCGCTGGAGTGGCGCACGATGTCCAGGGCTTCGGGGTCGCGGGTGGTCAGGATCCTGAAGGGCCCGCCGGAAGGAAGCGCCCGGTGCAGGTCCAACTGGACTCCGTCCAGTGTCACGGCCACGGCCGCGTCGGCCAGGCGCGGCGAGATGGAGAGCGCGATGTCCCAACCGGTGGTGCCGGAAGTCACCTGCTTTTCCGATCCGTCGGGCAGGGTGAGCTTCAGGGGTTCCATGGGCGTCTCTCCGTGTATGGGTGTCTGCGCACCGAACAGGCTCGCCCGGTGCGGGGACGCCAAGCTAGAAAGGGGAGGAAGCCTTCCGGTTCACGCGGCGGCTTCGAGCCTTCCCATGCGGCGCAACCAGCGGTAGTGGGAGCCCATGCCGGCCAGGAAGGTGCGGTGTTCGCGGTAGGCCACGCCGTAGTCCCGGCAGGTCCGCTCCACCACCTTGGAGATGGCCGGATAGTGGATGTGGCAGACGCGCGGGAACAGATGGTGCTCGATCTGGAAGTTCAGCCCCCCCACGAGCCATGTGACCACCGGATTCCCGCGGCAGAAGTCCACCGTCGTGCGCACCTGGTGGGCGGCCCACCCGGCATCCAGGGGGCCTTGCGCGGGCATGGAGGGGAAGTCGGCCTCCTCCACCACGTGGGCGAGCTGGAACACCACGCTCAAGGCGGTGCCCAGGACCAGGCTCACGAGGCAGAACAGGAACAGGACCGGCCAGACCGGATGCAGGAGCAGGGGCACGACCAAGGCCAGGGTCAGGAAGACGGTCTTGCCCAGGACGAAGCCGGCCAGCTCCCAGCCAGAGGGACGGGGCACCTTGTGGGACCCGAGCCGGCCCGTCAGGACGTCCTTGAGATCGTCGTAGATCCACCACTTGAGCGCGAGGAATCCGTACAGGGGCCAGAGGTACAGGTGCTGCCAGCGGTGGTACCAGCGCCGACGGTGCTGGGGGGAGAGCCGCCCGAAGATTCCCAGGTCGATGTCGGCGTCGTGGCCCGCGAGGTTGACGTACTGGTGGTGGAACAGGCCGTGCTTCCAACGCCACATGTAGGAGCTGGCCCCGATGAGGTCCAGGGTCGCGGCGCTGGCCACGTTCAGCCAGTGGTGGTTGGAATAGGCGCGGTGGCCGCCGTCGTGCTGGATGTTGAACCCGATGGCCGCCGCGGACAGGCCCATGAGGATCGCCAGGGGGATGGTCTGCCACCAGGCGTGGGCGAAGAACACCAGAAGGACGTAGACCGCCGCGGTGAAGCCCAGCACCAAGGCGCTCTTGGAGAGCATGGTGGGCACGTCCCGCTCGCGTTTTCCGCTCTCCCGGAAATAGGCGTCCACGCGACGGCGCAACTCCCGGCCGAAGCCGTCGTCTTCGCAAAAGCGAGGCAACTTGCCCGGCGCCGCCCGCTCGTCGGACGGGACCGCCAGCGCGATTCCTTGATCGACCATCGAGGCCATTCTACTCCTACTCCGCCGTTCTGCGCATTCGCAATGGGTGGCGAAGCTGGGCGAACCTTCCCGCCCAATGTACTAAGGAATGCGAATCACTCTCGGATCGGTGTGGCGGCGGCGGGGGTCTCCGAGAGTGATTGGACTTAATTCCCTCTCTGACAAGGGCTTGGGCTTCCTGTCCAAAAGTTCAGTTGCTCTTTTGAGCACTATCGAGTAGATTGAATCCATGTCCTTGGCTCCTCTCCACGTCCACAGCACGCACAGCCTCCTGCGGGGCGTTCCCTCCGTCCGCGAACTGGTGTCCCGCGCCCGCGCCCTGGGCTACTCCGCGGTGGCCCTCACGGACGTGAACAGCATGGCCGGGAGCATCCTGTTCCTGCAGGAGTGCCGCGAGCAGGGGATCCGGCCCATCCTGGGGCTGGAATTGGCCGATGCCCGGGATCCCACCCTCCGCCTGGTCCTCTTGGCCCGCAACGCCGCCGGTTACGGAGACCTCTGCGAACTGGCTTCCTTCCACAACCTGGGTCGGCGCGGTCCGGACCTGGAAGACCTGTTCGCGCGTCCGTTTCCGGACCTGTTCGCGCTGTGCCCGCACCCGGAGCTCCTGCAAAGGCTTGCGCGCACCCCGCTGCGGTCCAGCCTGTTCGGCCAACTGTGCCTGACGGATGCCCGTGCCGCCGCCCGTTCGAAGGCGGTGGAGCAGGTGTGCCAAAAGGAAGGCCTGGAGACCGCGGTCGCCCACGACTGCTGGTTCCTGGATCCATCCGACCACGAACTGCACCGCCTTCTGCGCGCCATCGCCGCCAACACCGACCTCTCGAGGTTGGGGCCCGCCCAGGTGGCCGCGCCCGCCGCCTGGCTTTTGCCGCCCTCGCGCCTGCGCGAACTCTACGCCCGCCACCCGCGCGCCTTGGAGATCGCGGAACGCATCGCCGATTCCTGTCGCGACGACCTCGCCGCTTCCCCCTGGATCCTCCCCGGCGTGGAGGTCCCCGCGGGCCACGACGAGGACTCGTGGCTCTCCAGACTGGCCCACGAAGGGCTGGAGCGAAACTACGGGGGAAAGCCCGAATGGGCGAAGGCGAGAGTTCTGCAGAGCAAGGAACTGGACGTGATCCGCCGCACCGGCTACGCGGGCTACTTCCTGATGGTCCGCCGGATCCGGGAGGCCGCGGCCCAGCGCTTCGCCGGAGGATTTCGCGGCGGGCGCGAGTGTTCCATCCTGCGCGGATCCGCCGCCAACTGCCTGACCCTCTACAACCTGGACGCCTCGGACCTGGACCCCATCCGCTACGGGCTCTACTTCGAGCGCTTCCTCAACGAGGACCGCACCAGCCCTCCGGACGCCGACCTCGACTTCGGATGGGACGAACGCCCCCAGGTCCTGCAGTGGTTCTTCGACACCTACGGCGAGGACCACGTGTGCATCCTGGCGGCCACCCACCACTTCCGCCGCCGCGCCGCCTTCCGCGAAACCGCCAAGGTGCTGGGTTTTTCCGAGGATCAGGTGGGGGAAGTCTTCCACCGTCTGCACCAGCTGCCGATCCGAGCCGGCCTCCATTGGTCGGAGCGCGTCCGCGAAGTGGATCCCGCCCTGGAGCGCGTGGCCGTCCTGGCCGCGCGCGTGCGGGGGCGGCCGCATTTCCTGGGTCAGCACCCGGGAGGGGTCCTGGTCACCAACGACCCCATCTGGCGCCATGTCTCGTGCCAGCGCAGCGGGGGCGCGACCGACCGCGTCATCAGCCAGATCGACATGCACGGAGGCATCGAGTTCCTGGGACTGGTGAAGTTCGACATCCTGGGAAACGGGAGCCTGTCCGTGATGCGCGACGCCCTGGAGATGCTGCGCGAGCAGGGCGAGGCCGATCCGGAGCTGTGGGATCTGGAGAAGGTCCAGAATGATCCCCAGGTGCGCCAGATGATGGAGGAGGGCGGCACCCGCGGGGTCTTCTACATCGAATCGCCGGCCCAGATGCGGCTCAACCGCAAGACCAGGGCGAGCACCTTCGAGGAGATCGGGATCACCTCCAGCCTGGTGCGCCCCGCGGGCACGGCCTACGCGCGCGTCTTCGCCGAGCGCCATCGCCAGGCTGCGGAAGGGCGGATGGACTGGGACTGGCTCCACGACAGCCTGCGCGGCATCCTGGACGAGACCCACGACGTCTGCGTGTTCCAGGAGGACGTCACGCGCATCTGCGTGGAGGTGGCGGGGCTGCCCTTCTCCGAAGCGGACCGCGTGCGCAAGATGATGAACAGCCAGCACGAGGGGGAGCCCCCGGAATACCGGCGCACCGCGCGAAGGTTCGTGGAAGGGTGCATGGCGCACCAGGGCATGTCGCGGACGCAGGCGGAGGAACTCTGGAAGAGGGTGGACAGTTTCCGGGGCTTCTCCTTCTGCAAGAGCCACTCCCTCTCCTACGCCCAGCTTTCCTTCCGCTGCGCCTGGCTCAAGCGCCACCACCCCGCGCGGTTCTGGGCCGCGGTGATCGCCAACGACCACGGCTACTACCCCACGGCGGCCTACGTGGGCGAGGTGCGCCGCGCCGGCATCCGGCTCCTGCCCTGGGACGCGAACCAGTCGCGCTGGCGGCATTTCGGCGGAAACGACTGGATCCGCGCGGGATTCCAGCACGTGCAGGGCGTGCGATCCTCCACGGTGGAAGCGCTGGAAGCCGAGCGCCGGCGCAACGGACCGTTTCGCGACCTGCCGGATTTCCGGCGGCGCCTGCCGGTGGCGGGGAAGGCGGAGCTGGAAATCCTCGCGCAGGTCGGGGCCTTCGATTCCTTTGGCCTGTGCCGCACCCGCACCCTGGCCTGGCTCGCGGAGCTGGGAGCGGCGCCCGGACGGCCGAATTCCGTCGATCTGTTCCAGGAGCCGGGACCTCCGGCGCATCTGCGCCTGATCCCGGAGGAGTCGCCCTTCCGGCGGACCCTGGACGAGCTGCGCTTGGCGGGGTTCTCCGTTTCGGCGGACCCCCTGGAACCTCTGGGACGGTTGGCGGGGAGCCTGGGAGCGGTGGCGGCCGCGCGGTTGCCGGAATTCGCCGGGAAATCCGTGCGGGTCGTGGGGGTGTCGGTGGCCAGCCGCGTGCACCGCGTGCGAGAAACGGGCGAACCCATGCTGTTCCTGTCGCTGTCCGACCAGAGCGGGATCGCGGACACGATTTTCTGGCCCCCGGCCTACAAGCGCTTCCATGCGGTGGCGACGGGCGGGGGCGTGCTGGCGGTGCGGGGAAAGGTCACGGAAGACGACGACACGTTCGCCTTGGAGGCGGACCACGTGGAGGAGATACGGACATGAACGAGGGAATTCGGCATGTGGCGCTCTGGGCGCCCGGATTGATGCGGCAACTGCTGGAGGCGGGTCGGCCCGACCTGCGGGGGACGGCTTGGGTCCTGAGTTCCCAGGCGGCCGGGGCGCACGCCCGGTTGGAAGAGTGCTCTTCGGCGGCCCGGGATCTCGGGATCGCGCCCGGGATGCGCCTGGCCGAGCTGCGGCGCCGGTTCCCGCAGGTTCCGGTCGTGGGCCCGGACGCGTCCGCCCTGGGATCGTTTCGACGGATCCTGTCGGCACTTTGCGAGGCGCGCACGCCGGTCTGGGAACTGGGACCCGAAGGCATGTCCCTGGACCTGTCCGGAACGGTGCACCTGTTCGGCGGAGATTGGGAGGGCTGGGCCGCCCGTTTGAGGGACGACCTCGCCCGGGCCTCGGGCGTGCGCGAAATCCGCTTGGCGGGGGCGCCGGTCCGCGGGGTCGCCGAGATCCTGGTGCGCTCGGGTGGCGGGGAGTCGGGCATCGATCTCTGCGGTCCGGGGTGCGAAGCGGATCGGTTGGAGCAGGTTCCCTTGGCGTCCGTCCGCTGGCTCTCATCGAAGTCGCGGGAAGCGCTCGAGCGGTTCGGGCTGAAGACCCTGGGCGACGTGCGCCGCCAGCCCCGGACGTTCCTGCGCCTGCATCTGGCCGCGGATGGCGACCGTCTGGCAGCCCTGGCGATGGGGCTGGATCCGGATCCCGCCAAGAGATCCAGGGGGCGGTCGGAGGAGCTGGTCCTCTCCTGCGACGAGAACGACGTGGAGGTCCTGCGCGGCGCCGTCCACCAGCTCGCCGACCGGTTGGCCTTCGCGTTGCGCGAGCGGTCTCTGGGCGTCCAGGAGGTCCGCCTGGGGATCACGTGGTCGGATGGCCAGGAGACGTCCTCTTCCGCACGGCCTCCGCTTCCCGTGGAGGACTTCCTGTCCCTGCGCGAGGCGGCGTGGAAGCTCCTGGAGCAACTGGACGAGCGGCGCGTGTCGGTGCGGTCGCTCCGATTGTCCGCGACCCGGACCTTCACGCTCACCGGCCAGGAAGATCTGTTCGCCACCCCGGAAGGAGAACGGCAAAGGCGGTTGGGCAGGGCATTGGACCATGTGCGACGCCGCCAGGGGTTCGCGGCGGTGGGGAACGCCTTGGCGGCGTAGGGTGCCGTCCAGAGGGGGCTTTCGGCGGCGATCGGATCGCGATCGTGTCGCAAGGTCCCCCGATTCCTACCTTGACGCACCTATGGTAGATGTACGCCGGGCCTCGCGTCCGATCCAGACCGCTCTCGAAAACGTGCGTTCCACGTTGCTTCCCAACGGGGTCGTCGTCGTTTCCGAGCGCATGGAGGGGCAGCGCTCGCTGTCCGTCGGTGTCTGGATCGGCCTCGGTTCCCGCCACGATCCGGTCGGCAAGGCCGGGCTGGCGCACCTGTACGAACACATGGTGTTCAAGGGCACCGCCAAGCGCAGCGCCTTGCGCGTTTCCCGGGAATTGGAAGAGGTGGGTGGGCATCTCAACGCCTTCACCAGCCGGGAGCAGACCTGCTTCTACGCAAAGGTCCTGGATCGCGACCAGAAGCGGGCGGCGGAATTGCTGTGCGACCTGGTCGTGGGTGCCAAGCTCTCCCGCAAGGACCTGGAGATGGAACGCCAGGTCGTGCTGGAGGAGATCAGAGGCTGCGACGACGATCCGGAAGAACTGGTGGGGGATCTCTTCGCCCAGGCTCTTTGGCACCGCAACCCGCTGGGCGAGCCCATCGCGGGAACCATCGAGTCGGTGGCTCCCCTGTCGGCGCGTGACCTGTTGGCGCACAAGGCGCGCTCCCTCTCCGGAGAGGTCCCCATCGTGGTGGCCGCTTCGGGGAACGTGGACCACGACGAACTCGTGGCCGCCGCGGCCATGGGCCTGCAGGCCAAGGCGTACGGGAAATCCGAGCACCAGAAGGCCGTGAAGCCCGGCTCCAGGCAGTCTCCGCGGCTGGTGGTGCGCAAGGACGTCGCCCAGGTCAACATGATCCTGTCGCGTCGTTCCATCTCCGCCCATCACCCCGATCGCCACGCGTTGGGACTGGTGAACCTGGTGTTGGGCGGGGGCATGGCCAGTCGACTGAACCAGGAGATCCGCGAACGCCGCGGTCTCGCCTACAGCGTCTACTCCTTCGCGGACTTCCTGCTGGGCGCCGGTGCCTTCGGGATCTCCCTGGGCACCGAGCCGCGCCAGGCCGCCCGGGCGGCTCGCGTCGCTTCGGCCGAGGTGGACAAGATCCGGCGCGAAGGGCTCTCCCGCAAGGAGCTCCGCTTCGCCAAGGCGCACGCCTCCGGGGCGGCGGTCCTCGCCTTGGAGAATCCCAGCGCGCGCATGCAGCATCTGGGCAAATGCCAGTTGCTGTACGGCAGGCCCATCCCCCTGGACGAGATCCTCGCCACCGTGGACGCGGTGGACTCCGCGCAGGTGGAACGGGTGCTCGACGAGCACTTGGGACCGGTGTCCGAGGAGAACGGCTGGACTCTGGCCGCCGTGGTCCCCGAAGGATTCCAGTCCGACGCTTTGCTGCGCTGAGGCGCATCGGTCGGGGAGCGCGGACGGCTTCGGTTCCTCGCCCGGAACCGGAGCGTTCAGTGCAGCTGCCGGTCCAGTCTCCAGATCGCGACGGTCATGGCGGACACGCCGTAGGCGGCGATGGCCGCCCATTCCCGCCACAGGTCCAGGAAGCCCGCGCCCTTCAGGTAGATGCCCCGGATGATGATGAGGAAGTAACGCATGGGGATCAGCAAGGTGATCTGCTGCAGCCAGACGGGCATGTTGCGGATGGGGAAGGTGAAGCCCGAGAGGTAGATCATCATGGGCAGCATGAAGAAGGTGGCCACCACCATTGCCTGCTGCTGGGTCTGGGCGAAGGTGGAGATCAAGAGCCCGATCCCGAGGGACGAGAGCAGGAAGAGCCAGATCGCGGGGTACAGGAGCAGCAGGCTCCCCAGCGGCTTGACCCCGAACACCAGCCAGGCGAGCACCAGGACCGCCGTCACCACCCAGGTGGAGGTCAGGAAGTAGGGGACCACCTTCCCCAGGGCCAGTTCCCAGCCGCGCAGCGGGGTGACGATCAATTGTTCCAAGGTCCCCATCTCCTTCTCCTTCACGATGGCGTTGGAACTGGCCATGATGGTGGTGAGGAAGATGGTCATGGCCAGCACCGCCGGCACCATGAACCACTTGGACTCCAGCTCGGGGTTGAACCAGACGCGGGGTCGCAGCTCGACTCCGGGAAATCGGGGATCCCCCATCGCGAGCCGTTGGCGCACCAGCAGTTGGCTCATGCCGGCGTCCTGGGCGATGCTGGACAGGTAGGTGGAGACGAGCCCGGCGGTGTTGGCGTCCGACCCGTCCACGAAAAGCCCCACCTGGGCGGTGCGGCCGGATTCCACATCGCGTCCGAAATTCCGGGGGATCTCCATCACCGCCGTCACGCGCCCGTCGCGCAGCAGGGGTTCCACCTCGGTGGCGTCGACGAGGTCGGAGCGCAGCTTGAAGAAGGGGGACGCCACGACCCGGTTCCGGAGAGATCGGCTCTCGGAGGTGTGGTCCAGGTCCAGGAGGGCCACCGGGGCCTGGACCAGATCCAGTCGCGCCGCGGAGACGAGGAGCAGCAGTTGGATCACGGGCATGAACAGGGTGATCCCGCGCATGCGGGGATCCCTCATGATCTGGGCGAGTTCCTTGCGCACGAAGGCGACCGCGACCTGGAAGTTCACTTCAGGATCCCTCCCAGGCGGCGCATGGCGAAAAGCATCACCACGGTGGTGTAGGCGCACAGCGCAGCCACCTCGCGCCAGACGGTGACGATGGTGGTGCCGTCCCGCAGCATGAGGGCCCGCAGGGCGGAAATCAGGTAGCGGCCCGGAAACAGGAAGGTCACGGCCTGGAGCGCGGCGGGCATGTTGTGGATCGGGTAGATGAACCCGGACAGCATCACAGAAGGGAGCATGGTCAGGAGGCCGGCGAAGGAGAAGGCCGTCTCCTGCTTGTCGGACAGGGTGGACAGGAACAGTCCTTGGGCGGAGGCCGTCACCAGGAACAGGAGCAGGACTCCCACCAGCGCGGGGATGCTCCCCCGGACGGGCATCCCGAAGAGACCCACCGCTCCGGCGACGATCAGGATGGCCACCAACACGGAGAGCGAGAGGTAGGGGGCGAGCTTCCCCAGGATGACCTCGATGGGCCGCACCGGGGAGACCTGGAGCTGCTCGAAGGTGCCGCGTTCGCGCTCCCGGACGATGGCGATCACCGTGGAGATCACCGCCGTCACCGTGAGGATGTACACCATCAGCCCCGGGATCATGAAGATCCGGGTCTCCAGTTCGGGATTGTAGAGGATCTGCTCCCGGGCTTCCACCGGGGTCTTGAACTGCTGGCCCTTGTCGGAGAGGGCGCGGATCTTGACGTCCAGATCGGCGTTGCGGACCAGGCCTTGGGCGAATCCCAGGGCTTGCGCGCCCTGGTTCGCGTCGGCCCCGTCCAGCAGGAAGCCCACCTCGGCCGTGCGGGATTGCGCGAGGTCGCGGGCGTAGCCCTCCGGGATGCACAGGACCGCGGAGGCCTTGTCCGAAAGCACCAGCCGGTCGGCTTCCGCGAGCGAATTGAGGTTCGCAACCCTGTCGAACGCCTCCGCGGAACTGAACGATGCCGCCAGGTCCCGGCTTTGACGGGTCTTGTCCTGGTCCCAGACCCCGATGGGGACGTGCTTCACGTCGAAGGACAGCGCGTATCCGAACAGGAGCAGCAGGAAGACGGGCAGGAAGATGTACGCCGCGAGCGTGAGCTTGTCGCGGAAGGACTGGCGGAACTCCTTGGCGGCCATGGCCCTGGTGCGTCGCAGGAATCCGCTCATGCCGCCGCCTTCCTTCCGCGGTTCACGAGTTCCACGAACACGTCCTCCATGGAGGGCTCCTCCTTGTGTCCTGGAAAGATCTCCTGCTTGAGCGCACGGGGCGTCCCCAGGGCCACCATCTTGCCGTCCAGGATCATCCCCACCCGGTCGCAGTATTCGGCCTCTTCCAGGAAGTGCGTGGTGACCAGGATTGTGACGCCTCCCTTGGAGAGGTCGTAGATGGTTTCCCAGAAGCGCCGTCGGGCGATGGGGTCCACCCCCGAGGTCGGTTCGTCCAGGAACAGGATTTCCGGACGGTGCATGAGGGCGCAGGCCAGGGCGAGCCGCTGGCGGATGCCGCCGGGGAGGTCGCGGGTCATGGTCTTCCGCTGGTCCGCGAGTTCCGAATAGTCCAGCGCCCACTGGATCCGTTCCAAGGCCAATGCCTTGGGCAGGCGGTAGACGGCGGCGAAGAAGGAGAGGTTCTCCGCCACCTGCAGGTCCTCGTAGAGGCTGAACTTCTGGCTCATGTACCCGATGCGGAACTTGATCTTCCGGCTTTCGCGCCCCACCTCGAAACCCGCCACCCGGGCCGTTCCCGAGCTGGGCTGGAGGATGCCCGTGAGCATCCGGATGGTGGTGGACTTCCCCGACCCGTTGGGACCCAGGAACCCGAAGATCTCCCCCTTGGCCACCGAGATGTCCAGGTTGTCCACCGCGACGAAATCCCCGAACCGGCGGGTGAGGCCTCGCGTCTCGATGACCGCCGGAGCGTTCACTTCCACGACGGATCCTGTCCGCGCGCCAGGGAAAGCGCCAGGGCCGCCGCGTTCTCCTGGGCGATGGCCAGGGCGAGGTCGGATTCGGCCTGGGAAAGCGCCGACTCCCGGTCGATGGCCTCCAGACGCAGCGATGTCCCCACCTGCGCCCGGATGAGCGCCAGTTCCAGGTCCCTGCGGGCGAGCGGCAGCGAGGATTGGCTGATCTGGCGACGGCGCACGGCCAGGCGGTAGTTGGTCTCCTTGAGAGCCAGGTCCTGCTCGTCGGCGTCGCGCACCGCCACCTCGCGAAGCCTGGCTTGGCGCGCCTGGAGATCCGCGGTCCGGGCGGAGAGGTCGTCCATGCCGCCCCGGAAGAGGTTCCAGTTCGCGGTGACACCCACGCGCCAGGACCCGTCGAAGCTGTCGCGGTTGGGGATCACCCGGGGATTGGGGTCCTGCAGGTCGTATTCCGCCGAGGCCGCTAGCTGCGGGGAATAGGCCGCTCGCGCCGCCTTGGCCTGTTCCTCGGCGGACGAAGCCTGGGCGCGGGCCTGTTCGATCTCGGGGCGTTCCACGATGGCTGCCGGCGCCGAAGGGGTGGGAAGCGGAACCAGGGGATCCGACGCCGAAAGTTCGCTTTGGATGTCCAGTCCCAACGCCACGCACAGCGCCTGCCGGGCGGTCTCGCGCGACGCGGAAGCCTGCTCGACCTGCAGTTCGATTTGCCGCATCCGCAGCCGGGCCTGCAGCGTGTCCTGCTCCAGCGCGGTGCCTTGGCGGTACCCCACGGCGGTGAGGACCGCCTGCGAATCGGCGCTCGCGAAGGCCCTTTGCGCCGATTCCAGCGAAGCCTGGGCGGCCGACAGGTTCCAGTAGGCCGTGGCCACCCGCGTTGTCAGTTCTTGTCTGGACTTCGTCCGGGAAGCCCGACCCGCCTCGGCCTGCCAAGTCGCGGCCCGCTCCATGTGGATGGACTTTCCGCCCTCCCAGAGGACCTGGTCGGCGCGGGCCGACAAACCCCACTGGTTGGGGATCTGCGGTGCGATGTTCACGTCCTGCGGCCCCCCCAGGGCGGCGGGAAGGGGAAGGACAAGAGGCGGTTCGTCGATGTTGGACAACCTGTTGTAGGAGGCCTGGACGCCCACCGAGGGGAGCCAGACCGCCCGTTGCAGGGAGGCCTGGAGGAGGGAAGCGTCCACACCCAGCGAGTCGGACCGGGACTGGGGATCGCGGTTCGCCGCGGTCGCAAGCGCATCGCTCAGGGACAGGTTGCTTCCCGACGCCGCGGCCACCAAGGCCAGGCACGGGAGCAGGGACGGACGGGTTCGCATGGGCCACCTCATTGCCGCAACAGTTCCAGGAATGCGTTTTCCAGATCCGGGGTCCGCGTGCTCCACTCCAGCACGGGAATTCCCGCTTCGGACAGGATCTTCTCGATGCGCCCTTTCAGGTCGGCGGGATCCGGGGAGAGGAACTCCAACCGTTCGCCGCGGGTCTGCATCCGCGCGGCCTCGGGCAGGACGGAAAGCGCCGTGCGCGCGGCGCGCGGGTCTTCCGCGATCAGTTCCAGGAGCTGGGCTCCGGTGCGGGCCACCACTTCCGCCACGG
>Ga0302276_10002293_pt1 | contig 16869 bp, 15 predicted proteins | sample III_Bog_N2_3_FD_198768 | JGI IMG/M metagenome (GOLD analysis project Ga0302276, IMG submission 198768) | Peat permafrost microbial communities from Stordalen Mire near Abisko, Sweden - III_Bog_N2_3 | ecosystem: Environmental > Terrestrial > Soil > Wetlands > Peat | place: Sweden: Abisko...
TGACCTGAGCTTTGAGTGGACGGGGCGCGGGACGGCGTACCGCATGGCCATGGCGGAGCGGCCCATGCGCGCACCGGGCTCACATTTTGCGTACAGCGACATCAACTACATTGTGCTGGGATTTGTGGTGGAGAAGCTCAGCGGCCTGAGTTTGGACGAATACGCCACGCGCAGGATTTTTGCGCCGCTGGGGATGACAGAGACGCGTTACCTGCCTCCGGCGGAGTGGCGGGCGAGGATCGCGCCGACCGATCGCGATGAGCATGGAAACTGGCTGCGCGGAGTTGTGCACGATCCCACGACGCAGCGCATGGGCGGCGTAGCGGGACACGCGGGAGTGTTTTCTACCGTTGACGATCTGGCGAAGTTCGCCGAAGAGATGCTGGGCGCGGGACGATTGCTGACACCGGCGGCACTGCGACTGATGACGTCTCCGCAGCAGCCGAAGACGCTGGCGGGCGACGTGCAACGCGGCCTGGGATGGGACATCCACTCGGCGTTCTCGGCGCCGCGCGGAGAGCTGTTCGGGGCGACATCGTTTGGCCACACGGGATTCACCGGAACGTCTATCTGGATTGATCCAGCCTCGCACAGTTACGTGATATTGCTGAGCAACGCCCTGCATCCGAATGGTAAGCGGATTCCGGGCGCGTTGCGGGCAAGGGTGTCCACGGAGGCGGCGCGCGCGCTGGGCGTGGGGCAGGCGGCGGCCGATGAAGCAAAGCCACAAGTGGCGGCCGTGCGGACGGGGATTGAGGTGCTGAAGGCTCACGGCTTTGCTGAACTGCGCAGGCCGGGGCGCGAGGTGACTCGCGTGGCGCTGGTGACCAACCAGACGGGCGTGGATGAGGCGGGCGCGCGCGACATTGATCTCATCGCGCATGCCGAGGGTCTGAAGCTGACGGCGATCTTTACTCCTGAGCACGGGCTGGCAGGCCAGTTGGACACGACCAGCGTTGGCGATGGGCGCGACGGGGCGACGAATGTCCCGGTGTATAGCGTGTACGGTGCGACGGATGCGAAGCGGCGTCCGCGCGCGGAAGTGCTGGCCGGGGTGGACGTGATCGCGTTCGACATTGCCGACGCGGGCGTGCACTTTTACACCTATGAGACGACGCTTGGATATTTCCTGGAAGCGGCGGCGAAGGCGAATGTGCCGATCGTCGTGCTGGACCGGCCGAACCCGGTGAGTGGAAGGCTGGTGCAGGGACCGGTGAGCGACGCGGGGCGCGAGGACTTTACGAACTACGGCGCGGTTCCGGTGCGGCACGGCATGACCATGGGTGAGCTGGCCGGTTATTACAACGGCGAGCGTGCGATTGGCGCGCGGCTGGCCGTGGTGAAGATGGAGGGCTGGCGGCGCGACGAATGGATGGACGCGACGGGGCTGCGGTGGGTGAACCCTTCGCCAAACCTGCGCAGTTTGACTGAGGCGGCACTGTACCCCGGCGTCGGGATGATTGAGATGACGAACGTGAGCGTGGGGCGCGGGACGGAGACTCCGTTTGAGGTGGTGGGCGCGCCGTGGGTGAAGGGGGCGGAACTGGCGCAGAAGTTGACGGCACGCGGCATCCCTGGTGTGACGTTTGCGGCCACGGAGTTTACGCCCGCGAGCGCGACGTATGCGCATCAGGCGTGCCAGGGCGTGCGGATTACGGTGACCGACCGGGAGGCTCTGGATGCGGTGGAGATGGGGCTGGAAGTGGCGGCGGCGTTGCATGAGTTGTATCCCACGAAGTACGAGTTGAAGGGCCTGGACCGATTAATGGTGAACCGGCAGAGCGCGGCCGAGTTAGCGGCGGGAGTGGATCCGCGGGAAATCGCGCGAGGCTGGCAGGCGGCACTGGCAGAGTTTGAAAAGCGGCGCGAGAAGTATCTTCTATATTGATGGATGGGAATATTGACGGATAGCGATTTTGTGAGCAGGCGGCGCAGGGACAAGAGATGGGACTGAACGGGCTCGACCTGGCGGTGATCGTGCTGTACCTGGGGCTGGTGACGGCCTTCGGCATGCACTTCCGGCGGCGGCAGACGACCGTGCGCGGATACTTTCTGGCCGGGCAGACGATTCCCTGGTGGGCGATTTCACTTTCCATTGTGGCCGCCGAGACCAGCACGCTCACCATCATCAGCGTGCCGGGGATGGCCTACGAGCACGACTTCCGCTTTCTGCAACTGGCAATTGGATACCTTGTTGGGCGCGCGCTGATCTGCGTGCTGCTGATTCCATCGTACTTTCGCGGCCAACTGGTGACGGCCTATCAGTTGATTGAGCGGCGCTTTGGCCAGCGGCTGCGCGGGCTGACCGCGGGCCTGTTCCTGCTGACGCGGGCGGCAGCCGAAGGGGTTCGCGTATTCGCCGTGGCGATTGTGGTGGGCATCGCGCTGGGCGGCGCGCTGGGCGGGCTGGGCGACTTTGCGCGCGATGTGGCGGCCATCGCCATTGTGACCCTGTTGACGCTGGTGTACACCTTCAAGGGCGGCATGGCGGCCGTCATTTGGACGGACGTGGTGCAGCTTGCGGTGTACGTAACGGGCTCGGTTGCGGGACTGCTGGTGATGCTGCACATGCTGCCGGGAGGATGGGCTGCGGCCTACGCCGTGGCCAGCGAGGCGCACAAGTTCCGCGTCTTTGATTTTTCGTTTGCGCCGCACGCGACGTACACGTTCTGGTCCGGGCTGATTGGCGGAGCGTTTCTGACGACGGCGAGCCATGGCACGGATCAACTCATCGTGCAGCGGCTGTTGTCCTCGCGCAGTGAGCGGCAGGCCAAGCTGGCGCTAATGATGAGCGGTGTGCTGGTGATGGCGCAGTTCGCGCTCTTCCTGCTGATTGGCGCGGTGCTGTGGGTCTTCTACCAGGCGTATCCGCCAATAGTCGCATTCCAGAGGACGGACCGCATCTTTCCTACATTCATACTTAGCTATCTTCCGCATGGAGTGAGCGGGCTGATGATCTCCGCCATACTGGCGGCGGCGATGGGCAACCTGAGCGCGGCGTTGAACTCATTGAGCTCGATTACGGTGGTGGACTTTTACGGACGCTGGAAGCCGGAGTCCAGCGAAGAGAGCCGCGTGCTGCTGGGGCGCAAGGCCACCGTGGGCTGGGCGCTGGTGCTGTTCGCGCTGGCCATTGTGGCGCGCAGCGGCGGTCGCGTATTGGAGATGGGATTGTCCATTGCATCGGTGGCCTATGGGTCGCTGCTGGGAGTGTTCATGCTGGGCGTGCTGACCAAACGCGCGACGGAAGACGGCGCGATGCTGGGCATGCTGTGCGGCTTTGTGCTGAACCTCTACCTGTGGCAGTGCACCAGCATTCCGTATCCGTGGTACGTGCCGCTGGGCTCGGTGCTGACGTTTGCCGTGGGCTATGCGGCGAGCCTGTGGCGTCCTGCTCCGGTGGAACATCTCGAGTGAAAGCATCGCGGGTATAAACTGGGCTGTGCCTGCTACTCCACAACAGCATCGCGGACTGCTTCCCTTCCTCGGCCTTGCCTGCGGCACCAGCGTCGCGGCCATCTACTACAACCAGCCACTGCTGTATGAGATCAGCCGCAGCTTCCACGCGCGCAGCGGGCAGACAGGCGCGGTGGCCGTGGCAACGCAGTTGGGCTACGCCGTGGGCATTCTGCTGTTTGTGCCATTGGGCGATGTGGCCGAGCGGCGCGGGTTGATCACCTGGCTGTTTGCCGCCGTGGGAGTGGCCATGCTGGTGGCGGCCGCCGCGCCGTCATTGTTGATGCTGGCCGTGGCCTCGGTGGTGATTGGGACGACCTCGGCGGTGACGCACGTGATTGTGCCGATCGCTCCGGAGCTGGTGCCGCCGGAGCAGAGCGGGCGTGCGATTGGCACGGTGATGACCGGGCTGATCCTGGGAATCATTTTGAGCCGCACGGCCGCCGGATGGCTGGCGGCGTTTGTGGGCTGGCGCGGCGTCTTCGTGGTGGCCGGAGTGTTTACCCTGCTGTTTGTCCCGCTGCTGCGCTGGAGGCTGCCAAGGCTTCCGCCAACGCATCCAGTGAAGTACGGCGAGGCCGTGGCGTCACTGTGGAGGCTGACCGTAGAGCAGCCCGCGCTCAGGGAATCCGCCGCCGTGGGCTTTTTGTGCTTTGCCGCATTCTCCTCGTTTTGGACGAACCTGGCCTTTCTGCTGAGCACTCCGCACTATCACATGGGCGCCGGTGCGGCCGGCAGCTTTGGAGTGCTGGGCGCGGCCGGTGCGCTGGCCGCAAGCATGGCGGGGCGCGTGGCGGATAAACGCGGCGCAAGGTTCGTGGTGCTGTGCGGCATCCTGCTGCTGAGTGCGGCCTACGTGGTGCTGTGGGCGGCCGGGTACACCATGGCCGGGCTGATTGTGGGCGTGCTGGTGCTGGACATGGGTCAGCAGACGATGCACATTGGCAACCAGACGCGCATCTTCTCTCTGGTGGTGGGCGCGCGGAGCCGGCTGAACACGGTCTACATGATCGTCTTCTTTTTGGGCGGAGCAGCGGGCTCGGCGGCAAGCACGATGGCGTGGGCTCGGTGGCAGTGGACGGGCGTCTGCGCGATGGCGTTGATGTTCCTGGCGGTGGCGTTGGTGGTGCACGCAACGGGCGCGCGGCGAAGAACGGCGGCATAAGAGCGCCGCTCAGCTTGATGACGAAGTTGCATGAATGGAAATGTCATTGCGACCGAAGCGCCGCAGGCGCGCAAGTGGAGCAACCTTTTGTTTGTTCTGCTCTCCTCCAAAAACAAGGGGTGGTTCGACTCCGCACCCAAACAGCGGGTGCTGCGCTCACCATGACATTTCTTAAGTTTGAGCTGGCCCTAGATTTTCAGCGGTCTGGGCGGCGTAAGAGCGCTGCGGAATTCCTGCCTGGTTATCTTCGCCAGGGAAAAATTACAGGCGCTTGGTCATGAAGATGGCGTCCACGTCGCGGTTGTAATAACGCTCCAGGACCTTGACCTTCTTAAAACCGTGGCGCTCGTAGAAAGCCAGCGCCGGATGATTGTTCACGGCGACCTCCAGCACGACCATGAAGGCGGTGCGTTTGCGCAGGCGCTCGCAGGCGGCTGCCATCAGCAGCGAACCCAGGCGCTGGCGGCGGGCCTCGGGATGCACGTCCAGGGTGATGATGTGGCCGTACTCCTGCTTCTGCAGGTGATAGGTGAGGAATCCGGCGATGTGTCCGCGAACCTCGGCGTGGGCCTGGCGCTGTCCGGCTTCGTAGCGCTCGGCCTCGGCGGCGACTTCCAGGGCAAGGTCATCCGTGGTGGAGATTTGGAGCGCGGGCTCGGGCGGAAACTCGGCGACGATGGTGAAGCTGCGGCGCTGCTCGATGAAGCTGGAGAGCTCCGGACGGCTGTAGGCGACGCCGGGCTCAAAGCACAGGCGGTCGAGCTTGAAGATGGCGTCGAAGTCCTTCTTCTCGTAGTCGCGCAGCAGAAATGGGGCGGTATCTTCACTCATGGGGTCTAAGGCAATCGTAGCAGATGCGAACTAGACTGCTCGAATCTCCAAGGTTTTCCCCAATACCTTGAGCGCCTGGGCGATCCCGTCAATCTTTGAGGTGTGCCGCCAGTCAATCAAACGGTTGACCTCCTGCCGAGTGACCTTCAATCGGCGCGCCAGTTCGGCCGGACGGACTTTTTGCTCGGCCATCTCATTCAGCAGAAGAATTTTGGCCGCGTAGCTGGCCGGAAGCTCGATCACCTTCTGGCCTCGCTTTGCCTTGGAAGGCATCGGAATCGCCTTGCCATCTTCAATGTAGAAATCCAAAGCAGATTCCAGAGCATCGGCACCGTGGAGCAGAGCGTCTTCGACGTCCTCGCCCTGCGAGATGGCTTCGGGGATATCCGGAAAGGTGACGGTAAAGCCGCCCTCCGGTTGCGGTGCAAGAATCACTGGATAGTACATACGTTCTCCTATTTCAGCCCAAGCTGCTTTTTGATGCCTTGCAGCGTCCCAGTCTTGAGTTCCTTGGCATGCATCGGCAGGAAGGAAGTTTTGCCGTTCAGAGTGACCTTGAAGTGCGAGCCTTTGCCAGCCTTGAAGGTCGCTCCCTGCTCCGCCAGCCAGCGCTTGAACTCTGAGCTCTTCACGGACACGAATGTAAGCTATTTTGCTTACAATGTCCAGTCCAAGGTAAGCAGGATTGTGACATTCTCCGCCAAGCCGGCCTCAGCCGAGTTGGGTCAGTCCACGGGTGCGCTTGAGCTGGCCGCAGGCAGCGTAGATGTCGAGTCCGCGGGGACGGCGCAGGAAGGCCGGGATGCCGGCGCGCATCAGGGTCTGCTGGAAGAGGGCGACGCGCTCAGGAGGCGGCGTGCGGTAGGCGATCTCCGGGCCTGGGTTGAGGGCGATGAGGTTGACCTTGGCGCGCAGGCCTCGCAAAAGGACGGTCACTTCGCGGGCGTTCTCCACCGAATCGTTGACGCCGTCAAGCAGCACGTACTCAAAGGTGAGGCGTTCGCGCTGGCGCAGAGGAAAGGCGCGGGCGGCCTTCATGAGGTCGGCGAGCGGCCATTTGCGATTGATGGGCATGACCTGCTCGCGGGTCACGTCATTCGAGGCGTTGAGCGAGATGGCGAGGTTGGGGCGGATGGCTTCGCGGCCAAAGTCGGCGATGCGCGGGACGATGCCGGAGGTGGAGACCGTCATGCGCGATTCGCTGAGGCCGACGCCGGAGACGAGGAGGCGGACGGCGGCCGTGAAGTTGTCATAGTTCAGAAATGGTTCGCCCTGCCCCATGAAAACCAGATTGACCCGGTCGCGTCCGATTTCCACCTGATGGTCATTGAGCACCACGAGCACCTGGCCCACAATCTCACCTGCTGTAAGGTTGCGCTGCAGGCCGAGCAGGGCCGTCATGCAGAAGCGGCAGTTGACGGCGCATCCGGCCTGCGAGCTGAGGCAGATGGTGGCTCGGCGAGAGATGGGTGGAGGGGCTACGGATTGCGAGGCGTCGGATTGCGAGGCGGCAGGAGCGGCTTCGACGGGCGAAGCCACTTCGTCGCCATCCTCGGCGCCGTCGCCCTCGGGCATCCAGACGGTCTCGACGCTCTGGCCATCGGCGAAGCGAAGCAGGTAGCGCACGGTGCCATCGGTGGAGACGAAGCGCTGCTCGACCTCCGGCAGGCCGAGCGAATAGCCTTCGTCGGCGAGGCGCTGGCGCAGGCTGACGGGCAGGGTGGTAATCTCTGCAAGTGAGGAAAGACGCTGGCGGTAAAGGGCGTCAAAAAGCTGGCGAGCGCGGTAGGCGGGCTGGCCGCAACGCGCGAGGATTTCCGTAAGTTCCTGAATTGGAAGGCCTAACAATAAGAATTGTGGCTGGGCGTCCATGCATCTAATAATATGCAGCGCCGGGGATGGTTGGGGCAAGCCGGGGACGTAAGATTCTCTGCGGAGCCGGCCAATGGTTTTTGGAGTTGATGGGTACAATCGAAACGAACGGCTGAGTGAATTTATGTACGCCGATGCAAATGAGGACTCCATGACCACGAACCACAAATCGAATTCGATGCTGCGCAACATCCGCCGCACGGTGCTGCCCAACGGGCTGACCGTGCTTAGCGAGGTGATGCCGCAGATCCGCTCCGTGTCGGCCGGAGTGTGGATCCGGACGGGCTCGCGCCACGAGCTGCCGGAGGTGAACGGCATCTCGCACTTTGCCGAGCACATGGTCTTCAAAGGCACCACCAACCGCACGGCCGAGCAGATCGCGCGGGAAGTGGATTCCATGGGCGGCAACCTGGACGCGTTTACCGCCAAAGAGTGCGTCTGCTTCAACGTAAAGGTGCTGGATGAGCAACTGCCCGGCGCGATGGACGTGCTGAGCGACCTGGTGATGAATCCGGCCTGCCACGCCGAAGACGTGAAGAAGGAACGCAGCGTTATCCTGGAAGAGATCAAGATGGACGAGGACAACCCGGACTACCTTGTCCACGAGCTATTCGTACAGAATTTCTGGAAGGATCATCCGCTGGGGCGGCCCATCCTGGGTACGCAGAAGACGGTGCGCAACTTCGATCCGGCGCTGCTGTTCGACTTCTACCACGACCGATTCCGCGCCGGGAACATGGTGATCTCCGCCGCCGGCAGCCTGGACCACGACGACTTTCTTGCCATGGTGACCGATCGCTTTGGCGGACTGGAGCGCGGAACCAGCGACCTATTGGAAGCAGTTCCGGAGGCGAGCAGCCGCTTTATCCAGCGCAACAAGAAATCGCTCGAACAGGTGCAGCTCTGCATCGGAGTGCCTTCCTACTCCATCAGCCACCAGAACCGCTATGCCTCGTTTGTGCTGAACACCCTGCTGGGCGGCGGCATGAGCTCGCGACTCTTCCAGAACGTACGAGAGAAGCAGGGGCTGGTGTATTCCATTTACAGCGACCTGAACCCCTACCGCGACACGGGATGCCTGATGGTGTACGCCGGCACCAGCCGCGACAGCGCTCCGAAGGTGCTGGCCAGCGTGTTGAGCGAATTCCGCAGCCTGCGCGAGCAGGCCGTGGGGGCCGAGGAGCTGAACCGCTCCAAGGCGCAGCTGAAGGGCAACCTGATGCTGAGCCTGGAGTCCAGCATGGCGCGCATGAGCAACCTGGCACGGCAGGAGATCTTCTACGACCGGCTGCATGGCATGGACGAGATTACGGCGCACATTGAAGCGGTGACCAGCGAAGAGGTGCAACAGGTGGCGCAGGAGTTCTTTGTGCCGGAGAGCGTGGCGGTGACGATCCTGGGAAACCTGAGCGGAATGAAGCTGACGCGCAAACAGATGTTCTGCTAGACGCCGGCTAAGTGATAGAACACAAAGAGGAAACCTTGTCTAAGGGTTTCCTTATTTTTATGCCTGCATGTACCACTCTGACAACGGGTTACCAGAGATTGACATTAATTGTCATACAAGGCTGACGCCGGATGTCACTTTCTGACACTTTCGGGGGTTGGCCTTTGGTGTCAGGGTCTGGACATTACTTTGGTTTTTTCCTGTAAGCACCTTATTTATCAACAGTTACCGAAGATTTGGTGGCGATGCTGGTACATGGCCTGAAGGATGGCACGCCGTGTGCACTTAGGTTGGCCGAGTCCACATCCAGGACCGGAAACGAAATCCAAGATTCTGCAACCTAACCATATGGAGAGTTTGACAATGCGTAAACAGAAGGGCTTCTCGCTGATTGAGCTTCTTATCGTTGTGGCGATCATCCTGATCATCGCCGCCATCGCCATCCCGAACTTGCTGCGCTCGCGCATCGCTGCCAATGAAGCATCGGCCGTGGGCTCGCTGCGTACGATCAACACCGCTGAAGTGACCTATGCCTCGACCTATCCGGCCGCTGGCTTCGCCAACAACCTGGCGACCCTTGGACCGGGCTCCACGGTCGGCAACACGGTTGCTGCTTCGACCAACGCCGTCCTGCTGGACAGCGTTCTGGGTTGCAGCGGCGCCACCGCCAGCGGCGGCGCCTGCACCAAGAGCGGCTTCACCTTCACGGTGAGCGGCCCGACCACGACGCCGATCAGCACCTACAACTCCACTGCGGGCCCGATCACCGTGAACCAGACCGGTACGCGTTACTTCTACAGCGACGCGTCGGGCGTGATCCGCTACAACCTGACCGCGGCCGCCAGCTCCACGGACGCCCCGCTGCAGTAGTTTTTAAGCCAGGCGAAGGCCCGGGGAGGGTACAAGCCTGAAACAGAGGGGCTCCATGCAGAATCGTGGAGCCCCTTTTCATGAACCTTAGAGCGCCGTCAGAGACCTCGGGCGCGTGTAGTAGATGGCAGTCTGCAACATGCGGTGAAAACCTGAAGTCAGAACGGCAGAAGACGCCCAGTGATTGAAGCGAGCGTCGCCTAGCTAAGAGAGAGATTGAACCATGCGCAAACAAAAAGGCTTTTCCCTGATCGAGCTGCTGATAGTAGTTGCGATCATTCTGATCATCGCCGCCATCGCCATTCCGAACCTGCTGCGCTCGCGAATTGCCGCCAATGAGGCTTCGGCAGTTCGTTCGCTGCGCGCAGTGGATACGGCGGAAGTCACGTACGCCTCCACCTATCCGGCTGCGGGCTATGCCACGAACCTGGCGGCACTGGGACCGGGCTCGACGCCTGGCAACACCTCTGCCACCTCGACCAACGCGGTGCTGCTGGATTCGGTTCTGGGCTGCTCCTCGGCCACGGCCAGCGGCGGCAGCTGCACCAAGAGCGGCTACATCATCACGCTCACGGGCGGCACGGCGGTGAACGGAGTGGTGTATTCCTACTCGGTCGCGGGCGATCCGGTTACTTCGAACCAGACGGGTGTGCGGCATTTCTACAGCGCCACGCCGGGCTACATCCAATACAACCTTTCGAATCCCGCCACCTCGACGGACGCGCCATTGCAGTAGGCGAACACAAGGAAACAGCATGAAGGGGAGGCCTCGGCCTCCCCTCTTGCGTTGCCAGAGTGGATAACACGGGCTGCGTTTCCCGGTACGGAAGCCGCATCGGACTCGGCTATAATGCAGGCAAAACCAGAACGAGCAAGGCGACGATGGCTGCCATTGAAATCATGGGACTGGAAAAGTCCTATACAACGGGGTTCTTCCATAACAAGCAGAAGCCTGGACTGAAGCCGCTGACCCTGACGGTGGAAGAGGGCGAGGTGTTCGGCTACCTGGGTCCGAACGGCGCCGGCAAGACAACCACGCTCAAGCTGCTGCTGGGACTGGTCTTCCCTACCGCCGGCACGGCGCGCATGCTGGGCCGTCCCATTGATGACATTGAGATGAAGCGCTCGATCGGCTTTCTGCCCGAGCAGCCTTACTTCTACGACCACTTGACGGCGCTGGAGCTGCTGGACTACTACGCGCGGCTGAGCGGCGTTGACCCGCGCGAACGCCGGGCCAAGGTGACGCGCGCGTTGGGGCGCGTGGGAATGGGCGAGCACGGGCGCACGCAGTTGCGCAAGTGCAGCAAAGGGATGCTGCAACGCGTCGGCATCGCGCAGGCCATCGTGCATGATCCGCGACTGATTCTGCTGGATGAGCCGATGAGCGGGCTGGACCCCATCGGCCGGCGAGAGGTTCGCGACCTGGTGCAGGAGTTGCACGACGAGGGCAAGACCATCTTCTTCTCCACGCACATACTGGGGGACGCGGAGACCCTGTGCGACCGCGTTGCCGTGCTGAACAAGGGCGAGTTGCGCGGCGTGGGCATTGTGGACGACCTGGTGCGTGAGGTGAAGGGCGACGTCGAGGTGGTGTGGACGGGCACCGGCGCCGTTGCGGCCATTGAGGCCTTGGGGGCGCGGACGAAGACGACGGGCGATGTTTTGCGCGCGGTGCTACCGGAGGCAACACTCGAACTGGCGCTGGATGCTCTGCGGCAGAACGGCGGGCGGCTGACCAGCGTGACTCCGGTGCGCGCGACGCTGGAAGATTACTTCCTGGCGCGAATTGGGGATTCGGATGGCGCAGCGAATAGCGACGAGAAAGGCTCGGAGGTGCGGGCATGATCGGACGCCTGTGGGCAATCGCCTTCAACACCTTCCGCGAGGCCGTGCGCGACCGCGTGCTGTACAACCTGATCCTGTTCGCGCTGCTGATTGTGGGCGCCAGCGTGCTGTTCGGGCAGATCTCGCTGGACATCAACCGCATCGTGCTGATCAACCTGGGGCTGACGGCGATCAGCTTGTTCGGCATCATCATCGCCATCTTTATCGGCATCGGGCTGGTGAGCAAGGAGATTGAGAAGAAGACGCTGTACACGGTGCTGGCGGCTCGCCCGGTACGGCGCTGGGAGTTCATCGTCGGCAAGTTCTTCGGCCTGGTGATGACCCTGACGGTGAACGCCGGGCTGATGAGCGTGGGCTTTTTTGCCGCCGTGCTGTACGTCTCGCATGGGCTGGGGAGGGTGGACCTTCCGCTGGTGACGGCCATCTACTTCATCCTGCTGCAGTTTGTGCTGATCACGGCGCTGGCGCTGCTGTTCAGCACGTTCTCGACACCGATTTTTTCGTCCATCTTCGCTTTCGCCATCTTCGCCGTGGGCACCTTTGCCGAAGACCTGCGGGGCTTTGCCCAGATGGCTGAGGGCGTGACGCGCGGGGCGATGACCTTTGTGGCCTATCTTGTGCCGAACTTTGCGGCCTTGAACGTGATCAGCCAGGTGGCGCATGACACTCCGGTGGAGCCGCGACTGGTGCTGCTGAATACGGCCTACGTGGTGGTGTATGCCGGGGCGGTGCTGGTGGCCGCGGTGTGGATCTTTGAACGCCGCAATTTGAAGTAGGGCGCGAGGAACGGCGGCGATTGAATGACGCCGTGCGAGTAATGAGATTCGAATGATGACACGCGGACTCAAGGTGCAATCGGCCTACGCCCTGCTGGTGGCTCTGCTGCTGGCGGCGAGCGCCCTGCTGGTAAAGCAGGTGGACCGCGTGCGCGCCGACGAGCCCTTGCAGGAGGTGCTCTACATCCCCTCGCCCAAGGTGGTGGAGCGGCTGAGCCTGGGCTACAAAGGGCTGCTGGCGGACATCTACTGGACGCGGCTGGTGCAATACTTCGGCACCAAGCACCGGGCGAAGAGCCGCCAGTACCTGATCCTGGAACCGCTGCTCGACATGACGACCACGCTCGACCCGAAACTGCTGCCGGCCTACGAATTCGGTTCGGTGTTTTTGGCGCAGAAGCCTCCGGAGGGAGCGGGCGACCCGGCGGCGGCGGCGCGCATTGTGGAGAAAGGCATTCGGGAAAATCCGGCGGCGTGGCGGCTGTATTACCAGCTCGGCTTCATCTACTGGCTGGAGCTGAAGCAACCGGCGAAGGCCGCAGACGCCTTTGAGCGCGGATCACACGTGCCCGGGGCGCATCCCTGGATGAAGGTGATGGCCGCGGCACTGGCCGCGCACGCCGGTGAGACCGAGACGGCCACCTACATGTGGACGAATATCCTGAACTCCACCGAGGACCCGCAACTGAGGGCCAACGCCAACCGCCGCCTGCTGTGCCTGCGGGTGGACAAGGAAGTCGGCATCCTGGAAGAGCGCGTGGGGATTTACGAGCAGCAACGCGGCGCGGCTCCGACGGGCTGGCAGGAGCTGGTGGCCGCCGGGTTGCTGCGCAGAGTGCCGCTGGACCCGGAATCGCGCCCCTACCAGTTGCGCGAAGGCAAGGTGTACGTGCAGGACACCGAGCCCTTCCCTTTCATCACGCGCGGACTGCCTCCGGGGCAGGAGGTCAACAATATGCCGGGCACCCGCGGATTCAAGGTAGTTCCCAAGCTGTAAGGTCTTAAGCAGAATGCTGTTAGGTTTCTTAGCAGAAAGTCGTACCGCAGAAAGCTGTGAACCGTAAGTCATGAGCAAACCGATCTTCTCCCTGGCATGGATGGCCGCGGCCCTGGTGCTGGTGGCCTCGGCACCGGATGGGCAGGCGCAATCCCAGGCCCAAGCCAATCTCCAAGCTCATTCCTATTCCAACGACGCGCGCCAACTGGCGGCTCGCGTGGATGCCCGCTACAACTCAATCAAGACGCTGCAGGCCGGCTTTACCGAGACGTACTCCGGCGGCGGCGCACGGCGCACGGAGAGCGGCACGCTGCTGCTGAAAAAACCGGGGAGGATGCGCTGGGAGTACACGAGTCCGCGGCGCAAGCTCTTCGTCACCGATGGCGCGACGGCCTGGTTTTACGTTCCGGGCGAAGCACAGGCGCGGCGCACTCCGCTGAAGAGTCTGGACGATCTGCGCTCGCCGCTGCGGCTGCTGCTGGGACACAGTCATCTGGAAAAGGAGTTGAAGGGGCTGTCGCTGGCTCCCGATGTGAAGCCGGTGACGCCGGGCGGCGTGGTGCTTCGGGGGATTCCCGTGGGGTTGGAAGACCGGGTGAGCCAAGTGCTGCTGGAGTGCGATGGCGAGGGCTGGGTGCGGCGGCTGGTGATGGACGAACTGGACGGCAGCACCACGGAGTTCCGCTTCAGCCAGCAGAAGGAAAACCTGCCGCTGAGCGATGCGAGCTTTCGCTTTACTCCACCGGCCGGGGTCGAGGTATTGCAGGGCGGGGCGCTGACCCCTTAGGCGTGACTCCTTAGGCCTCGCGAGGGCGAAAAGCCAAGCGATGGATGGCCGGTGCGCGGTTTGTGAGATTGGGATAAAAAGCCCGCTTGTGGGCGGCAATCCCAAGGCTTTCAAGATGTTACACTGGGGCGGTGCGGCGGGCGTCACCGCCGCGGTCGGGGGCGCATGGCCGAGTTCGTAATACGCGCGGCGGACGAGCGGGGCACTCTGGTCGAGAAGATCGAGAGCGGCTTTTCCGCCACGGAAATCCGCGACCGTTACCAGTCGGCCGGCTACCTGGTGTACTCGGTCAAAAACCGCGGGCTGTTCAGCGGCGGCGAACTCAGGCTGCCCAAGCGCCGCAAGGTCACGCTGGAGCAGTTTGTCATCTTCAACCAGCAGTTTTTGACCCTGGTGCGAGCCGGGCTGCCGATTGTGCAGGCCCTGGAGCTTTTGGCCAAGCGGCAACGCAATCAATACTTCAAAATGCTGCTGGAGGACGTGCGGGACCGCACCAAGGGCGGCGAGCTGATCAGCGACGCGTTTGAGGCGCAGGGAGCCTTCCCGAAGATTTATTCCACCACGCTGATGGCCGGCGAAAAGAGCGGCAACCTGGACGAGGTGCTCTCGCGCTATGTCAGCTTCCAGAGGCTGTCGCTGAGCTTCCGCAAGAAGCTGATCTCGTCGCTGATTTACCCCGCGATTTTGATTGTGGGCGTGATCGGCCTGATCGTCTGCCTGGTGACGTTTGTCATTCCAAAGTTTGCGCAGCTGTTCAACGACCTGGGCCAGAAGCTGCCGGCGATGACCGAGTTCACCATCAACGTGGCGACGGCGGCCAAGCACTACCTGCTGCTGGTGGCACTGGTGCTGGTGGGCGTTTTTTTCGCCATGCGGGCGTGGTCGCGCACGGCGGGCGGCGCGGAGACCCTGGACCGGATTAAACTGAATCTACCGCTGGTGGGCAGCATTTGGCAGCGCTACCAGATTGCGATGTTTTCGCGCATGATGTCCACGCTGCTGAGCGGCGGCTTGCCGCTGGTGAGCGGGCTGGAGACGGCGGGGCAATCCATGTCCAGCCGGTTGATTGTGAACGGCATTAAAGAGGCCGCGCGGAAGGTGCGGGAAGGGCAGCCGCTGTCGCACAGCCTGGAGCAGACGGGCGTTTTTCCGGAGCTGGCGGTGGAGATGATCGAAGTGGGCGAGGCCACCGGCGCACTGCCCACGATGCTGAACTCGGTGGCGGAGTTTTACGAAGAGGACGTGCAGTCGGCGCTTTCGGCGGCGATGAGCCTGATTGAGCCGCTGCTGCTGGTCTTCATGGGCGTGGTGGTGGGCTTCATTCTGATCTCGCTGTACCTGCCGATCTTCAGCTTTACGGCCGGTTAGGCAAGCGGCACAAAACGCAGTGCGGGCAAGCGCAGTGCGGGCAAGAGCAGTGCGAGGGTTATGACACAACCGATATTCGCGGAAACCATTCCGGACGCCAACGACGAGCAGAAACGCGCGCAGGAACTGGCGCGCCGCTACCGCTGCGAGTACGTCCAGCTGAAGGGCTTCCGGGTGCAGCACGAGTTGTTCCGCAAAGTTCCGGTGGAGCTGATGTTCCGCTTCAACTTTGTTCCGCTGGAGGAACTGGAGGACGGCAGCCTGGCCATCGCGATCAGCGACCCCAGCCAGCTGAACGTGATTGACGAGATCCGCCTGCTGCTGAACCGGCGCGTGCTGCCCAAGGTGGCCACACTCGCCGAGATCACCGACATTCTAAAGAAGACCGAGCAGTCGCAGCGTGTGCTGGACGAGGCCGGTGAGACGTTCACTCTGGACGTGGTGCACGACGACGACGCGGGCAGCGACGAGACCATCTCGATTGAAAAGCTGACGGCGGAAAACGACACCAGCCCCATCATCCGCCTGGTGGACACCACCATCTTCAGCGCCCTGCAGCGCCGCGCCAGTGATATTCACATGGAGACCCGCGACGACTCGGTGGTGATCAAGTACCGCATTGACGGCGTGCTGCAGGAGGCGATGAAACCGATCGCGCGCGAGCATCACTCCACCATCATCAGCCGCATCAAGGTGATGAGCGAGCTGGACATCGCCGAGCGCAGAGTGCCGCAGGACGGCCGCTTCCGGGTGCGCTACAACGGCCGCTTCATTGACTTCCGCGTCTCCATCATGCCCAGCATTCACGGCGAAGACGCCGTGCTGCGCGTGCTGGACAAGGAGAGCATGAGCGAGCAGTTCCACAAGCTGACGCTCGACGTGGTGGGCTTTGCCGAAGACGACCTCAAGAAGTTCCGCCAGTACATTGCCGAACCCTACGGCATGGTGCTGGTCACAGGACCGACGGGCAGCGGTAAGACGACGACTCTGTACGCCGCACTGAACGAGATTAAGAGCGACGAAGACAAGATCATCACCATTGAAGACCCGGTGGAATACCAGTTGCGCGGCATCACGCAGATTCCGGTGAACGAGAAAAAGGGGTTGACCTTCGCCCGCGGACTGCGCAGCATTCTGCGCCACGATCCGGACAAGATCATGGTGGGCGAAATCCGCGACCAGGAGACGGCGCAGATCGCCATCAACTCGGCGCTGACCGGGCACCTGGTGTTCACCACGGTGCACGCCAACAACGTGGTGGACGTGATCGGCCGCTTCTTGAACATGGGCGTGGAGCCCTACAATTTCGTATCGTCCTTGAACTGCATCCTGGCACAGCGGCTGGTGCGCCTCATCTGCAAGCACTGCAAGCGCGAGATCAAGTACACGGACGCGCAGCTTACCGACTTCGGGCTGAACCCCATGGAATGGCAGGGTGTTCCCTTCTACGAAGGG
>Ga0302276_10002314_pt1 | contig 16810 bp, 9 predicted proteins | sample III_Bog_N2_3_FD_198768 | JGI IMG/M metagenome (GOLD analysis project Ga0302276, IMG submission 198768) | Peat permafrost microbial communities from Stordalen Mire near Abisko, Sweden - III_Bog_N2_3 | ecosystem: Environmental > Terrestrial > Soil > Wetlands > Peat | place: Sweden: Abisko...
GCCAGATGTCCATCTGCGACCAGAAGTCCTTATCCTTGGGGTAGCCATAGGCCATCAGCTCGTCGCCGCGCTGCTCCCAGCCCCAATCGATGTGGTGGAAGGTGACGCGCCGGTCCCGGATCCAGCGCCCCCAGTCCTCGTTCAGGGCATCCAGCGGGCCGAAGATCCCCGTCATGACCGCGAGGTTGGTCTCGGCGCTGACCCGACCGGCATAGAATTCATCACGCCAGATGCACCACTTGAGCCAGCGATCAGGATCGCTCCAGAAGAAGTGCGAGTAGACCGCCCCGAGCGCACCGCCCTCGGACCAATGCAGGGCGGCCATCTCCTGGATGGGGATCAGGGAGGCCTGGAGCCTGGTGATCCCCTGCTCGGTGAAGTGGTTGATCGGCGCCTGATCGAAGACCTGGACGGTCAATTGATTGCGCTTGGGGTCGAAGACATGCTGCGCGGCACCGTAGGCGAAGCCTTCAGTGCCGAAGTTCTTCGGCATCGCGACCCCTTGCAGCATGTGCAGATCCTCATGGATGACGAGGTCCTCGCGGTGGTACTCCAGCGTGCCGCTGGGATAATCGTAGGCGCTCTGATTGGCGTGCAGGGTGACGCCGCCGCCATCCCCCTTCCAGAAGCTGTTGAGGTCGGTGCGCACGCTGCGATTGAGGTCATCGACGGACTTGCCATAGACGATGCACATGCGCGTGTGCTCGGGATCCGGCGGCGTCAGTCCGGTGAGCGCCTCCCAATGGGGTAGCGCCAATTCGGAGATGATCAGCACCTTCCTGGCGAAGGGCTCATCGAGATCGGTCTTGAGCGCGTAATGCTGGCTGACGTACCATTCATAACCGGGTGTATTGGCCATCTTCGCGCCCGCATAGGTCGCGGGGACCGCTTGGCCGATCCTGACGATGGCGATGTCGATCGCGGTCGACGTGCGTCCCGAGACGATGATGCGGGCGGGGGTCGCGGCCGGCTCGGGCACATCGCCGGCGCAGGCGATGCCGGCGCCGGCCAGGAGCAGGATGGCGATGCGTGAGCAAAACGGCATGGGAGGTTGGTCGATTCTGGCGGCGTGACGGTGGACGGCCAGGGTGCGATCGCATCCTGCCATGCTATCGACCGGATGGCGCAGCCCAATGGCGGCCAACCCCACCTATCAACCGCGCCCGCGCGCCAGGTGCGTCAGGAGCGCTGGGATCGGCTTGTGCAGCACTGCGGATTGTCGACCGAGCACTGGGCGGCCAGCGGCGATGCAATCCATTGCATCATCACCGTTTATGCGCGATTCATTGCCCTGGGTCAAGGGCAGCCGGAGCGCCTGCGCCGGCTGGCCGAGAGGTGCTGGGGAAGATCGGCGCGCGCGGCGTGATGATCTGCAACCAGGGCGCAGCGCAGGATCCCCGTCGCGGCATGCTGATGGCCACCATCACGACCGGCGCATCTGCATCCCATCCGACCCAGGCGGGCTCGCCGAGGAGGTCGTGGGCATCACCGCTGCCCAGCGGCGTGCGCTGGCCGATGACAGCGCGTGCGAGGTCGATCGCCGTGGGCGCATCCATGCCAGAGGCGTGATGATCCGTCCAGGCGGCGCTCCTGGAGAGCGAGGTGGAGCACGGATCTGTCCGCGCAGTAGCACGGGATGGACCCGCGCGCCAGCATCGCCGATGCACGCATTGTATCCGGGGCCGTCTCATCTCGCGACGAGCGCAGCGACGACCACGGCCTCTCGCTGGCGAGATTCGTCATCGGCCACTCGCGCGCAGGATGCGGCCATCTTCCACGTCCTGCGCCACAGAGTGCCGCTCAGCCAGCGGCTCATGCGCCAGGAGGATGACGGGGCGGACGGTCGCGGCGCAGGGTGCGGTGATCGCGCTCACGCAGATGTATCTGGTGACTCGCTCACACACGTCCTGCCCGCGGTGAAGCCCAACATCCGATCGCCAGGCAGGTATTGATTCACTCGCCTCGTCGCCCGCGCCGTCGCCCCCTGCACCACACCACGTCGTTCAGAGATACCCATGCCCATGCCCTCGCGTCCCACCCGGCCCCGTTCACGTCTGCACGCGCTGCTCGTCGCCGGCGCCCTGGCATGCCTGACTACGGTGTCGTTCGCCAGCGATGCGAAGGACCCCTCGAACGTGACGGCCAGCGTCGCCGCCGAGGTCAAGAACGGCCATCTGACCGTGACCGCCAGCAACGAGAAGTTCGGCGATACCGCGCCGGGGGTGCCGAAGAAGCTGCGGGTGGAGTATCGCATCGGCAGCGAGTCGCTCGCGCGCGAAGTGCCTGAGGGCGGGCTGATCGACATCGCCGCGCCCGCTGGCCAGACGCTGGTGGTGGTCAAGGCCGTCTATGGTCCGGCGGACGGTTCGCCGGTGAGCAGTCCCGGCGATGTCTCGGACGACCCGAGCGCCCTGCTGGACGTGCTCCCGGGCTTCAAGATCGAGCACGTGCTCAGGTCCAATGGCGCCAAGAACGGCTCATGGATCAACATGACCATGGACCCCAAGGGGCGCCTGCTGCTCGGCGGCCAGCGCGGCCAGCCGATCACCCGGGTGACGATCCAGGACGGCAAATGCATCAAGCAGGAGGTCCTGCACATCCCCGTCAGCGAGACCATGGGCATGCTGTTCGTGGACAATGTGCTCTATCTCAACGGCCATGGGAAGCACGGCTTCGCCCTCTACCGCTGCAAGGACACCAAGGGCGACGACAGCTATGATGATGTCGAGTTCCTGCGCGAGTGGCAGGGGGGTGCGGGCGAGCACGGCGCGCATGCGCTGGTGCTTGGACCAGACAGGAAGCTCTACGCGGTGTGCGGCAATTTCACCGCCATACCCAAGGATCTCGCGCCCAGCTCGCCGCACCGGGTCTACGGCGACGACCTGGCGCTGAAGCGCATGGAGGACGGCAACGGATTCGGCGCCGGCAACAAGCCTCCGGGCGGCTATGTCGCACGCATGGATCTGGACGGCAGCAACATCGAATTGTTCTCCTCCGGCGAGCGCAACACCTACGACATCGCCTTCAACGCCGACGGCGAGCTGTTCGGCTTCGATAGCGACATGGAATGGGACTGGGGCGCGCCCTGGTACCGGCCCATCCGCATCTTCCATTCCGTGCGCGGTGGCGACCAGGGCTTCCGCGAAGGCAGCGGCAAATGGCCGGAGTACTATGCCGACAGCCTGCCGGCCTCGGTGACGGTCGGCATCGGCTGCCCTACGGGCGTGGGTTTCGGCACCGGCGCGCACTTCCCCGTCGCGTATCAGAAGGCGCTGTTCGTCCTCGATTGGACCTACGGGCGCCTGATCGCCGTCCATCTGAAGCCGAACGGCGCGACCTACGGCGGCACCTGGGAGAACTTCGTCGCCCCCAAGTCGCTGCATACTAAGGGGAGGAAGACGCCGCTGAACATGACCGATGAACTGATCGGCGAGGACGGCGCGCTGTATTTCGTCACCGGTGGGCGCGGCACGGTTGCGGACCTCTTCCGCGTCTCGTATGCGGGCAGCGAGGCCGCGGCACCGCTTCCCGCCGACCAGCTGCGCGACAGCGAGGGGAGCGCGGCGCGTGCCCTGCGCCACAAGCTCGAAGCCCTCAATGTCACAGCGGATCCAACGGCGGTCGAGGTCGCCTGGCCGAACCTGAACAGCCCGGACCGCTTCATCCGCTACGTCGCGCGCCTGGCGATCGAGCGCAACCCGGTCGAGGAATGGCAGGGCAGAGCGCTGGCCGAGAAGCGGCCTGAGGCGGCATTCACCGCGCTGCTGGCGCTCGCGCGCCTTGGAGCCGCCGATACCCAGCCAGCGATCCTGAAGGCGCTCTCGGCGTTCCCCTCGGCGGCGCTCAGCGAGGAGCAGCTGCTCGAGAAGCTGCGGGTCATCGAGGTGTCGATCGCACGGCAGGGCCTGCCCACCGGCGATGCGCTGCAGGTGCTCCTCGCCGATGTGGATGCGCTCTACCCGGCCAAGGCGGAATTCGTCAATCGCGAGCTGGCCCAGATCCTGATCAGCGTCAGCGCCCCGCATGTCGTGGCCAGATCGGTCGCGCTCATCACCGCGGCGACCTCACAGGAGGAGCAGCTGACCTACGTGGTCGACCTGCGCAATGTCAAGACGGGGTGGAACCTGGATCTGCGCAGGACGTACCTCTCCTTCTGGGATACCGGCCGCTCGAGCCAGCATCCCGCCTATGTGGTGCAGTGGTTCACCGATGCGGGGATCAACTTCAACAATGGTTCGAGCTTCAAGAACCTCCTGAACCATGCGCTGAGCGACGCCAAGGCGTCCTTATCGAGCGAGGAGATCGCGGCTCTCGGTGACCTGAACAAGCCCCAGGCGGCCGCCAAGGCGAACCTCGAGGCACGCAAGTTCGTCAAGGAATGGACCACGGCCGATCTGCAGGTGCTCCTGGACCAGGTCAGCAGGGGCCGCGATTTCGCCCGCGGGAAGGCCGGATTCGAAGCCGGGCAATGCATCATGTGCCATCGCTATGGCGAGCAGGGCGGCTCTGTGGGTCCGGACCTGACGGCGGTCGCCACCCGCTTCAAGCGGCAGGACATCCTCGAATCGATCACCGAGCCGTCGAAGGTGGTCTCCGAGCAGTACATGAACACCATCTTCACGCTCAAGGATGGCAACGTCATGATCGGCCGCGTCATCCAGGACACCGACAAGACCGTGCTGGTCGCCCAGAATCCGTTCTCGGCGGTGACCACCCCGATCAACAAGTCGGACATCAAGTCACGCGACCTGTCGAAGATCTCCCCCATGCCCCCGGGCCTGCTGAATACCTTCACCAAGGAGGAGATCCTCGATCTCCTGGCCTACCTGGAATCCATGGGCGATCCCAAGCATCCTGATTTCAGCAAATAGGCAGCGGGGCGGCGCGGAGCGGGGCGTCGTCGCAGCTCCCCGTGCGGCGGCATGGAGATGGTCCAATCCTGGTCAGGTGGCCCATCATTCGGCCGCTTTGGTGGCGATCATATGCCAACTGGAGATGGCCATGCGGTGCGTGACCGCCAGCGCCTGTCACCTCCCCTGCCTGGACGGTCAGCAGATCCGGTATGCCGTGGTCACCAATCGTGGCCCTCCCATGGCCCTTAGTTCTGCCAATAGCTGCCGAGACCTTCGCGTCTGTGGCTGACCAGGTGAGACTCATCGAGGCTGCCCAGGCCATGCGCAGCCCCCAGGTTCAGGCCGAAGCCACCGGCCGAGACCGCATGGGTATCGAGCAGGCCACTGCCGTGATTACCGATGTGCGGAAGCGCTGCCGTGCGCCTCGTCGTTGACACCAACGGTCTTGTCGGGGCCATGCTGACGCCCCATGGTCTGGGCTGCGGTCCTCATCGGCCTCTGCCTCGCTCGAACACACAGGCTGCTGGTCAATGACCGTCTGCTGGGCGTGCATGACGAGGTCGTGCGGAGGACCGAGTTCGATGATGATCCTGCGGATGGACGTCGGATGCTCGAACGCTGGCAGCGGCCGAGACGATGCAGCTATCCCGTCTGGGCGCCGAGGACGCCCTGGAGTGCCGCGAGGCTCTGCTGCAGGGATGCCAGCACCCCTGGATCGGGCAGCGGCAGGCGCAGCTCCGCCTCCCCGGTTGCGCGGTTGCGCTCGATGCTGGCCGAGGCCGCCAAGCGCCCGAGATCGGCCAGGAGCTGCGCGGCCATGGTCAGCGCACCGCCCATCACGTCGGGGCGTTCTGCCGCGTTCCGACTGGGCGCAGATGATGCGGCGACCTCCCGGCCCCCGTCACCACCGGCCGATCGGACGGGCGTGCCGGCTCCAGTGGCACGAGCTGCGACAGCGGCTCCCGCTGTTGGCGCACCAGCGTCCGCCTGCATCGTCTTGTCCAGCTGCTCGACCGTGCGCATGAAGCGCTGCAGCGTCGAACCCTCCATGCGCACGGCGCTGGCGCCCCCATCGAGGACGCCCGCCGCGAGCTCCGACTTGAAGGCGAGCAGCTGGGCGATGCTGGCTTCGATGCCGTCCTCGGCGATCAGGTCGTAGATGCGCACCGGCCGCCGCTGCCCCTGGCGGTGGATGCGGCTGATGCGCTGCTCGCGCACGGCTGGATTCCAGGGCAGATCGACATTCACCAGGACGGTCGCGCACTGGAGGTTCAGCCCGGTCGCACCGCAATCGGTGGCGAGGAAGATCCGGCAGGCGTCCTCCTCGCGGAAGCGGCGGATCAGTTCCGGACGCTGGAGCGATGGGACGCCGCCATGCAGGAAGGCGTATCCCCACCCGTGCTCGTCGATGCGTCCACGGATGAGCTCATGCATGGCCATCCAGGTCGAGAAGATCACCACCTTGGTCGACGGATCGCCGAGCTCCTGCTCCAGGAGGGTGGTCAGCTGGTCCAGCTTGGGGCCGGCACGCAGGTCCTGGTCGATGAGGTAGGCGTCATCGCAGACCATGCGCATCCGCGTGAGGTGCTTCATCAGCCGCTTCTGGTCGACCTCCGAGAGGTAGCGCTGGCGGCGCCAGCGCTGGACGATCTGGGCGATCGCGACCTGGTCCTCCTCATGGAATTCCCGCTGCGTGGCCGTGAGCGGCTCGCGCAGCACCACCACGCTCCTGTTCGGCAGCTGGTCCATGACCTGGGCGCGGGTGCGCCGGAGCAGGACCGGGGCGATGGCCTCGGCGACCAGATCCAGGCCGTGATAGCCGATCACCTTGCCGGACTCGGCCTCGTGCTCGGTATGGCGCTGCTTGAAGGCGAACAGGGGTCCGAGCAGATGGCGATCGACCACCTCGATCAGCGCATGCAGCTCGTCCAGCTTGTTCTCCATCGGCGTCCCGGTGAGCACGAAGCAGCTGGTGCAGTCGATCCGGCGCACCGCCTGGGCTGCGCGCGTCGGCCAGTTCTTGATGCGCTGCGCCTCATCGAGGATCAGCAGATCGACCCCCCACTCCTGGATCACCGCCAGGTCGCGGTGCAGGCAATCATAGGTGACCACCGTCCATCCGCTCCGCTCCGCGGTCCATGCCGCCTGGCGCACCTCGCGCGGTCCGCGGATGATGGTCGCCGTCCTGCCAGTGAAGCGCTCGATCTCCTCCGCCCATTGCCCGATGAGCGATGCCGGTGCGACGAAGAGGATATGCTTCAGTCCGGCTTCCCGTTCCAGCATCCGCGCGGCAGCGATGGCCTGCGCCGTCTTGCCCAGGCCCATGTCGTCGGCGAGCAGCGCCCGTCCGCGCTCGGCGAGGAAGAACGCGCCTTCGCACTGGTAGGGATGCAGGGTGATGCCGCGTAGCAGGCGGGCGAGCTTCGCGTCCTTCGCCCCCTTGGGATAGGCATCGGCGAGCAGCTGCCGCCGCCTGGTGTCATCAGCGGCGGTCGCCATGAGGTCGCGGGCATCATCGTAGACGCGGACCTCGTGGCCCAGGCGTTCGGCGAGCCGCAGCAGGCGCGGTATCGCCGCGGCATCCGGCTCGCCACTGGCGGAGATGGCCTGCGCCGCAAGGCGTTGCACAGCCGGAGGGCATTCGCCGCCCACCAGCAGGCGCAGGCGCGGACGGCCCTCATAGGCGACGGCGATCTCGCTGAAGGGCGGGGTGTAGCCGGCCTGCAGCAGGCGGGCGGCAGCAGGGCGACGTCGCAGGCGATGGAGGACGAAGGCGATGTGCTTGCAGATGCCGAGCCGGTTGGTGGCGAAATCGGCGCACGAGCAGTAGTTCACCCCGAGCCGATCGCCCCGGATCGCGACCCGGTAGGTGCTCCCCTTGGCCGGATTGCCGACCGCGAACTCGGAGAAGATGGCATGCTCACCCAGGTTGCGCAGACGGAAGGTCGCATCTTCCCCCGCCTGGATGCGCAAAGCCCGTTGCCAGGCCACCACATCCATATCCGCAGGCCTGACGCGGTGCGAGATGCGTCGTTCACGACGGGGGCGGGGTGCGTTCCGGAGCGCGAGGGCAGTGGTGTTCATGGTGGTGCCGCATGCTTGTCGAGGGGCAGGCGATGCAAGCATGCATCAGCCCGCCTGGGCGCAGGCGCCGGGACGTGCATGGGCCAGCGTCAGGGAAGCCGCAGTCCACGAGCCGGGGGAGATCCAGCGAGGGGCGGGGATCTCGCAGCTCTATTGGGGAACGCGTGAGCACGTGCAGGCGGTGCCATGTGGCCTCCGGGCAGACGATGCGCTTCCATTGGTCATCGGCCCCCTGGTTATCCCTGCCGCGGTGCTCTCTGTGACCCCTCATCCGTCCTCGCATGCGTGCTCAGCATCCGATTTCCATGGCTGGTCGGCAACGGCACCGGACCGGTCTTGTGGCCGTGTCGGACGTAACTGTCGGGATGCTTCCGTACCACGGGTTTGCCCAGTGCCGTCAACCCGGTAACGTCCAACAGGACCAAACCCGATGACCCAGACCGGTGACCGAATCAGTGTGGCCTCGGCTCTGGTCGTCGAGATCCGGACGCGCCGCGAAGGCACCTGGTGCGCCTGCACGATCGAGGTCGAGCAGGGTCCCAGCGCGATGCTGCGGCACCAGCTCTCCGTCGCGGGGCTGTTGCCGGATGCGTCGGAGGGTCGCTACTTCGCCCTCGACCTGTCCTATCAGCCGCATCCGACGTTCGGGCCCCAATGGAGGATCGAGCGGGCCGTGCCCACAACGCCGATGACCCCGGCCGGTCTGGTCACCTATCTGGAGAAGTCCATCCCGGGGATCGGGCCTCGCCGGGCAGCCACCCTGGTCGATCGGTTCGGTGCAGAGCTCATCCAAGTCCTCGATGCGGACGATGCCGTCCAACGCATCCACGACCGCTGCCGCATCGGCGTCAAGGTGCTCGAGCAACTTGTCTCGGCCTGGAAGGAAACCCGGGACGACCGACGCCTGTCGCTGACCTTGCTCGACGCCGGATGGACCATGTCGCAGGTCGCCCGCGCCAGGGAGCGTTTCGGCACCGGCATCGCCGCCATCCTGGCTTCGGATCCCTACCGCCTGATGCTCGTCAGGGGCATCGGCTTCAGGCTGGCGGACGCAGTCGCGATGAAGCTCGGCATCCCTGCGGATCACCCCAGTCGTCTGGCCGCCGCCGCCGCCTTCATTCTCGAAGGCGAAGCCGACGAGGGCCATTGCTGGATGGCATTCATCGACATGGTCGGCAGGACGGCCGAGTTGCTCGCCCTGGGAGAGGGTGCGCTCGCCACCAGCGTGGACGTGGTTGTGGGCGGAGAGGACACCGGTCACGACGCCCTGGTGCTGCGGGACCAGCAGGGGCGCTGCTGGCTGCGCAGGCTCTGGCAGGCGCACAGCGTGGTCGTGCATGCCGCCGCCAGGCGCATCGCCACCCCGCGCGAGATGGGGCCGGCGCACCAGGGCGTGCGACCGGTGGATGGATTGGCGCTCACCAGCGAGCAGCAGGCGGCGGTCGAGGGTGTCATCGGACTCACGATGGTGGTGCTCACCGGCGGTCCCGGGACGGGCAAGACCACGGTGATCCGGGCGATCATCGGCGCCTGCATGGAGCGCATGCGGGATCCGCGCATCCGCCTGGCGGCTCCGACCGGCAAGGCGGCGCGCCGGCTGTCCGAGAGCACCAGACGCGAAGCGGGCACGATCCACCGCCTGCTCGAATGGACCAAGGATGGGCCGCGGCGCACCCCGGGCAACCCGGTCGAGGCGGATGTCGTCATCGTCGATGAAGCCAGCATGCTCGACCTGGAACTGGCTGCGGCGCTCCTCGACGCCTTGCCGCCGGCATGCCGGCTGGTCCTGGTCGGCGACGTCGATCAGCTGCCCTCGGTCGGTCCAGGGCAGGTGCTGGCCGACCTCATCGCCGGGGGCGCGCCGACGTATCGCCTGACCATCGTCCAGCGGCAGGCGCAGGGATCGCTGATCCTGCAGGCGGCGCATGCGGTGAACCGGGGGATGATGCCCGAATCCGGTCAGGATTTCGCGAAGGACGACCTTTTCTTCATCCGGCAACCGGAGGAGGGTCTCCTGGTCGAGCGGGTCGTGCGCATGGTTGCCGAGACCATCACCGCCCAGCGCGGGATCCATGCCGCAGATATCCGGGTGCTGGTGCCGATGAACCGTGGCGGCTGCGGCGTCGATGCCATCAACCGCCGTGTGCGCGATCGCGTGAATCCGGCCAGTCCCGACAAGGCCGAGATCGGCACTGGCGAGGATTCCCTGCGGGTCGGGGATAGGCTGGTATGGCTCTCCAACTCGACCGAGCATGAACTGGTCAACGGGGAAGAGCTCGTGCTGGCCGGAGTGGAGAAGGACGCCAAGGGGATGATTGCCGTGCTCAGGGCCGAGGGAGGCCGGGTGCTCCGCATGTCCGTGCCCGCACTCGATGTGCGCCTCGCTTATGCATTCTCCATCCACAAATCGCAGGGCAGCGAATATCCGGCCGTCGTCATCGTGCTCCACCGGTCGGCGTGGCGGATGCTCGAACGCCGCTTGCTCTACACCGCCATCACCCGGGCCAAATCACTCTGCCTGCTGGTCGGTGATCAGCGTGCGCTGGCCCGGGCGGTCGAGAACCTGGACAGCCAGGGGCGGCGATCGGGACTGGCGGAGGACATCGCGAGGGCGATCGCGGCGGATGGGTGATCATGCCCATCGCAGCCAGCGTGCCATGGGCCACGTGCTACTTGGAGACCTCGATCGCGAATTCCTGCGTCGCCACGCCCACGCGCTCCACTGCAGTCGATAGGACCTTCTCGTTTCCCCACTTCAAGGTGGCATCATCCAGCTTGCGGTTCTCGCGATCGATCACCGCGATGACCTCGATGTCCGCCATCCCGGCGGCGTCGGGCGTGCCTGAGAGCTCCCCCGTATTCGGATTGATCGTCAGCCACGGCGGACCGTGCTTGATGGCGAACGTCGGCGCTTCGATGTCGTAGAAGCCCGAGACCTCCTTGCCGTCTATCTGCCGCGTGCGCAGATCCCCCAGTGAGCGATTCGCACCGCACCGGTAGGCGTAGGCTTCGCCGACCTTCGCGACCATCACCGGCTTGGTGAAGATGACCGGCCGCGGCGCGCTGGCGAAGTCCGAGGGACCGCTGCGCTTCCCCTGCTCATCGACGGCGACGACGCGATAGTAGGTCTTGTTGGCAGCCGGCAGATGATCGACGCCCAGCACCGGCAGCTCGTCGTCCTTCGTTTCCGCGATGAAGTTGGCGGGGAACCGCGGATCCAGGTCCTTGCTCTGGCCCACGCTGACGGTGTAGGGCGTGTCGCTGGCGGTGAATCCCTTCTCGTCGCTGCCGTAGACGCGGAATGCCACCGCCTTGCGGCCGAGGGGGTTGGGCTTCCATCTGAGGGTTCCGGCAACGCTGCCCTGCCTGACATCGACGATGACGTCGAGCGGCGGTTCGGCGGAGTGCGGGGTGAAGCTCCAGGTCGCGCTCCAGGGCCCCCAGACGCCAGCGCCGTTCCTGGCGCGCACGTGCCAGAAGTAGGTCCTGTCCGATGCCAGCAGGCCCGCCGACGGCAGCGTGTACTGCGCCTTGGCGGAGTCGGACCGTGAGGTCAGCCGCGCGAAGTTCATCGACAGTGGCCAGCGCATGTCGGGGTACGGCGACAGCTCGAAGTAATAATCCGTGATCGTGCCGCCGTCTGAGGCAGTCGGCGCCTTCCAGCGGAAGGCCAGATCGGTGCCTTCCACCTCGGCGCGATCGGCCGGGGCTACGGCCTCTGGCGGTGCGCCCGGCGGCCTGGACGACGAGCGTTCGACCCAGTCGTGGGTGATGCGGATGGTGCGCTCGGCCGGGGACTCGTCGGTGTACGAGAAGGAGTTGCTGCCGACGACCATCCCGGGGAGCGTGAGCGGCGCCATCTGCAGGTCATTGACGATGCGAAGCCCGGCCAGCCGCGCATCGTCGCTGAGCTGGCAGCGCAGGTAGTAGCGGTAGCGCGCCGGACCACCCGCTGCGAATGACGCGTCGAGCGCGCCGCTGGTGCGCTGCCAGGCCTTGCCGTCCCAGGACAGATCCAGCTGCGCCCCGTGGCCATCGATGTCCAGATGACCGCCGACCAGGACGTAGGGGCAGGTGATCAGCCACACTATGCTGCCGGTCTTCCCTGCTACGGCGGCGAGGCCGTCCGCCTCGGAGCGGATGGCATTCACGCTGATGGCGCCTCTGCGCCACGTCTCGTGCGAGAAGTCCGGCCGGTACTCCCACAATCCGTTGGCGACCGCATCCGGGCAGGCCGGCGCGATGCCATGGTATTTGATCGGCGTCAGGTGCCCCCAGCGCCAGGTGAGCGCCTCGCCAGGACGCAGGGTGAAGTTCATCGAGGTGTTCTCGGGGCAATGGCGTTCGCCGTTCACCGCGCCCTCGAAGACGTACAGGGACGCCTCGTGCTCGTCGCCGGCGCGGTCTTCCGGCTGCATGATCCCATGCGTATGCGTGCGCTTGATCAGATCGTGGTCGCGCATCACGTCCTGCTCGCCCGCCACCGTCTCATTGTCGCGCAGCAGATAGATGGAATGCATGTCGCCGTCGTGGACGTGCCAGCGGCCATCGTAGAAGACCTGCGAGATGCAGTGTCCGACCGCCCGGCAGGGGGCAGCCTTCAATCCCGCCCGGTGCCACAGCCCGGCAAGGCTGATGGAGTCGTTGCCGCAGGTGTTGTGCCCATAGACGTTGAAGATCTTCACCGGATCGCACAGTTCGTCGTTGTCGCCCGGGAAGTGGTAGCGGAACTGGATCTCCTGCCACCACAGCGCGAAGGCCTTCTCCTTGTCGCTCATCCCGGGCTTGACGGCCGCATTCACGATCTCGTCGATGGTGCGGAAATGGTTGCGGCCATTGGAGAGCCAGGGATCGACGACGTCGGTCTGTCCGAGGTTCTCGATCCGGACCGAGCGGTTGGACTCCCAGCTCTGCTCGTAGGACCTCCAGGTATCCTGCGGTGAACGGCAGTTCTGCCCGTCCATGCTGCCGCCCTGCATGACGATGTAGTCGTGGTGCGCGCTGCCGATGTCCTCGGCATGGTGCTGCGCGATGTCGCCGGGCTGCTTGCTGGAACCCCATGGCGCCAGTTCCTCCGCCAGGGCGATGGGCGAACCCGCCGCCAGGAGCACCGCGACACCGAGGGCGAGCTTCATGGGCCAGGGACTCCGGGGAAGACGGGAACGTCGCTCTTCTTTATAACCCGATCCACATCGCCGAGATACCTGAAAATGCCGTTCGGTAAGCCATTGCCAGCCAATCCGATAAGGTGGTGCGCACGCTTCATCGACTGGCTGCCGGCCTGGTGACCATGACCGCTGATCCCGCCATCATCATCCTGGACGAAGCTGCAGGGCACCTGCGCCCAGCAGCGCAGACCGTATCCCTCTCATCCGCCAGCGCGATCTCGGCATCGCGAGCGGCGGTGAGGTGGTGCTGCTGATCGTCGGACCGGCGGGTGGTGCTGCGATCCTGCGGTGGGACCCGGTCGCGTGGCGGGATCATCGGGGCGGGGGCGGCTTCCTGCGCCCGCACGAGCGGCGGTGCAATCGTCCTGGTCACCATCGTCGGCTGGAGGATCGCGTGCCAGGTCATGGCCGCCAGGCACTATCTGATTGAATCAGCGCAATCGTCGGACCAGGATGCGGATGGCTCGGTGAGCGCTGCGGGTCGCATCCCGCTGGCGCGCTGCCGCGGCCAATCACCACCTGCGCATCTGGGCAGGAGCGAGGGTCCATGACCAACCGACGTGATTTCATCCGCCTGGCGGCCCTCGCAGCGGCGGGATCGACGCTCCTCCCGGAGGCGATCCGCAAGGCCATCGCCACCCCGTCGGCAACCGTCACCGGCACCATCCAGGATGTCCAGCACGTCGTCATCGTCATGCAGGAGAATCGCTCGTTCGATCACTATTTCGGCACCTTCATGGGCGCCCGGGGCTTCGGCGATCCGCGCCCGATACCGCTGTGCCAGAGCGACCAGCCTCAGCGCGTCGATCCGGTGTGGCATCAGCCCCACGGGGACGCAGGCGCTGCCCGCGTCCTGCCCTACCCGCTCCATCCCAAGCCGATCGCTCCGGCCGTATGCTTCACTGGCCTGCCGCACGACTGGAAGACCAGCCATGCGGCGGTCAACCAGGGCAGGAACGACAGCTGGGCCAAGGTGAAGTCGCCCCAGAGCATGGCCTTCTATCAGGGCGCCGACATCCCCTTCCACTTCGCCCTGGCCGAGGCCTTCACCCTGTGCGACGCCTACCATTGCTCGCTCATGGGGCCCACGCATCCGAACCGGATGTTCCTGATGAGCGGCACCAATGGCCAGGCGGACACCGAGCACGGGCCGCGCATCGAGAATTCGGACCACCTCTATCAATTCGGCTGGACGACCTATCCGGAACGGCTGGAGAAGGCCGGTATCACCTGGCAGGTCTACCAGAACTCCCTCGCGAACAACGGCCATGATCCCTTCGGGGCCAACAACTTCGGCTGCAACGCCCTGCAATGGTTCAAGACCTTCGATCCGGCAGCGGACGCGCATGCATCCCTGGTCGCCCGGGGCAACTCGGTGAGGACCATCGATGATCTGCACGCCGATGTACGCGCGGGTAGGCTCGCCCAGGTGAGCTGGCTGATCCCGACCGAGGGCTTCAGCGAGCATCCGCAGTTCCCGCCGGCCTATGGCGCATCCTATCTCGCGCGCGTGATCGAGGCGCTGACCTCGAATGAGGAGGTCTGGAGCAAGACGGTGCTGCTGGTCACCTATGATGAGAACGACGGCTTCTTCGACCACATGCCGCCGCCCATGCCGCCGCCTCCAGGGGGGGCATCCGGCATCTCCACGGTCGGGGCCGCCGATGAGTTCGCCAAGGATGGCCAGCCCTTCGGCCTGGGTAACCGCGTGCCGATGATCGTCGTGTCACCATGGAGCAAGGGCGGCTGGATCTGCTCGCAGCTGTTCGATCACACCTCGATCATCCGCTTCCTCGAGGCCCGCTTCGGCGTCATGGAGCCGAACATCAGCGCCTGGCGCCGCAGCGTGTGCGGCGATCTGACCTCGGCATTCGATTTCACCCAGGCAGAGGGCACACGCGCCACCCTGCCGGATACCCGCGGTTTCCTGGGCGAGCATCCCGACACCAAATCGGTGCATCTCCCTGCCGTGCCTGCCGACCAAACCATGCCTGCCCAGCAGGCCGGGATTCGTCCAGCCCGCCCGCTGCCCTACCGTCTCACGGCCGACGGCACGGTCGATGTCGCCCGCGCGCAGCTCTCCCTGTCGTTCGGCAACACCGGGACGACCGGCGCGGTCTTCCATGCCTATGGGATCAGGTCGCCCGCGGCGCCACGTATATACACGGTCGAGGCCGGCAAGACGCTGCATGATGCCTGGCCGATCATCGCCGCGGATCAGGGAGCCTACGCCGTCGCCGTCTATGGGCCGAATGGGCTCATGCGCTGCTTCCGGGGAGATAGCGCCTCGGCCAAGCGTCCAGGAGCGGCACTCCCCGAGATCACCGCCAGCCACGATGCTGCAGCGTGCCGCATCACGCTGACGCTGTGCAACCGCGGCGCAGCGGCGTGCACGCTGCTGATCACCGCCAATGCCTATGCCACGACACCGGCCCGCACGGTGACGGTGCCCCCTGGCGGCCAGGTCGACGATCAGTGGTCGTGCGTCGGGAACGGTGGCTGGTACGACCTCAGCGTGACCGAGGAGGGCGGTGGGCCATTCATCCGCCGCTATGCCGGCCATGTGGAGAGCGGTGTGCCATCGACCAGCGATCCGGCGCTGGGACGGATCATACCCGCTGCGCCCTTCGATGCCTGAATGCCCAGCGGAGGGGCTGGCGGCAGAGGGCACGGGCTCGAGGTTCCTGCTGCATTGGGACTTCACCTGCTGGTTGCGGTCGGCCCGGGTTGACCTTCACCAGGCGGCGCTATAGATCCTGCAGCCCTGGAGATGTGCATGCGCTGGTACCATTACATCGCCTACTTTTTCGGCGGCGCCTTCCTCATCAACGCCGTACCGCACCTGGGCAACGGCATCTCAGGCCATTCCTTCCAGAGCCCATTCGCCTCCCCGCCGGGAGAGGGCCTGTCGTCGGCGATGACCAATGTGATCTGGGGTCTCGTCAACCTGGTCGTGGCATACCTGCTCATCCTGCGGGTGGGGAGCTTCGATCTGCGCAGGACAGCGCATGCCGCCACGCTGGGAGCGGGCATCCTCGGGATGGCGCTGATGCTGGCGCATGCATTCGCCCGCTTCCACGGCGGGGCGTGACGCCGGAGTCGCCAGCCACTGCCGCTGCGAACTGCGGACGGCCAAATGCGTGATGCCCAGGCGCGACCGGTGAGCGATCGGAATCGTGTGAGGTCGTCACTCAGCGAACGCTCGGCCTGCAGCCGGGCACCGTCGACCGGGTCGCACGCCCGAGCCCGGCATCGGCGGTCTCATGCGATCTATCCCCAAGCGCAACAATCGCATGAAGCGATGCAGCGGGGTGGCGGAATGATCGGCAAACGCTCACGCCAGGTCATCGGGCCACGGAGGGAGACGCGCGTGGTGCCCGCGTGCGAGAGGCCGGCATGACCCTGTCCGGAAGGGTGAGCGCATTCTCCGAGGCGCTGTGCAGCCGCGTCCTGCGCGCCAGCGGCGATCTGGGATATCTGCCCAATCAGAGCCCAAGCGGGTGATCGTCTCGTCGACCAGATCTGCCTGCCATCCGACCAGATCGTGCGCATGATACCCAGACATGCATGGCGCTGCTCCATGGGCATCGCGGCATCTGTCCAGATGCTGAGGCTCACATGCCGGTTGCGTCTCACCGGCAGTGCCATTCGCCACATTCCAGGCTTGGAATAGAGGTGACGACGCACGGGCATTCGAGAAGGTAA
>Ga0302276_10002316_pt1 | contig 16805 bp, 14 predicted proteins | sample III_Bog_N2_3_FD_198768 | JGI IMG/M metagenome (GOLD analysis project Ga0302276, IMG submission 198768) | Peat permafrost microbial communities from Stordalen Mire near Abisko, Sweden - III_Bog_N2_3 | ecosystem: Environmental > Terrestrial > Soil > Wetlands > Peat | place: Sweden: Abisko...
GGCAAGCTGGTCACCGTCACCGGGGTGAGCCTCACCAACAATCCCTACGGCGACTACGTGCTGGCGTCCTCGACGATCAGCGCCTCCATCGGGGTGATCAATCCGAAGGTGCTCACCGCCAGCCTGATCGGGCCGATCAGCAAGACCTATGACGGAACCACCACCGCCTACCTCACCGCCACCAACTACGGTCTCTCCGGGATCGTCTCGGTGGACATCGGCAACGTCGGTCTCAACAACCCTGCCACCGGGACCTACGCCACCGCCGGCTCCTCCAAGGCCACCACCAACAACATCGTGGTCACGGTCAAAGGGCTCGCGTTGATCGGCTCGGCCGCCCACAACTACGTCCTGGCCAGCACGACCGTCACCGGGGCCATCGGCACGATCCTCGCGCCGAGATAGGTGGCGCCCAGCGGCGGCGTGACCCATGGACCCGCCGCCGCCGCTGGGGCGACAGTAGCGAATGCAGAGCTTCGCCGGGCGATTCGGGTGAGCCGGCCGCCGCTTCACGTGGTGGTCCAGGCGGGCGGCCGTGGCAGCCGCCTGCGGCACCACACCTGGAACAAGCCCAAGTGCCTGGTCTCGGTAGAGGGCAAGCCGATCCTCTACCACCTGTTCGACCGCTTCCCGGGCGCGCGGTTCGTGGTCATCGGCGACTACCTGTTCGACCAGCTGGAGCGGTTCCTGGCGGTCAATCCGCCGGGGCTGGACTACGCGCTGGTGCGCGCGAGCGAGACCGGCACCTCCGCCGGCCTGGCCGACGCCTTAGGCCAGGTTCCGGCCGACGCGCCGCTGGTGGTGGCCTGGAGCGACCTGATCCTGGGGCAGCTGCCGCCCTGGCCGGACACCGACCTGCCGGTGGTCTGCACCACCTCGGCCTTCACCTGCCGTTGGACCGTTTCGCCCGAGGGCGGCCTGCACGAGAAGCCCGGGACAACGGACGGGATCCCGGGCCTGTTCTATGTCCGCCGGGCCGGCAACCTGCCGGCGCCGCCGGCCTCGGGAGAGTTCGTGCGCTGGTTCGCCGAAGCGGTGCCCAAGTTCGCCACCCTGGACTGCCCGGACCTGAAGGAGCTCGGCGACTTCTCCAGCATCGAGACCAGCAACGACCGGGCCGGATTTTCCCGCTTCTTCAACAAGGTGGAGATGGGCGAGGACCGGGTCACCAAGACGGTGATCGATCCGAACTATGAGGACGTGCATCGCAACGAGGTGGCCTGGTACGCCGAGGCCGAGCGGCTGGGCTTTCGGCGCATCCCGAAGATTCACGGCCGCGCGCCGCTGGTGCTGGAGCGAATCCGCGGCGAGCACGCCTATCAGATGGCCGACCTGACGCCCCGGGAGCGCCGGGCCGTGCTGGCCGACTACCTGGACGCGCTGACCGCCCTGCACGACCTGGACACGGCGCCCGCGAGCCCGGAGCAGGTGCGCGAAGTCTACCTCGACAAGACCATCGCCCGGGTCCGAAGCATCGCGGCGCTCGTCCCCGGGATCGAGCGTCCGTCGATGAGCATCAACGGCCTGAAGTGCCGCAATCCCTTCGCCGACGGCCATGCGGGGCTGCTGGAGGGCCTGCTGCCGGGGCTGCAGCCGTCGCGGTTCGTGCCCATCCACGGCGACGCCACCTTCTCCAACACCCTGGTCGACGACAAGCTGCGCGTCTGGTTCATCGATCCGCGCGGGTCGTTCGCCAAGCCGGGGATCATGGGTGACGAATGGTACGACTTCGCCAAGGTCTATTACTCGGCTGTAGGCGGCTATGACGCCTTCAACCGGCGCAAGTTCAAACTGCACATCGACCATGAGACGGTCGAGGTGCTGATGGAGGAGCCGGCCTTCACGCTGGAGGCTCGGACGATCTTTCCGGAGTATTTCGGGGCCGAGATGGGGCGGATAGAGGTGATTCACGGGCTGATCTGGCTGGCGCTGAGCGGCTATGCCCGCGACGACCTGGATTCGGCGATCGGCGCCTTCTATCTCGGCCTCTACTGGCTGGAGACCGGACTGCAGCGACTATGACTACGGCTCTTCGCCTCAGCCCCCTGCCGCACACCTGGCTGATCGACCTGGACGGGGTGATCGCCCGGCACAACGGGCATCTGGCCGGCGAGGAGACGCTGCTGCCCGGGGTGCGACAGTTCTGGGCGGCGATCCCGACCGGCGACCGCATCGTGGTGTTGAGCGCCCGGGCGCCGGAGCATCAGGCGGCGTTCGCGGCCTTCATGGCCGCCGAGGGGCTGCGAGTGGACCATACCCTGTTCGGCCTGCCGGCCGGCGAGCGGGTGCTGATCAACGACACCAAGCCGAGCGGCCTCAGCACCGCGCTGGCGGTCAACGTCGTCCGCGACGCCGGGCTGGCGAACATCGCCATCGAAGTGTCTCCCGACCTCTGAAGCGGGCGCGCGCTCGGTCGCATGGACCGTCCGCTCGAATCGACCTAGCGACCTCGATGGCCTCCTCGGCCATTCCGGCCCGGGCGGCCAGGACGCAAGCCCCTTGAAGTCGCAGCTCCCCGCCAGTCTGCGCACCCCCGCCGAACAGGTGGTCCGGCTGATCCTGAAGACCGTGCTGCTGAACCAGGAAGACCCGAAGCCGACCCCGTCGCCGGCGACGCCCCGGATCGGGGTCAAGCGGGTGCTGCCGCCCTACCTCGGCGAGATGGGCTACGAGGTGAAGTTCCACCTGGCGAGGGTCGAGCCGTGGCTGCGCAACGGCTGGAAGATCCTGGCCCGGCGGCCGGAGTTTTACCCGCAGGGCGCGGCGATCGAATGCCCGGAGTTCTTCCAGGCCTGCGATGCGATCATGAGCGAGCTGGTGGTGGTGGGCGCCGGAGCCGGCATCTACGCGCCGCATCCGGACATGGCCGGCCTGTTCGTCGAGCAGCAGCTGGAGGGCGAGGTCATGAACGTCCAGCTGAAGCTGAGCCATATCCACAAGGTCACCCGCGAGGCGCGGGCGGAGATCGCGCTGCGTAAGCTGTTCCTCGACTGGCTCGACTACGACGGCCGGCCGCTGACCGACTACGACCGCAACATCTTCGCCTTCACCGAGACCTGCGTCGCCGAGACCGATATCCGCCGGGCCGAGGCGCTGCGTCCGAGCTATCTGCCGCCGGCGTTCGTGACCCCGCCGGCGCCGATGGAGCCGCATGTCGGCTTCCAGATCCGGGCGATGAAACAGCTGGAGCGCAAGCGCAACAGCGACCCTGAATGGATGGCCGCCACCGCCCAGGCGATCGGCGCGCACCTGGGCCTGCCGGTGATCGCCTACGGCCATCCGGACGGCTGCGTCATCCCCGAGGGCGCGCGGACCACCTGGCGTGCGGAAGCCGGTGGGAAAGGGCATCTGGCCCGGGAGCTGGGCTATCTGAAATCGTGCAAGCTGATGCTGGCGCCGGACAGCGGCTGGACCGACCTGATGGCCTGGCTGGGCGTGCCCGTGCTGCTGGAGATGCTGTTCTTTCCAATCGCCTTCGAGGATCTGCGCGACAGCTTTCGTCCGCGCATCGGCCTCGTGGACCGCGCCGCCCCGATCGGCCCGCAGGTGGACGCGGTGCTGGCGGCGGACACCTGTTTGCCGACCACCGATCCGCGCAAGAGCGGCCTCGCCAAGGCGATGTTCCCCTGGGACTACTGACCTCGGCCTAGGTCTTCCTCGACCTCAGCGACAGAACGAGAAAGATCGCCGCCAGCGGCAGGACGATGACGCTGCCGTAGTGTTCGGGGGGATGGTGGCCATCGCTCGGCGGGGCGATCACCCAGGCCTGCAGCGCCATCAGCCCGTGCTCGAGCAGGGCGAGGGCCAGGAACAGCGGAACCAGCGGCCGATAGCGGATGGCCACCGCGAGCATGGCCAGGCCCAGGGCCAGCTGGGTCGCGCCCTCCCAGCGAAAGACGCCGATCACCAGTTCGCGCTTGTCGCCGAGAACGAGGCCGGCGATCGAGTGAGCGCCTCCGTCCGGCAGGAAGCTGTGCACCAGCGCCGGGCCGATGGTCAGCAGCGCGACCAGGCCGAGGAACCAGGCCGCCGAGCGGGCGCCGGCGTAGTCGCCGTTGGTGGAGGGCGGCAGGACGCTCATCGCCCAGGCCCTCAGGCCGCGGGCTTGGTGCGGATGTTGAGCTGACCGGCAAGGCCGGCGATGCGATGGCGCTCGATCGCCTGGTATTCCGGCGAGGCGGCCATGGCCCGGAACGCCGCCAGCGACGGGTACTCGGCCAGGGCCACCGCGTCCCACAACTCCTCGACCTCGCCCAGCATCAGGCCGCTGACCCGGCCGGAATAGCGGATCCGGCCGCCCAGGCCGGCGACCAGCCGGGCCACGGCCTCGCCGTATCGGGCGTAGGCTTCCGCGCCGCTCAAGTGCGCGTCCGAGCCGTCAGCGTATTCGGCCTTTGGCTTGAACTTCAGCAGGTTGACCATGACGAAAGGGCCGTCCTCGGTCGCGCCGAAGAAGGCCACGGCCTGTTCCTGTCCGGGAAAGACGGCGTTCTCGACCTTCATCTTGGGCGATCCTTGTCAGACGTGGACGGGGCGGGTGAGCCCGTCGAGAACGGCGGCGATCTCGGCCGGCGAATCTTCCTGCACGAAGTGGCCGCCGCGCAAGGTCAGATGCGCCTGACCCCTGGCGCCCGGCACACGGGTCTGGAAGGCGGCGAAGCCGCCCTTGGTCACCGGGTCGGCGTCGCTGAAGGCGGTGAGGAACGGCTTGTCGAAGGCCTCCAGAGCCCGCCATGCCGCCAGGTTCTCGGCCACCGAGGCGTGTTCGGGGGTGATCGGCACCAGGGCCGGGAACTGCCGCGCGCCTTCCTTGTAGGTCTCGTCCGGGAAGGGCGCGTCATAGGCGGCCAACTCCGCCGGAGTCAGCGGGCGCTGGCAGCCGCCGCGCACGATGCTGGCGACCGGCAGCTGCGGGACGCTCTGGCTGAAGCCCAGCCAGGCGTTGAAGGCCTCGGAGACCGGGGCGCCGGTGGGCAGGCCGGTGTTGGAGGCGACGACGGCGGCGAACCGCTCGGGGAAGGCCGCCACCAGGCGCAGGCCGATCAGCCCGCCCCAGTCCTGGCAGAACAGGGTCGCGGCCCTCAGGTCCAGCGCCGTCAGCCAGGCGCTCATCCAGGCGACGTGGCGCTCGTAGGTGTAGTCGTCGCGGCTTGCCGGTTTGTCGGAGCGACCAAAGCCGATCAGGTCCGGCGCGATCACCCGGCGGCCCTTGGCGGCCAGCGCCGGGATCACCTTGCGGTAGAGATAAGCCCAGGACGGCTCACCGTGCATCAGCAGCACCAGCGGACCGTCGCGGGGCCCCTCGTCGACATAGTGGACGCGCAGTGACGTTCCGTCGGCGTCGGCGATCTCGCGATAGTGGGGCGCGAACGGCCAGCCCTCGAGACCCTGGAACCGGTGGTCCGGCGTTCTCAGGACCTGCATCCGCATCCTCCTCATTGACTCGCGCCGTCGTGGGCCCGAATATTATGGCAATCACCGTGCCATAACATTGGCGCGCGGTCAAGTCGAAGGGACGTCAGCCGTGAAGCATTGGAAGACCTGGGGGCTGGTGGTCCTGGCCCTGGCGCTGATGCTTGCGGGGAGCGCATGGCTGATGCGCGGCGAGATCGCCATGGCGGTGATGGCCAGGGTCTACGACCGGGCGATGGCCACGGACCCGATCGCGGCGCTGCCCGACGGGCTGAGCGTCGGTCTCTGCGGCTCCGGCTCGCCGATGCCCGACCCCACCCGCGCCGGGCCCTGCGAAGTGGTGGTCGCCGGCCGGCAGGTGTTCGTGATCGACTCAGGCACGGGCAGCACCAAGAACCTCACGCTGATGCGTCTGCCGCCGGCTGAGGTCACCGCCGTCTTCCTCACGCATTTTCACTCCGACCACATCGCCGACCTGGGCGAGCTGATGCTGCAGCACTGGGGCACCGGCGCGGCGACCGCGCCGCTGCCGATCTACGGGCCGACCGGGGTCGAACAGGTGGTGGCGGGGTTCATGCAGGCCTACAGCCTCGACCAGGGCTACCGCACCGCCCACCACGGACCGAAGGTGATGCCGCCGAGCGGCTTCGGCGGGGCCGCGCACGCCTTTGCTATCAGCAAGAGCTCGCCGGACGTGCTGCTGATCGATCAGCCGGACCTGAAGGTCTACGCCTTCCCGGTGGACCATGAGCCGGTCCAGCCGGCGGTGGGCTATCTGTTCGTCTATAAGGGCCGGCGGGTGGTGATCAGCGGCGACACGGCGCCCTGCGCCCGGGTCGAGGCGGCGGCGAAGAACGCCGACGTGCTGGTGCACGAGGGCCTGTCGCCCAATCTGGTGGCGATGCAGCGCCAGGCGGCGCTGCGGCACGGACGGGCCAATCTGGCGCAGATCTTCCACGACATCCTCGGCTACCACACCACCCCGGAGCAGGCGGCGGCGATCGCCGAGCGGGCGCACGCGCGGATGCTGCTGTTCACCCACATCATCCCGCCGCTGCCGTTGAGGGCGCTCGAGGGGCCGTACCTGGGAAAATCGCGGAGCATCTTCCACGGCGTCCTGCAGGTCGGCCACGACGGAGATTTCATCATCCTGCCCGCCGGCACGACCGAAATCCGCCGGACCAACCGGCTGAACTTCTTCCTCTAGGAGACGACTGGCGGTTTCGCGTTCAGGTCGCTAAGCAAGGGCAGAACGAGGACGAGGCGAGCGTGAGCATTGTGAGCGCCAAGGCGATTTTGAAGGCCGCGGCCGCGGGTGTCGATACGGCGGACGAACCCGACGGCCGCCGCCGTCGTTCCCAGGACAGCCGCGCGCGGATCGTCGCGGCGATGCTGGAGCTGGTCCACGCCGGCGAGATGTCGCCCAGCGCCGAGCAGGTGGCCGAGCGCGCCGAGGTGGGCCTCAGAACCGTGTTCCGGCACTTCAAGGACATGGACAGCCTCTATGGCGAGATGTCCAAGTTCATCATCGCCGAGGTGTTGGAGATCGTGCACCAGCCGCTGCAGGGCGCGACCTGGCAGGACCGGCTGGCGGAATTGGTCGTCCGTCGCAGCCAGGCGTTCGAGAAGATCGCCCCCTACAAGCGAGCGTCGAACGTCAGCCGGCACCGGTCGCGGTTCCTGCAGGCCGGACACGCGCGGCTGGTCGCGGGCCTCAGGGAAATCCTGATCGCGGCGCTGCCGCCCGAGGTGGTCGCCGACCGGGTGAAGCTCGAAGCCCTGGACATGGTGATGAGCTATGAGGCCTGGAGCCGGCTTCGCGAGGAGCAGGGCCTGACCATTCGCCGCGCCCGCGACGTGCTGCTGGCGGCGGTGGCGCGGCTGACGGTCTAGCCCGCCGGCGCGGGCTTGGGCATGCGCGCGGCGATGGCCGCGCGGCATTCCGGCGTCGCCTTGGCGAGGTTCTTGAGCAGGCAGGCTTTCGCGGCCTGGCGGTCCATGGCGGCCACTTCCTTGGGGCAGAGCTGGCGCGCCGATGACTGGCAGGCCTGCTGCGGCGACGGCGGATCGGCCCAGGCGGCGGCGGACACCAGCGCGACGGCGAAGGCGAGGGCGATGGCTGGGTAGGTGTTCATGGGGCTCCGCCTGGTGACTGATCGGCCCTGCTATGGACCATAAGTCAGTTGTCCCAAAGGCCAGGGCGCCGATAGTGGGCCGCCCCGAGGGAACCCCACCGCATGCCCGCCTTTGACGTCGCCGTGGTCGGCCTGGGGGCGATGGGGTCGGCGACCCTCTATGAGCTGGCGCGGCGAGGTCAGCGGGCGATCGGCATCGAGCGGTTCGAGCCCGGCCACGACCGGGGGTCGTCGCACGGCGAGAGCCGGCTGATCCGGATGGCCTATTTCGAGGACCCCGCCTATGTGCCGCTGGTCCGGCTGGCCTACCGCAACTGGCGGCGGCTGGAGGCGCTGACCGGCGAGCGGGTGCTGAGCGTCACCGGCATCCTGGAGGCGGGCGCGCGCGGCTCGCCGATGGTCCAGGCCTCGCTGAACTCGGCGCTGGAGCACGGCCTTGCCCACGAGGTGCTGACAGCGGCGCAGGTCGCCGAGCGGTTCCCGGCCTTCCAGCTTCCCGCCGACTGGGACTGCGTGTTCCAGCCGGACGCCGGCATCCTGCAGCCGGAAAAGGCGATCGGGCTCTATCTGCAGGCCGCCAAGGACCTGGGCGCCGAGGTCCGCACCAACACCCGCGTCCGCGAGGTGCGGCCCCGTGGGGATGGGGTCGCCATCGTGCTGGACGGCGGCGAAGTGATCGAGGCCGGGGCGGCGGTGATCGCCGCGGGGCCTTGGATCGGCGAGCTGGCGCCATTCCTGGCCGATCACCTGCGGCTGACCCGGCAGGTGCTGATCTGGTTCGAGCCCGAACGGCCGGAGCTGGTCACGCCGGCGCGGATGCCGGTGTTCCTGCTGCAGACCGCCGATGACGTGATCTACGGCGTGCCGGATTTCCTCGGGACCGGGGTGAAGGCGGCCTCGCACGACGCCTGTGGCGAGCTGGCCAGCGCCGAGGCCGACCGCGGCGAGGTGACAGCGCAGGATATCGAGCGGGTCCACCGGGTGATGCGCGCCTGTGCGCCGGCCGCCGCCTTGCGTCCGCGCCGGACCGCGACCTGCGTCTACACCCGCGCGCCGGATGAGCACTTCATCCTGGGTCCGCATCCGGATTGGCCGCAGATCGTCATCGCCTCGCCCTGCTCCGGGCACGGCTTCAAGTTCGCCAGCATCCTGGGCGAGGTCCTCGCCGAGCTTGCGACCACCGGGGCCACCAACAAGCCGGTAGGACTGTTCTCGCCAACACGTTTGCTCACCGCTTGACGGCGCACGGGCGATACGGAGGGATTGGGCCCATGGAAATCCAGGGCGTGACGCCGGTGCTGCCGGTGGAGGATGTGGCCGAGGCGGCCAGAGTTTGGGAGCGGCTGCTGGGCGCGCCGCCGACCTTCGTCGATGGCGACCGCTGGGCCCAATTCGATGTCGCCGGGCGGCGGATCGCCCTGGCCGGGACCGACCGGGTATCCGACAAGGCCGGGCTGATGATCAAGGTCGCCGACCTGGCCGCGGCCCGGGCCGACGCCCTCGCCGCCGGCTTGCCGGTGAGCGAATCCAGCATTGGCGGCCACGAGATCCGCTGCGTGGTCACCGCGCCCGGCGGCTGGCCTGTGGTGCTCTATGCGCCGAGACCGGCCGGGTAGCGCGGCCGCACCGGCATCGGCTAGGCTTGGCCATGGACTCAGCGCCCGCCGCCGACAGCGCTCCCGCCCTGCGGCCGCGCGCCGACGGGTTGCTGGACGTCGCGGGCGCGCCGGCGTTTCCGATCATGGCCCCGCGGCTGCAGGGCGAGCTCACGCCGGACGGCCGCCTCAGCCTGGCGCTCTGGGGCCGGGGCGAGGGCGCGCGGCTGAAGCTGGAGGGCCTGGATGGGCCGCTGGTGCTGGCGCCCGGCCGGATCGTCGGCCAGCAGGGCAAGGGCCTCTTCGTCGCCCAGTCGGCGCCGGCGCTGCTGCTGCGCGGCGTGCGACCCGCGCTGGAGCGGCACACCGACGAGGCGGCGCTGACCATCGAGCCGCGCGGCGACGACTGGCTGGTCGCCCTGGGCGCCCACCGGGACGAGGCCGACCGGGCGCTGGCGCGCGAGGGCGCGCAGGTTTCCGCCGAGGCCGACGACCACGCCCAACGCTGCGACCTGCTGCCCGCCGGCGATCCGGTATTGCGCAGCATGGTGATCCAGTCCGCCCACGCGGCCTATTCCAGCGTCCGCGAGGACGAACACGGCGCCTTCGCCGGCCTCGCCGCCGGGATCGCCTATTCCAGCCCGCCGCGAACCTATTTCCGCGATGGCTACTGGACCTTGCAGCTGCTGCTGCGGGTGGCGCCGGAGGCGGCGCGGGCGCAGATCGACCTGCTGGCGCACGGTGTCCAGCACGACGGGTCGGCGCCCAGCGGTGTCATCGTCTCTGGACCGCTGGCGCTGGCCGACTGGGAGCGCAGGCGACTGCTGACCCCGGAGCTGGCCGCCATCCACGTGCACCTCGGCGACTGGTGGAGCGACCATTTCGACAGCCCGCTGTTCTTCGTCCTGGCGGTGGCCGATTTCGTCGCCGCCACCGGCGAAGTGGACTTCGCTGAGCGGCACTGGCCGACGATCAAGGCGGTGTTCCAGCGCTATCAGCGCTTGCGCGGGCCGGCCGGCCTGCCGGTCAAGCCGTACAACGACCGCGACTGGGCCGATAACGTGTTCCGCGCCGGCCTGGTCGCCTATGACCTTGGCCTGTGGGTGGGCGTGCTGGATGCGGTGGCGCGGCTGGGCAAGGCGCTGGATCCTGACACGGCGACCGACGCGGAGCAGACCGCGGCGGCGGCGCGGCCGGCGATCGACGCGCAGCTGTGGCGAGGCGGCTGGTACGCCGACTATGTGCGCCCGGACGGTTCGGCCGAGGGCCACCTGGCGCTGGACACCCTGACCCTGCTGCGCCATCGGGCCGTGCCGGAGCCGCGGGCGCTGCAGGTGCTGGAGGCGGCGCGCGAGGCGCTGGAGAGCCGGTGCAACAGCCGCCAGCCCTATGGCGACTTCGGCATGCTGTGCGTCTATCCGCCGTTCTCGCGGCCCGAGGAGCTGCGCGGCAAGACGGCGTCTCCCTATCGCTACCACAACGGCGCCGACTGGCCCTGGCTCGACGGCCTTTACGCCGGCGAGCGGCTGGCGCGCGGCCTGGGCGGCTGGCGCTATCCACTGACCCGTTGGTGGGAGAGCGCCATGGCGGCGGGCTGGGCCGGGGCGGTGGAGTACTTCTCGCCGGCTTTCGGACGCGGGTCGTTGCTGCAGGGCTGGTCCAGCCTGCCGGCGGCGGTGGTCCTGGCCCATGCCGACCAGGTGCTGGCGGGAGATCCTGACACGCAGCCGGCCGCAGTGTCGCCGATGAGCGGCGAGGCGACCTGAGCAGCGCTAGCCGGCGGCGCTCTCGGCTTCGTCGTCAGCGCCGGCCAGGCGGCTGATCTCGGCGAGCAGCTGGATGGGCGAGAACGGCTTGGGCACCACGCCGTTCATGCCGACCGCCAGATAGGCGTCGTGTTGGTGACGCATGACGTCGGCGGTGAGGGCGAGGATCGGCACCGCGCCCGCAGCGCCGCCCAGCTTACGAATCCGCCGCGTGGCTTCGAGACCGTCCATGCTGGGCATGTGCACGTCCATCAGCACCAGATCGAAGGGTGTCGTGCGCACCGCCTCGATGGCCGCCGCGCCGCTGTCCACCGCCTCGGCCTCGGCGCCCAGAGCGGCCAGGGATTTGACCCCGACCAGCCGGTTGACGCGATTGTCGTCGACCACCAGCACTCGCAGTCCGATGAGCGGGGCGTCGTCGGACTCGCCGTGGGTTTCGTCGGCCGGGGCCAGAGCCGGAGGCGCGGCGATCTCGAACCAGAAGGTCGAGCCCGCGCCCTCGCGGCTGATGTAGTCGAGGTCGCCGCCCATCATCCGGGTCAGCTGGCGGGAAATGGCCAGGCCCAGGCCGGTGCCGCCGAACCGGCGGGTGGCGCCGCCTTCCACCTGCTGGAAGCGATCGAACATGCGCGCCCGGGCGCTGTCAGGCACGCCGATACCGGTGTCCTCGACCTCGCAGCGCAGCCGGCGTTCCTGGCCGTCGCCGACCATCGCCAGCCGCACCTCGACGCCGCCGTGCTCGGTGAACTTCACCGCGTTGCCGATGATGTTGAACAGGCACTGGCGCAGGCGCACCGGATCGATCAGCGACCAGCCGACACCATCGCCGATCGCGGCCCGCAGATAGAGATCCTTGGCCTCCGCCTGTGGCCGCAGCAGGCTGACCACGCTCTCGGTGATCTCCACCGGGTCCACCGGGGCTGGATTGAGGTCGAGCCGGCCTGCTTCGATCTTGCTGAAGTCGAGCACGTCGTTGATCAGTTGCGAGAGCATCTCGGCGCAGCCCAGCGCCTCACCCAGCAACTGGCGGCCGTCGCCGGACAGCGGCTCGCGCTTCAAGAGGTTGAGCACGCCGACGACGCCGTTCATCGGGGTGCGGATTTCGTGGCTGACCGAGGCCAGGAAGTCGGACTTGGCCTCGGTGGCCGCCTCGGCGGCCCGGCGGGCTTCGCGGACAGCCAGCTCCTGGCGCTTGGTCTCGTCGACATCGATGATCAGGCCGACGCTGCGGCGGGCCTTGCCGTCCGGCCCGTGCTCGACCTCCAGATAGAGCTTCACCCAGCACTGGCCGCCTGCCTGCAACAGGCGTACGTCCAGGGGCTCGACGGCGACGCCCGATGTGGCCCGCTCCCACAGCGACTGGATCGCGGGGTGGTCTTCCGGCGCGAACAGCACGATCGGGTTGGTGCTGGCGGATTCCGGCTCCTCGGCCCCGATGAGGGCGGTGAATTCCGAGGACAGCCAGAAGACCTGGGTCGCGTAGTCGAATTCGAACACGCCGGCGCGGGACGCCTTCAACGCCAGGTTCAGCCTCTGGGCGTTAGCGGTCGCCTCATCGCGCACCCGGGCGAGCGGCGTGACGCTCTGGCTGAGGCCGTGCATCTCGTAGAGCCCGGAGGGGTATTGCGCGCCGGAGCGATAGTGGACGTGCAGGTGGGTCCAGGTGCCGTCGCCGGCGCGGTAGCGCATCTCGCCCTCGGCCGAGCCGCCCTCGCGGGTGATCCGGTCGCGTATGGCGTCGTCTTTCCACTGGTCGTCGGGGTGCTGCAGCGAACGCAGGATCGCCAGCGGCACCGGCTGGCCGCTGTCCTCGTGACCGAGGGAGAGCTCGCTGGAGAAGTAGTAGATCTCAGTGTCCGGGTCGTAGCGCCAGGTGCCGATCTCGGCGTCGTGCATCAGCTGGGCGCGGGTATTGTCGGCGATCCGCCGTAGCTCGCGCGCGCCGCGGGTGGCGGTGAGGTCGGTGAACAGGGCCAGCGCCCCGCCCTCGTAGGGATTGAGGCTCAGCCGGACGATCCGCTCGCCGCCGACCGTGGGCACGTGGAACACCTTGCCGTAGCGCGCCTCGACTTCGACCGCGCCGTTGGACTGTAGAATGTCGCGCAGGCCGCGACCGTCGCCATGGTCCGTAAACAGCTCGCGAAAACCGCGGTTCGCGCTCAGCACGCGGCGCTCGTGGTCGAGCACCGCCATCGGCATCGGCAGCGCGTCGATGGACAGAGACGACGGCGTTTTCTCGGGGGTGGGCCGTGGCGGCCGCGCGGTCTGGCGCATTGGCGTCCTCTTTGACGCAACGCTACCCGACCCGGCTTTAAGAAAGTGCGACTTCGACGGACCTGGCACGGCACGCCAAAATGCCGCAGGGCTCGCGCCCGTGACAGGATCGATCGTCGAGGCTGGTGAAAGACGGCGACCCCGCGAAGGCGACAAACTGCCGCCGTCGCGGGATCGGTCTAGGGTCTGCTATTTCAGGTGTTTCGCCAGGTGCTTGTTCATTTCGAACATGGTCACCTTGCTCAGGCCGCCGAAGACGGGCTTCAGCTTGTCGTCCGCCAGGATCTCGCGCTTGTTCGCCGGATTCTGGAGATTGTGCTTCTTGATGTAGGCCCACATCTTCGAGACCACATCGCCACGCGTCACCTGGCCTGGACCTACCACCGCCGCGAGTTCCGGCGATGGGGTCAGCGGCTGCTGCAGGGCGTTTGCTTTCTTTTCGGCCATGGCTTCCTCGGCTCTTGAAGATCGCGACGCCGCCGTCCGTATGGCCGGTGAGTCGCCGCGGTCGAGGCTAGAGGCGCAAAGCCGCGCTGTCATCTATTCGTATTGATGAAATACGCCTGTCAAAGGCGAGAAATGTGGGGCCCGTCGCCGGGAACCGGCGCAAGGGCCCCTGGCGGCGGCAAGAGCGGGCCGATCCACATGTCGTTGCAAAGGCAATGCTCGCAAGGTTCAAGGCCGCGAAATGTCGAGCAAAGCTCAACTTTCGGCAGGGCCAAATAGTCCAAGTCGATGTGCCGCCCAAACCAAGCAGTGCGTGCGCCGTCTCTCTAACTTGCCCCCCGAATAGCGGCTCGAGAGGGCCGGCTGGGCGAATCTGGGCGCTGATTGGCGCCCGGAGACTTTGGGGTGGACTTCATGTTTCTGAACAATCGGCGGGCGCTTGGCCTGAGGGCGCGTCTGCTGGCGACCAGCATGTTCGCGACCGGCTTGATGGCCGGAGCCGGCGCGGTGACCTTGTCGCCGGGCGCGGCGGTGGCCGCGGGCGTCTGCACGCCGACGGCGAACGGCGAGACGGGGTCGGGCAGCGCCACGGCCGCCACAGGGACCGAGACCTGCGCCGCCAACGACACGGGCATCGCCTACAAGGCCACCGGCGGCGATCTGACGGTGATCCTGAGCAACGGGGCGGCGATCTCGTCCAACGGCGTCTACATCACCGACGACGGCACGCCGCGGAACCTGACCTTCGACGTCGACACCACGAGCGTCGCGGGCGGCGCGATCACCGCCGCCTCGTCCAGCGAATCCGGCATCGACGTCGAGAGCAACAACGGCAGTTCGATCAACATCGCCACCGGCAGCGCCACCGGCAAGGCCGGCTCCGTGGTCACCGGCGGCAGCTACGGCATCTACGCGTTCACCACCGGCAAGGGCACGATCAACGTCCAGGCGCTCAACAACGTCACCGGCAAAGGCAACTCCGGCATCTGGGCTCACACGACCGGCACCGGCAACGTCACGGTGACCGCGGAGACCAACACCGGCGCGGGTGTCACGATCAACGGCCCGCAGGATTCCCGCGGGATCATGGCCAGCAGCGTGGGCGGCTCGGCGGTGATCACCACCGGCGTGGGCGGCGTGACCGACACCGCCGACACCAGCGGCAACTACGCCGCCATCGCCGCCTACAGCAGCGGAACGCTGGCGAAGGTGGTGAACAACGGCGCCACCAACGGCATGGTCCTGGCCGACGGCACCGAGGACGTCAGCTCCGGCAGCAACGCCAACGCCAATGCGGTGATTATCTCCAACGGCGTCGTCGACGATGTGAACTACGGCGCCGGTCTGGAGACCCGCACCCACAACGGCACCGCGACGATCACCGTCACCGGCGGCTCGGTGACCTCCAACTCGGCCTTCTACGGCTACGGACACGCGATCCACGCCGACACCAACGGTTCGGGCAATGTGACCATCACCACCGCCGCGGGGGTGGCCGTCACCGGCGCCGGGACCACCGGCACCGGGATCGAGGTCGACAATGGCGGCCAGGGCAACTTCGCCGGCTCCGGCAATGTGCTGGTGACCAGCGGCGGCCCGGTGAGCGCGAATATCGCCATCGATGTTGGCGCCACGGCGGCCGGGACGGTCACCATCAACGCCAACGGCAATGTCATGGGCGTGGCCGACGCGATCACCACCCAGACGCAGAACGGCAGCAACACCGTCAACGTCGGCGCTGGGGCGGCGATCACCGCCAGCAAGGGGCAGGCGATCGCGCTCGGCAACGATGGGCCGGGCAGCGGCAGTCTGGTCGTCACCACCGCCGCCGGCTCGTCGGTGCAGGGCGGAACCGGCGGCGCGCAGACCGACGGGATATACGCCAGCGTCGGCAACAATTCCGGCGGGGTCACCGCGACGCTCGCGGGCACCGCCACCACGCTCGACCCGACGCACGGCTATGGGGTTCGCCTGGCCGGCGACAGCGGGGCGATCACCTTCACCAACACCGGCGCGGTGCTGGACGGCGGTGTGCGGGTCACCGAGCAGCAGGGCCCGGTCACCGTCAATATCGAGGCCAACGTCAACGAATCCGCCGCGTCCAACGCGAATACGGGGACGTCGCAGGCTTCCCAGGCGGGGGTCTACGTCCAGTCGTCGGTCGTCCCGCTGATGGTGAACGTCTCGGGCGTCGGGACCAGCATCACCTCGACCAATGGATCGGGCATCTCGGTGTCGAGCAACACCACCGAGATCGTCAACATCGCCGCCGGCGACACGGTGACCAGTGGGGGCGGCGCGGGCGCGGCCGGGCTCTACGCCAGCAGCAGCGGCATCGGGGTCACGCTGACCAACAACGGCACGATCACCGACACCGGCGCGGGCGCCGGGGTCGTTTCATCCGTCGGCTCCACCAGCACGATCAACAACAACGCCACCGGCGTCATCAGCTCCACCGCCGGCCCGGCGATTACCGATTTGGCGGGCGTCCTGAAGGTCAACAACGCCGGCGACATCACCGCCGGCAACGGCGCCGCGATCAATCTGGGTTCGGGCGGTGGCACTGTCGATCAGTCGGGCGGGACGATCACCGGCAATATCCTGTTCGGCAGCCAGGCCGCCGACACCCTCGATTTCACCGGCGGCGCCTTCGTCGGCAATGTGGTCGGCCAGGGACTGGGCAACGTCGACTTCGACCTCGGGTCGGGGACGTTCAACTACGCCGGCCAGATCAACGACGTGTTCGGGCTCAATCTGAACAGCGGCACGCTGTCGCTCGCCCAGACGGCCCTGATCAATTGCAACGCCTTCACCATGGCGTCGGGCGCGACGCTGACCTTCCAGCTGACCACCAACACCAGCAGTTTCGCCAAGCTGACCTGCAGCTCGTTCCAGTTCGGTGGCAGCCTCGTCGCCATGACCTCCGGCGGCGGGTTCAACCAGAGCAGCTACACCTACGCCGGGATCTTCACCTATGAGGTGAAGACGGGCTCGTTTGCCAGCGTCACCACCAACCTGGCCGGCTATACGGCTGTCCTGCAGGCCGACCCTACGCACCCCTCGACCGAAGAAGACCTGGTGCTGATGGCCCCGCCGCCGCCGGCGCCGCCGCCGCCCCCACCGCCGCCCCCGCCCCCGCCCCCGCCGCCGCCGCCGCCCCCACCCCCGCCGCCGCC
>Ga0302276_10002317_pt1 | contig 16804 bp, 17 predicted proteins | sample III_Bog_N2_3_FD_198768 | JGI IMG/M metagenome (GOLD analysis project Ga0302276, IMG submission 198768) | Peat permafrost microbial communities from Stordalen Mire near Abisko, Sweden - III_Bog_N2_3 | ecosystem: Environmental > Terrestrial > Soil > Wetlands > Peat | place: Sweden: Abisko...
GCTTACGATCTCACTCGTGTGCGGATCCGCCAGCCGTATTCCAACAGCCGCGCATCAACCCCCGAGCTCGGCGCCGCCATATAATCCCCATAGCGCCCGCTGCCCCGCTAGTGCTCAACCTCCCGCGACTTCGTGCCTTGGCGCTTTTCGGCCGCCGGCTGCCTCAGCGTGTGGATAGACCAGCATCCCGGCGGCCGAAAACCTCCACAGTTGCGGCCATACAGTTTTCGACCTGACGGGTCGCTCCTTCAGGGTGGGTCTTGGCGGCTTTGATGACTGAACCTGATTTAGTCGACTACGCGGCGACCGGAAGGCCAACCCTCAGCGCCGGCCGGCATGTCTGAAGAGTGCCACCGGCCGAACTGCGGCGGAGGCGCGCAAAGCAAAATCGGCAACCGGCTGAAGCGGCTTTCTGCCCGACGGGCAAATCAGTAAAACCTGTCCAGCCCCTTTTGCAAAAATATTCTGATTTTCAGAAGACCCAAATCAGGTCTATAAGTTCGGCCGTCCCGTCCCACTGAGGGGCGACACGCGATCGTCACGGCCGCGGGGCGGGATGCGGTGGACGCGGAAGCGCCGATAACGAACGGTGCGTGACGCGGACGGCAAAACCGTGTGGTCCTGATGCCCCGATGCTGGCATCAAGTTCCTGGGAAGCAAGCTTCTTGGGGGCGACGGTGGCAAAAGAGCCCGGTCACCGGGGAGAGCGCGGGATAAGCCGTAAACCATTGCGCGGGGAAGGTCGGAGTGATTCCGGTTGAACCTGTGGTCCTACCCCCGTGCTTTTTTTTGCACGGGACCCATGGGTGCAATCGGCACCCGGCTTTCCCCGCGCCCTCTGTATGGAGGGCGGGAAATTTTTCGAGCAAAACTCGGGCATATCCAGCCGCGAGATCGCGAAGCCGTGGCTGACGGTGCGCCCCGACATGCTGCGTCGCAGTGCGAACGGACGCTTGATTGCGATCGCCGCGCGCGCGTGTATGGTTCCCGCGCCTCTTTGCGCAGGAGTTTTTGATGCGACCTCTTCGTTTGTTTGCCGCGGGTCTGACCGTCCTCTCACTTGGCATCGGCTTGCCGTCCGCCGCCGACGCTAAACTCCTTCGGCTCGAGATCGCCTCGAAGCAGGACTATGGCAGCTTCAGGCCGGGCGAATTCGTGATGTGGGAAGGCCGGGTGGTCGGCGAGCTGCGGCCGACCGAAAAAATTCCCGATCTCGACAAGGCGCCGCGAAACGCCGACGGGCAGGTCGAATATTCGGCGAAAATCTCGTTGATCTTTCCCAAAAATCCCGGGAGCGGCAACGGCACGCTGCTGGTCGATATTCCGAACCGCGGCCGGCCCTACGCGCAGGCGCTGTACAACAGCCCGCGCGACGAGCCGTTCGAGGCCGGCACGACCGACGTCGGCACCGGCTTCCTGCAGGACCATGGTTTTGCGGTCGCCGAGGTGCAGTGGGAACTGGGGCAGGGCGCGGAACTGCCGTCATTTGTCGACAGCGCCGGGAAGAAGCGCTTCGTCGAGGGCGTCGGCTTTGCCATCGTCCGGGATGCCGCCGACTTCCTCAGCCACGGCACCGCCGACAGCGCAGGCACGGCCAATCCGCTGGTGGGCGCCATCAAGCGGACGCTGGCGTCCGGCAAGTCGCAGTCGGGACGCTATCTCAAGACCTTCCTGTTCAACGGCTTCAACATCGCCGAGGGCAGGCGCGTGTTCGACGGCATGCATGTGTTCGTCTCCGGCGCGGGCATGCTGCCGATCCTGCAGTCGGGAACGGGTCCGCAGTCGAGCGCCACCGGTGCGCCGAGCTTCGAGGATCCCGAATTTCGCGGCGTTCACGAGGGCGTGCTGACGATCGGCGATATCGTCAAACAGGTGAAAGCGCGCGGCGAGAAGCCGCCGCTGATGCTCATGCTCAACACCACCACCGATTATTTCTCGCTGCGCGCCTCGCTGTCGCGGACCGGCGCGGAAGGTACCTCCGAGCTGCCTTTTCCGGACAACGTCCGGGTTTACGACATCGCCGGCGCCTCCCATGTCGTCGTGCCCAGGGCCAAATGCGAACTACCGCCGGCGAGGCTCGACTGGAGCCCGGTTTCGCGCGCGACCTTACTGCATCTGGAGGACTGGGTGGCGAAGGGCATCGAACCGCCGAAGACCCGGCTGATGCCGCTGGAAGATGCCAAAGGCGATCCGACCGTGCTGCGCGCGCCGGCGCATCTGGCGAAGGCGACCATCGAGATTCCGAAGCGCGACGAGGATGGCAATGCGATCGGCGGGGTGCGGCTGCCGGACATGCAGGCGCCGCTCGGCGTCAATGCGCGGCAAAATCCGCCGCTGTCCTTCCTGTGCATGCTGGCCGGCGCCTATGTCGCGTTCCCGCGCACCCAGGCGGATGCCGATGCCAGCCACGACAGCCATCGAGCGGTGCTGGAGCGCTACAAGACCCGCAACGATTACGTCAATCGCATCCGGATCGCCGCGCGCGAGCTGGAGAAGGACGGCTTCCTGCTGCCCGAGGACGCCGCCATCATCATCCAGTCGGCGGCCGAGAACCCGCTGTGGCGGGCGGCGGCGCCGTGACGGCGGTATCAGCCGCACGCGCGGGCGACCAACGGCGGACGTCGGCGCGCTGGCTCAGAAGCAGGGATATTTGCGGTGGTCCTGGCCGAGATAGTTCGCAGCACCCTGCGCGCAGACATTGGTCGAGGGACCGTCGTAATACGCAAAAGTGCCGGGCTCGAGCCCCGGTCCGTAATTGTGCAGGTAGCTGATGGTGTAGGGCAGACCGTAAGGGTGGGCGTGGTGGTACCGATGGTGGGTTCGCGCCTCGGCAAGGCCGGGGGCGAGGGCGAGCGCGGCCAGGATGGCGGCGGTGGCGAGCATTGGACGGGTCATCAAGGTTTCTCCGGCGGCAGGCGTGGACAGAAGACATTCTAGGCGATCCAGGGTTCCCATCCAGTGGGGGGAGGCATGAAAAAGGAGGGCAAAATGGTCACAAAACCGAAATTTTTGGCCTCGCTGGAATGCTTAACGAATTTCAAACACAGTCTGGCCAGAGTTGTACCGTCTGGTTCCCCCGTGGACCCGGCTTTCCTGTGCCCTCAGGCCTTCGCGATTCCCAGCCTCATCATGCGCATCACGTCTGTTTCCCTGCTGTTGCTCTCGGCTCTCGCCGCGACGCCGGCGCGCGCCGATCTCCTGATCACCCGGGATCACGGCGGCTATGTCGAGGAATACAAGGCGAAATTCGCCCGCGTCCGGGATCGCCACGAGCGCGTGATCATCGACGGCATCTGCAATTCGGCCTGCACCCTGGTGTTCGGCATCGTGCCGATGAACAAGATCTGCGTGACGCCGCGCGCCAGCCTCGGCTTCCACCAGGCCTATTACGACAAGGCCTTCACCTTCGGCATCAAGGTCACCAGCGCCGAGGGGACTTCGGAGCTGATGTCCTATTATCCCGAACCGGTGAAGGACTGGATCCGCCGCAATGGCGGGCTCACGACCGAAATGAAGAAGATCAAGAACGGCGTGGAGCTCTGGAAGATCGTCGATCCCTGTCCGGAAGAGTTCTGATCCGACCAAGCCAGTTCGATGATTCAGGCGCACGGGTTGGATGCCGATCGGCGACATGTCATGGCGCGCGAGTGGACCGGCGCAAATGGGCGTTGCCGTCGATGCTGCGATCGGGCACTGACGGCGGCAAATGAATCATGATTTGGAAAAACTTGCCGCGCGCGCGGCGCCGGCTATTTTCGTCGTGCTCTGGAGCACCGGTTTCGTCGCCACCAAATACGTCGTGCACAATGCCGATCCGCTGAGCTATCTGACGATTCGCATGGTGCTGGTGGTCGGGATCATGGCGGTCGTCGCCGCGATCGCGCGGCCGAAATGGCCCGACCGTATTGGCGTCGCGCACAGCGTCGTCGCCGGCATCCTGGTGCATGGAATCTATCTCGGCGGCACCGCGATCGCGATCACCCATTCGATTCCCGCAGGACTGTCGGCGCTGATTCCGGGCCTGCAGCCGATCCTGACCTCGACGCTGGCCAACCGCTGGCTCGGCGAGCGGGTCACGCCGCTGCAATGGGGCGGGCTGCTGCTCGGGCTCGCCGGCGTGGTGCTGATCCTGCACAATCGGCCGATGACCGGGGAGGCGGGCTGGGGCTGGCTGGCCTCGGGCGTGTCGCTGGTCAGCATCACGCTCGGCACGCTGTACCAGCGGCGCTATTGCGGCAACATCGACTGGCGCGCCGGCAATCTCGTTCAATACATCGCGGTGGCGGTGTTCTTCGCGCTGGGCGCGTGGTGGTTCGAGAACAATGTGGTGCACTGGACCCGCGAGTTTGTGCTGGCGCTGGCCTGGCTCGTGGTGGTGCTCTCGATCGGATCGATCGGGCTGTTGTACTGGCTGATCCGGCGCTCGGCGGCGACTTCGGTCGCCAGCCTGTTCTATCTGGTGCCGGCGGTGACCGCTGTCATGGCCTACGTGCTGTTCGGCGAACGGCTCGATGCGGTGGCGATCGCGGGCATGGTCGCCTGCGCGGCAGCGGTGTTCCTGGTCAACCGGCGCGCGGGCGGCTGATGCGGCGGGGTTTTCAAAAAACAAAAGCTTCCGGGCTCTCACCCGGAAGCTCCTGCGTGACTCCAGGAGCAGCGCTCGATCAGCGCTACTACTTCTTGGCCTTCTTTTTCTTCTTGGCGGCTTTCTTGGTGGATTTCTTGGCGGCCTTCTTGGCGGATTTTTTCGCCGTCGATTTCTTGGCGGCCTTCTTGGCAGCCTTCTTGGCTTTTTTGGCTTTCTTCGGCGCGGCCTTCTTGGCGGCTTTCTTTACGGCCTTCTTCTTTTTGACTGCCGGCTTGGCGGCTACCACAGGTGCCGCGGCGGCGATGGTCGTGTCAGTGGTCGGCTCTACAGCGGGTGTGTCGTCGTCCATATCATCCCCCAGGGTTTTGACGAAGCGATGACGATAGCGGGATTCGTAGAGCTGTCAAAGAGATGCCGTCGGCTCAACCTCCGCGGAGCATCCGGTAGGCCGCGAGCGCGCGCTCGCGCCCGGCTCGGTGGTCAATGATCGGGCCCGGATAGGTGGTGCCGAGCGCCACCCCGGCACTGGCGAGCTCGAGCGGGGCCGCGCTCCATGGCTGGTGGATCAGCGCTGCCGGCAAGCGCGCAAGCTCCGGCACCCAGCGCCGGACATAGGCGCCGTCGGGGTCGAACTTTTCACCCTGCAGGATCGGATTGAACACCCGGAAATAGGGCGCGGCGTCGGCGCCGCAGCCGGCCACCCATTGCCAGTTGGCCGGGTTGCTGCCGGGGTCGGCGTCAACCAGCGTGTCCCAGAACCATTTTTCGCCCTCGCGCCAGTCGATCAGGAGGTGCTTGACCAGGAACGACGCCACCACCATCCGCGCCCGGTTGTGCATGACCCCGGTGCGCCAGAGCTCGCGCATCCCGGCGTCGACGATGGGATAGCCGGTCCGGCCGCGTTGCCAGGCCAGCAGCGCGGCATCGTCCTGCCGCCACGGAAACGCATCGAAGGCCGGCTGCAGATTGCGGTTCGCCAGATCGGGCAGGTCGAACAGCAGATGCCGGCAGAACTCGCGCCAGCCCAGTTCGCTGAGGAACTTGTCGATATCGCCGACGAGGGCAGGGCGGTCGTCAGCGGCAAAGCGTGCGGCGTGCCAGACCTGCCGTGGGCTGATTTCGCCGAACCGCAGATGCGGGGACAGCCCTGAGGTGGCCGCGCGATCGGGTCGGTCCCGCCCGGCGGCATAGCCGGCCGCGCCGGCGCCGAGAAACTCCCCGAGCCGTCGTCGTCCGGATGGTTCGCCCGGCGTCCAGGCCTCGCGCAATCCCACGGCCCAATCGGGATGGCTTGGTTCGAGGCGCCAGCTTTCGATCGTATCGCCGGCAAGGTCCGGCCCCGGACGCAGCGCGATGGGTGCGGGCAGAGGTTTTGGGGGATCGCCGAGAGCCTGCTCCCGCCGCCAGAACGGCGTAAATACCCGCAAGCCCCGGCCATCCTTGTTGCGGATGGTGGCGGGCGCCGCCAGCAGGTCACCGGGGAAGCTTTGCGAGCCGACGCCGATCTCCTGCAGCGCCGCGCTGACCTCGTCGGCTACCGCCCGCTGCGGCGCCTGGGCGATTTCGTTCCAGAACACCGAGCCGGCTCCGGTCTGGCGCGCTAGCTCCGCGATGATCCCGGCGGCCGGACCCCGGCGCAGCAGCAGGCAAGTGCCGGCCGAGGCGAGGTCCGCTTGCAGGGATCGCAGCGACTGCGCCAGCCACCAGCGCGCCGCGCCGCCGAGCGGCCGCGCTGGCGGCGCACGCAGCGGCGCGTTCGCTTCGTCCAGGACGTAAAGGCAAATCACAGGCGCTCCCGTTCGCGAGGCGGCATGCAAAGCGGGATGATCGGAAAGGCGCAGGTCGTCGCGAAACCAGACGATGCGGGGAGAAGCGGATTTGCCAGCCATCAGGGAGGATCAACTCGGAAGGCGCGCCTCGGGTCCGCGCGGGGATTGCAACCTTATCGGCCCCGTCACGTATTACAAATGAGCCCGCGGAACTGTGCCGGAGAGCCAAGTGAAACGATATGCCGTTCTTTATCTCGCGACCCTGATGGTCATCGTGCCGATCGATCTTGTGTTTCTCGGCACCGTCGCCAAGAGCCTGTTTACCGCCGAGGTCGGCGACATGCTCGGCGAGGTCAGACCGGCGCCCGCGATCCTGTTCTATCTGCTCTATGTGGCGGGCATTCTGGTCTTCGTCAGCGGCCAGGCCGCCGCGACCTGGCCGTCGACGCTGTTGTACGGCGCGCTGTTCGGCCTGTTCTGCTATGCGACGTTCGAACTGACGGCGCTGTCGCTATTGAAACACTGGACCTGGACGGTTGTCGTGGTCGATGTGTCCTGGGGCGCGGTCGTGACCGCGGCCTCGTCCACCCTCGGACGGATCATCGCTGACGGGCTGACGCCGAAGGTTTGATCGGCATCGGGGCGACGCCGAATTTCCATCTCCGTCATGGCCGACGCAAGCTGCGAAGCAATCCGGATGGATTGCTTCGCCTTGCCCGCCATGACGACAATAAACTACTTCGGTTGCGGCACGATCCGCAGATAGGGCTTTGGCGACTTCCAGCCCTGCGGATAGATGGTCTTGGCCTCGTCGTCGCTGACCGAACCGGCGATGATGACGTCTTCGCCCTGCTTCCAGTCGGCCGGCGTCGCCACGCGATGTTTCGCAGTCATCTGCAAGGAATCGACCACCCGCAGGATTTCCTGGAAATTGCGGCCGGTAGTCATCGGATACACCAGCACCAGCTTGATCTTCTTGTCCGGCCCGATGATGAAAACGTTGCGGACGGTCTGGTTGTCGGCCGCGGTGCGTGTGGCGGGGTCGCCGGAGGTCGCTGCCGGCAACATGTCGTAGAGCTTCGACACGTTGAAGTCGGTGTCGCCGATCATCGGATAGTTCGGCGCCGTTCCCTGCGTCTCCTTGATATCCTCGGACCATTTCGAGTGCCGATCGACGGGATCGACGCTCAGTCCCATCAATTTGACCCCGCGCTTATCGAATTCCGGCTTCAGCCTGGCCAGCGCGCCGAGCTCGGTGGTGCAGACCGGGGTAAAATCCTTCGGGTGCGAGAACAGCAGGGCCCAGCTGTTGCCGATCCAGTCGTGAAACTTGATCTTGCCTTCGGTGGTTTCGGCCTCGAAGTCCGGGGCCACAGCGCCTATCTGGAGAGCCATGTTCAAGTCCTCATGTTATTCAAGTTGCAGGTGAATTTCCCATTTCGACTATAAGAGGCGGATCGCCTTAAGTGAACGGCTGCCTGAAAAAGGCGAGATCTTTCTCCGCGAGTGGGAACTCGTAGCATCTTCTTTCGATCCGCGCCCGTGCGGCAAAAAAACCACAGCGGAGCTAAGTTTCCAGGCTGCCCCGATATCGCCTTTTATGCCGCCCATCACGCCCGACCCAGTCGCAATCCCGAACCGTGACCGTCGTCACAGCGACTAATCAGCAACCATTTAAAAAACACGCGCTGCAAGTTTCGAATCGTTAACCACTCGTTTACGCCCGCGTGGAAAAGCTGAGCCCAAACTGGAAATTGAGAAGAAGTACCCATGTCCGCCCCCCTCGCCAAATTAGCCGAACCGATCGGCGCGCTCGAAACCTCCAATATCTCCTGCCGCGACACCGCAGCACAGGCTCTCGCTATCGTGCGCGATGGCGTGATCACCGGTGAAGGACCCACCACCAAGGGCCGTGTGCATTTCTCGCGCGCGCTGGACGCCTTTGACGCCGCCTGGTGCGTGCGCATCCTGACCGCGTCCGCGGTCGACCATCAGCCGGTCAGCCGTGCCGAAGCCGAAGCGCTGTTCCAGATCAACGACGCGGCCGCCGAGCGCAGCGACGACGGACGGTTCGATGACCTCCTGGCCAAGGCGGTCGTGCACCACGCGGCCTCCGCGTCCGGCCTGCCGGTGCCATCGCGCTCGGTGGCACTTTCCCCGGATACAGCGATCGACAGCTGGGCGCCGACGAAGGCGGTTGGCGTCAATACCGAAGTGCTGGATTGGATCGCGAGCCAGATGCGCGGCAACCGCCGCGGCAACCGCACGCTGAAGGCGCTGGTCGCCACCATCATCGGCGTGGCGACAATGCCGTTGACGACGCAGCTGCCGAACGTGTTCGACATCGGCATGTGAATTCAGCCGGCTAGGCTGGTGTTGGACGGCGGGGTTATTGCCCCGCCGTTTTTTGTTTGCCTTCTGCCTCGAGCCCGACGGTGCGGCCCGGAAATCCCGCCGCGTCGAAATAGCGCTGCGACAGCACGCGCTGGTATTTCACGATGGTCTGCAGGCCGTTCGCGGCCGGCTTGGAGACGAGTTTTCCTTCCGATGCCTTGGGGGTCACTCCGTTCGGCAGGGCTTCCGACAGCACCCGGCCTTCCAGTCCGCCGGAGGCGGAAGCGTGCAGGCCCAGCAACTGGACGACGGTCATGCCGACGTCGGCATTGCTGGCCGGCAGCGCATCGACATAGCCGGCCTTGAAGTCCGGACCGATCGCCGCCATGAAATTCATGGTGTCACCGCGCCCGAAACTGCCGTGCATGCCCTGGCCCTGGCGCAGCACGGTGTCGGCCACTTCGACCGAACAATTGGTCGGCTCGTTGCACCCTTCCACATAGGAGCGGAAATTGATCACGATCGACGGGGTCGGCGTCACCGCCTTGCCCTTCAGCGCCAGTTCCGACAATGGCAGGGTGCCGGGGAAGTGTCCGAGCTTGTCGTCGACGAACAGCCCGCTGATGTAATCCTGTTCCAGCAGCGCCTTGATGGTCCGTTCCGCCAGTTTCTTGTCCCGGTTCGGCAGATAGATCAGGTCCGAACCACCGTTGGTGGCAATCACCAGATCCGGCTTCAGAGGATCCTTTCCAAGCAGGCCGTTGCCGGCCTTGGGATGGGCGTTGTCGGCGACGCGGGCATTCTTGTCGTTCGGATCGTAGAGCGGCAGATCAAGCGCCTTGGCAAGATCAATCGCGAGGAAGCCCATCGGCAGGAAATCCTTCGGCGTGTCGTCATAAGCGATCTTGGCGGACGGACTGGTCTTGCTTTGCTTTGAAATCGTCGAAAAGCCGTGGTCCGACGAGACGATGATATCGGTGCTCGCAGAAAGTCCGAGCTCGTCGAGCGCCTTTCGCAACTGCGCCAGGTTGTTATCGGCATTCTTGATGCCGGCGAGCGAAGTAGGGCCGTTGATGCCGGGCGTCACGGTGTTGAGGCTGTCGCCGGTATTGTGCTGGCTGCCGTCGGGATCGCGCGACCAGAATACTAGTACGAAGGGCTTGTTGCGCTGTTTGAACATCGGCAGCACGATCTTGCTGGCGACGTCGGCGAAATAGGCCTGCTGGACCGTGTTCGGCACCAATGTGCCGGGCGTCTTGGCGTCGCCGGCCTTGCCGTTGTCGCCACGGGAGGGGGTCGCCAGCGGCAGGTCGGCCTTCGTAAGTGCCGTTTTCATCTCCTCGGACAAGGGTACGCCGCCCTTGCCGCCGGTGGAATCGTCGATCACGATCGAATGCAGGCCCTCGGTGCCGGGCTTGTCGGTATGATCGAAGATCAGGGTGGGGCCGAGCTTGCCGATCGCGGCTGTGCTGTAGCCTTTCGCCCGGGCCATTTTCAGCACGGTTTCCTCGTTCAAATAGTCCCCGCCGAAATGCTCGTCGGCGTCGAGGATGACCGGGTCGACCTCCAGGAACGGCGTCACGGTGCCGTCGGCGGGGCCGACCGGGTAGCCGGTATAGATCGTGTTCGAGAAGTCGCCGGTGTCGCCGAGGTAGTGACCGGTCGCCATCGCCGAGGCGTTGGCGGTGGTGAAGGTCGGGAACAGCGAGTGCGAATTCCTGAAATTGACGCCCTTGTCGCGGATCTCCGCCATGGCCGGTGCGGTTTGCGGCGTGACGATCTGCCCGCGCAGCCCGTCGGGCACGAACAGGATGACGTTGTGGGGCGTGGCGTTCTGGGCGACCGCCGTACCGCCGGAAAGCAAGGCCGTGCCAATGGTTAGCAACACGAGTGAGCGGCGCATTAAAATCTCCCCATCAGATGTAAATTCCGGCTAGACCGTTGCCTCTGTTTAGTTTTGCTGTACGACGGAATTGTTACATCCACCCCCGCATGCCAGATTGCGGGGCCGGCCCGCAAGGGCCGGGTCCCGCCCCAAAGGTTGCAAGCAAGCACATGTTCAAACGCATTCTGATCGCAAACCGGGGCGAGATCGCCTGCCGGGTCATCAAGACCGCCCGCCGCATGGGGATCGAGACCGTCGCCGTCTATTCCGAGGCCGACCGAGACGCGCTGCACGTCGAAATGGCCGATGACGCCGTCCTGATCGGACCGCCGGCCGCGGCCGAAAGCTACCTGGTGATGGAGAAGATCATCGAGGCCTGCCGCAAGACCGGCGCCGAGGCCGTGCATCCCGGCTATGGGTTCCTGTCCGAGCGCGAGGCGTTTCCGCGCGCGCTTGCGGAAGCCGGCGTCGTCTTCATCGGCCCCAACCCCGGCGCCATCGCCGCGATGGGCGACAAGATCGAGTCCAAGAAGGCGGCGGCCAAGGCGGATGTCTCGACCGTGCCGGGTTACCTTGGCGTGATTACCGACGAACAGCATGCGGTGAAGATCGCCGACGCCATCGGCTATCCCGTCATGATTAAGGCCTCCGCCGGCGGCGGCGGCAAGGGTATGCGGATCGCGCATTCGACCTCCGAGGTCGCCGAAGGCTTTGGGCTGGCCAAGGCCGAAGCCAAGGCCTCGTTCGGCGACGACCGGGTTTTCATCGAGAAGTTCATCGTCGATCCCCGCCATATCGAAATCCAGGTGCTCGGCGACAAGCACGGCAACGTCATCTATCTCGGTGAGCGCGAATGCTCGATCCAGCGCCGCAATCAGAAGGTGATCGAGGAAGCGCCGTCGCCGCTGCTGGACGAGACCACCCGCCGCCAGATGGGCGAACAGGCGGTCGCGCTGGCCAAGGCCGTGAATTACGACTCCGCCGGCACCGTCGAGTTCGTCACAGGCCAGGACAAGAGCTTCTACTTCCTGGAGATGAATACCCGCCTGCAGGTCGAGCATCCCGTGACCGAACTGATCACCGGCATCGATCTGGTCGAGCAGATGATCCGGGTCGCCGCCGGCGAGAAGCTGGCGCTGGCGCAAAAGGACGTCACGCTGACGGGATGGGCGGTGGAGTCGCGGGTCTACGCCGAAGATCCGTTCCGCAACTTCCTGCCCTCGATCGGGCGGCTGGTGAAGTACCGCCCGCCGGTCGAGAGCAGCGTCGGCGGCATCACCGTTCGCAACGATACCGGCGTGCAGGAGGGCGGCGAGATCTCGATCTACTACGATCCGATGATCGCCAAACTCGTGACCCACGCGCCGTCGCGCGCCGCCGCCATCGAGGCGCAGGCGACCGCGTTGGATTCGTTCTATATCGACGGCATCCGCCACAATATTCCGTTCCTGTCGGCCCTGATGCTGCATCCGCGCTGGCGCGAGGGCAATCTCTCCACCGGCTTCATCGCCGAGGAGTTCCCGAAGGGGTTTGCGGTTCGTACGCCCGAGGGCGAGATCGCGCGCCGGCTGGCGGCGGTCGGAGCTGCGATCGATCACGTGCTGGGCGAGCGCAAGCGGCAGATATCCGGCCAGTTGACGGACCGCCTGGTGCAGCGCGAGCGCCGCCGCGCGGTCTGGCTGGACCGCGCCGAGATCGCGCTCGATATCGCGCGCGAGGCCGACGGCATCACCGTGCGTTTCGTCGGCGCCGACGGCGCGCTGGGCCATCCGCACCTTTTGGTCTCGCCATGGAAGCCGGGTGAACCTGTCTGGCAGGGCACCATCGACGGCCATCTGGTGGCAATGCAGGTGCGGCCGATCGCCAACGGATTCCGTCTCGCGCATCAGGGGTATGAAGTCGCGGTCAGCGTTTTCACCGAATCCGAGGCCACGGCGGCGCGGCTGATGCCGGTCGGCGCCAAGGCCGACACCGGCAAGAAGCTGCTGTGCCCGATGCCGGGCCTGGTGGTGTCGATCGCGGTCACCGAGGGCCAGGAGGTCAAATCGGGTGAAACGCTGGCGGTGGTGGAGGCAATGAAGATGCAGAACGTGCTGCGCGCCGAGCGCGACGGCACGGTCAAGAAAATTCACGCGAGCCCCGGCGCCACGCTGGCAGTCGACGCGCTGATTTTGGAATTCGCATAAGCTATCGGGGGACGATGCAATGGCCTTCCGAAAACGCCGCGAAGCCCTGCGTTCGATCCTGACGGGCTCGGCATGCATTCGCCCGGGGTCGGTATACGACGCTATTTCGATCCGCATCGCTGCGGATCTCGGTTTCGAACTCGGCATGTTCGGCGGCTCGGTTGCTTCGCTCGCGGTGTTAGGCGATCCCGACATCGCCTTGATTACGCTGTCAGAGCTGGCCGAGCAGATGCGCCGGATGTCGCGCGCCTCGGCGTTGCCGGTGCTGGTCGATGCCGATCACGGCTATGGCAACGCGCTGAACGTCCGCCGCACCATCGAGGAACTGGAGACGGCGGGCGCGGCCGGCCTCACCATCGAGGACACCCTGCTGCCGCAGGCCTTCGGCCAGGCCGCGACGCAACTGATTTCGCTCGAGGAGGGCATCGGCAAGGTGAAGGCAGCGCTGGACGCGCGCGGCGATCCCTCGCTGGTCGTGATCGGGCGCACCGGCGCGGCATCGATCAGCTCGCTCGACGACACCATCGCGCGGGCCCGGGCCTACGAGGCTGCCGGCGTCGATGCGCTGTTCTTCACCGGCATCAAGGCCCGCGCCGAACTGGAGGCGATCGCGGCCGCGACCAGCCTGCCGATCGTGCTGGGCGGCGCGCCCGAGGCGATGTCCGATCCCGGCTATCTCGCCGGCCAGCGCGTGCGCATCGCGCTGCAGGGTCACGCGCCGTTCGCCGCCGCGACCCAGGCGGTCTACGAGACGCTTAAAGCGCTGCGCGAGGGATTGCCGCCAAAGGCGTTGAAGGGGCTCGCGTCTGCCGAATTGACCGGCCGCCTGACCCGCGAGGCGGAGGTGAAGGCGCGCGAGCGCGAATGGCTGGGGCTTGCGAAATAGATGGGCGGCGCGATCCGCCAGGTGACGGTCACCGGCCGGGTACAGGGCGTCGGCTACCGCGCCTGGGTCGATCACCAGGCCAGAAATCACAATCTCGAGGGCTGGGTACGCAACCGCCGGGACGGCAGCGTGGAAGCGCTGTTTGCCGGGCCTGCGGACATCGTATCGGACATGGTGGCGCGCTGCCGGCGCGGGCCATCATCGGCGCGGGTGGACTCCGTTCAGGACGGAGAGGCCGACCCCGACGCGCTGCAGCTGCGGCGGCCAGGGCAGCGGTTCTCGGTGCTGCCGACGGTTTGAGATCGGCGTTTCGCCGGGCGGCCTATGGAGGTGACCATGATCGCTGCATTGAGAATGAGGCGGGGTGTTCGTGCTGGCTTGCCGATCAGGGCGCGGTCGGGCCGAAGCCTTGCGTTGCTCGCTTCGGCGGTGGTTGCCACGCTGCTGTGCGGTTCGGCTGACATGCACGCTCAAACCGCGGCCGCTCCGGTTTCGGGCGCCGATGCCGCCGTCATCGAGGATATCGTCGTCGGCAGCCGCATCCTCGCCGATTTCGGCGTGCTCGACGGTTTCGGGCATGTCAGCGCGCGAGATCCGAAAGATCCCGGCCATTTCCTGATGTCGCGCTCGCTCGCGCCGGCGCTGGTGACCGCCGACGACATCATGGAATTCGACCTCGACGGCAACGCCGTCGACGCCCGTGGCCGGTCGGTCTTTCTCGAACGCTTCATTCACGGCGAAATCTACAAGGTGCGGCCGGATGTGATGTCGGTGGTTCACACCCATTCCCCGGGCGTCATTCCATTTACGGTCAGCCAGGTGCCGTTGCGAGCGATGTATCACAATCCGGCCTTTCTGGCGGCCGGCGCGCCGGTATGGGACATCAGGAAGGATTTTGGCGAGACCGACATGCTGGTCCGCGATGCCGCGCGCGGTAAATCGCTGGCCCAGACGCTCGGCGACAAGGCCGTGGTGCTGATGCGCGGCCACGGTGACGTCGCGGTAGGGCCGTCGGTCCGGGTGGCGGTGTTCCGCGCCTACTACACCGATGTCAACGCCCGGCTGCAGTCGCAGGCGATGGCGCTGGGTGGCGAGGTCAATTATCTCACGCTGGGGGAGGGCGCCAAGGCCGACGCGGTCAATCTGGCGGTGCTCGATCGCATCTGGAACCTGTGGAAGCTGCGTATCGCTCCCAGTCTCGTGAAGTAGCTGTTGCGCCGCGACCGTAATCCGCCGGGGTTGCAAATTAACGGCAACGCAATGATTCCGAGCTAAAGTTCCGCGGCGGAAACCCAACTTTCTGCGATCAGATTCACTCGGCCTTCAGTTTTCGTCCCCATGGTGCGGGGATGAAAACCATTCGCGCATTCATCGCCGACGAAACCGGCGCTACCGCCATCGAATACGGATTGATCGCAGCCGGTATTTCGCTCGCGATCATATCCGTGATCAACGGGCTGGGCACCAAGCTCAACACCAAATTCACCTCGATCAATACTTCTTTGAAGTAGAGAGCTCGATCAGACGGTGGCTTGCGGCAGCCGCGCGCTCACCCCGTCGCCGTCACGCTCCGGAAGGTCGCCGCCAGCGTCCGCAGCGCCGCGAGCTTGGCGGGGTCGCCGACTTTTGAATGCAGCATCACTCTGGATGATCCGAGCCGCGGCAACCCGTGCGTGGGGCCGATGTCGACCATGCCTGCCGGCGCGACCCGCCGCGCCATAGGGGCGACGGCGAGCCCGGCGAGAGCGGCCGCGGCCACCGCCGTCACGCCGCCGCCGACAAACGCCTCGTTCCATCCGATGCCGGCCTTGTCGAGTGCGCGAATGGCGAGCGCCCGCACCCCGCATGGCGGCGCCAGCGTTGCCAGCGGAAGGCTGTTGCCGCGACGCCACTGCAGCGTAGGCGAGGCGAACCAGCCGAACTCGTCCTCCGCCAGTTTCTCGCCGCCGCGCCGGCTGCCCTCCTGCCGCACGATCACCGCGTCCAGTTCGCCGGCATCGTAGATCGCAAGCAGGCTGCGCGAAAAGCCGATGGTCACCGCCAGCGCAAGCTGTGGCGACACCGCGTGCAGCTTCGCCAGCAATGCAACCAGTTCGGGGCCCGCGGCATGATCGCTGATCCCGAGGGACAATTGCTGCTTGGCCGGAAGCTCCCCCGACAGGGCGCGGTCGTGCGCCCCCATCAGCGCATGCGCACGGTCCAAAAACAGCGAGCCATCGGCGGTCAACCGGACCGCGCGCGGCGAGCGCTCGACCAGTCGCTTGCCGAGCACGGCTTCCAGCCGCTGCAGCTTCATGCTTATCGCGGCCTGGGTGGTGCCGAGCGCCTCGGCGGCGCGGGTGAAGCTTTGCAGTTCGGCCACCAGCAGGAAGGCCCGCACCGTGGGAATATCGAGCGTCGCCATCATCAATAATCTTTATCATTGTTATGAACATAGATAAGATACCAAAATGATGGAGCCGGGTCTAGCTTGATGCGGCGCGATCGAAACAGCGCACAGGAGAAACATCATGCCGCTCATCACTGTCACCTATGCGAGTTCGCGCAACTCGCCCTTGCTGAGGGCCGACGTCGCCGCCGCCGTCAGCGAACTCACCGCGAAAATCCTGCGCAAGGATCCGAAGGTCACGGCAATTATCGTGCGGTCCGCCGATGCGGCGGACTGGTTCGCCGGCGGCAGGTCGCTGGCCGAACAGAATCTGGCAAGCTTCTGGCTCGACGTCCACGTCTCCGAGGGCACGAATACCAAGGACGAGAAGGCGGACTATCTCGCCGCGATGTTCAGGCGGATGGGCGAGTTACTCGGGCCTCTGCAACCACGAGAGCTACCTCCACGTCGATGAGTCCGCGGCGATACCTACGGCTTTGGCGGCCTGACGCAGGAACGACGCTATATCGCTGGCCAACTCGAGGTCGCGCCGCAGCGTGCGGTGGCATAAACCCGCATCACGGCTTCGGGCAGGCGCGGGTTTCGCTGGCCTCGCGGAACGCTTCGATCAATAGGTTCGATCAAACGGTGGCTTGCGGCAGCCGCGCGGCCACGGCGCCGAACACCTCCTGAAACGCCTGGCGGAGCGCGATGTCGACATCGGCCGTGCTCGCGGTATGGCCGAGGTCGGCAAGGCTGGTGACGCCGTAGCGCGGGTCGGTGACGCC
>Ga0302276_10002323_pt1 | contig 16775 bp, 10 predicted proteins | sample III_Bog_N2_3_FD_198768 | JGI IMG/M metagenome (GOLD analysis project Ga0302276, IMG submission 198768) | Peat permafrost microbial communities from Stordalen Mire near Abisko, Sweden - III_Bog_N2_3 | ecosystem: Environmental > Terrestrial > Soil > Wetlands > Peat | place: Sweden: Abisko...
CAATGCGCAGGAGGCGATCCGCGATCGCCGCGAGTCCGAGCGGCTGGTCAGGATGATCGGCACGCGCGCGCCCAGGATGACGCCGGCGCATTCGCCGCCGCCGATATAGGTGAAGGATTTGTAGAGTACGTTTCCGACATCGAGGCTGGGCACCATCAGGATGTCCGGCTCTCCGGCAACCAGCGAGGAAATTCCCTTGGTGGCCGCCGACGCCGCCGAGATCGCATTGTCGAATGCCAGCGGGCCGTCGATCACCGCGCCGCTGATCTGGCCGCGGTCGGCCATCTTGGAAAGTGCCGCCGCGTCCATGCTGGAGGCATGGTCGGCGTTGACCGTCTCGATCGCCGACAACAGCGCGATCTTGGGCGACGAAAGGCCGATGGCGTGCGCAAAGCCGATCGCATTTGCCAGGATGTCGACCTTGTCGCCCAGGCCGGGGGCGATATTGACCACCGCGTCCGTCACCATCAGAGGCTTGTGGTAGGCCGGCAGGTCAAACCAGAACACGTGGCTCATCCGCCGCGAGGTCCGCAGCTTGGCGTCGCGGGACAGCACCGCGCCGAGCAGTTCGTCGGTGTGTTGCGATCCCTTCATCAGCGCGCTGACTTCGCCGGCGCCGACCAGTGCCACCGCGATCCGCGACGCGGCGATCGGATCGTCCTCCACCTCGACGAAGCGAAATCCCGCAAGGCTTACCTGCAGCGCGCTGGCGCAGGCCTCGATCCGCTGCCGCGGTCCCACCAGCACGGGATCGATCAGGCCCTCCTCGCAGGCCGCGACGGCCGCCGCCAGCGAATTGGCCGAACACGGATAGGCGACCGCGACGGCGAGGCGCCCCTTGCCGCGGGCCGCGGCTTCCAGCGCATCCAGCTTGGGAAATGTCTTTGCAGCTGTCATGGGATTGCTGATTACTCGGTGAGGGTTTCGGCAAGCGCGGCGGCGGCGCGTTGCAGGGCAGGGAGCCTGGTCAGCAGATCCGCGAGCGACATTCGCGTCACCGGCGCCTGGATGGCGAGGGCGGCGACGCAGCTGCGCGCGCGCGCCTTTTGCTGAAACACCGGAACGGCGAGACATACCAGGCCGGAAAGGAATTCTTCGCGGTCGAGGGCGTATCCGTTGCGGCGGATTTCGCCGAGCTCCTTGAGCAGTTCGGCTTTGCCGGTGATGGTGTTGTCGGTCAGCCGTTCGAGCGGCATTTGCCGGAGCAGCAGGTCGCGCTTGGCCGGCCGCATCAGGGCAAGAAACAGCTTGCCGCTGGCGGAGCAATAGGCCGGGACCTTGGATCCCTGCTGGAACGAGATCCGCAGCAGCCATTCGGCTTCGACGCGGTCGAGATAGCTGACCTGGGTTCCGTCGAGCACGGTCAGATTGCAGGCTTCGCCGACCTCCTGGACGAGGCGCTGCAGGATCTCGTGCCGGACCGTCCCACCCGGCCTGTTGCCGAGGATCGAAAACGCCAGCCGCGAGGCGCGCGGCGCGAGCTCGAATCTGCGGCCGTCGAGTGTGCGCTGGATCAATGCGGCCTGTTCCAGCGCCGCCAGCCAGCGATGCATGGTCGGTTTCGGCACGCCGGCGCTTGCCGCCAGTTCCGCGAGCGTCGCCGGATGGGGCAGCGCGGCAATCGCCTCGATCAGGCCGAGCGGCTTCAATGCGCCGAGAAGATCATTCATGCATGCTGACTAGCAAATATTCCAGAATATGAAACGAAAAAAGTGAAAAAATGAGATATTTGTTGCGAGACGCGGGCTGCCGTGCCATGGATCTCGGCCAAGTGTCACCCCCTGCAACGCCATTCCGAGGAGCGCGCGCGCCATGAAAATGACCACCGAGGAAGCCTTCGTTAAGGTCCTGCAGATGCACGGCATCGAGCATGCGTTCGGCATCATCGGCTCGGCCTTCATGCCGATCTCCGATCTGTTTCCCAAGGCCGGCATCACGTTCTGGGACGTCGCCCATGAGAGCAATGGCGGCCTGATCTGCGACGGCTACACGCGCTCGACCGGCAAGATGGCGATGGCCATCGCCCAGAACGGTCCCGGCATTACCGGCTTCGTCACGCCGGTCAAAACCGCCTACTGGAATCACACCCCGATGCTGCTGGTGACGCCGCAGGCCGCGAACAAGACCATCGGCCAGGGCGGCTTCCAGGAAGTGGAGCAGATGGCGCTGTTCCGCGACATGGTCTGCTATCAGGAAGAAGTGCGCGACGCCTCGCGGGTCGCCGAAGTGCTCAATCGCGTCATCCAGAAAGCCAAGCGGCTTTCCGGGCCGGCGCAGATCAATATTCCGCGCGACTTCTGGACCCAGGTCATCGACATCAGCCTGCCGGCCATCGTCGAATTTGAACGCCCGGCCGGCGGCGATGCCGCCGTCACCGAGGCGGCGAGATTGCTGTCGGAAGCGAAATTCCCGGTGATCCTGTCAGGCGCCGGCGTCGTGCTCGGAAACGCCATCCCGGCCTGTGCGGCCCTGGCCGAAAGGCTCGATGCGCCGGTCTGCAACAACTATCAGCACAATGACAGTTTTCCGGGAAGTCACCGGCTGGCCGTCGGTCCGCTGGGCTACAACGGCTCGAAGGCGGCGATGGAACTGGTCGCGAAAGCCGACGTCGTCCTGGCGCTGGGAACCCGGCTCAATCCCTTCTCGACGCTGCCGGGCTACGGCATCGACTACTGGCCGAAGACGGCGAAGATCATCCAGGTCGACATCAACGCCGACCGCATCGGCCTCACCAAGCCGGTCACCGTCGGCATCTGCGGCGACGCCAGACTGGTCGCCGAGGCGATCCTGGCCCGCCTGGCACCGGCTGCCGGCGACGCCGGCCGCGAAGATCGCAAGGCCCAGATCCACTCGACCAAATCCAAATGGCTGCAGGCGCTCTCCAGCATGGACCACGAAGACGATGATCCGGGAACGACGTGGAACGAGGATGCGCGCAAGCGCGACAAGGAGCTGATGTCGCCGCGCCAGGCGTGGCGGGCGATTCAGGCCGGCCTGCCGCGCGACGCCATCATCTCCAGCGACATCGGCAACAATTGCGCGATCGGAAATGCCTATCCGGTGTTCGAGAAGGGCCGCAAATATCTCGCGCCGGGCCTGTTCGGTCCCTGCGGGTACGGTTTTCCGTCGATCATCGGCGCCAAGATCGGCAACCCGGACACGCCCTGCGTCGGGTTTTCCGGCGACGGCGCGTTCGGGATTTCGATGAACGAGATGAGCTCGATCGGGCGCAAGGAATGGCCTGGCATCACCATGGTGGTGTTCCGCAATTACCAATGGGGTGCCGAGAAGCGGAACTCGATTCTCTGGTACGACAATAATTTCGTCGGCACCGAACTCGACCTCAACCTGAGCTATGCCAAGGTCGCCGAGGGCTGCGGCCTCAAGGGCGTCACCGTCAGGACCCAGGCCGAACTGACCGAGGCGCTGCGGCATTCCTGCGAGCAGCAGAGCAAGGGCATCACCACCTTCATCGAAGTCATCCTGAACCAGGAGCTCGGCGAGCCGTTCCGTCGCGACGCCATGAAAAAGCCGGTCGTCGTCGCCGGCATCAATCGCGAAGACATGCGGCCGCAAAAGACCGCCTGAGCCCTCAGCAATCGTCATTCCGGGGCGCCGGTCACGCGCGATGCGCGGCACCAGCGGGCCCGGAATGACAAACGATTGCGTCCCATAGGATCCAACGGCGCCTCAGGGCGCCGTTGCCGCGGCGTGAAGCGGGTCGCCGAGTTCACGGGCGATGTAGCGGGCAAGCTGCTCTGCGGCGTCCGAAATGCCCTGGCTCTTGCGGTGCATCACCAGCTCGACGGGCGGCAGCGGCGGCAGACCGTCGTCCGCGCCGAGCCGCCGGATGTTCGGCCCGATGGCGCAGCGCGGAAACACCGAAACGGCAAGCCCGGCGAACACCGCGGCCTGCAGCCCGGCGATACTGTCGCACACCGAGCGGATCGACCATTGCAGGCCGGCGCTGCCCAGCGCTTCGAGGGCATGATGCCGGTAGACGCTGCCCTGGGGCAGGACCGCCAGCGGCAGCGGCTTGCGCAATTCCGGGCCGCCCCCGATGCCGGCGACCCACACCAGCGGTTCGCGGCGGACCAGTTCGCCGCGGCGGAATTCCGGCTGGTTGGTCATCAGCGCGATGTCGATCTCGCCGCGTTCCAGCGCCGCATGAAGATGGATGCTGCGGGTGCAGCGCAACTGGATCTCCACGCTGGGGTGGGAGCGGGAGAAGCTCTCCAGCACCTCGGGCAGGATATACGGCGCGTAGAGATCCGGCGTCCCCAGCGTGACATGGCCGGCGATGTCGGGGGCGGCGAAGCGGCTGCGCGCCTCGTCGTTCAACAGCAGCATCGCGCGGGCGAATTCGAGCAGCACTTCCCCGTCATGCGTCAGGCTGAGCTTGCGGCGATTGTCGTCGAACAGCGTGCGGCCGATGGCGTCCTCGAGCCGCCGGATCTGGTGGGTGATCGCCGGCTGGGTGCGTCCGACCTTTCGACCGGCGGATGTCAGTCCTCCGGTGTCGACGATCGCGACGAAGGTCCTGAGCAACGCGATGTCGAGATCCGGGCTCAATGATGAATTCCGTGAATGGTGGCGATGCAGACTATCGATTTTGTCGCGGCCGGGGCACCTTGTAGCATTGGCCAAACGATAGCCATGCCAGTCGAACCAGATCATCGGATTCGGGCCGGCAAAGGAAGTCGAACAAAAAATACCGGGAGGGAAACATGAGGGTCATGAGGAACCAGGCCAGTCGCCTCGTCCTGTTCACGATCTGTCTGATGTACCTTATTTTATACGTCGACCGAGTCAATATTTCGACCGCGGCGCCGGTGATGCAGAAGGATCTCGGCCTTACCGCCACGCAGCTCGGCATCGCATTTTCGGCCTTCGCCTATCCCTATGCCTTTTTCCAGATCGCCGGCGGATGGCTGGGCGACCGCATGGGACCGCGCCTGACGCTGTTCCTTTGCGCGGTGCTGGTGGCGGCATCGACGGCGTGGACCGGCATGGTCGGCGGACTGGCGACGCTGTTCATGGCAAGGCTTGCGCTGGGCATCGGCGAAGGGCCGGCTTTTCCGACCGCCACCCGCGCGCTGTCGAACTGGATGCGGCCGGACCAGCGCGCCTATGCGCAAGGCATCACCCACGCCTTCGCGCGGCTCGGAAACGCGGCCACGCCGCCCTTGATCGCCGCGATCATTGTCGCGTTCTCCTGGCGGGCCTCGTTCTATGTATTGGGCGTTCTCAGTCTGGCCTGGGCCGTGTTGTGGTGGATCTACTTCCGCGACGATCCGCGCCTGCATCCCGACATCACGCCCGAGGATCTGCAGGATCTGCCGCCGTCGGCGGTCGCGGCCACGCGCAAGCAGGTGCCCTGGGGTCCGCTGTTGAAGCGCATCATGCCGGTGACATTGACGGACTTCTGTTACGGCTGGATCCTGTGGCTCTACCTCAACTGGCTGCCGTCATTCTTCCTGCACGAGTTCAAGCTCGACCTGAAGCGATCGGCGCTGTTTGCCGCCGGGGTGTTCTTCGCCGGCGTGGTCGGCGATACCACCGGGGGAATCCTCAGCGACCGTATCCTGAGGAAGACCGGCGATGTCGGCAAGGCCAGGATCTCGGTGATCGTGATCGGCTTTCTCGGATCCTTCTGCTTCATGTTGCCGATCGTCTTCATCCATGATCTGCTGACGGTGGCGATCTGCCTCAGCATGGCGTTCTTTTTCGCCGAACTGATCGTGGCGCCGATCTGGGCGATCCCGATGGACATCACGCCGGAATATTCAGGCAGTGCGAGCGGCTTCATGAACTTCGGTTTCGGCGTGGCCGGCATCATATCGCCGGTGGTCTTCGGCTATGCGATCGATCTGACCGGACGATGGGACGTGCCCTTCATCGGCTCGCTTGCGGTGCTCCTGGTCGGCGCCCTGCTGGCGCTGCGCTGCAGGCCCGGCGAGCGCTTCGTCGATGTGCGCGACGATTTTGCCCCGGTCCTGCGCACCACCTGATGGACCGCCAGCCGGGCCAGGATGCAACAATCTTGAGAAGGAGAAAGTCATGAGCGCCGTTGTTGAAATGCCGGATCGATTGTCCGACGCGGAGCAGATCGCCGCCGATCTGGTGCGGCGCGCGCGGATCGCGCAGTCGGAGTTTGCCGAGGCCGGCCAGGCGCGGGTCGACGAGGCGGTGCGCGCGGTGGCGTGGTCGCTCTACAAGCCGGAGCATGCCCGCGAACTCGCCGAGCTCGCGGTCGAGGACACCGGCCTCGGCAACGTGCCCGACAAGATCATCAAGAAGCAGCGCAAGACCTTCGGCACGCTGCGCGATCTGCTGCGCGCCAAATCGGTCGGCGAAATCGAGCGCGACGACAAGCGTGGCATCGTCAAGTTCGCCAAGCCGATCGGCGTGGTCGGAGCCATCACGCCGTCGACAAATCCGGGTGCCACCCCGGTCAACAAGGCGATGATGGCGATCAAGGGCCGCAATGCGGTGATCATCGCGCCGTCGCCGCTGGGCTACCGGACCACGGCGCTGGCGGTGCAGTATATGCGCGACGCGCTCGACCGGATCGGCCTGCCCCGCGATCTGGTGCAGATTCTTCCCGCGCCGGTGACCAAGGACACCACCCAGGCGATCATGGAGGCGGTCGACCTGGTGGTGGTGACCGGCTCGCAGGACAACGTCCGGCGCGCCTATCGCAGCGGCACGCCGGCGATCGGCGTCGGCGCCGGCAATGTTCCCGTGATCATCGACGAGACGGCCGATCTTGCAGCGGCGGCGCAGAAGATCTGCGCCTCCAAGACATTCGACAACGCCACCTCGTGCTCGTCGGAAAATGCCGTCGTCATCGTCGACCAGGTCTACGATGCGGCGATCGAGGCCCTCGAGAAGGCCGGCGGCTACCTGGTCGATGGCGCGCAGAAGACGCGGCTGGTCGGCGAATTGTGGAAAGGCGGCAAGCTCAACCGCCATCTGATCGCGCGCGACATGCCGGTGCTGGCGGAAAGCTTCGGGCTGCCCGCGGCGGCGGCGGCCGCGAAATTCCTGCTGGTGGAGGAGACCGGGATCGGCAAGGCGTTTCCCTTGTCGGGCGAGAAACTGGCGCTGGTGCTGACGGTCTACCGGGCGAGCGATTTCAAGGCCGCGACCGAAACCGTGCGCAAAATCCTGAATTTCCAGGGGCTCGGCCATTCCATGGGTCTGCACACCAGCGACATGGCGCGGGCGCGCCAGCTCGCCGAGGACCTGCCGGTGGTGCGGGTGCTGGTGAATTTCGCCCATACCTTCGGCAATGGCGGCGGTTTCGACAGCGGGCTGGAATTCACCCTGACCATGGGATGCGGCTCCTGGCAGAAGAACAGCATCTCGGAAAACCTGAACTACAAGCACTTTCTCAACATCACCCATCTCGTGGTGCCGATCCCGGAGGACAGGCCGTCCGAAGAGGAACTGTTCGGCCCGCATTGGGCGCGCTACGGACGCTAGGACAGCATCGCCATGAACCTCGAGGAATACGCCGCCAAACACCATGTGCTGCAGCCCGCCGGGATATCGATTCCGAACGGCACGGTCTGCACCACGCCGGAACAGGCGTCTGCCGCCGTCGCCAGGATCGGGCCCTCCGTGGTCAAGGCGCAGGTGCCGGCCGGCAAGCGCGGCAAATCCGGCGGCATCCGGATGGCGGACAGTGCCGAGGACGGTGCGGCCGCCGCGCGCGCCATCCTCGGCATGACGATCGGCGGCAGCCGTGTCGAGCGGGTATTGATCGAGCAACGCTGCCCGATCGAACGCGAACTGTATGCCGCGGTCCTGGTCGACGTCGCCAGCCGCAGCCCGCTGGTATTGTTCTCGACCGAAGGCGGAATGGACATCGAGGAAGTCGCCGCGCAGAAGCCCGATGCCATCCGTCGGCACGTCGTCGATATCGGGCGCGGTTTTGCCGCGGCGGATGCCGCGGCGCTGCTCGATGGCCTGCAGCTGGGCACGGCGGCCGGCGCCGTCGGCGACGTGCTGGTCAGGCTCTACCGGGCTTTCGACAACACCGACGCCGAACTGGTCGAGGTCAATCCGCTCGCGATCCTGCGCGGCGGCGCGGTGGTCGCGCTGGACTGCAAGTTCGTTCTGGACGACGCCTCGACGGCGCGGCAGCCCGAGCTCGCCAGCTTCGCCTCGCCGCCGAAGATGACGGTGCTGGAGGAGCGCGGCGCAGCCCACGGACTTCGCTTCATCCAGCTCGACGGCAATGTCGGCGTGCTGGCCAACGGCGCCGGCCTGACCATGACGACGATGGACGTGATCGATCATTTCGGCGGTCGGCCGGCGAACTTCCTCGAAATCGGCGGCGAGGCCTACACCAAGGCCGAACTGGCGCTCGACCTCGTGCTGTCGAATCCGGGCGTCAAGAGCCTGGTGGTCAACTTCTGCGGCGCGTTCGCCCGAACCGACGTGATGGCCGACGGCGTGGTGCGCGCCTGGGAGAAGCTGAAACCGAAAATCCCGGCGTTCTTTTCCATCCACGGCACCGGCGAGGACGAAGCCGTCAGGCTGGTGCGCGACCGGCTTGGCATCGAACCCTTTGATCTCATGGAAGACGCCGTGAAAGCGGCGGTCGAGGCGGCACAATGATCTATCGGCGCGGCCAGAAAGTTCTGGTCCAGGGCATTACCGGCAAGCAGGGCTCGTTCTGGGCCGCCAAGATGATGGAATGCGGCACCGATGTCGTGGCCGGCGTCAATCCCAAGCGGGCCGGCGACAGCCATATCGGTGTTCCCCTGTTCGGCTCCGCGGTGGAAGCCACGCGGCAGACGCCTTGCGACATTTCGGTGATCTTCATCCCTCCGGCCATGGCCAAGGATGCCATCATCGACGCGATCGATGCCGGGATCGGCACCATCGTGGTGCTGACCGAACACATTCCGGGGCATGACGTGCTGGAGATCTTCGCGCGCGCCCGCGGCTCCAGAAGCCGCATCGTCGGTCCCAATACCGCCGGCATCGTCACGCCGGGCGAAGGTTTCGTCGGCATCATGCCGGGCCACAATCCCAATATCTTCATGCCCGGGCGGGTCGGCGTGATTTCGCGCAGCGGCAGCCTGGGAACATTGATGTGCCTGAACCTGACCCGCGCGGGTCTTGGGCAGTCCGCCTTCATCGGCATCGGCGGCGATCCGATCATCGGCACCACCACCCGCGACGCGCTCGAGGCGCTGGATCGCGACGAGCGCACCAGGGCGGTGGTGCTGGTCGGCGAGATCGGCGGGTCGATGGAAGAGGAAGCCGCCGAAGTTGCCCGCGGCATGAACAAGCCCGTGGTGTCCTTTATCGCCGGCCGCTCCTCGCCGCCCGACAAGAAGATGGGACACGCCGGCGCGATCGTGACCGGCGGCCGCGGCGGATACGCCGCCAAGCGCGCGGCGCTGGAGCAGGCGGGCGTCCGGGTGGCGAATACCCCGATCGAGGTCGCCGGCTTTCTCGCCGATGTCGGCGGTCTGAAGGCTGCCATGCCGGTGGATGGCTAGTATATCGTTTCCGAAGTTCGTATCGTTTTCCGGGGCGCGCTCTGGCGCAAGTCCGGAAATCCATAACCCCGGCCGGGAGTATGGATTCCGGGCCTGCAAGTCGGCCACCGCCGGCTGAACCGCATCCCGGAATGACAAAGGATTGATCAGGAGATCGGTTTCTTGCAATCGATCGGCTGGATCGCGGACGGCGTCTCGAGCTGCGGGAAATCGAATGGCAACCAGGCATGCGGCATTGCCGGCGAACAGCGAAGATCCGGACAACGGATTGGCCAGGTTCGGAATCGGCCAGCCGATGCCGCGGCTGGAGGATCGGCGGTTCATTACCGGGACCGGCCGCTACGTCGACGATGCCGATGAACCGAACCTTCTTCACGCGGCCTTTCTGCGCTCGGTGCACGCCCATGCCGAGATCGGCCTGATCGATACGGCCGCCGCCCGTGCCGCCCCGGGGGTCGTCGCGGTCTTTAGCGGCGCGGACTGGCAGAATGCCGGCTTTTCGGGACTGCCGTTGCGGCCGTCGATCAAGCAGGCCGACGGCTCGGCGATCGCATCGACGCCGCGACCGGGACTGGCGGTCGGGCGGGTCCGCCATGTCGGCGAGTGCGTCGCCATGGTCGTGGCGGAGACCGCGCGACAGGCGCAGGACGCGCTCGAGCTGCTGCGGGTCGATTACACCCCGCTCGGGTGTGTCGTCGAGGCGCGGCAGGCGCTGGAGCCTGGCGCCCCCGGCATCTGGGCCGACAATCTCGGTTTTATCTGGCGGGTCGGAAACGCGGAGAAAACCCGGCAGGCACTTGCCGCCGCCGCACATGTCGTGACGCTCGATCTCGTCAACAACCGCCTGGTGCCGAACTCGATGGAAACCCGCGGCGCCGTGGTCCGGCGCGACGGCAAGACCGGCCAGCTGACACTTTCAGGCTCCATCCAGAATCCGTTCGGCTTCCAGGGATTGCTTTGCGAGCTGTTCGGCTGGCCCAAGGAAAAGCTGCGCTGCAGGGCGGACGATGTCGGCGGCGGTTTCGGCTGCAAGAACCAGCTGCAGCCCGAACACGCGATGGTGTTGTTTGCCTGCGACCGGCTTCACCGCAACATCAAGTGGATCAACGACCGCAGTGAATCCTTCGTTTCCGACGCCCATGCCCGCGATCTCGTCTCCACCGTCCGTCTCGGCCTTGACGGAAGCGGGCGCTTCGTCGCGCTGGCCGTCGACACCGTCGCCAATCTCGGCGCCTATCTCTCGACCAATGGCGCGCTGATTCCGACCTTGCCGACCGCCGCGGTGCTCGGCGGGGCCTATGCGATTCCCGCGATTTCCATGGAGGTGCGGGCGGCCTTCACCAACACCGTCCCGGTCGACGCCTATCGCGGCGCCGGCCGGCCCGAAGCGATCTATCTGCTGGAACGCACCATCGATGTCGCCGCGCGGGTGACCGGGATTTCGCCGATCAAATTGCGCCAGAAGAACCTGATCAAGCGCCATCAGCTGCCGTACCAAACCGCGCTCGGCCGCGACATCGACGTCGGCGATTTCGACACGGTGCTGCGGCGCGCGACCGAGCTTGCCGATGTCGGCGGATTTGCAAAGCGCGCCAGGCAGGCCGCCAAACGCAACGCCCGCCGCGGCATCGGGGTGGCCTACTACCTCGAGGCCACGCTTGGTCCGCCGTCGGATGCGGCCAGGATCGCCTTCGCGCCGGATGGCAGCGCGGTGCTGTCGGTGGGAACCCAGTCCAACGGGCAGGGCCACGAAACCACTTTCGCGCAGATCGCCGCAGCCGAGTTCGGCATGGCGCCGGACCGGATTGCCTTTCGCCAGGCCGACACCGATGCGACCCCGGAGGGCGGCGGACATGGCGGCTCGCGTTCCCTGCAGATCGGCGGCACCGCGGTGCTGCTGGCGTCGCGCATGATCGTCGAAAAGGGCAAGCGGATCGCCGCGCATCTGCTCGAGGCCGATGCCCGCGATGTCGACTACAGGCCCGGAGAATATCGGGTCGCCGGCACGGACCGAAAGGTTTCATTCCTTGATGTGGTCAGGGCGTCGTTCGATGTCGCGCGATTGCCGCCCGGGGAGAATTTGCAGCTCGACGAAACCGCGCGTTACGAGCGCGAGGATTTCAATTATCCGAACGGCTGTCACGTCTGCGAGGTCGAGATCGATCTCGCAACCGGCGTGGCGCGCATCGCCAACTATACGGTGGTGGACGATTTCGGCCGCATCATCAATCCACTGATCGTGCGCGGCCAGGTGATCGGCGGCGTGGTTCAGGGAATCGGCCAGGCGTTGTTCGAAGACACCTGCTACGACGCCGGCGGCCAGCTCAAGACCGCCTCGTTCATGGATTATTGCCTGCCGCGCGCCGACAACCTGCCTCCGATCAACGTCACGCTTTACGAGGATGCGCCGACCCGGACCAACCCGCTGGGGGCCAAGGGTTGCGGGGAGGCCGGCGCGACCGGATCGCCGCCGGCGGTGGTCAATGCCGTCGTGCACGCGCTGCGGGAATTCAACATCAACCACCTCGATATGCCGCTTACCCCCTTGAAGATCTGGCAAGCCTTGCAGGCCGGGCGGCAACAGCCGGTGTAGCGGCGACGCGCCGGAAGTGGCGTTCTCCCGCCACGCGCGGGCGGCTCGCATGCCCATTCAGGCGTTGTCGTTGCAGCGGCGCTGCGTTATCAGGAGACTGGCCCGGAAGGCTGGCAAATCCGGCGCCGTTGAGAGTCTCGATGCAGGATCACACCTCCCCGCAATACCCGGCGGCGGCCGCGCAAGACACGCGGGTCGGGCAGCCGGTCCGTCGCAAGGAAGACGACGTGCTGTTGCGCGGCAAGGGCAGCTACACCGACGACTTCAATCTGCCCGGACAGCTTTACGCCTGGATGGTTCGCAGCAGCCACGCCCACGGCATCATCCGCGCTATCGACAGCTCGGCCGCCCGCGCCATGCCGGGGGTCCGCGGAGTCTGGACCGGCGCGGATCTCGCCGACGCCTACGCGCCCTTTACCTGCGGCATGCCGCTGAAGAACCGCGATGGCTCGCCGCTGCTGCAGACCAGTCGTCCGGCGCTGGCGACCGACAAGGTGCGCTTTGTCGGCGATCCCGTGGCGTTCGTGGTGGCCGATTCCGTGGCACAGGCGCGCGACGCGGCGGAGGCGGTCGTGCTCGACATCGAGCCTTTGCCGGCCGTCACCGGGGCGGCCGCCGCCGCCAGGCCCGGCGCTCCGCTGCTGTATGCGCATATTCCCGGCAACGTCGCGCTCGACTTCCATTACGGCGACAGTGCCGCGGTGGATGCCGCGTTCGCGGCCGCCGACCATGTCACCCGGCTCGACATCGAAAATACCCGCGTCGCCGTGGTCGCGATGGAGCCGCGCGCCGCGCTCGCCTCGTGGGACGATCAGGCCAGTCGCTATACCATCCGGGCGCCGACCCAGGGGGTGGCCGGCAACGGCGCGGCGCTGGCGCAACTCCTGAGGGTGCCCCGCGACCGGGTTCGGCTGCTCACCGGCAATGTCGGCGGGTCGTTCGGCATGAAGAACATCCACTACCCCGAATATGTCTGCATCCTGCATGCGGCCAGATCGCTCGGCCGCCCGGTAAAATGGACCGACGAGCGTTCCGGCAGCTTTCTGTCGGACAGCCAGGGTCGCGCGCAGCAGATCCACGCCGAACTGGCGCTGGACCGCAACGGCAAATTTCTCGCGCTCCGTATCGGCGGCTACGGCAATCTCGGCGCCTATATTTCCAACGTGTCGCCGAACCCGCTGTCGGCCAACATTGCCAAGAACATCGCCAGCGTTTACGCCACGCCGCTGCTGGCGGTGGACATCAAATGCGTGCTCACCAACACCACGCTGATGGGCGCCTATCGCGGCGCCGGACGCCCCGAAGCCAATTATTTCATGGAGCGCCTGATCGATCGCGCCGCGCGCGAATTGGGGATCGACCGGCTGGCGCTGCGCCGGCGCAACTTCGTCAAATCGTCGCAGATGCCGTTCAGGGCCGCCTCCGGGGTCACCTATGACAGCGGCGACTTCGCCGGCGTGCTCGGCAAGGCGCTGGAATTGTCCGACCATGCCGGCTTCGCCAAACGAAAAAGGCAGAGCCGCAAGCGCGGCCGGCTGCGCGGCATCGCGGTGGGGTCCTATCTCGAATCCACCGCGCCGCCACGGGCCGAGCTCGGCAACATCGTGTTCCAGCCGGATGGCACGGTGACGCTGGTGACGGGCACGCTGGATTATGGCCAGGGTCACGCGACGCCGTTCGCCCAGATCCTGTCGGCAGAGCTTGGAGTCCCGTTCGAGAAAATCAGACTGGAGCAGAACGACAGCGACATCGTGCACAGCGGCGGCGGCACCGGCGGATCGCGCTCGGTCACCGCCAGCGGCATGGCGATTGTCGAAGCATCCGCGCTGGTGATCGCCAAGGGCAGGCTGGCGGCGGCCCATCTGCTGGAAGCCGCCGAGGCGGACATCGAGTTTGCCGACGGCCGTTTCACCATCGCCGGCACCGATCGCGGCATCGGCATCATGGAGTTGTCGCGCCGGCTGCGCGAAGCCAGGATGCCGGAGGGATTGCCGGCCTCGCTCAGCGTCGAGCACAGCAGCAAGGAAGTCCCCTCGACCTATCCGAACGGCTGTCATGTCGCGGAAGTCGAGATCGATCCCGATACCGGGGTGGTGCAGGTCGTGCGCTACACCGGCGTCAATGATTTCGGCACCATCATCAACCCGATGCTGGTCGCCGGGCAGCTGCATGGCGGCGTTGCCCAGGGCATCGGACAGGCGCTGATGGAAGAGGTCAGCTACGACTCAAGCGGGCAGCCGGTCACCGGCTCGTTCATGGACTATGCGATGCCGCGCGCCGGCGATATTCCGCCGATGATCGTCGGCGATCACCCGTCGCCCGCGAAATCCAATCCGCTGGGCACCAAGGGCTGCGGCGAGGCCGGCTGCGCCGGCAGTCTTGCCACGCTCGTCAACGCGGTGATCGACGCGCTCTCCGAATTCGGCGTCACGAAAATCGACATGCCGCTCACGCCGGAGCGGGTGTGGCGCGCTATTGATGACTCCCGCAAGGCCAGGGCAGCCTGAGGTGCGATGGCCCTCGAGGCCGGTCGCCGGTGGCGCCGAAAGGGGGCGACGACCGGAATGTGCTGGATCCTGATCGGGTACGATTCGACGATGCCGTTACCTCTGGGCGACCGCGATGCTGAAAATCAATGATGGAGCCGGATTGACGGTGCTGGAGCGGATCAGACAGATCATCGATCGAAGCAGCTCGCCCCACGCCTTGACGCGCATGCGGGTGCTTCTGCGCAGCAACGAATTCTACCTGATCCCGCTTGCCCTGCTGATCGGGGTCGTCACCGGCGCCATCGTGACGCTGATGAGCGAGATCGCCCAGATTGCGCATGTCCTGATCTATGGCATCCCGATCGACGTCCGGCTGAGCGCAAACGCCTTTGTCACGCCATGGGTGGCACTGGTCGCGCCGGCGGTCGGCGGTCTTTCGCTTGGCGTCATGGAGTGGTACCGCCGCCGCTGGAAGATCTCGCGCGCCGTGGACCCGATCGAAGCCAATGCGCTGCGCGGCGGCCTGCTCTCGCTGCGCGACAGCGTGGTGGTGAGCGGCCAGACCCTGATCTCCAACGGTTGCGGTGCATCCGTGGGGTTGGAGGCGGGCTATACCCAGATCGGCTCCGGCGCGGCATCGCTGATCGGACAGTTCTTCCACCTCCGGCGCAACGATCTGCGCCTGATCGTCGGTTGCGGCTCGGCCGCGGCCATTGCGGCGGCTTTCGGCGCCCCGATCACCGGCGCCTTCTACGCCTGCGAGCTGATCGTCGGCGTCTATTCGGTCGGCAGCGCCGCGCCGATCCTCGCGGCTTCGCTGGCCGGCGCGATTACCGCAAAGTGGCTGGGTGGCGCGCCTTATTCGCTCGAAGTGCTGCGGGTCGGTGACGTCGGCGTGGAACAGTATCTGGCGCTGGTGGTGCTGGCGCTGATCGCCGGCGCGGTCGGCATCGCGGTGATGCGCAGTTCGCCGGTGTTCGAACGGATTTTCACCCAGCGCTGGATCCCGGTCTGGATCAGGCCCGCGATCGGCGGCCTGTGCGTCGGCGCCATGGCGATCGTCACGCCGCAGGTGCTGGCGGCCGGTCACGGCGCCATGCTGCTGGATCTGCATCACGAGATGGCCACCGGCCTGATCGCGCTGGTCATCGCCCTGAAGGTGGTCGCCTGCCTGATTTCGCTGGGATCGGGGTTTCGCGGCGGCCTTTTCTTCGCATCGCTGTTCGTCGGCAGCCTGATCGGGAAATTCTTCGCCGCCATCCTGCTGCTGCTGCCGCCGGACCTGGCCGTCGATCCCCAGGTCAGCATGCTGACCGGGATGGCGACCCTGGGCGTCGCCATCGTGGGGGGACCGCTCACCATGGCGTTCCTGGTGCTGGAAATGACGCGGAACGTCGACGTCACCGCCGTCGTCCTGGCGGCCTGCATCGTGACCAGCATCTGCGTCCGCTCGATGTTCGGTCACTCGTTCTCGACCTGGCGGCTTCACCTGCGCGGCGAAACCATCCGCAGCGCCAACGACGTCGGATGGCTGCGCAATCTCACGGTCGCCCGCATGATGCGAACCGACATCGCCAAGATCTCCTCCACCGCGACGATTGCGTCGTGCCGCCGCGAGTTCGCGCTGGGCTCCCTGCAGGCCGTCATCCTGGTCAACAGCGCCGACGACTATCGTGGGCTGGTGCTGCTGCCCGAACTGTTTTCCGGGGATCTGGATACCATCGCCGACGAGATCCAGGTGGTCGAGCTCGCCCGCTATACCGATGTGGTGCTGCTGCCGGAAATGAACGTCAAATCCGCGATGAAGATGTTCGACGACGCCGAGGCGGAGCTGCTCGCCGTCATCGAATCGGAGAACAGCCGCAAGGTGATCGGTTTCCTCAGCGAGTCCCTCGCGCGACGCCGCTATGTCGAGGAAATCGACAAGGCCACCCGCGGGGTTCTTGGAGCGCTGACCTAGTTCAGCGATTTCGAGATTCGAATCATTTCGGTTTGTAGCGACGATTAACAACAATTGTCATTCCGGGGCGCGCTCTCGCGCCAGCCCCGAATCCATAACCCCGACCGGGAGTATGGATTCCGGGCCTGCGCCTCAAGTCGGCTATCGCCGACCGAAGTCGCATCCCGGAATGACAAAGGCTGGATCATAGGGTCGGTTTCATAAAATCGATC
>Ga0302276_10002327_pt1 | contig 16737 bp, 29 predicted proteins | sample III_Bog_N2_3_FD_198768 | JGI IMG/M metagenome (GOLD analysis project Ga0302276, IMG submission 198768) | Peat permafrost microbial communities from Stordalen Mire near Abisko, Sweden - III_Bog_N2_3 | ecosystem: Environmental > Terrestrial > Soil > Wetlands > Peat | place: Sweden: Abisko...
TGGACTGACACAATCACATTGTCGTCCGGCGGCAGCACGAGGTTTTTCAGCTCGTCAATGCTGCCCCAATGTCCCGGCTCCACAAAAATCGTGCGCCGGGGATTGGTCTGGCGGATGGCCGCGATGGCGCGGGCGTAGATGGGATTCATCGCCGCCGTCGTCGCGCGGTCGTGCGGCTCGTTGTCCAGCTCGAACGCCAGCGTGTTTGGAAAATTTTGGTAATGTGCCGCGACCTGTTCCCAGATTTTTACAAACTCCTCCGTCGCGGCGGCAGGGTCTTGGTCCAGCTCGTTGAAGTGATGGATGTTGATCAGCACCGCCAGCTTGCTGGCGAGCGCGTTGGTCACGACAAAGTCCGCGCGGGCAAAAATCGCCGGCGACAAAGTAAAATCCGGTGCCGGCCCGGCGTAATGGTGCCAGCCAATCGGCACCCGCACATGGTCGAAGCCTTCGCGCTTCATCGCGGCCGTCTCATCCGCCGAAAAAGTGACGCCCCAGTTTTGGCCCGGCGGCGCTTCGAGATAATTGCCGAGGTTGACGCCGTGCTGAAACCGTTTCGCCGCGCGATACGCCGGCGAGGCGTGGTTGGTCAGCGGCTGCATCGCCGGCGGGTTGGCCGGCGTGAAGACCGGCTGGGCGCAAAGCCCACCGCAAAAAATAATTGCCACGAGGAGAATGCTGATTGTCTTTTTCATTTATGCGCCTTTCACTTTCAGCCCGTCCCACGCGAAGGTGATGCCCGCCGGCAGTTCCGCCTGCGCCTGGTCGTGGTCATAATAATGGGTGAGGTGCGTGAAATACGTCCGCTCCGCATTGATGCGCCGCGCCGCCGTCAGCGCCTCGTCGAGGCACATGTGCGTGGGATGCGGCTGCGGGCGCAGCGCGTCGAGCACCGCGATCTCCACGCCGCGCAACTGTTCCAGCACCGGCTCGGGAATCTCCTTGCAGTCGCTCATATACGCCAGCCGCTTTTTCCCGGCCTGCTCGAAGAGAAAGCCTGTCGTCGTCATGCGCCCGTGCGGCAGGTCGAACGGCGTGATTTTCAAATCGCCGATTTCAAACGGGCCGATGATGACGTGTTCCTCGGGAATGAAATAGCCCTTCGGCCACGGCCCCTGGTGGAAGGCGTAAATAAAGATGCGGCGCAGGTGCACCATCGTCGCCTCGCTCGCGTAAATCGGCAGCGCCGCACCGTCGTTCAGGTCGCAAAACCGCCGGCAGTCGTCCATGCCGAGGATGTGGTCGGCATGCGCGTGCGTGACGAGCACGGCGTCGAGGTGTTTGATTTTCTCGCGCAGACATTGGATACGGAATTCCGGCGGCGTGTCCACGACGAGCTGCACCTGGTCGGTGGCGACGTAGATGGCCGGGCGCGTGCGCCAGTTCTTGGGATTGGCCAGAAATTCCGGCGGATAGTCCGCGCCAATGAGCGGCACGCCTTGCGAGGTGCCGCTGCCGAGAAAAGTGAATTCGAACGCCATGCCGCGCCAAATTAGCAGAACCGCAAAATTCGGCGAATGAATTTCTTTTTTGCATCTGCGCCCGTCTGTGCTTATCTGTGGCTCGAAATTTGCCATGTTGACGACGCTGCCCCTTAAAAATCTCGTCCTAGTCCTCATCACCGCGCCGGACTTGAAGACGGCGCGCGCGCTGGCCCGGGCCGCCTTGAAGGCAAAATTGATCGCCTGCGCCAATCTCGTCCCCAAGATCGAGTCGCATTATTGGTGGCAGTGGAAAATCGAATCCGGCGCGGAAGTGTTGTTGATTCTCAAGACGCAGAAATCAAAGCTGGTCGCGCTGGAAAAACTCATCGTCGCCCGGCATCCCTACGACACGCCGGAGTTTCTCGTCCTGCCGCTGCGCGCGGGAAACAAAAAGTATCTGGCCTGGCTGACAGAGTGTTGCCGCTGAAAATAATTTGAAACCGCCGAAAGCCGGATTAGATTTACCCTGTGAGTCAGGCTGATTTCATCCCGCTGTTGTTCCTCGCCCTGCTGGGCTTGGCGTTGGGCATCGGCTTCATGGTGCTCGGCGGGATGCTGGCGGTGGACCGCCGCAACCGGCTCCGGCAAAGGCCGGCCATCGCCCCGGCACAGAATTTCTTCCTGTTCCAACCGCCCGCCGTGCGCCGGCCCGAAAGCTGGCTGGCCATCCGCGCCGTCTCGCCGGAGGCCGTGCGGCTGGCGCTGGGTCTGGACCGCACGGAGCCGTGCTCGTGGGCGGAAGGCTTGTCCGGCGGCCACGAATTTTTCATCAGCCCGCGCGTCCACGGCTGGGTCATCGTCACCGGCCAAGGCCTGCCCTGCCCCACGGACGACGTGGATGCGACGTTCTTGTTTCTCCAGGCACTCAGCCGGCAGCTCGGCCATGTGCAGTATTTTTACGCGAGCCGGCTGCTGCGCCACCATGCCTGGGCACGGCTGGACGATGGCTGCGTGACGCGCGCCTACGCCTGGGCGGGCGAAACGGTCTGGAACCAAGGCACAGTGACGCTCCCGGAAATCGAGGCGGACGTAAAACTGTCCGGCTACGGCGAGCCTACGTCCACGCTGCTGGACGCGGAGGCGAACTTCGAAAAGGTGCCGCAGCTCGCCGCGCGCTGGAGCCTCGACCCGGCGCAGGTGAAGCTGAACTCCTTCCACCCGGCCACCGGCATCGCGGGCAAAACGGCATTCCACTGAATATTTTTATTGCGCAAACCGTCCGGCCAGCGCAGAGTGCGCCCAGCAAAGGAACACGAAAGGAACTTATGTCATTCAGCATCGAACTTGAACTCCAGAATTTTCCCAAGCACATCCAGCTCAAGGACGGCAAGAAGGCGACGGTGCGCGTGCTCAAGGCCGAGGACGAGAAGGAATTCCACCAGCTCTTCCTCGACATCCCCGAACGCGAACGGATGTTCATCAAGCACCGCGTGCAGGACATCAAGGTCATCCGCGAGTGGTGCAAGAACATTGACGTCGGCCGCAACCTCCCGCTGCTCGGCATCGTGGATCATAAGATTGTCGGCGTGGCGACGCTGCACCAGCGGCTCGGCGGCTGGAAACGCCACATCGGCCGCGTGAGCGTGCTGGTGCATCCGAACTTTCGCGGACGCGGCCTCGCCACCCAGCTCGTCGAGGAGACGCTCGACATCGCCCGCCGCGCCGGCCTCGAACGCGCCGAGGCGGCCTTCATCGCGGAACAGGAGGCGGCCATGAAAATGTTCGCCCTGCTCGGCTTCAACCAGCTCGTGCGCCTCGACGACTACGTCAAGGATATGCAGGCCATCACCCACGACTACATTTTGATGGGGCTCGACCTGCGCACCGACGAGGAATACGCCGGCGTCGGCGGGTGAAAACAGTTTTTAGTTTTTAATTGTGAGTTTTTAGTTAACTCAAAACTAAAAATTGAAAACTTAAAACTATCCGTGCCTCCCAAAACGTGTCCCAACTGCGGCGCGGTGGTGCCGCCCCAAGCCAGGGCCTGTCCCGGCTGCGGCTCGGATGAAAGCACCGGCTGGTCGGACTCCGCCACCGCCAGCCATCTGGGCATTCCCGAGGAGAAGTTTGACTACGAGGATTTCGTGCAGGAAGAGTTTGCCCACCGCCCGCTCAAGCCGCGCGGCATCCACTGGCTCTGGTGGCTCACCGCGCTGGTGCTGATCGCGCTGTTTCTGCTCTTCTGCCTGCACTAAAAACAAAAAAGCCCGCTCTGACGAGCGGGCTTGGTGTTTCGTAAATCAGTTTACTGCTTCGCTTCCGGCTTGGCTTCAGCGGCGGGCGCGGCTTCGGCGGGCGCGGGCGTGGTGACGATGGTGTCCACCCATTCCAATATCGCGCTCTGCGAAGCGTCGCCATTGCGCTGGCCCAGTTTGATGATGCGGGTGTAACCGCTGCGGCGATCCTTGAACGCCGGGGCGATTTCCGTGAACAGCGTCTTGGCGGCTTTTTCCTGATGCAGGCGGGCGACGGCGAGGCGGCGATGGGCTTGCGTGCCTTTCTTGCCGAGCGTGACCATCTTTTCAGCGACGGAACGAGCGGCTTTGGCCTTGGCCAAAGAGGTCGTCACGCGCTTGTGTTCGATCAGGCTGCAAACGAGGTTGGCGAGCATCGCGTTGCGATGTTCCGAGGTGCGGCCCAGTTTGGCCGTGCGCTTCAAATGTCTCATGGCAAATCCTTATTTCGTTTCGGCAGCGGCGGCCGCTTCTTCCTTCGGCGCCTCGACGAGGCCCGGCTCGAAATTCATGCCGAGCGAGAGGTTGAGGGAAACCAGCTTGTCCTTGATTTCGTTGAGCGACTTCTTGCCGAAGTTGCGATACTTGAGCATCTCCTGCTCGGACTTCAGCGCAAGCTGGCCGACGGTGGTGATGTTGGCGTTATTCAGGCAGTTCGCGGCGCGAACGCTCAACTCAATCTCGTTGACGCTCATGTTCAACAATTTCTTGAGCTTGGACTTCTCGTCGTCCTGCTTGTCCGCCGCTTCTTCAAATTCCACCGCGTTCTTGTCGTAGCCGACAAACACGTCAAGGTGATGCGCGAGGATCGCGGACGCCTGCGTCAGCGCGTCATCGGGCGTAATGCGGCCGTCCGTCCAGATTTCCAAGACCAAACGGTCGTAGTCCGTGCGGTTGCCAACGCGGGCAGCTTCGACGGCGTAACGCACGCGGGTCACCGGCGAGAAAATGGAGTCAATCGCCACGATGCCGATGGCCTGACCTGGCTTTTTATTTTCGTCGCTCGGACAGAAACCGCGGCCGACCTTGACCGTCAGTTCCATCTCAAATTTTTTCTTCTTGTCCAGCGTGCAGATATGCGCCGTGGGATTCACGAGCTCAATGTTCTGGTTGGTCTGGATGTCGGCGGCGGTGACGTTGCCTTCCTTGTTCACGGAGAGCAGGAGCGTCTGTTCGTCGCGGGTGTGCGCCTTGAACTTGATTTTCTTCAGGTTCAAGACGATGTCGGTCACGTCTTCCACCACACCTTCAACGGTGGCAAACTCGTGCATCGCGCCGTCTACCTTCAACGAGGTGATAGCCGCGCCCTCGAGCGAGGAAAGCAGCACGCGGCGAAGCGAGTTACCGACGGTGTGGCCGTAACCGGTTTCAAACGGGTCGGCGACAAACTTGGCGTAGGTTTCGGTGGCGGAGGACTCGTCCTTCTGCAACCGCTTGGGCATTTCAAAACGTCCTAAACGAACTGGCATGGTATCCTTTCGACAATTTTAATCTGGCAACCCCGGCTTAATTTTATTCCCGGCCGGAGCGCCCGTGTAATTGTCTTTATTGTTTACTGGTTAGCGGGAATAAAATTCGACGACAGCCTGCTCATTGGCGATCGGCTGGATCTCGTCGCGGGTCGGGATGCGCATGACCGTGCCCTTGAACGCTTCCTTGTCCAAAGACAACCAATCCGGCACCGCGCGGCTCGCGGAGACTTCCAAATTCTTCGTCGCAAGCTGGCGCGACACGTTGTGATTCTTGACCACGATGACATCGTTCACCTTGAGGGCGAAGGACGCGATGGCCGCCTTGCGACCGTTGACGGTGATGTGGCCGTGATTGACCATCTGGCGCGCCGCGGCGCGGGTGTTGCCGAAACCGAGATGGAACACAACGTTGTCCAGGCGGGTCTCGAGGATCTGCAGCATCGTTTCGCCTGTGACGCCACGGCGGTTCTTCGCCTTTTCATAGACGCCGCGAAATTGCTTCTCCATCAGCCCGTAGTAATAACGGAGCTTCTGCTTCTCATTGAGACCTTCGCCGTATTCGGTGGTCTTGCGGCGCGACTTCGGGCCGTGGACGCCGGGACCATAGTTGCGGCGTTCAAGATATTTCGTCGGGCCGAAAATCGGAATTCCGAAACGGCGGCTGATGCGGACGCGGGGACCTGTATAACGAGCCATAAAATTAGTTGCGGGTGATGGGTGAAAAGTTTTTTACACGCGACGTTTCTTGCGCGGGCGGCAGCCGTTGTGCGGAACGGGCGTCACGTCTTTGATCGTGGAAATTTCCAAGCCGATGGCCTGCAGCGCGCGAATCGCGGATTCACGGCCGGATCCCGGACCCTTCACGCGAATTTCAACTTCCTTCATGCCATGCGCCATCGCCTGACGCGCGGCGTCCTGCGCGACCATCTGCGCGGCGTAAGCCGAGCTTTTGCGCGAACCCTTGAAGCCCACGCGGCCGGCGGCGGACCAACCGATGAGGTTGCCCTGCATGTCGGTGATGGTGACTTGGGTGTTGTTGAAAGTGGCGAGAATGTTCGCGATGCCAGTGGAGATGTTTTTCGCGTGCTTGGCCTTAACGACCTTCTTCGCGTTCGGATCTTCACCAAGCAAATCGGCAGCCGTCGGCACAGCAATCGCGACCGGTTCAGCGGGCGCGGCGGCTTCGGCGGCGGGCGCAGCCTTTTTCTTGGCCGGCTTCGCTTCCGGCGCGGTGGCGTCGGCGGCGGCAACGGGCTTCACTTCTTTTTCTTTCTTCGGCGCGGCTGGTTTTTTCTTTTCTTCGGACATATCAAAATTTAGTTGTTAATGGATACCAGCTTTGGCCGTCGGATTACGTTGCACACCGACCGTCTTGCGCGGACCTTTGCGCGTGCGGGCGTTGGTCTGGGTGCGCTGGCCGCGCACGGGCAAACTCCGCATGTGGCGGATGCCACGGTAGCACTTGATGCCCTGCAGACGCTTGAGGTTCATGCCGAGTTCGCGGCGCAAATCGCCCTCGATGACATATTTGCCCTCTTGAATTGCGTGGACGATCTGTGAGAGCTGCGCCTCGGTCAAATCTTTCGCGCGGACGGACGGGTCAATGTTCGCGCGTTCGAGCACCGCTTTCGCGTTGACGGGGCCGATGCCGTAAATGTATCGGAGCGCAATGTCAATGCGCTTGCCGGGCGGAATTTCTACACCAATGATGCGTGCCATAAATTTTTAATTAACCTTGACGTTGCTTGTGGCGTTTGTTCGTGCAAATGACGCGAATCACGTTTTTGCGCTTCACGATTTTGCAGTGCTCACACAATTTTTTAACTGACGCTCGGACTTTCATGCTTAAATTATTTTTGTTTCCACCACTATTTGCCCCACGCTTAAATCGTAGGGCGTCAATTTCAACTTCACTTCGTCACCGGCCTTCAAGCCGGCAAAAATCTTCTCATCGCGCCGGCTCACAAACGCCGTCAGGCGATGGCCGTTTTTCAGCTCCGCGCAAAACGTGCCGTTCGGCAGCGCCTCGATCACGCGGGCTTCAACGCGGAAGGCATCTTCGCCCATGTCAAAATCTCCGGCTCACCGTCCGTAATCAAAACGGTATGCTCAAAATGGGCAGATAGTGAACCATCTTGCGTCACCACTGTCCAGCCGTCTTTCAGTATTTTCACGTCGGGACGGCCAATGTTCACCATCGGCTCGATCGCGATCGTCATGCCCGGCTTCAACTTCGGCGAGGACTTTTTGCCCTCGTCAAAATTCGGCACCTGCGGCTCTTCGTGCATCGTGCGACCAACTCCGTGGCCGACAAATTCTCGCACGACACTAAATCCGTTTGACTCGACATACCATTGAACCGCCAGCGAAATATCCAGCACGCGATTCCCAGGCCGCGCCTGCGCGATGCCCAAGTATAGCGACTGCTCCGTCACGTCCAGCAACCGTTGCGCCGCGACGCCGCAGCCGCCCACCGCCACCGTCCGCGCCGTGTCACCGATAAAACCCTTATGGACCACGCCAACGTCCACGCTGACGATGTCGCCAAATTTTAATTCGCGTTCCGACGCAATGCCGTGAACCACTTCGTCGTTCACCGACAGGCACGTGTGGCACGGAAATTTCCGATACCCGAGAAACGCGCTCTTGCCATCGTAACTCTTGATCCGTTCCGCCGCAAAATTATCAATCTGCCGCGTCGTGACGCCGGGCTTGATGAACGCCGCGATCTCGTCCAAAACTTTTCCCGCCACCCAACCCGCCGGACGCATCAATTTCAAATCGTCCGCTGACTTGAGCTTTATCCCAGCCACAAAATTTTAGAACCGGCCGCGGATCTTGCCCTTTTTCAGGAACCCGTCGTAGTGGCGCATCATCAAATGCGATTCCACCTGCCGCATCGTGTCGAGCAAAACGCCGACCGCGATCAAAATGCTCGTGCCGCCGAAAAACTGCGCCACGTCCGGCGGAATCTGCAGCCGTTTTCCAAGAATAATCGGAATCGTCGCGATGACCGTCAGGAAAATCGCGCCTGCCAGCGTGATGCGGCTCATGGCGTGATGCAAATAGTCGCTCGTCCCCTGCCCCGGACGCACGCCGGGAATGTAGCCGCCGTTTTTCTTCAAATCGTCGGCAATCTGGATTTCATTAAACTGAGTCGCCACCCAGAAATACGAGAAGAACAAAATCATGCCCGAGTAAATCACGAGATAAAGCCATGAACCGTAGTTCAGCGTCTGCGCCAGGCTGCGGAACGAGTCGGCAATGAACGGCGTCTTGCTGAACGTGTTCGCGAACCACGAACAGACCGGCTGCGGGAACATCAGGATGGACTGCGCAAAAATGATCGGCATGACACCCGCGTAGTTCACACGCAACGGCATGAAGGACGTTCCGCCCGCATACATTTTACGACCGACCGCGCGTTGGGCGTATTGCACCGGAATTTTCCGCTGTGCCTGCGTGATGGCGATGACGCCACCGACCACGATGATCAGGAGAATCACCAGCAGCAGGCCGGTGCCAAAAATGTGATAATTGGCTTCCATGCCGCCCGCCGGGAAAAACATATCAATCGCCGCCCGCACCGCCCGCGGCAACCGCGCCAGAATTCCAATGGTGATGACCAGCGAAACACCGTTGCCGATGCCGCGTTCGGTGATCTGTTCGCCAAGCCACATCAGCAGCATCGTGCCCGCCGTCATGACGGTCACGGCCACCAAATAGTAGAGAAACGTGTTGTCAATAAGCACCAGCCGGTCACCGAGACCCGGAAACTGGCGTTCGGGATGCAGCCAGCTCGTGGCAAAATAAATGCCCTGGCCGAGGCACAGCAGCACCGTGAGGTAGCGGCCGTATTTGATGATCTGCGTGCGGCCGCCCTCTTCGCGCGCCAGCTTGCTCAACTGCGGCACGACCGCCGTGAGCAGCTGGATGATGATCGTCGCGCTGATGTAAGGCATGATGCCCAGCGAACCGATGGCGCAATGCTCAAACGCGCCGCCGGCGAAGGTGTTATACATCCCCAGGATTCCGCCGTCACCGCCCTTGGTTGAAAAGAAGTGCGACAGCGCCTCACCATTCAGACCGGGGATGCGGATGACCGCCAACAGACGGCAAACCGCCAGCAAACCGAGCGTGAACCAAATCCGGGATTTTAGTTCCGGAATCTTGAAACAGTTGCTGAGGGTGCTGGCGATGGAGCGGAACATTCTTCAGCCAAATTATTTCTTGGCCGGAGCCGAGGATTTTTTGACGATGAGCTCGACCGAGCCGCCCTTGGCTTCGATCTTCGTTTTCGCCGAGGCGCTGATGGCGGTGACGACCACGACCAGTTTCTTGGTCAGCTCGCCGGTGCCGAGAATCTTGACGCCGAGCTTCGGGCCGTTGGCCAGGCCAACCGAACGCAAAGCTGTTTCATCCACGCGCGCGCCGTCTTCGAACTGGTTCAGGTCGCCGACATTCACCGGACTGTAAGCGATTGTGAAGCGGGTGTTATTAAAACCGCGTTTCGGAATGCGGCGGATGAGCGGCATCTGGCCGCCTTCGAAACCGATGCGAATCGAGCTGCCGGAACGCGCGGTCTGGCCTTTGCCACCGCGGCCGGAGGTTTTGCCGTGGCCGCTGGATTCACCCTGGCCGAGCCGCTTGGTGCGGTGCTTCGCGCCGGGACGGGGTTTAAGATTGTGCAGTCGCATAAAAGTAATTTATCAGGCCGCCACCGCTGCGGGAGCGGCCGGTGTGGAAACTTTTTTAAAGGGCAGGCCGCGGGAGGTGTAAATCTGCTCGCGGGTGCGGAGGCTCAACAAACCGTTCAACGTGGCCTTCACGACGTTGGCCGCGTTTTTCGAGCCGAGTGATTTGGTCAAAATGTCCTTGATGCCGGCGGATTCCAAAACGGAACGCACCGTCTTGCCGGCGATGATGCCAGTTCCGGGCGAGGCCGGGCGCAGCAGAATTTTCGCGCCGCCGTAGCAGGAATAAACTTCGTGCGGAATCGTCATGTCCTTCAACGAGACCGAAACCATCTTGTTGCGGGCGAGTTCGCCGCCGCGTTTGATGGCGTCCGCGACTTCCGACGCCTTGCCGAGCGCAATGCCGACGCGGCCTTTTTTGTCGCCGACGACGACGAGCGCGCTGAACTTGAAGCGACGTCCGCCCTTGACGACTTTCGAGGAGCGGTTGATGAAGACCACCTTTTCGACCGTCTCGTCGCCACCCTTGCCGAAGGCGTTTTCGCCGACATCGGGGCGACGGCCACGGCCACCGCCACGTCCGCCCTGGCCACCGCGTCCGCCAAATCCACCGCGCCCGCCACCGCGCGATTCAGACGGCGGTTTCGGCGCTTCGGGAGCGACCGCAGAAACTACTGGAATGTTTTCGTTTTCAGCCACAATAAATTCTCCGGTTCAGGTTAAAATTTCAATCCGGCCTCGCGCGCGGCATCGGCCAGCGCCTTGATCTTGCCGTGATAGCGCGTGCCGCCGCGGTCGAACACCACCGCCGAGATGCCCTTGTCAATCGCTGCTTTCGCCGCGATCGCGCCGACTTTTTTCGCGCCGTCCACATTGGCGGACAATTCACGCACCTTGCCCTTGGTCACCGTCGAGGTCGCGGCAATGGTCTTGCCGGCAACGTCGTCAATGAACTGGACGTGGATGTTTTCGTTCGTGAAGCGGACGCTCATGCGCGGACGTTCGGACGTGCCGCTGACCCGCTTGCGAATGCGCCAGTGGCGCAACTGCTTCAACTTTAATTTTTTTTCGGTTCTCATCTCAGTGTGCCCACGGTTAGGCCGTGGACTAAAATTGTTATTGGACGGTCTTGCCTTCCTTGCGCACGACGTGTTCGCCGGCGTAACGGACACCCTTGCCCTTGTAAGGTTCCGGCGGATAATAGGCGCGGATTTCGGAAGCGACTTTGCCGACAATCATCTTGTCTGGGCCTTCAATCGTCAGCTTGGTGTTTTCCTCAACCGTGACCTTGACCTGGTCGGGAATGTTGTAATTGATCGGATGCGAATAGCCGAGCGACAGGTTCACGACCTTGCCGGTGACGGCGGCCTTGAAACCGACGCCCTGGATTTCCAGCTTCTTGACGAAGCCTTCGGCGACGCCCTTGACCATGTTATTGACGAGCGCGCGGCTCAAGCCGTGCAACGCCTTCGCCTGCGCGTCTTCACCGGCGCGGCTCACGACAATCTTGTCGCCTTCAACTTTGAGGCTCGTGCGCGCCGGGAGTTCCCAAGCGAGCTTGCCTTTCGGGCCTTCGACAGAAACTTTCTGCCCTTTCACGTCCACCTTGACTTTGGCGGGAATGGCAATCGGCTGTTTTCCAATACGAGACATAAAATTATTACCAGATGTAGCAGAGCAGTTCTCCGCCGAGGTTTTTCTTGCGCGCCTGCTGGTCGGTCAACAGGCCTTCCGAGGTCGAGACAATCGCCACGCCGAGTCCGCCGCGCACGCGGGGAATTTCCGTCGCGCCCACGTAACGGCGCAAACCGGGCTTGCTGACGCGCTTCAGGCCTTCGATGACGCTCTTCTTGCCGTTGAATTTCAGGCCAATCGTGATGGTCTTCTTGACATCGCCTTCGACCGAAACGTCGGCGACATAACCCTGCTGTTTCAGCAGTTTCGCCACGCTTTCCTTGATGCGGGAATGCGGCAGTTTCACCACGGGCAATTGCGCGTTACCCGCATTGCGAATGCGCGTCAACATGTCAGAAATCGGATCGCTCATATTTTCGTTTCAACTTTCGTCCTGCGTTTCGGCCTCCGCGTCATTGCGAAACCGACAGCCAGCACGAACAAATTTTCACCAACTCGCCTTCGTCACACCGGGAATCAGCCCGTTCAACGCCGCCTCGCGGAACGTCAAACGCGACACCCCAAACTTGCGCCAGTAACCACGGCGGCGTCCGCTGAACGCGCAGCGGTTCACCACGCGCGTCGGGCTGGCATCACGCGGCAGCTTCGCCAGACCAGCGTAGTCGCGTTTTGCTTTCAACTCGGCACGGATCGCGGCGAATTTCTTCACCGTTTCTTTTTTGCGGTTGTTCCGCTCAATCCAGGATTTCTTGGCCATAACAAATTATTTTTCTGCGAACGGAAAACCCATCAATTTCAACAGGTCGAGCGCCAGATCATTTTTGCCGGCGGTCGTCACGATCGTGATGTCCATGCCCTGCTGGCGCTTGATTTTTTCCAGTTCAATTTCCGGGAAAATGGTCTGATCCGGCACGCCGAACGTGTAGTTGCCTCGGCCGTCAAACTTGCGCGGCGATAACCCGCGGAAATCGCGGATGCGCGGCAGCGCGGTGGCGACCAGGCGGTCGTAAAATTCATACATCGTGTCGCCGCGAAGCGTCACCCGGCAGCCAATGGGCTGGTTTTTGCGGAGCTTGAAATTGGCGACGTCCTTCTTGGACTTGCTGATTACCGGCTTGCGGCCGGTCAACTGCGTCAGATCTTTCGCGGCATCTTCCATCGCGCCCTTTTCCAACGACGCGTTGATGCCCATGTTGACGACAATCTTCACGAACTTCGGGATCTGGTGGATGTTCGAAAAATTGTGCTTGGCCTTCAACGCCGGCACCACTTCTTCGTTGTATTTTTTGTAAAGTCGGGATTTCATTTTTCAACTCACGGATTTGGCCGTGAAAATTATTTACGCGGTCGCCGCCTCCGCTTTTTTCACATTCGAGATGTGGATTGAGCCTTCGCGGTCGAGAATCGCGCCGTTCGGATTCTGCTGGCTCTTTTTGACGTGCTTCTTGATCATCTGCAAACCTTCGACAATGACGCGCTGCTTCTCGGTCATCACGTGGATGATCTTGCCGCTCTTGCCTTTTTCTTTGCCGGCGATGACAGTGACCTGGTCGCCTTTTTTAACGTGAAATTTTGACATAACCTTCAAATGACTTCCGGCGCGAGTGAAATGATCTTCATGAACTTCTTTTCGCGCAGCTCGCGGGCGACCGGGCCGAAAATGCGCGTGCCCTTCGGATTCAATTCCTTGTCAATAATGACGCAGGCGTTGCTGTCGAAGCGCAGCACCGAACCGTCGGCGCGCGTGATGATGTGACGTGTGCGCACGACGACGGCGTCATGCACTTCGCCTTTTTTCACCGAGCCATCGGGCGCGGCTTCCTTGATGTGAACCTTGATGACGTCGCCGATGCCGGCATAACGCTGGTTGCGACCGAGCACGCCGATGTTCCAAGCAATCTTGGCACCGGTGTTGTCCGCCACATCCAAACTGGATCGAACTTGCAACATAAAATTATAATCAGGCTGCGACTGCGGTTAAGGCTTCGCCGCGCTCGACGACTTCCACGAGCGTCCAGCGCTTCAGCTTGGACAACGGGCGGGATTCCTCGATGCGGACGGTGTCGCCCGGTTTCGCCTGCGCCTTTTCGTCGTGCGCGTAAAACTTCTTGTAGGACGTGACAATCTTCTTGAATTTCGGATGCGGGAAACGGCGTTCCACGCGCACCACAATCGTCTTGGTCATCTTGTTCGAGACAACCTCACCGACGCGTTGCTTGCGCTTGCCGGTCGCCGCCACAATGTTCGTTGATTCAGCCATACAAATTATTTCGCTACCGGTTTCGCCGCTTTAATGCGCAATGCCGACATGCGGGTTTCAACGCGGGCAATGTCTTTGCGCAGCGTGCGCAGGCGCGCGGGTTTTTCTAACTGCGCGCTCGCCTGTTGCAGGCGCAGGTTGAAGATTTCGTGCCGGAGGTCGCGACCCAGGGCCGCCAACTCCACCAGCGTGGCATCTTTGATTTTCGTATCGGAAAATTTCATAAACTCAGCTCGCGTGATGATGGCGCGAAATAAACTTGGTTTTGATCGGCAGTTTCGTCGCGGCCAGGCGCATGGATTCGCGCGCTTCCGCTTCCGTGATGCCGTCCACTTCAAACAGCACGTTCGCCGGACGGATGACCGCCACCCAGCCTTCGAGCGGCGCTTTGCCCTTGCCCATTCGGGTTTCGAGCGGCTTCTTCGTGTAAGATTTCTGGGGAAACACCCGGATCCACATTTTGCCCTTGCGCTTCATGTGGCGCGTGATCGCGACGCGGCAGGCTTCCAGCTGCTTGCCGTCCATCCAGCAACGTTCGAGCGCCATCAGGCCGAATTCGCCAAACGCGACGGTGTTGCCAGTCATCGCCAGTCCCGTGCGACTGCCACGGTGCATCTTGCGAAACTTTACTTTTGCCGGTTGCATTGCCATAACAAAAAATCTTAAAAAATTAACCAACGACCGGTGCGGCCGGTTTCACTTCCTTTTTCTGGGGCTTGTTTTCACCCTTGCAAATCCAGCACTTGATGCCGAGCTTGCCGTAAACTGTGCGGGCTTCCGCAAAACCATAATCAATGTTCGCGCGGAGCGTGTGCAACGGCACCCGGCCCCAGTGATACATTTCAACGCGCGCCAATTCTGCGCCACCGAGGCGGCCACCGGCACGGATTTTGATACCTTCCGCACCGAAATCTTTCGCGGTCTGCAACGCTTTTTTCATCGCGCGGCGGAATGACACGCGGCGTTCGAGCTGCAACGCGATGTTCTCCGCGCACAACTGCGCGTCGAGTTCGGGCTGCTTGACTTCGACGATGTCCACATAAACTTCCTTGCCGGTCTTCTTGCTCAATTCTTCCTTGAGCTTGTCAATTTCCGAGCCTTTGCGGCCGATGACGACACCGGGACGGGCGGTCAAAATCGTGACGCGGCAACGGTTCGTCGCGCGCTCGATCAAAATCTTCGGCACCGAGGCGCCTTCGAGCTTCTTCTTGAGCAGGTCGCGGATCAGACGGTCTTCCGTGAGCAGCTTGCTGAATTCTTTCTTGTCGGCATACCACTTCGAGCGCCAGTCTTTGTTGACCGCGACGCGTAAGCCGATTGGATTGGTTTTTTGACCCATATTATTCGTCGGACAAAGTGATTTTGATGTGGCAGCGGCGTTTCAAGATCGGACCGGCCGAGCCGCGCGCCTTCGGTTGAAAACGCTTGATGGTCGTCGCCGTGCCCGCGACCGCTTCCTTGATGCGCAAGGTTTCGGGGCGGAGCTTGTTGTTGTTTTCTGCATTGGCGATGGCCGAATGCAAAGTTTTGGCGACAAAGCGCGCACCCTTGCGCGGCACGACGGCCAGAATCTGTTCGGCCTGCAACGCCGGCAAACCCTGAATTTGCCGCACGACTTCGCGCATTTTCTGCGCGGACATCGGGATATTTTTGGTGATGGCGAAAACTTCCATAAAAACTATTTGGCTTCCGCCTTCGCGGTGTGGGCGCCGTGCTTCTTGAACGTGCGCGTCAGGGAAAATTCCCCGAGCTTGTGACCAACCATGTTTTCCGTGATGAAAACCGGGTTGAAAATTTTGCCGTTGTGAACGGTGAAAGTCAGGCCGACAAATTCCGGCGTGATTGTCGAGCGGCGCGACCAGGTCTTGATCGGCGTCTTCTGGTTGGCCGCCTTCGCCTTCAGGATTTTCTCCATCAGACTAGCTTCCACAAACGGGCCTTTTTTAATCGAGCGTCCCATAAATTATTGATTTTTCATCGGCAGACCGTTGCGTTGAACCACAATGAAACGGTTGGAAGCCTTATACTTCGCGCGCGTCTTGCCGCCCTTGGCGACCTTGCCCCAAGGTGAAACCAGCTGCTGCCAGCCGCCGCCGCCCTTGGATTTACCCTGACCGCCGCCGTTCGGATGGTCCACCGGGTTCCGCGCCACACCGCGCGTGATGCCGCGATGACCGCGATGACGCGTGCGACCAGCCTTGCCGAGAATGACGTTTTCGTGTTCCGTGTTGCCGACCTGACCGATGGTCGCGTAGCACTCTTCGTTGATCTTGCGGATTTCGCCGGAGGGCAGACGGATTTGCGCGTAACCTTCGTCTTTGGACATCAACGTCGCCGAACCGCCCGCCGAACGAACCATCTGGCCGCCGCGACCGGGTTGGAGTTCCAAATTGTGAATCGCCGTGCTGACCGGAATCGCCTTGAGCGGAAGCGAATTGCCCACTTCCGGCGGCGCCGTCGGCCCGCTGGAAATGACGCGGCCCACCGTCACGCCGACCGGCGCGATGATGTAACGCTTCTCGCCGTCCTTGTATTCAAGGAGCGCGAGGCGCGCCGAGCGCATCGGATCATATTCAATCGCCGCGACCGTCGCCTCGACGCCATGCTTGTTGCGCTTGAAATCCACGAGGCGGATTTTCTGCTTGTGACCGCCGCCGATGCCGCGCGCAGTGACGCGACCATACATATTGCGGCCGCCCGTCTTCTTGCGGATTTCCACAAGCGACTTCTCCGGCTTCGTCTTCGTAATGTCGCTAAAGTCCGCGATCGTGATGTATCGCGTGGACGGCGTTAGCGGTCTAAATGTTTTTACGGGCATAATAACTAAAGTTTTTTTCAGCAACTTTTTGAAGTCAGCGAGCCATCAATCCTGTCCCTTGCCGGGAGTCAGTTATCGGTTCACAAACAATGCTGTCCTGCCTTCCTTACGGGCGGCGAGGAGCGGTGAAATTATCAAAT
>Ga0302276_10002333_pt1 | contig 16700 bp, 15 predicted proteins | sample III_Bog_N2_3_FD_198768 | JGI IMG/M metagenome (GOLD analysis project Ga0302276, IMG submission 198768) | Peat permafrost microbial communities from Stordalen Mire near Abisko, Sweden - III_Bog_N2_3 | ecosystem: Environmental > Terrestrial > Soil > Wetlands > Peat | place: Sweden: Abisko...
GTGCCGCCCGACCGACGAGGACCGGACACCGGTCCCCCACCGGGGACCGACGACGACGTCGACCGGGGCGACGGCCCCGGGGACGGGGAGACCCCGCTCTTCCGGATGGAGTGAGGGGGGCGGAGGTGTGGTCTCGGGTCGGTTCAGCCCGACCAGACCTGTTGCCACGAAGCACCGCCGTCGGTGGATCGGGCGACGAACGATGGGGCGCTGTGGGAATTGGCACCCTGTGAACCCGTGACCAGGCAGAAGCCCGCGGGCTGGCAGGTCACGGCGGCCGGGTTCTGGTCAGCCGGACTTGGCAGTGGGCGGGGGGTCCACGTCGCTCCGCCATCCGTGGTGACCTGGACGTCGGTGCTGCCCTCATCGACCACCAGGCAGTCGTTCGGGCCCGCGCAGGACACGGCGACCGGGGACGGCGGACCGTTCGTCGTCTGACCGGACGCCGCCAGCGCCGTGGCCGTCCAGGTGAACCCCCCGTCGACGGTCGAGAGGAACAGTCCCGGCGAAGCCACGCCGACACAGCGCTGTGACGAGGTGCAGGTGAGGTCATGGACGATGTCCACCCCAGCCGGAAGACGGCCCTGACCCCAGGACTGTCCACCGTCGATCGTTCCCACCAGGACAGGTGTCGCTCGAACCCCGGACGACGGCTCCGACGTCCCGGCGATGAGGCAGTGCTCGGCGTCCGCGCACCACAGTGCCGTGGCTCTTGCCAGCCCGGGGACCGGGCCCGTCGACCAGGTCATCCCCCCGTCGGCCGTCCGGTCGAAGTCGACCGACGAACCCGACGAACCCGCCGAGCCGGTCGAGCCGGCCACGACGGCGAAGCACTGCTCAGCAGCCGGGCACGAGACGGCGACCGCCGTCGGGGCGACGGGCAGGGCCTGCCAGTGGCTCCCGCCGTCCGCCGTGACTCCGATCCCCCCGCCGGCCCCGGCGGCCACGCAGTGCAGGGGGTCCCAGCACGACACCACCCCCGCACCGACAGCATCCGGAACCGAATTCGAGGTGCGCCATGTCGAACCTCCGTCCGTCGTGGTCAGCGAGATGCTGTTACCCGCTTCGGCACTGGTCGAAAGGTTCGCCCCCAGCCCGACACAGCTCGAGGCGCCGCTGCACCCGATCGCCGTCACGACCCCGGGGACGATCACCGCCGTAGCGTTCGACGACGAACGGCCGACACCGAGGGCCACCGCGACCGCCGCCACCACGACGACGACGGCGACGACCACACCCGCCACCACCAGGCGGCGCCGACCCGTGCCTTGGTCAACCGTCACGAAGGTGAGTTTGCCAGGAGAACTCCCGGTGGTGGGCATCCCGGACGCGCTGCGGCCGGCGATCCCAGAGGGACCGCCGGCCGCGGGCTACGACCAGGTGCGAGTGCCGTCAGGCCTGGTAGACGGCCTCGGCCTCGATCTCGATCTGCACCTTCTTCGAGACGACGACGCCACCCGCCTCCATCACGGCGTTGAACGAGACACCGAAGTCCTCGCGGTCGATCTGCGTACTTGCGCTGAACCCGGTGCGGTGGTTGCCGTACGGGTCCTGGACGACGCCCTCGAGTGAGACGTCCAGGGTCACCGGCTTGGTGGTCCCGTGGATGGTCAGGTCGCCGTCGACCTCCCACGTGCCCTTGCCCGACGAGCGGACGGCCGTGCTCACGAAGGTGAGCGTGGGGTACTTCTCGACGTCCAGGAAGTCGGCGGAGCGGACGTGGTTGTCACGCGTCTCGTCGCGGGTGTCGACGCTCGCGGCGTCGATCGTCACGTTCACCGACGACTGCAGCGGGTCCTCACCGACCACCAGCGTGCCCTCGACCTTGGAGAACCGGCCCCGGACCTTCGAGACGGCCATATGTCGCACGGTGAAGCCCGCGTAGGTGTGTGACGTGTCGATGGCGTAATTCCCCGCCGCCGGCAGCTCCACACCGTCGATCGTCCTGCTCGTTACCTGTGTCTCCTCGGCCATGCCACTCTCCTTTGTCGTCGTCGCCGTTCCGGGACGTGTGCCGCCCTGTGGATCCGGTCATTTCACGTAGAGTTATTGACTACGCAACTAGAGTAGCACAGTTATTTGATCACGCAACTATCTGTTGACGAATCCTGTAGAGTGTCGGGCATGGGCGAGTTCGAGACACTCGATGACACCAGGCTCACATCGGTCGGGCTGCTGTTCGAGACGGCGGCGAGCCTCCGGCGGATCTTCGAACAGCGGTTCGAGACCGAGAACCGCCTGTCCGGCCAGTCCTTCGACGTGCTGATCCGCCTGGCCCGCACTCCCGGGCACCGGCTGCGGATGAGCGAACTGGCGGATCAGGCCAGCCTCTCCCCCAGCGGGCTCACCCGGGCCGCCGACCGGTTGGCCGACGAGGGGTTGATGACCCGCCAGGTCTGCCCCGAGGACCGCCGGGGGGCGTTCGCCGTCCTGACGCCCAAAGGCGAAGAGCTCATGAACCGGGCCGTCCCGGACCACATCGCCCATATCGACGAGGTCCTGACCGGTGTCCTCACCCCCGAGGAGGAACAGGTCCTCACCGAGCTGCTGCGACGGCTCCGTGACCACCTGCACGGCAGTGGCTCCGCCTGTGGTCTGGTCGCCGACGGCGGCTGCCCCGGGGCCTGACCGACCCGATCGCTCCCGCGTCCTGCTCAGGGGCGGACGGAGGCGGAAGGAGGCGGGTGCTGGCGGGTGCGACGATGGACGCCGCCGATGTCAGAGTTCGTGCAGGGCCGCGGCGCGGACGCCGGTGTCGTCGAGGTTCCCCTCGACCGGGCCCGATCCCCGGTCCGACGCCATCGGGTCGATCCAGAGCCACCGGGTGAGCGCGGCGGCACGGGTGCCACCGGGGGGCCAACCCCCCTGCGGTGAGCCGGCGGCCATCACGTCGAGCGCCCCGGCCAGGCCCGGCGGGTACCGGGTCATCGAGACGGCCCGCTGGTCGGCCGTGTAGGCCTGGCCGGCGCCGAGGGTCCGGTGGACCCGCTCGGGTCCCGATCCCAGCACCGGAGCCAGCAGGCCGAACACCGAGACGGCGGCACAGGCCAGCACGGGATCGCCCCGCTTGATCCGTACGAGTTCGTGGGCGAGGACCCCCTCCAGCTCGACCAGGGTCAACGAGCCGTCGAGCCCCGAGGTGACCACGATCACCGCGCTGTCCGGGTCGTGGCCGACGGCCATGGCATTGGGCAGGGGATGGTCCACCACGGCGATGGCCGGTCGGGGCAGGCCCATCGTGCCGCAGAGCCCTCCGACCAGGTTGTAGAGCCGGGGATGTTCGTACTCGACACTGGGCCGGGCGCCGACCGCCCGGAGCACCGACCGGGGTGCCCGCGACCAGAGGAACCAGGTGACCACGCCGGCCAGCACCACCAGCACGGCGACCCCGACCAACGGGCCGACCACCAGCGCCACCACGACGCCCACCACCAGGCCGAGCACCGCCCCCGGCAGGGCGCACAGGACGACGGCACGCCGACGGTTCAGCGCGGCCCGTTCCTCGTCCTCTTTGGCGGCCCGCTGATCCTGGACCAGGGGTGCCGGCGGTGTCGTCGCCGTCGACGTCCCGCGGTCCCCGGACGGCCGGCCGGAACCGCCGCCCGGGCGCCCGTTGCGGCGCTGGCCCTGTCCCCCACCCCGGTTGCCGCCTCCGCCCGGACGCCCGCCACCCGAGGAGGGTCGTGACCGTCCCCCCTGCCGCGAACCACCGCCCGACCTGCCGCCCGACCCACCGCCCGAGCCGCCACCGGACCGGCCGGACCCTCCGCCCCCTTTGGCGCGGCCCTGTCCGCCCCCGGAACGGTTGCCCGCCGAGCCGCCACCGGACCGGGACCCACCGCCCTGGCCGCTCTGGCCGCCCTGACCCCGGGCCCCGTCGGACCGCCCACCGGTGGCGGACCCGCGACCGTCCGGCGCGGACGTGTCGGAAGGTGGGGGCGGAGGAGGAGGGGTCATGACCCCTGCAGTGTACGGCCGCTCAGGGCGCCGGGTGCTCCATGGCCTTCCGGTAGATCTCCTCGTACCGTCCGGCCAGCCGGTCCATCGACCAATTCTCGGCCCGCAGACGGGCGGCGTCGCGGATGGCCCCCACCGTGGGGTCCGCCGGATCGGCCAGCTGCACGAGGACCCCGGACAGTGCCTCGGCCAGCGCACCGGCGTCTCCCGGCGCGACCAGGACGGCGTGACCGTCGGCGGCCTGGCGGTACCCCTCGATGTCACTGGCCACCACCAGTGTCCGTGCGGCCATCGCCTCCAGCAGCACCATCCCGAACGACTCGCCCCCGAGGGACGGTGCGCACAGGACGTCGGCCGCGGCGAGCCGCCGCAGCTTCTCCCCCTCGGTCAGCACCCCGAGCCACTGCAGCGTCGGTGACCCGGGGTACCACCGCTGCAACTGGTCGGTCTCGGGTCCGTCGCCGGCCACCCACAGCGTCGGGACCCGACCGCCCGGTGCCGGGCCCTCCTCCAGTCGGGCGAAGGCCTCCAGAAGGACCCGCAGGCCCTTGCGTTCCTCGTGACGTCCCAGGAAGAGGACGGTCGGGCCCTCGCTCGGCCAGGGCTCGGCCTCGCCGTACCGGTCGATCTCCACACCGTTGAAGAGCACGTCGTAGGTGCCGCCCACCGCCAGGTGGGCGGTGTGGCGTGCCGCCTCGGACACGGCGCACCGGATGGCGATGTGGCGGGCGAACCCCCAGGCCAGCGGGCGGAGGAGCGCGTAGAAGATGCTCCCCCCGCTCCGGTGGAACGTGGCCACCAGCGGCGGGACGTCCCGGGTCATGAGCAGGCCGTAGGGGAGGCCGGGCGAGAAGGGCTCGTGGATGTGCACCACGTCGAAGCGGCCCAGGCGAACGGCGGCCAGGGCCCGGCGGGCCCCCCGGGGCGAGATCGACACCGGGGCCACGGAGCCGTTGGAGGGCAGCGCCACCGAACGGCCCACGGCCACCAGGTCCACGTCGATCGGCGTGTCCTCCTGGTCGTCCAGCGGGGCGAACACCGTCACCTGGTGTCCCCGGTGCTCCAGCGAGCGGGCCAACCCGATCACCTGGCCCTGGACCCCCCCGGGCCGGCTCAGGCTGTAGGGGCACACCAACGCGACGCGCAACCCCGGTGTCCCGGGTGTCGGTTCGGTGCCCATGGGGGCCTCAGTCAATCATGGGGACGACGCTCGCGTCGCCGGTCCCACTTCACGCGGTACATGGCGTCGTCGGCCCGGCTGAGCAATTTCGACGGATCGGAGTCGTCGTCGGAGACCAGGACGCCCCCGACCGAGGCCCGGACGGTCAGGGTCCGCTCCCCGATCCGGTAGGGCTCGTCCAGGGCCTCGCCGATCCGCCGGGAGATCTGGTCCACCTCGCCCACCCCCTGGTGCACCTGGCAGATCACCACGAATTCGTCGCCTCCCAGCCGGGCCACCGTGTCGTCGGGCCGGACGATGGCCGTGAGGCGCCGGCCCACAGCCACCAGGACCTCGTCGCCGACGTCGTGGCCGAAGGCGTCGTTGACCTCCTTGAAGTCGTCCAGGTCCAACAGGAACACCGCCACGCCGGGCTTCTGATCGGCCGGTGCATGTCGTCCGGCCTCGGGCCCGTCGAAGGCGGCCTGGAGGCGTTCGCCCAAGAGGGTGCGGTTGGCCAGACCGGTCAGCGGGTCGTGCAGCGCCAGTTCGGCCAGGCGTTCCTCGTTGCGCTTCTGCTCGGTGACGTCGTGCATGGCCACCACGGCGCCGATCTTGCGACCGGCGTCGTCGATGAGGGCCTGGCCGTTGACGCTGACCAGACGCCGTTCACCGTGGACCGACTCCAAGATGAGCTCGGCGTCCTGCTGCCGTTCACCCTCGAGGGCCCTGACCAGGGGGTTCTCCCGCGGAAGCATCCGCGACCCGTCCACATGGAACAACCCCTTGGCCGACGGGATCTTGCCGGTGGGATCGGCGTCCTCGTCCAGCCAGTGCAGGCGTCGGGCCGCGGCGTTGAACAGCGTGATGGCGCCGAGGGCGTCGCAGGCCACGATGCCCTCCTCCAGGTTGTCCAGCAGCACCTGCAGGAACTGCTCCTCCCGGCGCAGTTCGGCCGTCGCCTGACGGGCCTCGGTGATGTCGCTGAAGGAGGCCACCGCCCCGTTGGGCACGCCGTCGGAGCCCAGGATGGCCTGCGAATTGATCCGGATCCACAGGGTGGGATGGCCGGGCATGGTGATCCCGTGGATCACGCCCTTGCACGGGGCACCGGTGGTCAGGCTCCGCAGGATCGGATGGTCCCAGGCCGGCACGTCCCGACCGTGGGGGCTCCTCGTGGTGAGTCCGACCTGCGCCCCGAGGTCCAGTACGTCCACGAGGCGCTGGCCGACCAGGTCGTTGCCCGAACCGCCGAACATCTCGAGCAGGGCCTCGTTGGTCCGCACCACCACCCCGTCGGCGTCGACCATCATCACGCCGTCGACCAGCGAGTCGATGATCGAGGCGTGACGGATCTCCGCCTCACGGGCCTTCGACTCGATGGTCTTGCGCTCGGAGACGTCCCGGATGTTGACGACGATGCCGCCGATCTCGTCGTCGAGGTGGTTCGATCCCACCATCTCGAGGTCGATCTGCCCACCGTCGGGGCGCGCCGCACGGAGCTCGAGCGAGACGGTGAGCTTCCTCCGGGCGACCAGGTCGTCGAAGGACTCCCGCATGGCCTGGCGTCCGTCGGGATCGACCAGGGCGAAGATGTCCTGGCCGATGGCGTCCTCGGGGTCGTAGCCGAAGAGCCGGTCGGCCGACGAGCTCACGAAGATGACCCGACCGTCAGCGCCCACGACGACCACGACGTCGTAGAGGTGCTCCACGATGGCCTCGAACCGGTGGTCGCCCCAGGCCACCGGCGGGCGGGAGGGCCGGACGTCGTCGGTCCCCCCGGGCGACCCGGTCGACGCGGTCCCGCCAGTCGACCCGGTTCCGCCACTCGACCCGGTTCCGCCCGTCGGTGCCGCGGTCATCCGTCCACCGGTCCCCGCCCGGCCAGATCGGCCGTCCACAGGGGCTGGAAGACGTGCCACTGCTCGGGTGCCCGACGGATCAGGCCCTCGAATCGGTCGGCGATCTCCTGGGTGATCCGACGCACGTCGGCGCGGAACGAACCGGTCCGCCCCGTATCGATCGGCCCGTGCACCACGGCGTGGTGGTCGCGTCCCGGTCCGCTGTAGACGGCGGCGGTCAACAGGACGGCACCGGTGCGCATGGCCAGCACCGCCGGTCCGGCAGGCATCGTCGTCTTCTCGCCGAAGAGCTCCACCTCGATACCGTTTCCCACGATGTCCCGGTCGCACAACAGGCCGACCAACCCACCCGCCCGGAGGGTCTGGAGCACCGAGGCACCGGACTCGGCCCCCAACGGGACGATGGTGAGCCCCATGGCCTCGCGCTGGGCGACGAAGTGGTCGAAGAGCTCGGGGGGCTCGAGCTGTTCGGCCACCGCCGTCATGGGATAACCCACGGCGGCCAGGAACGACCCCCCGTACTCCCAACTGCCCACGTGGGGCAGGGCCAGGACGACCCCGTTGCCGGCGTCCATGGCGGCGACCAGATGGGCCCAGCCGTCATCGACCAGGACACGCTGGCGCACCTCGGCCCGGGACGTGGTGGGCAGGCGGGCCCCCTCCACCCAGTAGCGGGAGTACCCGTGGAAGGCCCGGCGGGCCAGGCGTTCGAGCGACGGTCGGTCGGCTCCCGGCCCCATGACCCGTCGGAGATTGCCGACGACGGTCTCCCGCTGGTCGGACCTCAGCCGGTAGAGGACGTCACCGGCCAGACGGGCGGCACCGAGGGCCACCGGTTCGGGGAGCACGGCCAGCAGGCCTCCGATGGCCACGTAGGTCCGCAGCACCGCCCGTTCACTAGGCACGGTTCGACGTCTCCGGATGCGGTCCGTGGCCCCCCGGCTCAGGCCTCACGCCGAGAACCGGTACGGAGCCGACGTCCCTGACGCTCGCTCCGGGCCCGCCAGGCCCGACCGGACCGACTCGTGAGCTCACCCTGACGGCGGGCACGCCACCGCGACGGTGAGTCCACGGGGCGGTACCGGCGGCTGCGCTCGGTCGACCGCACGCGACGGTGGACCCGGGCCGGCACGGGGGCGGGGGCCTCGGCGATCCGCCACACCTTGACGAAACGGCTGACCGCCGTGGCCAGGGTGAGCACCAGCATCACCCAGAGGACGGGGACGAGGAACGATGCGCTGAGGAAGCCGATGGCCAGCAGGATCATCCGCTCAGCCCGCTCCATCAGGCCGCCCTTGGCCGTGAGGCCGAGGGACTCGGCCTTGGCCCGTTCGTAGGACACCAGCGACGCGGCACCGAAGACGGCGAACGGCAGGATGACCAGGTGGCCCGGACGGGTCGAGGCCAGGTACCAGGCCACGCCGCCCAGCATGAGGGCGTCGGACACCCGGTCGGTGACCGAGTCGAAGAAGGCCCCCCGGACCGACGTCGTGCCCGAGGCTTTGGCCACCGGACCGTCGAGGAGGTCGTGGAGTCCGGTGAGGATGAGGAAGACGATGGCCAGGTGGAGGTGCCCGGTACCCACGGCCACCGCGGTGGCCGTGGCCGAGAGGAGTCCGGTTGCCGTCAGGACGTCGGCGGTGACACCGATCTGCTGCAACTTCCGACCGACCGGACCGGTTCCCCGGTCAACCGTGGCCCGCCAACGACCGTCGAACATGGCAATTCCTCCAAAGGCTCACTGCCACGATACCACCTGCTAGCAAAAGTTACCGGCTCTCGGTCCGGTCACAGGACCAGCGGACGGATGGGGGCGACGACGAGGGAGGGATCGTTCCGCCAGTCCACGCCGGCCACGTCGATGTAGAGCTCGATCTCGTTGCCGTCGGGGTCGAGGATGTAGAGGCTGTGGGTGACCGTGTGGTCGCTGGAGCCGACGATCCGCACGCCCGCCTCCCGGAGACGGATCAGGGCCTCCCGGAGGTCGTCGTCCGTGTCCCCGACCTTCAGCCCGAAGTGATAGAGCCCGACCCGCCGGCCCTCGGGCAGCGCCGCCGCCGACTCCCCCACCTCGATCAGGAGGAGCTCGTGATGGGTACGGCCCGAGGAGAAGGCGGCCACCGGCACCCCGGGGGACTCGGGGAGCACCCGCTCCCACCCCAGCACGTCCCCGTAGAACGCCGCCGACCGCTCCACGTCCCGCACGTAGAGCACCAGATGTCCCAGTTCCCTCACCTGCATCGTGCCGTACCTCCTCCCGGGTCCAACCCCATCGTGCCGGCCTGTCTTCCCTCCGCCGGTGTCCGGCCCCCGGCGGAGGTCCGTGGAGCACCGGAGAACCGCTCCTCAGGCCGGGTCCGCCCACACGGCGTGCAGTCGGTGCCAGGTATCCTCCAGGGTCTCGGGGAGGACCCGCACCCCGGCGACGGCGGTCATGAAGTTGGTGTCCCCCACCCAGCGGGGCACGGCGTGGAGGTGGAGGTGCCGGGGGATGCCTGCGCCGGCGGCCCGTCCGAGGTTCGCCCCGACGTTCACCCCTTCGGGGCCGTAGGCCTCCTCGAGGGCCGCCACCCCGCGGCGCAGGGCCTCCCAGAGCTCACTCCCCTCGCTCGGGGTCAATTCGGCCAGGGAACGCACGTGTCGCCGGGGCATGACCATCAGGTGGCCGCAGGCGTAGGGGTAGGCGTTGAGGACGGCGAACGTCCCGGCCCCCCGCCACAGGACCCCGTTGCCCGCCGACGGCGGCCCGGACGCCTCGATGCGGCAGAACACGCAGCGGGCCGGGTCGTCCAGCGGGTGGCCGTCCGGCCCGTCGTCGGTGGCCCCGGTGGCCCCGGTGGCCGCGGCTGCTCCGGCCGGCACGGCGGCCACGGCGCCGTCCTCCACCTCCGTCGCGCCGGGCACCGAGGCGACGTACTCGCTCCTCCACCCGGCCCAGAGGTGCTCGAGGCTCACCGGTCGCCGGATCCGACGGCCGGGGCGGCGTCGGACGGGGCCACGGTCCGCCGGTGGGCGATCTCCCGCTCGAGGTCCTCGGTGAAGGTCACCAGCTCCACCCCCCGTTCGGGTCGGTCCGACCCCCTCCGGTTCACCCCCACCGTGCCGGCCGTGACATCGTCGTCCCCCACCACGAGGATGTAGGGCAACTTCTGCAGCTTGGCCTGGCGGATGCGGGCTCCGAGCGGCTCGGTGGCCGGGTCCACCACGACCCGGACACCGACGGCCCGCAGGCGGTCGGCCACCTTGGCGGCGTAGGCCCCGTGGTCGTCCCGGACGGGCAGCACGCGGACCTGCTCCGGGGCCAACCACACCGGGAAGGCCCCGGCGTAGTGCTCAAGGAGGATGGCGAAGAACCGCTCCACGGTCCCGAACAGGGCCCGGTGGATCATGATCGGCCGGTGCCGGCCGTTGTCGCTGCCCACGTACTCCATCTCGAAGCGCTGGGGCAGTTGGAAGTCGAGCTGGATGGTGGAGAGCTGGTGGGTCCGCCCGATGGCGTCACGGGCCTGCACCGAGATCTTGGGACCGTAGAAGGCACCCCCGCCCTCGTCGAGCACCAGCTCGAGGTCCATCTGTCCGGCCACGGTCCGCAGCGCCTCGGTGGCCTCCTCCCAGTCCCCGTCGGATCCCAGGGCCTTGCCCTCGGGCCGCGTCGACAACTCGAGGTAGAAGTCGTCGAGGCCGTAGTCGCGGAGCACGTCGAGGACGAAGGTCAAGGTGGCGTGGAGCTCACCGGTCATCTGCTCGCGGGTGCAGAAGAGGTGGGCGTCGTCCTGGGTCATCCCCCGGACCCGGGTCAGGCCGTGGACCACCCCGGACTTCTCGTAGCGGTAGACGGAGCCGAACTCGAACAGGCGGAGCGGGAGCTCCCGGTAGGAACGCTGCCGGCTCTTGTAGATGAGGATGTGGAACGGACAGTTCATGGGCTTCAGGTAGTACTCCTGCCCACCGTCGAGCTCCATGGGCGGGAACATGCCGTCGGCGAAGGACTGCAGGTGGCCCGACTCCTCGAACAGTTCGCTCTTGGTGATGTGGGGCGTGTAGACGAAGTCGTAACCGGCGGCGGCGTGGCGCTGGCGCGAGTAGTCCTCCATGAGGCGGCGGACCGTGCCACCCTTGGGATGGAACACGGCCAGGCCCGAGCCGATCTCCTCGGGGAAGGAGAACAGGTCGAGCTCCAGTCCCAGCTTCCGGTGGTCGCGGCGCTCGGCCTCCTCCAGACGGTGGAGGTGCTCGGCCAGGGCCTCCTTGGACTCCCAGGCCGTCCCGTAGATGCGCTGGAGCTGGTCACGGTGCTCGTCGCCGCGCCAGTAGGCGCCGGCCACCCGGGTCAGCTGGAAGTGCCCGAGCCGGCCCGTCGACGGCACGTGGGGCCCCCGGCACAGGTCGGTGAACGCCGGCGAGTTCCAGTAGGTCGAGACCTGCGAGGCGATGGCGTCGCCCGGGCCGGCGTCCACCTCGTCGGCGCCGGCCCCGACCGCCTCGATGATCTCGCGCTTGAACGGCTGGTCCCCGAAGATCGCCAGCCCCTCGTCGATGGAGTGCTCGTGGCGGACGAACGGTTGGTCCTCAGCCATGATCTCGCGCATGGTGACGGCGATGCGCTCCAGATCGTCGTCGGTGAAATGGGCCCCGTCGGGCAGGTTGAAGTCGTAGTAGAACCCGTCCTCGATCACCGGCCCGATGGCGTACTGCGCCCCGGGCCAGAGCCGCAGGACGGCCTGGGCCAGGACGTGGGCCGTCGAGTGCCGCAGGACGGACCGGCCCTCGGGGCTGGCCGCCGTGACGATCGCCACCTCGGACCCGTCGGTGAGGGCGGTGGACAGGTCCACCTGCACACCGTCGACCGTGGCGGCCACCGCGGCCTTGGCCAGGCGCGGGCCGATCGAGCCGGCCAGGTCGAGCGCGGTGGCACCGTCGTCCAGCTTCTTGACCGAGCCATCGGGTAGTCGGACGGTGACGACACCTGCCATGGAACTGCCTCTCTCTATCGCTTCGCTGGTGTGCTTCGGGCCGGGCGGGGCCGGTCGGGCGGGGCCGGTCGGGCGGCGACGGCCCGGCACCCACGTCCCGGGCGGTGCCGCCAGGGACCCCGCCGCAGTTACAGGGTAACGCCCAGCAGGCGGGCCCCCGCGGCCACGGGCCGGCCGGAGGAGGCCAGGGCGTCCAGGGCGGCCAGTGCGGCCGGGGTGTCCAGGTCGTCGTCGAGGGCGGCGCGCACCGCGGCCAGGGACGGGTCCTCCCCGGCGTCGTCGTCCGGTGCCGCGGGGCCGGCGGACCGCCACGAGTCGAGACGGGCCGCGGCCCGGGGCATGTCCCCGTCGGTCCACTCCCAGTCGCCGCGGTAGTGGTGGTCCTCCAGGGCCAACCGGACGGCTGACGGCTCCCAGTCGGCCAGCAGGTCCCGGACGAAGACCAGGTTGCCCAGGGACTTGGACATCTTGGTGCCGTCGAGGCCGACCAGGCCCACATGGAGCCAGTGGCGGACGAAGGGCCGCCCGGTCACCGACTCGGACTGGGCGGTCTCGCACTCGTGGTGGGGGAACACGAGATCGCGGCCACCGCCGTGCACATCCACCGTCGTCCCGAGCTCCCGCAGGGCCAGGGCCGAGCACTCGATGTGCCACCCGGGTCGACCGGCGCCCCAGCGCGACTCCCAGGCCGGCTCGTCGGGCAGCGACGGTTGCCACAGGACGAAGTCGAGCGGGTGGCGCTTGTCCGGGTCGTCGGGGTTGCCGCCGTGCTCGGCGGCCAGGGCCAGCATCTGCTGCTCGGTGTAGTGACTGACCTCGCCGAAGGCCCCGAAGGTGGTGACGTCGAAGTACACCGACCCGCCACTCCGGTAGGCGTGGCCGCTGTCGAGCACCGAGCCCACCAGGGTCAGGATGTCGGCGATGGCCGAGGTGGCCCGGGGCTCCGACCAGGCCGGGATGAGCCCCAGTGCACCCATGTCGGCATCGAAGCGGGCGATCTCCTCGGCCGCCAGGTCCAGGTAGTGGACTCCGAGCTCCCGGGCCTTGCGCAGGATGTCGTCGTCGACGTCGGTCACGTTGCGGACGCACCGGGTCTCGTGCCCGAGGTCACGCAGCCGGCGCTGGAGGATGTCGAAGGTCAGGTACACCTGGGCGTGCCCGAGGTGGGCCGAGTCGTAGGGGGTGATCCCGCAGGAGTAGAGGGTCACGACCGGGCCCGGTTCGAAGGGCACGATCGCCCGCCGGGCCGTGTCGTAGAGCTGCATCGTCACGGCCGTGACCGTTCAGGCGTCGCCGTAGCCGGCCAGGCGGACCGTCGAGTGCACCCGGTGACGGATGTTCACGGTGATCAGGACGGCGGTGAAGGCCTCGATGGCCGCGGCCTGCGAAAGGCTGCCGGCGTCCACGCCCCGGAGCCCGTCGATCCGGTCGACCAGCTCCACCGTGGCCGCCGTGGCCTCGGGATGGTCCGAGCACACCAGCACGTCGGCCGGGAGCGGCACGTCGAGCTTCAGCATCTCCGTGGCCGGGAGATGGTGGAAGGCCGCCGATACCAGGGCCCCGGGTGCGGCGGCCTGGACCGCCGCGGCGACCGAGCCCCGCGGGGGCACGAGGGCCAGGAACTCCCGTCCCTCCTTGGCCAGGGCGTTGGCCATCGAGACCACCACCTTGCCCACGAGGCGGTCGGCCACCTGGCGGACCGTCGGCACCGCGCCGTCCCAGGGCGTGGCCACGACCACCAGATCGCAGGCCGCCGTGTCCTCGTTGGATGCACCGGTGACGTCCAGCTCCCACGACTCCCAGACGTCCACCAGGCCCGCCGCCGCCTCGCTGGCCCGCTCCGCATCACGGGAGCCGATGACCACCGGGGCTCCCGAGGCGGCGAGGCGGACCGCCAAGCCGCGACCGGCCGGACCGGTCCCTCCGAGGATTCCGACACGCATGGCCATACCCTTGCACATCCACCCGGGGCACCGTCCCGACCGGTGGCACGGCGGAGGGTGGCGGCCGGCCGGCGGGTGAGCGGCGGGTGGCGGAAGGACCGGTGGCACGGCGGTAACCTGACCCCTCCATGGGACTGCTCGACGGAAAACGGATTCTGGTCACCGGTGTCCTCACCGACGCCTCGCTCGCCTTCGCCGTCGCCCGGATGGCCCAGGACGAAGGGGCCGAAGTGGTGCTGAGCGGGGCCGGGCGCGGCCTGTCACTGACCCGCCGGACGGCCCGCAAGCTCCCCGGCGAGGCCGAGGTCCTCGAGATCGACGTCACCGAGCCGGACCAGCTGGCCGGGGCCGCCGCCTCGCTGGGTGAACGCTGGGACCGGCTCGACGGCATGCTCCACTCCATCGGGTTCGCCCCGCCCGAGTGCCTGGGAGGGGACATCTTCCAGGCCAATTGGGAGCAGGTCCAGGTCGCCCTCCACGTGTCGGCGTACTCGCTCAAAGCCCTGGCCGAGGCCTTCCACCCACTGCTGACGGCGGCCGGGGTCGACGGGCGGCCGGGTGCCTCCATCGTCGGTCTGGATTTCGACGCCACGGTGGCCTGGCCGGCCTACGACTGGATGGGCGTCTCCAAGGCCGCCCTCGAGTCGCTCTCGCGGTACCTGGCCCGGGATCTCGGCCCCGAGAAGATCCGGGTCAATCTGGTGGCGGCCGGTCCGGTCAAGACCATGGCGGCCAAATCGATCCCCGGCTTCGCCGCCTTCGAGGACACGTGGGCCGACCGGGCCCCGCTGGGCTGGGACGTCCTCGACACCGACGTCGTGGCCCGGGCCTGCGTGGCCCTGCTGTCCGACCTCTTCCCCATGACCACGGGCGAGATGATCCACGTCGACGGCGGTGTCCACGCCGTGGGCGCCTGACCACCGACCACCGACCACCGACCGTCCGACCGACCGTCCGACCGACCGACCGTCCGACCGACCACCCCACCAGGAGGAACTTATGCCCACCCCCGACGAGCTGCGGACCCTGATCACCGCCTACGTGGACGCCGTCAACAGCCGTGACGCCGATGCCATCGCCGGGCGCTTCGCTCTCGACGCCGTCCAAGCCGACCCGGCCTCCAACCCGCCGAACGTCGGCCGGGAAGCCATCCGGACCTTCTTCGAGAACAGCATCGGGGCCAGCGAGTCGTGGACCTTCACGGCCAAGGCCGTTCACACCTGCGCCGACCACGTGGCCATCGACTTCGAGATCGCCCTGGTCACGGGGGGTGCGACCATGACCATCGACGGGATCGAGGTGTTCGACGTCGGTGACGACGGCCTGTTCACCACGGTCAACGCCTACTGGGACGACGCCGACCTGACCTTCGCCTGATCCACCGGCCGGTCCCGGGACGTCACGGCGGGCCGCCGGGCCCCGCCCAGGTCCCGAAGACCGGGCCGACCCGCTCGATCCGATCAGCCGGATCAGCCGGATCAGCCGGCTCGACCCCATCGGACTCCCCGGCACCCCCGCCCCCCTCGGCCACCAGCCGCCAGAGCACCGGGAGGTCGAGGTGCTCATGGCACAGATCGGCCAGGCGGTCGATCCGGCCCTGGCGGGCGCCGGCGTAGGAGATCCCTGACGGCACCCAGGTGCGGCCGCGCCGCTCGGCCACGGCCAGGAGCAGGGTGGCACGGAACTCGTCGCCCTCCAGCACCCCGTGGAGGCTGGTGCCCAGGACGCCCCCGGCATCGTCGACGATCCCCTCGTTGCGCTTGCCCCGGCCGTCTCCGAGCAACAGCAGCGGAACCGTGTCCGGCCCCGGGTACGGACGGCCCCGGTGGATCTCGTACCCGTGCACGGGCAGTGAGGGCGCCTGCCGGGGCGAACCTTCGAGCTCCCAGTCCAGGCGGGCCGCGGAGTCACCGCCCGGAGCCGCACCGGCGGCTGCCGAGGCGGCCGCCGCCGGTCGGAGCAGGGCGGTCTGCCGCCAGCTGCTCCGGCCCCGTCGCTGGCGCGTCCGCTGGTCCACCAGAAAGACCGTCCGGAGGTCGAGCCACCCGAGGCCGTCGACCACCCCGTCACCACTCTCCACCGAGCCGGGGTCCTCGATACGGGTCCCGAGCATCTGGTAGCCGCCGCACACCCCGAGCACCATCGGGGAGTCCGGCCGGACCCCACCGGCGCCGTCGTCGCGCCGTGCCGTGATGGCCCGGTCGAACCCCGCCCGGCGCAACCACGCCAGGTCCTTGACCGTGGCCTTGGTGCCCGGGAGCACGATCAGATCGGGGTCCCCCAACGAGTCGACCGAGTCCACGAAGCGCACGGACACGTCGGGCTCGACGGCCAGTGCGTCCACGTCGGAGAAGGTCGAGATGTGGGGGAACCGCACCACGGCCACATCCAACCGCTCCGGCCGCTCCGACACCACGGACGATTCGGCCCCCCCGGACCGGGAAGACCCGACAGACCCGACAGACCCGACAGACCCGGCGGCGGCCGGACCGACTGCCGGCCGACGGTCGCCCATCGTCCGCGTTCCGCCGTCGAGCGTGGCGGCGTCGTCGAACGGCAGGACTCCCACCGACGGGAGCCCGGTGCGGCGCTCGAGATCGGCGATGCCGGGCTGCAGGTACCCCGGGCTCCACCGGGACTTGTTGATCACGAACCCCCGCAACCAGGCCCGCTGGTCGGTGGGGAGCAGGGCCACCGTCCCGAAGAGCGCGGCGAACACCCCGCCCCGGTCCACGTCCCCGATCACCACGGACGGTATGCCCGCCTGGACGGCGAGCCCCAGGTTGGCCAGGTCCACCGAGCCCCC
>Ga0302276_10002334_pt1 | contig 16696 bp, 9 predicted proteins | sample III_Bog_N2_3_FD_198768 | JGI IMG/M metagenome (GOLD analysis project Ga0302276, IMG submission 198768) | Peat permafrost microbial communities from Stordalen Mire near Abisko, Sweden - III_Bog_N2_3 | ecosystem: Environmental > Terrestrial > Soil > Wetlands > Peat | place: Sweden: Abisko...
GTAGCGCTGCCAAGTGCCATGGTCCCAGGTTTCCCGATCGTCGATCTGCATGGTGCGAGCGGCGCCGCGCGCCGCCGCGGCCTCGCAGGCGGTGACGAGGGCGGCTTCAAGAAAGGCGAGCCTCTCTCGGCGCTGGTCGATGCCGGCACAGAGGCTGTTGCGATCCAGATGGCAACCGGATGCCGCCGCAGCCGGCATGGGAGCTTGGCCAGGACGGTCGCGCGACATGAGCACGGTCGTGCCGCTCTTTGGGAACAGGTGGTTCATCCTCGGCTCCTCGGCTGAGGGAGGACGCCCGGCCCGGTTCTCCCGGGCCGGGCGCATGGGTTAATCGGCGGCGGCGCGGTCCGCCCGATCGTCGTTGTCGAAGCCGGCCTCATCGACTGGGCCTGCATCCGTGTCCTCCAACCCGGTGCTGTCGTCCTCGTCGCCGTCGCCCGCCGCATCGTCCTCGCCGTTCACCGGACTGACCCAGCCGGTGCCGGAGTGGCCATGCCGGGGCTCTGACGCCGCCGCCTGCTCCTCGGGTGCCAGCCGGAAGAGCGCGCCCGGATAGACGAAGGTGCCGTCCTTGAAGTGCGTGACCATGCGCGCCCGCGTGTCCTTCGCGCGGGGCGCGATGTTGACGCTCTCGGCCCTGGCGACGGTCTCCAGCGCGCCGCGCGACAGGCACGACAGGAATTCCTCAGTCGCCATGTTCGGCAGTCGCAGCGATGCGCCGATCGCCTCACCGGCGATCCGGGCGAAGGATCCGCTCTGCGAGCGGTTCTCCCGGCAGGACAGCACACCGGTCAGCATCAGGCGTGCGGCCTGACGCAGCAGATCGAGGTCGGCCGTCAGCACCCCGCCTTCGGTGACCGTGCGGCAGATCGACCGGCGGTCCTCCCCACGCAGGTCGCTGCCGCTGTCCACCGTCACGTTGTCGCCGCCGAAGGCGAGGATCAGCATCCCGAGCAGGGTGTCGTCCTCGATCGGCGTGTCGGCGAGCGCCTGGTGCAGCGCATCGGTGCGCAGGTCGCCGACCATGGCGACGCCCTTCTGCGTCACATTCGGCCGGGTCCGTGCGACGGGTGTATCCTCACTGTCCCCGCCGCTCGCCGCACCGGTCGTGGCCCTGGTGCCATCCGCGGGCTTGCCGGCCTTCTTCGTCTCGGGCATCCGGTAGACGACGGTCTGCACCTCGCCGCTGCGTGCATCAACGAAGTGTCCGACCAGATCGGTCTTTCCGGGCTTGCTGTAGACACGCTCGGCCTTCTTCGGCAGTTGGCCCTGGCCATGGTCATCCACCGGCAGCAATGTGCCGCGCTGCGGCAGGTTGTTCTGCAGCCACTCCTGCTGCGCACCGAAGAACCCCTCAACGTTGGTGGTATAGCGGCTGTCCTCGCCCGGCGGCGCGAACAGGTCATCCTCCCAGACGATGCCATACGCCTTCGCCAGATCATCGCTGAACTGGGCGGCTGAAGCCGGAATGCGGCGCTTGGCCAGCGCGCGGGCGACCTCATACCAGGCGACATCGGTCTGGCCCTTCTTTGGCCTGTGCTTCTTCCACACTTGCGCTTGTTCTTCGCGCGTGGCGACCGCGATCGTGCGCAGATGCTCCTCGCTGGGCATGCTGCCGAGCGCCATGACGTCGAGCATTGCCGGATGCAGGTGCGCCAGCAGCTTGAGGCGGCGTACGGTGCGGACCGTCAACGCAAGCGCGTCACTGATCGCCTGTTCGTTCCAGCCCTGCGCTTCGAGCCGTTCAATTGCGCGCCAGATGTCCACGCTCGTCATTGAGGCGCGGACCAGGTTCTCGGCGACCGCGCGCATCGCGTCGGCGGCTTCGTCAGCATCGCACACCAGCACATCGATCAACGGCAGATCGGCCTGGATCGCGGCCTTCACCCGGCGGCGGCCGATGACAATCATCAGCCCGTCATCTTTCGGGGTCACGCAAGGCGGCTGGATGATGCCGACGGCCTTGATCGAGGCAAGCAACTGTTCGTCCATTGCCAGCGGCACCGGCGCGGTGCGGGGGTTGTTCGGATTGGATTGGAGGGTACGGGGATCGATGCTGCGAAGTTCGGCCATGACTGGCTCCTGTAGATTGGGGTTGCATCCTCCCTGTGTTTCGGGAAGACTCCTCCAGCGCGGCGCATCCCGGACCGACGGGGCAAGGGCGCGCGTAGCGCGAGGCCACAGGCCGGTCCCTTGCGGCGGCGGACGGCGATGCGACAGCCATTTCCTGGTTCCGACTTTTCCCCATTCAGTCCTTGTTCATCCCTCCTTGCTTGTCCCCGGGCGGCTCATTTCATCGTTGCTCATCCTATTTTCGGCACCTGATTTCTGGCCGTTGCGATCGGGGAGAGAGTGGATGGGCAGGTAGGGCAGGGGGCTACCGGAAGGGAGATGCCGTTCAGGCAGCGATGGCCCTCGGCCGCGCCGCGCGCTTCTCGTTGCCCACGCCCTCGGTGCCGGCGAGGTCGGCCTCGATCTCGGCGAGCTGCGCGAGCTTCATGTCCAACTCGCCCTGCAACGGGAACGTCTCGCCCAGCCGCGGCTCGTAGCCGGCCAGCCGCGCCTTCGCGTCGGCGACGCGGCGGCGCTGCTCTTCGATCTCGATGTCCATGCGGTCGAGGGCATGCTCCAGCCGGGCGATGATCCCGACCGTCGTCGTCTCGCTGTCGATGTCGATCGGCTGCGCGAAGTCCCTGCGTTCGAGCGCGAGGTGCGGCTCCAGCCGCATGTCCTGCCGCCCGGCGCGGACGGTGCAGGTCAGGTCGAAGCCGCCGATGCGCCCGACCGTCCAGCGGCGCTCGGCGCGTTCCCGTGCGGCAAGCCGCACCTTCGTGAGCAGCGCGGCGCCCGCCGCCTTGCGCTGGGTGATCGTGCGGCCCTCGATCTCCATGGTGAATTCGTCGCCACGGGTCGATTGCCGCCGTGCCAGATCGTGAGTGATCGCCCTGATCCGTCCCTCGGCATGTGCCAGGTCGAGCCGCGCGTCGCGGATCTGCCGCCGCACGGCGTGCTGGTCGTCCACATGCGCCGCGCGCTGGCGTTGCAGCCGGGCGATTTCGCTCTCCAGCCCCGCCTTCCGCATCAGCCGGCTGTCGCCCGAGGCAATCGCCTTGGCCATCGCGAACTGGTTCGCCTGGCCGCCCTCGTCCTCGATCCGGCGGATCGTGCGGTCGCCCGACAGCGCCGCCTCGATGAACCGCGCCTTGCGCTCGTTGTTCTGCCACATCGTCGCGTCCATCGAGCCGAGCGTGGCATAGGCGTAGATGTCGATCTCGTCGTGCTGGTTGCCCTGCCGCTCGATGCGTCCCTCGCGCTGTTCGATCTGGCTCGGCAGCCACGGCACGTCGAGATGATGCAGCGCCTTCAGCCGCTGCTGCACGTTCACCCCAGTGCCCATCGTGTCCGACGAGCCGATCAGCACCCGCACCCGCCCGGCCCGGAAGTCGGCGAACAGCCGCTGCTTGTCCGCCGAGCGCTTGTAGTCCTGTATGAAGGCGATCTGGCTCGCAGGCACGCCGCGGGCGACGAGCTGCTGTTTGATCCAGCGATAGGCCGAGAAGCCGCGCGTCGCCTCGACATTGATTGTGCCGAGGTCGGAGAAGATCATCTGGCCGGCGCCGGGGATCGGATAGTCCGTGCCGTCGGGCCGGCGGTAGGTCTGCTCCGCGGTCTCGCTCCAGATGCGGTGCACGGTGTCGATCAGCTTGTTGAGCTTGTTCACCGGTTCGTCGGTGCTGCCGTGCCAGACGAGGCGCATGTCGATCGCGGCATGCCGCCCGTCGGTGATGACGGACAGCAGGATGTCGTCGCCCTTCTGCACCTTGCCCTTGCGGGCTTCGATCGCCGCGATCCGCTCCGCGAGGTGCCGCTGATACTCCTTGAAGGCCGGACTCGCTGCGGCGGTGATGAGCTGGCGCTGGCCGGTGCGGATGCGCGGCAGCGTCAGCAGCCCGCGCAGGTCGGTCTTCTGCACCACGTCCGCGATCGAGCGGAACATCATCATCAGGTCGGCGACGTTGATGAACGATGCGAAGCGGGTCACCGGCTTGTAGGCGCCGCTCGGCTGCAACTCCAACTCGGTGCTGGTGTCGCCGAAGGAAGACGCCCAGGCGTCGAACTCGTGCACGCCGCGCTCGCGCAGCGCGTCGGGTGCCTGGAACCGCAGCAGGGTGTACATTTCGCCGAGGGTGTTGGTGATCGGCGTTCCTGACGCCTGGATCAGCGCGCGGCCGGGACGCTTGCGATCGAGGAAGCGCGCCTTGACGAACAGATCCCAAGCACGCTGCGAGCCGTCCGGATCGACTCCCTTCAGGTTCACCTGGTTGGTAGCGAAACTGAGCTTCCGAAATTCTTGCGCCTCATCGACGATGATCTGGTCGATGCCGATCTCTTCCAGGGTTACCATGTCGTCGCGCTTGCTCTTCAGCGCCGCGAGCCGCTCGCCCAGCTTTTCCTTCATCGCCTCGAGCCGCTTGCGGGTGATGCGATCGTCACCGTCGTTGCGTTCCAGGAGGTCGGCGCAGGACGCGATCTGCTCCCGAATCATCGCGCGCTCGAAGGCGGCGGGCACCGGGATGAAGCGGAACGCCGCATGGGTGATGATTACCGCGTCCCAGTTGGCGGTCGCCGCGCGGGCGAGGAAGCGGGAGCGCTTCTCCTTCACAAAGTTGGTCTCGTCGGCGACCAGGATGCGGGCGGTCGGATAGAGTTGCAGGAATTCGCGCGAGACCTGCGCCAGGCAGTGGCCGGGCACCACCAGCATGGCCTTGGCGATCAGGCCGAGCCGCTTCTGCTCCATGATCGCCGCGGCGATGGCGTAGGACTTCCCGGCGCCGACCGCGTGAGCGATGTAGGTCGAGCCGCTTGCTACGATGCGCCAGATCACCCGCTTCTGGTGGTCGTAGAGGTGGATGATGCTGCTGGCGCCGGGCAGGGTCAGGTGCCGTCCGTCGAACCGGCGCGGCACCAAATTGTTGAAGCGGTCGTTGTAGATTCGGGCCAGCCTGTCCGTGCGGTCGGGGTCGGTCCAGATCCAATTGGTGAAGGCTTGCCTGATCTTCGCCAGCTTCTCCTTGGCGGCCTCGGTTGCCTCGCTGTTCAGCACCCGCTTTTCCACCCCGTCCTCGATGATGGTGTCGAAGATCTGCGGGGTGGCGCTGTTCAGCGCGTCGTTCAGCAGCCAGCCGGCGTTGCGGCGGGACGTGCCCCATTCCGATGTGCCGGCCGCGGTGTAGGCGAAGGGCGCGACACCGACGGACCAGGAGGCAATCTCGACGGTGTGGCGCACCGTGGTCGCGGTGCCCATCACCTCGGCGGCGAAGGCTTCCACATCAGTGGCGGGAATCCATGGCGCGCCGAGCCGCGCGGTGATGTCCGACGGCCGCAAATCCTCGGGCTGCACCCGCCGCAGCGCCGTGACGTTGCGCGCATACTGCGGGTCGCGTTCCGCGGCGGCCTCGGCCAGCGCTAGCTTCGTTCGCACGGAACCCGACAGGTAAGCGTCATCCGTCTCCCATGCCTCAGTGCCCGGATTGCGGAACACCGCTTCGCCGAGCAGGGCGAGCGCTGTCTCCGGATCGCGGTCCAGCAGCTCGGCCAAGTGGTCGATATCGACGCGGCCGGTCTCGTTGAGCGTGACGGCGAGCGCGTCGGCCGCGGTCGCGATCAGCGGTGCCGACGGCGGGGCGATCACCCGCTCGCGGAAGATCGGCCCCATGCGGGCGAGGCCGCTCTCCAGGTCGTAATCCTCAATGCTGGCGACCAGCCAGCAATCGGGATCGTCGGCGAAGGGCGCGAGGTTCGGGCGGCGATGCGTCTCACGCTCCTCGCTGGTCTCCGCGTCGGTCGTCACCGAGATGACGGTGTGATTGATCGGTCCGAAGCTGCGGACGAAGTTGCTGTAGGCGATGCGCAGCCGGACCTGCGCTTCGCCCCAAGGCTGGTCGGCGGCCTGTGCGCGCAGCACCTCGCGCACCGCATCGCGGATCGGCAGCAGGGCGCGGATGATCTTCGCGTCACGGGCGAGGATGCCGCTGCTGCCCTTGCCCGACTTGATCGCCACGAACTGCGCGGCGCCGTCTGCGATCTGCATCAGCCGGCCTGATGGACCGAGGAGGTAGGAACCTTCCTTGATCGTGGCGCCATCGGCTGCAGTGCCGGCGCGGATTCCGGGTTCATCGCCGGTGTCGGTGTCAGCCGCGGACTCTGCCGACGCGGCAAAGATGCCGGCGGGCAAGCGGTCGAGCGCTTCGGTCAGCAGGGTCTCAAGGGCAACACCGTCCTTGCGCGGAAGGCAGGTATAGGCGAGGCCGGGGCCGTAGATGCCGCGCCGCATTGCATGCTCGCCCAGCACCATCTCGGGATGCTCGGCGAAGTAGCGGTTCACCTGGATGGTGGCGGACACCGTGCTGCCCGTGTCATCGGCTTCCTCATCCGCCGCCACATTCTCAACCGGCGCGAGGTCGATCCAGGCGGCACCGGCCGGAGCCTCGCCATCGGCGTGGCGCTGGAACACCAGCACGTCAGTCACCACGTCGGTGCCCGCCGTCGCGCGCATGCTGCCTTCGGGCAGGCGCACCGCGCCCACCAGGTCGGCCATGCCGGTGATGTGTTCCCGCGCCGTGGTGCCGGTCTTGTCCATCGTGCCGGTACTGGTGACGAACAGCGCGATGCCGCCGGGACGCAGGCGGGCGATCGAACGGGCGATGAAGTAGTCGTGCAGCAACAGCCCGAGGGCGCGGGTGGCGGGATCGGCTCGCACGACGCGACCAGAGAAGGGCGGATTGCCGATCGCAAGGTCGAAGCGCCCGGCGAAATGGCTCCGCGTGTAATCTTCGCACCGCACCCGCGCTTCGGGATGCACCAGGCGCGCGATGCGGGCGGTGACCGGATCGTATTCGATGCCGGTGAGCTGGCAGGCCTCGTGCAGCGAAGCCGGCAGCAGCGCGAAGAACAGGCCGGTGCCCATGCCGGGTTCCAGCACCCGCCCGCCAGTGAAGCCCAGCCGTTCAGCGGCGCGCCAGAGTCCACGGATGATCGTCTCCGGCGTGTAGTGCGCATACTGCGTGGCGCGTTGCAGGGCGGCGTATTCTTCCGGCGTGACGGCGGCTTCGAGCGCCGCGCCGATCTCCTGCCAGCCGGTGCGGAAGTCGTCCTCGCCGGGACGGCGGAAACAGTTCTGCGCCAGCTCGGAAGCACCGAAGCCGATGAAGCGCAGCAGGCGCGCCTGCTCATCTTCGGTCGGGACGCGGCCCGACTGCTCCAGCACCTTCGACAGACCGATCGCGGCGATGTTGTCGCGCGCACGCGCGGGCCAGCCGCGGGCGAGATCGCGGTCGCCAGTCAGATGAAAATTGCTGCCACGCGCGATCGGATCGGCCATAGGCGGCGGCGTGTCGGCGACCTCATCGGCATTGGTGTCATCCGCATCGGCCTGATTGATCTCATTAGGCTTCGCGGCGGCTTGCAGGGTGTGCGGACACCAACCCGACAAGGCAGTATTGTCGAACAGGCTGGCCGTAACATCGTTCGGCATGGTGGTCTCCTCATGTTGGCAGCCGCGCGCGCTCGCCCGCGTGCAAGCGGTCGAGCCGAACGGTCCTGGATTGATTGGAACGGAAGGGGGCGGATTACGCCGCGACCGGCAGCGCTTCCGGTGCGTCGACCGCATCGCCGTCGTCGACGAGCGGCGCGCTCTCAGGCGGTCCGGCCTGGCTGGCCGCGTAGTCAGGGTGAAAGGTGAGCAGATAGTCGGCGATGCGCTGCGCATCCGCCGCCGCGCGGAAGATCTCCTTGCGATCCGAGCGCAGCCGCTCCAGCCAGGACACGATGTAGGCGGCGGTGTTGGAAAAATCGTAGTCGGAGTCTGCGATTCCGAGTTCGGCGCAGATCATGGCCGTTGCAAACTCAACCCTCATTTCTTCTCTCGCGTAATCATGCGAGCCGAACCGGCTGGACAGATCGCGGTTGAGCCGCGACCGGTGACCGCTGTGATGCCCAAGCTCATGCAGCAGGGTCGCGCAAAACCCTTGCAGTGTCGCAAAGGCTGCGTGCGGCGGCATTTGGATGTGATCGGTCGTGGGCGAATAGAATGCGCGGTCACCGCCGAACCGCACGACCCCGCCGCTGTTGGCGAGGATGATCTCCGCTGCCTCCGGTGCGCGCCATGGCGCTTCCGCGACGGTGGGCGGGAGGTAGGCCGGAATGCTTTCGATCTGGCTGGCGTGGAACAAGGTGAACGCGCGCAGCAGCGGAATTCGCCGCACCGCGTCTTCATCACCATCCGGTTTCGTGTCGTCGTGCAGCTCCAGCCGCTTGAAGAAATACCCGGTCGTGCCGCGTTCGCCCTTGCGGACCTGCCAGCCGCGGTCTTCCGCCTGCTTGTAGGTCGCCCAGCGCGGATCGCCGCTCGCGAAGGCCAGCCCCGACATGCCCAGGGTCAGCACGTTGATTCCCCGATAGCGGTGACCGGTCGCGGCGTTGCGCGGCATGGCGGGACCGCCGGCCTTGTCCGGATCCCACGGTCTGCGCCAGGGCGGTGTGCCCGCCTCCAACGCAGCAATGATCCGGTCGGTGACCTCCTGGTAGTGGTCGCGCGGCGTGCGGTTGTTCCTGCCGCTACGGTTCACGGGTCTGGTTGTCGTGCTTGTCCTGTTCATCGGGGTGTCCTTCCCTCATGGGTTGCTGGAACACCCATCCCGCCCCGCATCCCGGCTGCCCGGGGCCAGGGCGCGCCGCTTGCGCGAGGCCGCAGGCCGGTCCCTTGCGGCGGGCAGACGGCGATGCGGCAGGAGATTTCATTTCACGTTCGTTGCGGTGAGTTTCTCTCCGATAATTCCCGGCTGAAGTCACTCGGTGAGCAGGGGAGGGCCGAGCGATCCAGCGTTACGGGCACCGGCGCCAGCGTGCACAGCACGTTGTTCCAGTCGTTCAACCCATCCGGCGGCAGGATCGCGTCGAACGGCACCCCGGCTTCCGCCGCCAACGCTGCCAGGCGGGCGGCGTAGCGCCGACCGGCGGTATCGGCGTCGGTTGCGGTGATTAGCAATCCGGCCAGGTCGGTCGCCAGGACCTGCAGAATCTGATGCAGCGCGGCGATGGTCCCCGGACCCATGCCGCCGGCGGTGGCGGCATAGAGCGTGTCGCGGCGCTCGCCCTCGATCGCCGCCAGACTCAGGGCGTCGATTGCCGCCTCGCACACTGCGACGCGGGGCAGGCGGCCGGGGCCGCCAGGCAGCCGGAACAAGGTCTTCTCGCCGCCCGCCGAGAAGGTGCGCCAGGCCGGGCCGCGCATCTCGATGCCGGTCAGCAGTCCGGCCCCGTCCCGGTGCGCGAACCAGGCGCTGCCGCGCGGGCCTTCCCGAATGGCGTCGGCCATACGCGCGGCCATCAGGATGTGTTCCGGCAGTCCTCGCTGCCCGGTGAGGTAGCGCCAGGCCGCTGATCCGGGTGACAGGGGCCGGCGCCGCTCCCACCTCTGGGCGACCGGGACAGGCGATTCCCGCGACCGCCGGGTGGCGGGCAGTTCGGGAAACGCGGGCGCGATTCCGACGAAGCCGCGCAGCACACGGCGCGCCGCGCCGAAACTCAGTCCTGGGTCGAGATGCCGGACCAGGGTGAAGATATCGCCCCTGGCCTCGCTCAAAGGATCCCACCAGCCGCGGCCGTCATGGTTGACGATGACGATCTCACCCCCGCCGCGGCGGTATTTAAGGCTGCGGCGGGAACTCTCCGCGCGGTCCAGCTGCCACACCGGCGGCAGCCGCTCCAGCAACGCCGCACAACTTACCTCGGCCTTCAGCCATTCAATCTCTGCATCCTGCTCGCGCATTGCACCAAACTCCGCTCGGAATGGGCCGGGCAGGGGTGGGCAACAGCACCGCGTGTTCCCTTTTTATTCTGCTCCGCCATGTGACACTCCGGCAACCGCGAAGCCGCCGTGGGACAAGGGCGTGCGCAGCACGGGAGCGCACCGCGCGACGCACCCTTGTTGCGCGACAGGCGCCAGCGGCAGCGTCTGCCGTCGGCTTCACAACGGTCTCTTTTCTCCCTTTCCTGTGCGAGGAATTGTTGTGACTACGCCGAGACGCAGTGGGCCTCGGGGAGCCGGCGAAGAAAGCCTGGCCCGAAGGGGGCGTCTGAGTTCGGTACCGCGCATCCTTGAGCCGGCCCGGCATGGCAGACTGTGAAGTCTTCGGGGAGGCGGTTTTGGTGGGTCTTGGGGGCGGCGTCGCGGCTCTTGGCATCCTGTAAGCCCGGGTGTTGGTCCGCCGGCGTCGGCCCTTGCGTCATGCGATTGGAGCCGAATGGCCGAGACCCGCCTCCGGGGCTCGGGGCGGGCCCCGAAATGAGCGGTGCCACTTGGCAGGCGCCCATAAGGTCTGACTACTTGTCTTGGTGGTAACCTTAAGCTGAAACCATCCGCCCGCTCGTCAGCACCATTCGATCAAGACCGAGATACGCGAAGCATGAACATCACCCGCCCGACGCTGCCCACACTGACGGTTAACCGCCAATTCATGTTGGACTTCATCGCAGCGGAACCGCCTTGCCTGGGCCTCGGCCTGGTCGAAGTGGAAGGCAGCCAGTGCGCGATGATCGTCCTGCGCTTGGACCAGGCGATCCCGCGGAAAGTTTCCGCTGCGGGCTTTGCTTTCGGCCATGCGCTGTTCGGCAGCCGCAACTGGGAGGTGGTGCATTTCGGGTTCGAGTTCTACGGCTTCGCGACCTACAATGTGCTGATCAATCCGAGCAACCCTGTGGCGCGGTCAGTCCTGAGCACCATGATCGAGACTGGCGATTATTTTTTCTTTGCGCTCGACTCGGACCGCGGCACGACGGCGTTCCGCTCGGACATCGCGCCGAATAATCTGATCTGGCTCAAAGCCAACATGGCCCGCATCCAAGGCTCGACTACGACCGATGCCCAGTACCATCGGGCGGTGTCGCAGTTCGCGAGACGCCCGGAGCCGCCTGGTACCATGCTCAATTGGGTGTGTCGGAACAACACCGGCTATCTTGATCTGGCAAAGGATCCGCTGATGTTGACACCCGCCTGAGCCAGCTGCTGATTCCGGCCTTCAATCCTCTTCCATCCAATGGGTGGCCCCCACGCCCAGCCGCCGCGCCAGCCGCTTGATCTTGTCGATGCCATATGGCCGGAGCGAGGGACGCCGCTTTCCGGCTGCCTTGGCCGCGTCACAGGATACGTTCCAGGCTTTGCCGCGCTCCAGGCGCAATGCGCGCAAGGCATCACCCAGCAGCGCCCGTTCCTCGTCACTCAAGCCCTCTACGGGCTCTGGCTTGGGCAAGATGTGATTCTCCAGATCGACGACGCCGGCTGAGAGGATAGCGTGCCGGGCGACCTTTGACCGTATGCGTTCCTCGCAGGCGGCCCAGCGATCTGCCGCGGCAAGATTCCAGCGTCCGTGGCAGTCTCGAGTTGTCCCAAATGATTTGATTTGATGGAGGTACGCTATACATGCCCCATGATCGCTTTCGACGACATCAAGCCCGGTACCCGGCTACGCGGTCTCGATAGTGGCGGGATCGCCGAGATCGTGCAGGTCGCCCGTTTTGGTGTCGACGCCCTGAATCTGGTCTTTCGGGCGAACGGCAGAGTGGCCGAGCGCCTCGTCTATCGCGGCGAAGAGAGCGCATTCGAGCTGGCCGAAACCGGGCGCGCCTATGGCTTCGACGCCGACGGCGCATTGCTCCGTCTGGCATCGGAGGCCTACCGAATCCGGCTCGCTCATCTCTTCGACCCCTATCTTGCAGTCAGTTCCTCCCAGATCGAGGCCCTGCCGCACCAGATCACTGCCGTCTATGGCGAGATGCTGCCGCGCCAGCCGCTGCGTTTCCTCCTCGCGGACGATCCCGGCGCCGGCAAGACCATCATGGCCGGGCTGCTGATCAAGGAACTGCTGATCCGCGGTGACCTGGAACGCTGTCTGATCGTTGCCCCGGGGAATCTGGTCGAGCAGTGGCAGGACGAGTTGGCGGAGAAGTTCGGTCTCCGCTTCGACCCTGTGACGCGTGACCAGATCGAAACGTCGGTCACCGGCAACCCATTCGCCGAGCGCAACCGCCTGATCATGCGGCTCGACATGGCCGCGCGCTCCGATGAGCTGAAGGCCAAACTCAGCGCCGCGCCCGAATGGGACCTCGTCATCTGTGACGAGGCGCATCGCATGTCCGCCTCCTACTTCGGTGGTGAGGTCAAGGAAACCCAGCGCTACAAGCTCGGCCGTCTGCTCGGCACACGCACCCGAAATCTCCTGCTGATGTCGGCCACGCCGCACAACGGCAAGGAAGCCGATTTCCAGCTTTTCATGGGTCTCCTGGACGCCGATCGTTTCGAGGGACGGTTCCGCGAGGGCATTCACAAGGCCGATGTCTCCGACATGATCCGCCGGCAGACCAAGGAGGAACTGTACCGTTTCGACGGCACCCCACTCTTTCCGGAGCGCCGGGCCTACACCGCCAGCTATGAGCTGTCCCCGGCGGAGGCCGATCTCTACCAGGCAGTCACCACCTACGTGCGGGAGGAAATGAACCGGGCCGACCGCAACGCTGACGGCGCGCGTCGCAACAATGTCGGCTTCGCCTTGCAAATTCTGCAACGGCGCCTCGCCTCGTCCCCCGCCGCCATCCACCGCTCGCTCGAACGCCGGCGCATCCGGCTTGAGGACCGGTTGCGCGAGGAAAGGCTCGGGCGTGACGGCCTCATTGCACCCCTGCCGACCTATGACCCGGATGACCTGGATGAAGCCCCCGGCGCCGAGGCAGAGGAAGCCGAACAGAAGATCGTCGACTCCGCCACCGCCGCGCAGACCCTGGTGGAACTGCAAGCCGAGATCGCCATCCTGGCAGACCTCGAGACCCGAGCCCTGTGCCTGAAACTCTCCGGCCTGGATGCGAAGTGGCGTGAACTGGAAAGCGTTCTCGACCACCCGATCATGCTCGATGCCGCGACCGGGTTGCGGCGGAAACTCCTGATCTTCACCGAGCCCAAGGACACGCTGGAATATCTCGCTCAGAAGATCACCGCCCGCTTCGGCGACGCTCAGGCGGTGGTCGTGGTCCATGGCGGCATCGCCCGGGAAGCCCGCCGCGCCGCCATCGCCGCTTTCAACAGCGACCCGGTCGTCCGCGTCATGATCGCCAACGATGCCGCCGGCGAGGGCGTGAACCTCCAGCGCGGCGCGCATCTGATGGTCAACTACGACCTGCCGTGGAACCCGAACCGCCTGGAACAGCGCTTCGGCCGCATCCACCGCATCGGCCAGACCGAGGTCTGCCACCTGTGGAACCTCTGCGCCACCAACACGCGCGAGGGCGAAGTCTATCGCCGCCTTCTGGAAAAACTGGAGGAAGCCCGCGCCGCCCTTGGCGGCAAGGTCTACGACGTCCTGGGCGAACTGTTCGAGGGTCACGCCCTGCGCGACCTGCTGGTGGAAGCCATCCGCTACGGCGACCGGCCGGAGAAGAAGGCAGAACTGTTCCGCAAGGTGGACGGCGCGGTTGATGTCGCGGCCATCGAACGCCTCGTGGCCGACCGCAAATTGACCTCGGAGGGCATGGACCCCAACGCGGTCGCCGCCATCCGTGAGGAAATGGAGCGCGCCCAGGCCCGCCGGCTGCAGCCCCACTTCATCGGCGCCTTCTTCCGCGAGGCATTCACCCTCCTCGGCGGTCGCATGGCGGAGCGTGAGCGTGGCCGGTTCGAGATCACCCGCGTGCCCTCGATCCTGAAGGAGCGGGATCGGCTGATCGGCCGGGCTGATCCCGTGCTCGATCGCTATGCGCGGGTCACCTTCGACAAATCCCTGGTGATGGGTCAGCCGCAGGCTGAACCGCTGGCTCCGGGCCATCCGCTGCTCGACGCCGCTGTTGATGTCGTGCTGGAGCGGTTCCAGCCGCTGCTCGCCCAGGGCGCGGTGCTGGTGGACGACACCGATACCGGGACCGCGCCGCGGCTGCTGGTCTATCTCGAACACGCCATCCGCGACGGGCGCACGGTGAAATCCGGCGAGCCACGCGTCGTCTCGCAGCGACTGCAATTCACCCATCTTTCGGAGGACGGTTCGGCGGCCGACGGCGGATCAGCCCCCTATCTGGACTACCGCCCGATCACCGCCGAGGAACGGGCGCTGATTGCCGATGCGCTGACCGCCCCCTGGCTTGCCGCAGGGATCGAGAACCGCGCTCTGGGCTACGCCATCGCCAGCCTCGTCCCCCAGCACCTTGCCGAGGTAAAGCAACGCCGGCTGGCCGAGATCGACAAGGTCGAGCGCGAGGTGCGCGCCCGACTCAACCGCGAGATCAACTATTGGGACGGCCGGGCCGCCCGATTGCGTGAGGAAGAGCGCGCCGGGAAGGAGCAGCGCATCAACGCCGCCAACGCCGAGGCCACCGCTCAGCGTCTGGTCGAACGCCTGCACGCCCGTCAATCGGACCTGGAGCGCGAGCGGCAGATCACTGCGCTGCCGCCGGTGCTGAAGGGGGCTGCGTTGGTGGTGCCCAAGGGGCTGCTGGTGGCGCGCAGCCAGCCGGCGATCCCACCGGCGGGGTTTGCCGAGGACGCGGCCTCGCGTGCCGAAATCGAGCGAATGGCCATGGCATCCGTGATGGCGACCGAACGGAGATTGGGCAACAACCCGCGGGACGTTGCTGCCGAAAAGAAGGGATGGGACATCGAGAGCCGGGATCCAATCACCGGGCATCTTCGCTTCATCGAGGTGAAGGGACGGCATATGGACGGAGACATCGTCATGCTGACGAAAAACGAGCTGCTCGCCTCGCTCAACAGTCCTGATGCCTTTATCCTGGCGATCGTGCGGGTCCATGCGGGGTTCGCCCACCAGCCCGTCTACGTCCGGCGCTTCTTCCAGCGGGAACTGGGCTTTGCCGAGACGGCAGTCGCTTTCGATGTCGGTGAATTGCTATCGATTGGGGCACCGCCACTGTGAACCGGCGCCACGGCAATCGCGCGGACAGGCGGATCGTCCCGGCGGATGCCCTGGCTCCGGAAGAGCTGGCCCGGATCGCCTCGCTCGCTCAGTACGGCGGCAGCGCGAACCACAAGCTGCACCCCGGCGATTACGGCTTTGTGCCGCCCACGAATCCGCGGCCGTCCAAATCGCCGTGCGACTTCTTGCGCCCGGTCCTGAAGCGCGAAGCCGCGAAACTGCTCCGCGAAGGCATCCAAAGGGGTATGGTCAGCCGTTTCCAACCCGGGCAACTTCCCAAATATGTCTGGGCGGTCGATGAACACGGCGAGGTGTATGAGGCCAAGACAAAGCCCGGCCAGGAAGTCGTGTATCATGGCTATCGCCTGGGTGACGATGAACGGCAGATGCGGACCGAAGTGCGGAGCGAGTGGAAAAAGCGATGCCCTCAGGTTTAGAGTTCAACCTGGCCCCCGAAAGGCTGGACGAAGGATCGCCCGAGGAACAGGCAGCCTTTGGTCTGTTCACGATCCGCGCCGGCAACCTGGCGCTGACCGAGGGTTTCGATTGCTTCATCAGCGCGCTGCGGCCGGGGCCCCTGGTCTCCGGTTACCACGCCGCCGAGTGGTTCGCCTGGAACTGGTGGCGGCTGCGCTACGAGCCGTTCTCGCGCCACGCGACGGACTGGTGGCGGGCGCACAAGATGACCGCGATTGGGGAGGGCTACGTCTGGCCGAACATCACCTTCGACACAGATGGCGTCAGGGCTGACATATACTCTGATGCATCCGCCAATCCGGAGGCCAGGCCGTTCCGCTACCTCGGCGCCCGTCCATGGCACGGCCCGGCAACCGGCCTGGAGGAGGCGATCGATGCCTTCGTGCCCAGCATCATCGCCCGCGCGCAGGACCAGGGGCTGCGCGACAGCAATCTGGAACGGGTCTGGTCGGATGTCCTGGCGGAACGGCGTGATCCGTCGATTGCGGAGCAGCGGCGGTTGGAGGCCTTGCTCGGCCGCGACCCGGACGAAGTGGATGCAAGCATCATCCAGGCCCTGCTGGATGATGGCGCCCAATTGGGCGTGTCCGCCATTGACGAACTCGCGGCCGATGCGACGGACGCCAGACCGCTGAGCGCCGCCAGGCTCAGGGACATCGCTGCGCGCGAGGGGATCGAGGCGCGCCGCGCCGACGCGGTTCGCCTCGCACCGGAAGACCTGGCGGAGGCGCGGCTCCAGCCGCTTGCCTGGCAGCAGGGCCGCCACGCCGCACGAGCCCTGCGCGCGCGGGAGGCTCTGGGCGCCGCGCCAATCAGCACGTTGCGGCTTTCTCATCTTCTCGGCGTGTCGCCTGACGGGCACGGCAAGCCCATCTTCGCGTCGCCGCTGTCGTTCCTGCTCGATGAGCAGAAGGATTGTGCCCGCGTTGTCCTGCGTTCCCGATGGGAGACCGGCCAACGCTTCGAGCTGGCGCGCCTGTTGGGCGACAATCTGATATTCGGGCAGGATGCCCCCATGCTGCCGGCGACACGCGCTTACACGTTCCGCCAGCAGGCGCAACGCTCCTTCGCCGCCGAGTTCCTCTGCCCGTTCGAGGCCGTGCAGGACATGCTGCAAGGGGATTTCTCGCCGGAAGCCATGGAGGAGGTCGCGGATCACTTCACGGTCTCCCCCATGACGGTCGATACGCTGCTGCGCAACAAGGGGCTGATCGAGCGGGAGCCGATGGCCGAGGCCGCCTGAACACCAT
>Ga0302276_10002341_pt1 | contig 16677 bp, 12 predicted proteins | sample III_Bog_N2_3_FD_198768 | JGI IMG/M metagenome (GOLD analysis project Ga0302276, IMG submission 198768) | Peat permafrost microbial communities from Stordalen Mire near Abisko, Sweden - III_Bog_N2_3 | ecosystem: Environmental > Terrestrial > Soil > Wetlands > Peat | place: Sweden: Abisko...
GGCCACTTTGCCCTCACCGCGCGGCTCATGCCTCTGCTGTGCCTTGGCCGCGCGCCACGCGTTGTCCAGGTCAGCAGCCTCGCTCACCGCTTCGGCAAAATCAGCTTTGACAACCTCCATGGAGAGCGCCGCTACCGCCCATGGAGCGCTTATTTCCAGTCCAAACTCGCGGCGCTTCTCTTCGCACGTGAGCTGCAGCGGCGCAGCGATTGCCACGGCTGGGGGCTGCTGGCCAGTGCCGCGCATCCCGGCTGGGCGCGCACATCTCTGATCGCCGATGGACCGGGACCCGCAAGCGCAGTTGCCGCGCTCAGCCATTCCTTCGCCCGTGTGCTGCGCCAGGCCGCCGCCCGCGGCGCGCAGTCCGCGTTGTTTGCCGCAGGGCCCGATGCCGTCAAGCCGGGAGCCTTCTACGGCCCTGGTGGTTTGCTTGAGATCGCCGGCCGGCCCGCCGAGGCCTACGTCTCCAGGCTGGCACGCGATCGCGACCTGGCCGCCCGTCTCTGGCAGGTCTCAGAGCAACTCACCGGCGTCGCCTGGCCGCCGCAACCGGCGTGTGGGCCTGCGCGCCTGAGGGTCCGGCTGTAGCGGCTATTGCGCCGCGGGCGCCGGCGGCGGAACAGGCCGGTGCTTGGCGCGCAGATAAGCCACGATCTGCGCAATCTGGGCATCCGTGAGCGCGTCGGCAAAGGGCGGCATCTTCTGCCCGCCGTTGGTGATCTGGCCGGTGATCTTCTCCGCGGTCCAGTCCTTGTCGTCGTTGATGTTGGTCAGGTCCGGTCCTTTTACGCCCCCGGCCCCGTTCATCATGTGACAGTGAGCGCAGTTTTGGTCGCGGAACAGAACCGCGCCGGCCATCTCATCGGCCTTCTTGTCGGCAGCGCGCGCAGCCTGTCCCCAGGCGCAGGCCAGGATCGTAGCGGAGAGGAAGTAAACCTTCAGTCGTGGCATCACGGGGACCATTTTCTCACGGCCTGCCGTCTCGCACCTCCAACCTTCGATGGTCTTGGCCGAACTGGCGAGTGAGCGGTCACCCAGCCCTAGAGCTGTTCTCCAATTGCTGTACACCGAAAGCACGATGATAAGTGGCTTTTTCCTTAAGAAAGAGCCACCTTGCACGCAACTAAACAGAGCACATGAATTTTAGAATTGGCTTTCGATTCCCTCGGGGGCTAAAGCCCGCTGCTGAAAAGGCAGAACTTGATGTACGGGCTGAAGCCCGTACCCTTCAAGCTGAAGCCCGTACCCTTCAATGGCCGGGACACCCAGGACTATTTCAACAAGCTCCTAGAATCCGCACACGGCGCGCACGGCGGCCGATGACACGGGGTCTCACCGAAAAGAATGGCCCGGCAGGTCTGCGAGGTTTCCCCCTCAGCGCCGCCGGGCCACACTTCGTTGTTCTACTGCTTCTGTCGTCCGTGCGGCGCAAACCCGAAGGTCACCGTCACAGCAAAGCTGCGCCCGGCCATTGGCGCCGGTGTATCCGTGCCGCTGATCGCAGTGGTTGCGTTGAACTGGTCCGTGTAGGTCGTTCCGCCGGAGCTGAAGGTTGTCGCCGCCGGCGAGTTCGCCAGCGTCAGCGATTGAATGTTGTGCGAGTCGAGCAGGTTGGTCGCATCCAGCCGGATCTTGGTTCCGTCAAAGATCGAGCGGTTGCGGATGGTGTAGTTCACATAGGTGTTCACCGAGCTGAACGTGGGAATGATGCCCTGGTTATGGTACTGGCCGTTATCCACGCGTTCCTCGCCGATGCGGTGGTTCAGAATGCCCAGGTCAAGGCCGTGCCCCTGGTACGTCAGCCCCTGCGTCTCCGTGTCGGTCGGGGTGCTGGCAACCCACAGTCCGGCAGGCGCTTTCTGAAGCACCGGCGCAGCCTGCGTCCCCGCATTCAGCGAGCCGGAGTAGTAGGCATTGTCGGCTGTCCCGTTTACGTAGAGGCTCAGCCCGTGCGTCAACACGCCCGTTGCTTCAAACTCCACGCCTTGGGTGATCGAACTCGGCTGTACGTAGTAGATCGTGTCGCCCTGGTCCACATCGCCGGGAATGTTGTCCACCACACCCGAGTAGCTGTTCTGGAAACGAATCCGGTAGAAGTCCCCATCGAGCGTCAGCCGCTGGCCCTTGTAGACTGTCCCCGCCTGGTAGGTGGTCGACTTCTGCTGCTTGGGCGGCGTGGCCAGTTGCGGGATCGCCGCGCTGGCTGAGGCTGCCGTCTGGTTGTAGTCGTACACGCTGCTGGGCGGCACAATGCTGCCCGTCGCGCCCTGCACATACGCGCTCCAGTTGGGCAGAATGCGGTAGTTTGCATCGAGCGAGGGCAGCCATGCGGTAAAGCTGCCGCTGTCGCTGATGGTGGTTGAGCAAGCCGCAGTGGTGCTCGCGCAGGTGAGCGGACCCACCGTCGCCCCATCGTCGGCATAATGCAGCACGTTAATGGTGTACGCGGCAAACTTGGTTCCCGGCGTAATGCTCAACTTCGGCGTCACGTGGAACTCGTATTCGGCAAACGGCTGGTACGAGTTGGTCCAGAACGACTCGTTGAACTTCGGCAGCGCTTGATCGGCCCAGTTGTTCAGCGGATCGGACGGATATTGATGGCGGTTTGTGTGCGCCCACTCATACCACATGCCCGCCCGCAGCGTGCCCACCTTTGAAGTCTGCGTCACCAGTGCCGTCTCCCCGTATTTGCGATAGCTGTTGTACTTGTCGATGCCGCATGGCAGCGCCGCAATCCCCGACTTGACTACCTGCACATCGCAGGGCTTGATCACCAGGCCGTCATAATAATCCTTGCCTCCCACCACGATTGAATTCGGCACCGTGGTCGGATTCGCGTTCGCCGCCGTCACCTCTGTGATTGGCGTCGCATTCGAGTAGAGCTCGCCGTTGTCGTAGTTGTAGGTGTAGCCCTTGAAGTCCAGATACCAGCCCTTCGAGAACTCCTTCTTCAATCCCACATACTCAAAGTCGGTTGGAACCTGGTAGCGGTTGTACTGATAGTCAAACCAGCTCGCTGGATCACTGTTGTTGGTGAGCAGGAAGCGGAGCCCCGCGCCGGTATAGGGCAGCAGGCCGTTCGCAGTCACCGGAGTCGGCGTGCCGCTCACCGTAACCGTGGGCGCCGCGCAGCTGTACGATCCATTCGAAGGCACGCCATAGAGCATGCAGCGAGTGGAGGAGATATTCGGTCCGTTGGAGTTCAACTGCAACACGCCGGCGAAACCCGTCAGCACCGTCTTCGGCGAAAACTGGTACTGGTAGAGCAGCGACCCCGCATTGCGCAGGTTGTAGTTGAAGCTCTGGTAGCCGTCCGATGTCATGTGGTGCACGTCGATAAACAGGTTCGACTTCTTGGGGCTGCCGAACAGCCCAAAGCTGCCCGAGTTGTACGCTCCGTCATAGAGCTTGGTGTTCCACGTTCCGTAAGAGACCGTGCCGCGAATGTCCTGCTCACTGGTCAGCGGCTTCGAGAGCAGATGAATCGACCCGCCAAACGGCGTGGGCCCGATCGTTGATGCCGTGCCGGGGCTGCGGTCAAAGTCCACGCCGCCCACCCACTGCGAAGGGAAGAATGCCCAGGAGTGATGCGTCGGTGAGTTGGTGTCGTAGAACGGGATTCCGTCGAAGTCGATGTTGTAGTCGCCGTCCTGGAAGCCGCGAAAGTAAGTCTTGCTCTGACCCAGGCCTACGCCGTTGGCGCTGGTCGTGAACGTGCCGGGAACAACCTGCACAATCTCCCCAAAGTCGGCAATCGGCGAAGTAAAGTTCTCAATGTAGGTGTTGGAAACCAGCGACTGTGCTGAGCGCTCCTCGATAAACCCGCCGCTCGGCGCGCTCTCCGCCGCAATCGAATCGATGCCGGCGTTCACCGTCACCTGCTCGGCTACCGAGCTTACATTCAGGCTCAGCGGCAACTGAGTCGTTTGCCCCGCGTTGACTTCCACGCCGTTCCGGGTGAGCAGCGCAAAGCCGTTCGCCGCTGCCTCAACCGTATAGCTTCCGGCCGGCAACTCGCTGATGGAGTAGGCTCCGTTTCCATCCGTGTTGCCGGTCTTGATCGTGCCCGTGGCCTCATTCCGCACCGTCACCAGGGCCCTGGCCACAGCCTTGCCCTGCACGTCTACAATGTTGCCTTCAATCCTTGCGCCGGCCTGCTGCGCGGTCAGGTCTGCGGAACCGGACAAGGCAAGCAGGCAAAGGAACAGAATCGCTGGAAGTTTCCATAAACCCGCGATTGAACTCTTCAAAATAGCCTCCACAAAAATGAGAATCAGTTGAATAAGCGTCGTGTTAAAAAGCGAAGAAGGTGCGCATCGTCCACACCTTTTTGGAACTTAGCAACAGATTGTTAAAGCCCGGTTAGGGGGCGGTTGCGTTGCGGTTACAGTCGTGGAAATCGCCGATTTTACCTTGTGCTTCGGTTCCTGGCCGGCATGCCTGCGAATGGAAGCAATCGCCTTCGATCCCTTGCGCGGCGACCGCGCGCGCACGCCGGCTTCAGGCCAACTGACATCGGAAAAATATGCCTCTCCTAAAAGGCGACTAAATCAGTCCTAGTTAATATACGACTAAATAGGTCGCATATTTTCCACAGACCAATCGCCGTCTCGAAGGATGAGATCGAGAGAAGAGATACGGGCTGGGAACGGACCACGGAGCGAAGTCTTTTCTGTAAATTGCTTTAGGCCCGGGAAGCCTGACAACCCGGAAAATAAGTCGTGCCCGATGGAGTAATCTGGCTCAATATGGCGGAGCGGACAGGCTGGTACGCCGCAGAGCTGCGACGGGAATTGATGGACCGCAACCGCCTCTGGGCCCGTGCTCACGCGCACGTCGAGAGCTACGGCAATCCGCCCGTGATCGTCTATCCGCCCCAGGACGAGGGTACCCACGGAAACTTCTTTCCGGGCTCCTACGCGGCCATTGCCGCGCAGCCGGCCTGGATGCGCCGCTTCGACAAGATCCACGCCCAGGGCCGCGCCTTGCCCAAAGCCGAGAGCGGCCGCCGCTGGCGCGAGCTCGACTCCTCCATGAGTTCCGACGCACTGCTCATGAATCTGTTCTGCGCGCCCGGCGTGATCCACTCAGCGCAGGTCCGCGGCGCACTCGGGATCGATGGCGAGGCGCTGCCCGAGTTCGGCTGGAAGGCGCGCGTCCCGCTGGCCAACGGCCGCTTCGACCGCACCGAGGTGGACATGCGCTGGGGCAGCCTGCTGATTGAGGCAAAGCTGACCGAGGCCGACTTCCAGACCCGCGCCGCCACCGTCGTCGAAGCCTATCGCCACTTCGACGCGGTCTTCGATCGCGAGCGGCTGCCGCGCGTCGCTCTGCGCACCGCCCGCCGCCGCACCGCCGTCGAGTTCGCCGAGGAGTTCACCCAGGAGTGGGAGGAAGCCGCAGCAGACGACGAGCTGGCCCGCGCCTTCCAGCAGTCGCTCGTCGACCGCGCGCGCGAGGCCGAGCCCTCTGAGCCCGCTTACACCGGCTATCAGCTCATCCGCAACGTCCTCGCTGCCTACGCCGCCGATTGCCGCTTCTGCGTGGTCCACGACGCCCGCCGCCCCGACCTGCGCGAGGCCTGGTTCGCCGTCATGGCCGCCGTCAAGTCAGCCGAAATGCGCACCCGTTGCCAGGTCATGACCTGGCAGGAGCTGGCGGCGCTCGCGCCGGAAGAATTACAGGAGTTTCTGGATTTGAAGTATGGAATCGTCAGGGCAGGGAGGGCCGCTTCGAATGCGGAATCTCTTACGGAATGAAACTGGTTTTCCGTATCAAACACGCATCGTTTGAGAGAAACTGTGATTCTGAGTGACAGGGGCCCCGAACGCTTTTCCGTTCGGGGGTGGTGAACGAAGAGTCTGCTTTTGTTCGTTCGCGCATTCAATGCAGGAGGTCCGCTACTCGCCGGCCCCCGGAATGTACTTGTACTCGATCTTCACGGGCTCCTTGGGCTTGTCGCCGGTCAGGTCATGCGTGTGCCACACCACGCTCTCGCTGGCCACTTCCGGACTCTTGCGTAGAAACTCGAGGGCGTATTGTGACGCGGTCGGATCGTCCTTCTGGTCGGCAAATTTGGCGCTCTCGATCGCAGCCTTGGCCTTTTCGCCGGTGCGCCGGTAGAGAATCGCCAGCTGATAATGAGCGCCCAGGTCGTCCGGATCGATCACCTGGATGCGCTCGTACGCATCGCGCGCATTCATGTAGTCGTGCTGCTGGTAGTAGCTGAAACCCAGTTCGCGCAGCGCGTCTTTCGAGCGGGGATACTTGCCGACCACCGCCTTCAGGTCGGCGATTGATTCATCCACCTGCCCAGCATTCCGCTCCACCAGCGCCCGGTAATAGAGCGCCCGCGGATCGCCTGGCAGCAGCGTCAGCGCCTTGGCCAGGTTGCCCTTGGCGTCGTCGTACTTCTCCCAGGAGATTTCAACCACAGCCATGTTCGTGAAGGCATCCGCGTAATCAGGCCGTAGCGCCGCCACGCGTTCGAAAGCATGCACAGAGGCCGCATACTGCTGGGCATCCAGCAACCCAATGCCGTAGTTGTTCCAGCGCATCCACTCCTTGTTCTCTGTTGGATCGGGCGGGGTGGCCGCATTCTCGCCGATCTTGAAGGTCTTGGTCTCACTGGCTATATCCACCACCGGCACCGGATAGTGCTTCTGGTCCATCGCAAAGTCGATGTAGTGCTGGTTGAAGCGCCGGTAGCGCACCGTGGCTGTCATCGTCACCTGGCCGGCGATGTCCTTGGGCAGCCGGAACCGGTAGCGCACCAGCTGCGAGCGGCCCGACTGGAAGGCGTTGTTATAGGCCAGCACCCGGTTGTGCCAGATCTGGTGAATATCGTTCAGCTCGCCCTTGATGTTGACCAGCCGGTTGGTAAAGGAGTGGGCGCTGGGGTCCAGATTGCCGTCGGGCTTGATGAAGCCGCTCTCGGCCAGTGTTTTGCCCGCGCCGTCCTTGACCGTAAAGTCCACCCAGGCCTCGTAGAAGTCCCGCTGTTCGGGGACGAGCGTGTGCCCGATGCCCTTGTTCTGGACCACCACGTCGGCCACCAGCGTTTCGCCCGGAGCAATCGAGAAAGCCGTCAGCCCCAGCGGCGCCACCAGCACGGTGTCGGTTGGCGTGGCCTCGGCGCTCTCCTTTTCGAGCGCAAAGATGTCCACATTGAGCACGCCCTTGCCGTCGAATCCGCCCTTCAGGAAATCGACCACCTTCTGCGCCTGTTCATCGAACTTGTAGTACTGGGGAATCAGCGTGTTGGCCGCCGCCCAGCGATGCGAAACCAGCTTGCCGTCCTTGGCGCCGGGGTCTATCGCGCCCGCGCCCAGTGGCTCGCGCAGCATGTGGCAGCTCTGGCAGGTCGACACCACGTCTTTGCGATAGAAGGGAAGCGGCGACTGCTTGGTAAAGCTGGCCCCCTGCCACTCGTCATATAAGGAGATGGCGCGCAGCCACTTGTAGTCGTCCAGCGTGCGCGGGATGGCCGCCTTGTGGCAGGCGGCGCAGTACTCAGCTGTCTTGTAGAGCGGCCGCATCACGGCTTTGGAGTGCCGGTCCAGATGCGCCAGAATCTCGGCGTCCGAGACGGGGCCGGTGATCGGCGCGCCGCTCTCATCTACCATCACCGCCGGAATCCCCATCACATAGGAGCCGGTGCCGCTGGTGTTCGTGGATTGGATCGAGTGGCACACCGAGCAGGACACGCCCTCATCCTCAAACGGCCGCTTCTTGGGCATCCCCTGCGACAGGTCGCCGGAGAACAGCGCCACCGGGTTGTGGCAGCCCTCGCAGTGCCGCGAGTACTGCACCCCTTTTTCGTCGATCAGCATGTTCACGTTCTTCAGATACCACGGCGCGCGAAAGCTGTTCGAGTGCACCGATTGCCGCCACTGGTGGTACGCCTCCTGGTGGCAATGGCCGCAGTATTGCGCGGTAGGGAAGGCCTTCGGGCTCCAGAACTGGCCGTTCACCGTGGTCGCGTTCGACGGCAGAAAGGGCGTGTCCTTGCCGAATGCGTAGTTGTAGCGCGAGGCGACCGAGTCGTGGAATGACGTGGTCGGCCCAACGACCGGCGCCGTGTGCCCATATGCCGAGGCAGAGGCATCCGTCGTTGCCGCCTTGGCCGCGGCGGCGTTCTTGCCCGCATCGCCGGCCGGGTCACTCTCGGCAAAGGTCAGTCCCGCCGCAGCGAGCGAGACAATCGTGCATAGTGTGACCGCCGGCCAGGGGCGCAGCAGGGTCTTCAACCCGGTCTTGAGCATCGTGCAGTGATCTCCAGGGGAACAACGATCTCTCCCAGCGGGCCGCGACTCCGAACCCGAGGGAACAGTAAGAACGGTAGCAGGGGCGAGGGCTGGGCTGTCTTCCACCCAAAGGTGGAGGAGCCCAATCCGGAACCCCCTGTGATCCTGGTCGCTCCCGAATCGGACTTTGCAGCGAATGGTTCACAGAGTGGGATGAATGGCCAAAACGGGGCCCGAGCGGTGTGAGCCAGAGCACATCTTCTTAGCCAAACGAGGGCTGAAACTGGTACGGTTGTCTTGAAGGATTCATTTTTGCTGATGGCCTCAAATCCTTATTTTTCTCTTGCCGTTCTGTTCGTCGTGGCCTTGTGCTTTGGTCTCACGCCGCTGGCGCTGGCCTGGCTCTGGGCGCGGGTGTTTTCCCCCGCCAAGCCCAACGCGCTCAAGAACGCCATCTACGAGTGCGGCCTCGAGTCCAAGGGCGATGCCTGGGTGCAGTTTCGCTCGGCTTATTACCTCTATGCCATCATTTTTCTTGTGTTTGATGTGGAAGCGGTTTTCCTGCTGCCCTTTGCGGTGGCGTTCACCGGCCTGGGCGTTTCGGCCTGCGTCTCCATGCTGGTATTCGTGCTCATGTTGATTGAAGGCCTGGCCTGGGCCTGGGCCAAAGGCGTCCTGACCTGGGCGTAAAGGCAGGCATCAGGGGTCAGGTTTCAGGGATCAGACGCGGGAGCATTGCCGAGAAGCAACGAATGGGCAGGATCAGCATTTTGATCTCTGATCTCTGAACCCTGATCTCTGGCAACAAGGAGCAAAGCAACAATGGCAGTAGAAGACGGACTGAAGATCGAGCTGGGCAAGCAGGGGGTCTTTGTCACCACCATCGAGGAGCTCTATAACTGGGGCCGGCGCAGCTCCATCTGGCCCATGCAGTTCGGCCTGGCCTGCTGTGCCATTGAGATGATCGCCACCACCATGGCGCGGTATGATCTGGCCCGCTTCGGCGCCGAGGTGTTTCGCCCCTCGCCCCGCCAGGCCGACCTCATGATCATCTCCGGCACCGTGACCAAGAAGATGGCCCCGCAGGTAGTTCGCCTTTACAACCAGATGGCCGAGCCCAAGTATGTGATCGCCATGGGCGCATGCGCCATCTCCGGCGGCCCGTTCAAGCAGGGCTACAACGTGCTCAAGGGCATCGACCGCTACATTCCGGTGGATGTGCACATCCCCGGATGCCCGCCGCGCCCCGAGGCGCTGCTGCACGCCTTCATCACCTTGCAGAAGAAGATTGACGGCCAGCCTCTGACCGGCGAAGGCCGCCCCCGCCATCTCAACAAAGATGCCCAGAGCATCTTTCCCGTGCCCGTGCAGGGCGAACATGACCTCGAGCCAACATCGAACCCCGGCGTCTGGCCCGTGCCAATCACGATTCGATGAGAAAGGCAGGGAACAGGGACGAGGGAACAGGGATCAGGCTAGGAAACAGAAACTGGAGACTTGAGTCAACGGCTGGGTACGCGCCAAAGTTTTGTATCAGGGCATGACTTCAGTCATGCCGAAACGAGCGACCTAATCGACGTGGGCTTTAGCCCCTTCAACCACGCGCATCGTGCACAGCAAACAAGAAAAGAACCATCCAGCAATCCTGGGGAAACTGAACTTTGAAGACGGTAGAAGAGATTAAAGCGGCAATCGAAGCGGCGGTTCCCGGCTCAGGGGTTGAGATCATTCCCAATCCCAGCGTCTGCGGCCAGCATTCGCTGCTCCTCGCCCCCGCAAGTGCGGTCGCCGTGGCCACCTTCCTGCGCGACGACGCGGAGCTGGCCCTCGACTTCCTGTCCAACGCCACCGGCGTCGACTGGCTCGACAGGGAAGTGAGCGAAAAGGTCAAAGTCACCCGCACCGTAACCAAGCCCGTCGATGGCGTCGACCAAGACGTAGAAGAAACCGTCGAAGAGACCGTCAAGCGCCTCGTCCCCGGCTATCTTGAAGCCGTCTATCACCTCTTCTCCGTCGCCAAGGGCCACGGCCCCGTCATCCTCCGCATGCGCACCGCCAACCGTTCCGATCAGGTCAGCCTGCCCTCGCTCACCCCCGTCTGGCGCGGCGCCGAGTTTCAGGAGCGCGAAATCTTCGACCTCTACGGCATCGTCTTCACCGGGCACCCCGACCTGCGCCGCCTGCTCATGTGGGACGAGTTCAAAGACCACCCCATGCGCCGCGACTACGTGGAGCCGGACGACTTTGAATACGAGCCCACGGCCCACGACGAAGTCCTCAAGCGCGCCGAGGAACACCGCGCCAAACTTGCCGGCGCACAGGAGGTCGCACCCGCATGAGCACCTCCGGATTTGTGCAGGAGAAAGAAAAGCGCGAAGGCTGGAACCGGCCTCCGCACATCGAGCCCGACGGCGAAGGCGAGCTGCTGGAGCTGGCCATGGGCCCGCACCACCCCTCCACCCACGGCGTCTTCCGCATGGACGTGGCCCTGGATGGCGAGCGCGTCATCCGCCTCAAACCGGTCTTCGGCTACCTGCATCGCAATCACGAGAAGCTCGGCGAGACCCAGAGCTATCTGGCATCCATGCCCTTCACCGACCGGCTGGACTACATCTGCCCCATGACCAACAACTGGGCCTACGCCCTGGCTGTCGAAAAGCTGACCGGCCAGCAGGTCCCCGAGCGCGCCGAGTATCTCCGCGTCATTGTGGGCGAACTCACCCGCATCGTCAATCACGCCTCGGCAGTCGGCTTCCTCATCCAGGAGATGGGCGCCAGCGGCACGCCGCTGATGTACGCATTCAAGGAGCGGGAAAAGGTTCTCGACCTGTTTGAGGCCCTCACCGGCGCGCGCATGATGGTCAACTACATGCGCTTCGGCGGCCTTCGCGTCGACGCCACGCCGGCCTGGCTCGACGGCGCGCGCAAGGTGCTCGCCGGGCTTCCCAAATTCGTCGACGAGTTCGAAAACCTGCTCACCGGCAATGAGATTCTGATGGCCCGCACCCAGGGCGTGGGCATTCTGCGGCCCGATCTGGCCGTGAACGCCGGCGTCACCGGCCCCATGCTGCGCGCCTCTGGCGTCAACTACGACCTTCGCAAGGTCGACGGCTACGGCATCTACAACCGCTTCAACTTCCGCGTGCCGCTCGGCGATCACGGCGACATCTACGACCGCTTCATGATCCGCCTGCTCGAAATCCGCGAGTCGTTCAAGATTCTCGAGCAGGCCCTCAAAGACATACCAGCCGGCCCGGTCATGGACCCCAAGGCCAAGCTGCGCGGTTTCCGCCCCAAACCCGGCGAGGCCTACGGCCGCATTGAAGCGCCCAAGGGCGAGCTCGGTTTTTATCTCATCAGCGATGGCAGCCCCAATCCGTATCGCTATCGTGTCCGTCCGCCCAGCCTCATCAACCTCACCATCCTTGAGGACATGTGCCTGGGCGCCAACGTGGCAGACGTAGTGTTGATCTTCGGCAGCGTGGACATCGTGCTCGGCGAGGTAGATCGATGAAACTTGGACGTGGCGACGATCTGTCTAAGTCGGGCTTTGAAAGGGCATGGCTTCAGCCATGCCGCAACAGGATGAATATCGCCGGGGCTTTAGCCCTGAGGGACCCTGCTTTGTATCAGGGCACGACTTCAGTCGTGCCGAAAAGGGCGGGAGAATGCGTTGGGCTTTAGCCCCTGAGGGAATGTTTTTAGCGCAACAGAGGAGTTATGAATTACGTGAACGTGGGTTATGGCGAGTTATGGGCGAGCTATGCACTTCCGCAAGCGCAACCCTGACTAACCACTAACCACTAACCACTAATCACTCGACGGAGGAGCAACGTGTTAGGCGAAGGCATACTGAAGGGACTCGGCGAGACGGCGCGCAACTTTGCGGGGAGCTTTGTCTCGGCCGACCGTCTCACCACCGTCCAGTATCCGGAAGAGCGCATCGCGCCTATTGAGGCCACGCGCGACTTTCCCTTCCTGGTCTACGACGGCGCGGATTGGGAGGCCGGCCTGCGCTGCGTCGCCTGCCAGATCTGCGAGAAGGAGTGCCCACCCAAGTGCATTTACATCGTCAAAAGCACCGACAAAAAGCCCGACGCTCTGGGCAAACCGCAAATCTATCCGGCGCGTTTCGACATCGACATCTCGGTCTGCATGAGCTGCCAGATCTGCGTCGAAGTCTGCCCGTTTGAAGCCATCAAGATGGACACCGAGTTCGAGCTCAGCACCACGGACCGCTTTGGCGGCCTGCTCTACGACAAGAAGGAGCTCGCCAAATCCAACGAGCACTTCCACAAGGTCCATCCCACTGAAGCCGCCGAAGTAGACGCACGCCTGGCCGAAGAAAAATCCAAGGCCGAGGCGAAAGCCAAAGCCGCCGCCGCAGCTGCCGCGGCCAAGGCCGCCGTGCCTGCCACGCCGCCCAAACCCGCAGCACCAACACCAGCCGCCACACCCATTGCCCCAGCGCCCGCAGAGGAGAAGAAGCCATGATCGAGAAAGCGGATCAGATCTTCGTTCTGCTCGGCCACTGGCTGGTGAGCTTTCTGCCTGTCTGGTTGCAGCAACCGGTCCTGGTGCTGCTCGGCGTCGTCTGCATCATCGTCACATTTCCGGCTCTGTTCGCCATCACCGTGCTGCTTGAGCGCAAGGGCCTGGGCCGCATGCAGAACCGCTACGGCCCCAACCGCGTCGGCCCTTACGGCATCTTTCAGCCCGTCGCCGACGGCATCAAATCGCTCACCAAGGAAGACATCGTTCCCCTCAACGCAGACGCCGTCGTGCACTTCCTCGCACCGGTCTTTCTCGTCGTCGTTGTCTTCATGGGCTATGCCATTCTGCCCATCGGCCGCAACATGACGCTCGTGAATCTCGACGCCGGCATCCTGTTCTTCTTCGCCATCGGCGCGTCGACTGAGCTCAGCGTCTTCATGGCCGGATGGTCCAGCCGCAACAAGTATTCGCTGCTCGGCGCTATGCGCGCCGTGGCGCAGATGATCAGCTATGAAGTCCCGCTGCTGATGTCTTCGCTGGCAGTGATCATGATGACCGGCTCGCTCTCGCCCAACCGCATTGTCGACGCGCAGAACCAGTACACCTTCGGCCTGCCCCACTGGTACGTCTTCACGCCCTGGGGCCTGGCCGGCTTCATCCTCTTCGCCGTTGCCGGCACCGCCGAGACCAACCGCTCGCCTTTCGATCTGCCGGAAGGCGAGTCGGAGCTGGTCGCCGGCTACTTCACCGAGTACTCCGGCTTCAAGTTCGCTCTCTTCTTCCTCGGCGAGTACGTCGGCATGATGGGCATCGCCGGCCTTGGCGCCACGCTCTTTCTCGGCGGCTACTCCGCGCCCCTCGAAGTCCTCGGCTTCGTGCCCTCCTGGTTCTGGTTCATCGCCAAGGTCATGGTGGCCATGTGCTTCTTCATCTGGGTGCGCGGAACGCTGCCGCGCCTCCGTCAAGACCAGCTCATGAACTTCGCCTGGAAGTTTGTTCTGCCTCTCACCCTGCTCAACCTTTTCGATGCAGCGCTCTGGCGCTTCATGGGCCCTGGACTACTGCGCTGGTTCGTCTGCTCCGCCATCCTGCTCGTGGCCTACGTAGCACTGGCCCGCATCGGCATGACGCGCGAGAAGTTCGGGCCAAGGAGTTACCGCTATGCCGAGTAAGTCTAGGAGGTGCGCGCGATGAGCCTCGTCTTTTACATCCTCGCCGCCCTGACGGTAGCCGGAGCGCTCGCCGCGGTGCTGCTCAAAAACACTGTGCATTGCGCCCTCGCGCTCACAGCGGCTTTCGCCGGCCTGGCGCTCCTTTTCCTCTCGCTCGACGCGCAGTTCGCCGGCTTCGCGCAGATTCTCGTCTACATCGGCGCCGTTGCCATCCTGGTCGTCTTCGCCATCCTGCTCACGCGCGATTCCGAAACTCCGAAAGACACCGTCTACGGACCCAGGCCGCTCATCGGTCTGGTCGCCGCCGCGGGAATCTTCGCCGTCCTCGGCTGGGCCGTGCTGCGCAGCGCCGCTGCTCTACCGCATGAAAACGCATCACCCGCCGCCGCGCCCAACGTCACAGTCATGGACATCGGCAACGCCCTCATGGGCCGCTATGTTCTGCCTCTTGAGATCGTCGCGCTGCTGCTCACCGCCGCATTGATCGGCGCAGTCATCGTCGCCATGCACGAGAAAGAAGGCGCGCGATGAACCCGCTCACCGGCTATCTGCTTGTCGCCGCGCTTCTGTTCTCGATCGGCCTCGCCGGCGCGCTTACCCGCCGCAACGCCATCCTGGTCCTCATCGGTATCGAGCTCATGCTCAACGCAGCCAACCTCAACCTCATCGCCTTCTGGCGCTACGGCCCCCATCCCGAGGCCCTCACCGGCATGATGTTCGCCATCTTCTCCATCGCCGTCGCCGCTGCTGAAGCAGCCGTCGGCCTGGGCCTGGTCATCAACATTCACCGCCACGCCCACACCACGAACCTGGATCAAATGAACAGGATGAAAGGGTGACGATATGATGCAAGAGTCCATCTCGTTCACTCCGCAACTTGCCGCTTCGGCAATCGCGCGCAACCTCTGGCTCATCCCCGCGGTGCCCATCGCCGCTTCCGGCGTCATCGCCGTGCTCAAGCAGCCCAGGCGCAAGACTGCCTCCGCGCTGGCCATCGGCGCGCTCTCGTTTTCGCTGCTGCTGGCGCTGATCGCCTTCGCCCACGTGCTCAGCGGCTGGGCCAACGGCCAGGCCGTGCGTGAGACCGCGAGCTTCACCTGGTTCCAAACCGGCGCATCGCATGTAGACCTGGGCTGGGTGCTCGATCCGCTCAGCGCCATCATGCTGGTCATGGTCACCTTCGTCGGCCTGCTGATCTTCATCTACTCCACCGGCTACATGGCCCACGACGAAAACTACACCCGCTTCTTCTGCTTTCTAAGTTTGTTTGCGGGGGCGATGTTAGGCGTAGTGATTGCTAATAGTCTGCTTTTACTTTTTATGTGCTGGGAGTTAGTCGGACTTACCTCCTACTTACTGATCGGCTTCTGGTACTTCAAGCCCGCCGCCGCAGCAGCCGCCAAGAAAGCTTTCCTCACCACCCGCGTCGGCGACGTCTTCTTTCTGCTCGGCATTGTCTGGCTTTTCGCGCAGACCGGCACGCTGCTCTTCTATAACTCCGGCACAGGCTCCATGGAACAGGCTGCACTCACCGGCCTGCTCGCCCAGCCCGCAGCCTGGGGTTTCACCGCTGCCAGCGCCATCGGCCTGCTCATCTTTGCCGGAGCCGCGGGCAAGAGCGGCCAGTTTCCGCTGCATGTCTGGCTGCCCGACGCGATGGAAGGGCCGACGCCCGTCTCCGCGCTCATCCACGCCGCCACCATGGTCGCCGCCGGCGTCTATCTCATTGCCCGCGTCTATCCGCTCATGCAGGCCGGCGCTCTGACCGGTGGCACCACCACCGCGCTCACTGTTGTCACCTGGGTAGGCGCATTCACGGCCTTGTTTGCCGCCTGCATCGCCGTCGCGCAAAACGACATCAAGCGCATTCTCGCCTACTCCACCGTCTCGCAGCTTGGCTACATGATGGCCGGCCTGGGCATGGGCGGCGTCGCCGTGGGCATGTTCCACCTCATCACCCACGCCTTCTTCAAGGCCCTCCTCTTCATGGGCGCAGGCTCCGTCATCCACGGCTGCCACGAGGAGCAGGACATTCGCCACATGGGCGGCCTCAAGTCCGATATGCCGGTCACGTTTCTGACGTATGCCGTCGGCATGCTGGCTTTATGCGGATTTCCACTGGTGTTCTCCGGCTTCTGGAGCAAGGACGGAATTCTTGAGGCGGCGCAGCATTTCAGCGTTTCCAAAGTGCCGTTCTACATGCTCGTCTTCGGCGCGTTGCTGACAGCGTTCTACATGACGCGGCAAGTGAGTTACGTATTTTTCGGCATGAATCGGGGCGCGAAGAACGCGCATGAGAGTCCGAAGTCGATGACCACACCGCTGGCGATTCTGGCTTTCTTCGCCATCGCTCTCGGCGCCATCGGCACACCGGCTTGGCCGTGGTTCCGCGGGTTCCTGGAGAGCCGCGCAGTAAGCTTTGCGTGGGGCGGATTCAACGAGCCCGGCCTGCTTGCACTCATGCTCACGTCAACCGTTGTTGTGTTCCTCGGCCTCGGTCTCGGCTGGGGTTTGTATGGAGGCAAATCTCCAGCCCCAGAGGCCCCCGATGTGCTGGAGAGCGCCATGCCATTGCCCTGGGCGTGGCTGCGCGACCGGCTCTATGTCGATGAATTCTACGCAGTCACAGTGATTGCGTTTTACAGCTGGTGGGCGCGTGTCGCCGACTGGCTCGACCGCCGCGTCTGGGGCGGTATCGTCTCCCTGGTCGCTTTCGTCTTCGGCCTGTGGGCAACTCTCAATCGCTTCCTTGACGCCAACGTCGT
>Ga0302276_10002346_pt1 | contig 16666 bp, 16 predicted proteins | sample III_Bog_N2_3_FD_198768 | JGI IMG/M metagenome (GOLD analysis project Ga0302276, IMG submission 198768) | Peat permafrost microbial communities from Stordalen Mire near Abisko, Sweden - III_Bog_N2_3 | ecosystem: Environmental > Terrestrial > Soil > Wetlands > Peat | place: Sweden: Abisko...
GGGTGGATCTTCTTCTGGGCGTCCATCTCCGGGTCTTCGCGGACCCCGAGCATCATGCCCTGGGAGGGGCCGTAGATGTCGGCGTCCAGGATGCCCACCTTGGCCCCTTGGCGCACCAGCGCCGCCGCGATGTTGACGGTGACCGTGGACTTCCCCACGCCGCCCTTGCCGGACGCCACGGCCACCACGTTGCGCACGCCCTGCAGCAACTGGCCCTTGTCCATGCCGGGACGCGCGGCCACCTGGGCGGAAAGGCGCACCTCCACGGAGAGCACGCCGGGCACGGACCGGACCGCCTTGGCGGCCTGGTCCTTGAGCAGGTCCTTCACCGGGCAGGCCGGCGTTGTGAGGACCAGGTCGAAATCCACCTCGCCCTTCCCGGAGATCGACAGATTCCGGACAAACCCGAGGGAGACGATGTCCTTGTGGAGATCCGGGTCGGACACGGATCGGAGGCTTTGCAGAACGGATTCTTCGGTGACCATCAGGGACGGCAAACTACATCGGGAGACGTGCGTCGGTTTGCGGACGGAATCCATCTCCGGGGACCACGGATTCCCGGATCGATTTGTAAATCCGTTGGCAATGCCGATCCCGGACTCGCCGCACTACAACGCCACGGTGGTTGCGCGCACGGAGTACACCTCCGCACTGCGCACGTACTACATCCAGCCCGACCAGCCCTTCGAGCCCTACATGGCCGGACAGTACGTGACCCTGGGCCTGGAAAGCTCCGTTCCCCGCACGGGGGCCATCCTTCCCGAGATGCGCCCGCCCCAGGAGGGGAAAATGGTGCTGCGCGCCTATTCCATCGCCTCCGCGGGGTTCGAGACGGAGGTCCTGCAGTTCTACGTCGCGCATGTTCCCGGTGGATCGCTGACCCCGCGCCTTTGGAGCCTGGAGCCGGGCGACCGCATCCAGGTGGGGCGGCGCATCATCGGGAACTTCACCCTGGAGAACGCCCTCACCAGGACCCTGGTGATGGTGGGGACGGGAACCGGCATCGCCCCGTTTTTGGCCATGGTCCGCCAGCACGCCGCCGCGCGGCCCGACCTGAAGTTCGTGCTGCTCCAGGGCGCCACCCGTCGCGCGGAGCTCGGCTACCTCTCCGAATTCCGCGCCCTCTCCCGCGCCCTTCCCAACTTCACCTACCTGCCCGCCATCTCCCGACCCCACCTGGATCCGCTTTGGAAGGGGCAGACCGGAAGGCTCACCGTGTACTTCCAGGACGGCGGAAAGCTCCTGCGCGAGCAGGCGGGCGTGGAGACGGATCCGAAGGAATCCGACATCTACCTGTGCGGGAGTCCCGGCATGGTCCGCGACATTTCCCTTTCCGTGGAAGCCGCGGGCTACCACAAATGGACCAAGGCCCAGCCCTCCCCGCTGCACGTGGAGGAGTACTGGAAGGACAAGGAGTGAACCCCGCCCGTCGGTGGTGGACGCCCGAAAGGATGTCGTCGCGTTCCCGGCTGGACGACGTGGGTTGGACCGGAGACGGCCGCCCCGTGTGGCTGGAAGGCCGTTCCGACCGCTCCACCCTGATGTGCCTGGGACCGGAGGGAGTCCGGGAGCTGACCCCCTCGCGTTCTGTGCGGGCGGGGGTGGGCTACGGCGGCGGCGATTTCGCGGTGGAAGGCGACCACCTCTATTTCGTGGAGCGCGGCGGCCCCCTGTTCAGGCAAGGTTCGGACGGGTCCCCGGCGCAGCCCTTGCCGCCGCGTTCCGGTTCGGTGGCCTCGCCCGCGGTCTCGACGGACGGAAAATGGGTGCTGTGCGTGCACAGTCTGGACGGGACGGACGTGCTGGCGCTCGCGCCCGTTTCCGGTGGCGGTTTGCCGGTGGACCTGGCGCGGGGCGCCGACTTCTACATGCAGCCCGTCTGGCATCCGGATTCCCGTCGGCTCGCCTGGATCGAGTGGGACCACCCGCGCATGCCCTGGGACGGGACGCGTCTGATGGAAGGACGCCTGGGGGAAGACGGCGGAGGATTGGAGGGAATCCGCCACGTCGCGGGAACCGATGCGCGCGCCGTCTTCCAGCCCTGCTGGTCCCGGGACGGATCGCGGCTCGCCTGGATCGAATCCGACGGCGAATCCCAGATGCTCCGCGTGCGCGACGAGCGCACCGGGACGGTCCGCACCCTCCTTTCCTCGCAGGCGCTCCTTCCGCCGGCGTGGGTCCAGGGGATGCGGTCGTTGGCTTGGTCGCCGTCCGGGACTCTCTGGGCCCTGGACGCCCACCTGGGCCGCGGCAGAATCTGGCAGGTGGAAGGGGATTCCGTCCGCGAGCTGGACGCCGGTCCCTACCGGGCCTTCTCCCAATTGTCGGCTGCCCCGACCGGAGAGACGTTCCTCGTGCTCGCCTCGGCGCCGGACCTGCCCGACCGCGTGGCCCGGTACGAGAACGGGGTCTGGACCGAAATCGCGGTGTCCGTCGCCGAACCTCCGCCTTCCGCATCCCTTCCCTCCTGCGAGGCGGTTTCTTGGCAAAGTGGCACCGGGCCGGTCCACGGATTGCTTTTCGAACCGCGCGGGGAGGCTCCCGCTTCCGGTTGGCCGTTGCTGGTGAACGTCCACGGTGGCCCCACCTCGCAACGGGCCATGACCTTCTCCCCGGACACCTGCTTCTTCGCGGATCTGGGGTGGGCGGTGCTGGAGGTCAACTACCGGGGCTCCACCGGATACGGAGAAACCTACCGGCGCGCCTTGGACGGCCAGTGGGGGATCCTGGACGTGCAGGACTGCGTCGAAGGCGCGAAAGCCATGGTGTCCCGCGGCGGCGTGGATCCGCGGCGGATGGCCATCAAGGGCGGCTCGGCGGGGGGATTCACGGTGCTCAACGCCTTGGCGCGCCATCCCGGCTTGTTCCGGGCGGGCATCTCCAACTACGGGGTGGGGGATCTGGTCCAGCTGGAGAAGACCACACACAAGTTCGAGGCCCGGTATCTCCACGGCCTGGTGGGTCCCTATCCGGAACGCGAAGACCTCTTCGTGGAGCGGTCTCCCGTGCACATGGCGCGGTCCTTCCGCGACCCTTTGGCCATCTTCCAGGGCAGCGACGACAAGGTGGTGCCCCCCGACCAGGCGGAGCGGATCGTTTCGGCGCTCGCGGAATCGGGGACACCGCACCTCTACCGCGTCTTCCAGGGCGAGGGCCACGGCTGGCGAAAGACGGAGACCATTCTCTCCTATTACGCCGAGGTGGAACGGTTCCTGGCGGAACACGCCTCCTGACCGGTGGGGGTGGTCCGAATCCCAATCGGGGCTATACTTTGACCCACTGCGGTCCATGAAGGGTCGCCAGGGCCGTCCGGACCAATCCGGCGACGGTCCAACAAGCCGACCTTTCTGGAACCTTCCGACCTCGCGGAAGGTACCGGCGAAAACGACATCTCACCGAAGACCGATCGGAAAGGATCGATCCGGCGAATCAGAGCGAAAGACATCGAATGCGATTTTCAGACCTCCACCTGTCCCCCTCCCTGTTGCGCGCCGTCCAGGAAGAAGGCTACGACAAGCCAACGCCCATCCAGGCCCGCGCCATCCCGCCCGTCGCGGAAGGCCGGGACGTCCTGGGCATCGCCCAGACGGGAACCGGCAAGACGGCGGCCTTCGCGCTGCCCATCCTCCAGCGCCTGGAGGAGGCCGGTCCCAGCCACATGCAGGGCCGCAGGGTGCCCCGCGTGCTGGTGGTGGCTCCCACGCGCGAACTGGCCGCGCAGATCGGCGAGAGTTTCCGCACCTACGGCAGGCATTTGCGATTGACGGTTTCCGTCGTGTACGGCGGAGTGGGCCAGCGCCCCCAGGAAGACGAACTGCGCCGCGGCGTGGACATCCTGGTGGCCTGTCCGGGCAGGCTGCTTGACCTGGTGGGCCAGAGGGCCGCGGACCTTTCCGGCGTGGAGATCCTGGTGCTGGACGAGGCCGACCGCATGCTGGACATGGGCTTTCTGCCCGACATCCGCAAGATCGTGCGCCACGTGCCGCAGGACCGCCAGACCCTGTTCTTCTCCGCCACCATGCCCGAGGAGATCCAGGACCTGGTGTCCGGACTCCTGCGCGATCCCGTCACCGTCCAGGTGGCGCCTTCGGCCACCTCCGCGGAAACCGTGGACCAGTCCTTCCAGCGCGTCTCCCGGGAATCCAAGCCCGACGCCCTCGAAGACCTGATCCGCGGGGTTTCGGGGCGCACCCTGGTGTTCACACGCACCAAGCACGGGGCCGACCGCGTCGCCAAGAGGCTGGAGAGGTCGGGGGTCCCGGCCCAGGCCATCCACGGCGACAAGTCCCAGGGCGCGAGGACCAAGGCCATCGACGGCTTCAAGACCGGCGCCGTGGAGGTCCTGGTGGCCTCCGACATCGCGGCCCGGGGGCTGGACATCGACGAAATCCGTCTGGTGGTCAACTACGACGTGCCCGTGGACCCCGACACCTACGTCCACCGCATCGGACGCACCGGCCGCGCGGGCGCGACCGGACGCGCGGTGACCTTCGTTACCGACGAGGAGGGCGACGCCGCCCGCGACATCGAGAAGCGCATCGGACGCAAGGTGGAATGGATCGGATCGGACTCCGTCCCGCCCGGACGCGGGACATCCGCGCCCAAGGCCCCCCAGCAGCAGCGCTCCCGCGGACGCGAAGGCCATGCGCAGGGGCAGAGGGCCTCCCAGGGCCGTTCGAATTCCGGCTCCAACGCGTCGCAGGGACAAAAATCGTCTCGGCAGGACGGCGGCGACCGGTCGCGCCGGGAAGTGGGCGAAAGGTCCCGGGGATCGGCCGAACCGGGTCGGCGCGGGCAGTCGGCGGGCTCCGGGGAAGGGGGTCCGCGGTCGCGCAATCGCCGTCGCGGAAGCCCGCGGCCCGGTTCCTCCTCGCCCTCGCAGGGCCGTCCCGCGGAAGAGAAGCCCAACCTGATCGGACGCCTCTGGAACCGCCTCAAGGGCGGGCGGACTTGATCTGGGCCCTCCTTCTCGCCATCACCGTTTCGGCCAAGGCCAAGGCCGCGGTTCCAGCTCCAATGATCGAGGTCCATCGCACCGCCCTGCGCCTGGAGATCGCCGACAGCGATTCCCTCCGGGAGCGGGGACTGTCCAAGCGGCGGAACCTCGCCTGGAACAGCGGCATGCTCTTCGTGTTCCCTTCCGAGCAGGAACGGACCTTCTGGATGATCGACTGCGCCTTCGATCTCGACATCGCCTACCTGGACGGAAACGGGGTTGTGGAGGACGAGCAGACCATGGTCGCCGAGCCCGGGGTGGCGCCGGAGAACCTGCATCGATACCCCTCGGCTTCCGACCGCATCCAATACGCGTTGGAGGTGAACCGGGGATGGCTCGCCGCCCATGCGCTGCGCGTGGGTGACACCTTGCGCGCCGTGAAGGCCTGGACCGCGCGGCGGTAGCCGCGGTCGGAGACTACTTCAGCGCGAACCCGTCCATCCGGGACACCGCCTGTCGGACGGCGTCCTGGATCGCGTTGACTTCGGCATCCGTGGGGGTGCGGTCCGGCGAACGGTAGGAGAGCCGGACCAGCACGGCCTTTTCGCCTTCGGGCACCCCCGCGCCTTCATAGACGGAAACCAGTTCCACCGATTCCACCAGTTCGTCCTGCGCCTGGGGCAGCTCCGACAGGGAACGCACGACTTCGGCGGCGGGGCGGTTGCGCTCCACCAGGATGTTGATCTCGCGGCGGGTGCCGGGGAACTCCCCGATGCGCGCGGACTGGGCCGGCGTGGCCTGTTCGAGCAGGGCCAGCAAGGCGTCCAGATCCAGTTCCCAGACATGGGCGGGACTGCGCAGCCCCAGGCCATCCTGCACGGCGGGGTGCAACTCCCCGAAGAATCCGAGGTCGGTGCCGCAGATCGCGACCCGCGCCTGGCGGCCGGGATGCAGGAAGGGTTCCGTCCGGGAGGGGATGAAGTCCGCCTCCAGGCCGAGTTCGGAGATGGTGCCCTCCAGGACGCCCTTGGCACGCCAGACATCGGCATCCGCCTCGCCGCCTCTCCAGCGCAGCGAGGGCCATGGACCGGACACGATCCCCGCCCACCGTCCAGCCTCGCCGATTCCCGTCCGCCGGTGGTTCCCGAAGGCTTCCGGCAAATCCCGTCCGAACACCCGTCCGCATTCGAACAGGCGCACGGAGCGTTCCTGGCGCCGTGCGTTGCGGGCGGCGGCCTTGAGCAGGTTGGAGAGCGCGAACCGGGGCAGGCAGGCGGTCTCGTCGGAGAGTGGATTGAGGAGGGCCACCAGCCGGTGGCGGGGGTCCGACTCCGGGAGGCCCAGGAGGTCGTGGTCGGACTGCCCGATCAACCGCAGCGACAGGGTCTCGGAAAGGCCGCGCGACGCCATGGCCCGGCGCAATCTGCGGGTCCACGTCTCCCGGGAGGGGAGCTCCACGGCCTCGATGGGGAAGGAAGGGAACGAGGAGGGGATGTTGTCGTAGCCCACGAGCCGTGCGATCTCCTCCACCAGGTCCGCCTCGGAGGCGATGTCGGGGCGCCAACCCGGGATCTCCCAGGTGGTGGAATCGGCGTCCGAGCCGATGGCCTCGCACCCGATCCCATTCAGGAACGCGGAAACCCGGCTGTCCGGGACATCCATGCCCAAAAGGCCGGACACCTTGGATCGGCGCAATCGGACCCGGGTCCGGGCGGCGGGTTGTTCGGGCGTGGACAGATCCTGGGCGGCGGAAGCCGTCCCGCCGCAGAGCGAAAGGACAAGGGCGGTGGCGTAGTCGGAGACCGAGCGGGTCGCGAAGGGATCCACTCCCCGTTCGAAGCGGTACGAGCTGTCCGAGGCGCACTGGGTGCGCCGGGCCAGGTAGCGGATGGCCGATGGCTCGAAGCGGGCGGTCTCCAGGAAGATTCCGGTGGTGGCCTCCGAAACTCCGGAATCCGCGCCGCCCATCACGCCGCCCAGGCATCGGGGGCCTTCGGCGTCGGCGATCACCAGGTCGCCCGGCGTCAGTGACAGGTTCCGTCCATCCAGGAGAAGCAGGGACTCTCCGACACGGGCGCCGCGGACCACCACCTTGCCGCCGCGCAGCTTGGCGAGGTCGAAGGCGTGCAGGGGCTGCCCGATCTCCATCTGCACGAAATTGGTGATGTCCACCAGGGCGGAAATGGGGCGCAGGCCCACGGCGCGCAGGAGGTTTCGCATCCAGGCCGGGCTCGGACCGTTGCGCAGGCCCTCCAGGGTGCGGCCCACGTAGCGGGTGCAACCCGAGCCGGGCACCAGTTCCACCGGCACCGTCGCCGGTCCGGAGGGCGGCGGCAGGGTCACGGAATCCAAGGGGTTGCGCAGGGTGCGGCCCAGCCGCAGGGCGAGTTCGCGGGCCAAGCCCAAGTGGCCTGTGGCATCGGGCCGGTTGGGGGTGACGTTGATCTCGAACACCACGTCCGCGACGCCGCAGGCGGTGGCGAAGGGGGCGCCCGCGGGAAGGTTCGGATCCAGTTCCAGGATGCCTTCGTGCCCTTCGCCCAGACCCAGTTCGTCCTCGGCGCACAGCATCCCGCGCGATTCCATGCCGCGGATGGTGGCCGGTTTGATCTCCAGCCCTCCCGGCAGGACGCTTCCGACGGTCGCCAGGGCCACCTTCAGGCCCACGCGGACGTTGGCGGCTCCGCAGACCACGGGAAGCTCCTGGGAGCCGTCCCAGACGGCACAGCGCGAGAGCTTGGTGCCCTCCACCTTCTCGCAGCTTCGCACCTCGGCCACAACCACGCCGGGCAGTTCCCCAAGAGCGTGCCACTCCTCCACCTCCAACCCGGCGGCGGTGAGATGGGCGGCGATCTCTTCGGGGGACTCGGTCAGGTCCACCAGTCGTTTGAGCCAGTTCAAGCTCGCCTTCACGGCGCGTCTCCCGTGGACCTGGTCATGCCAGTCCCCGGAATTGGCGCAGGAAGCGCATGTCTCCGGCGGTGAGAAGGCCGATGTCCTTGATGCCGTGGCGCAGCATGACCATCCGGTCCAAACCGAATCCGAAGGCGAAGCCCTGGAATTCCTCGGAGTCCACGCCCACATTGGCCAGCACCTTGGGGTTCACCATCCCGCAGCCGCCGATCTCCATCCAACCGTCCCGGTCCAACCCCACCGAGCGGCAATCCACGTCCATTTCGGCGGAGGGTTCGGTGAAGGGGAAGAAGCTGGGGCGGAACCGGAGGATCGCCTGCGGGCCGTACAGGGCGCGGACCATGGTGAAGAGCGTGGCCTTGAGGTGCGAGAAGGCGATGCCCTTGTCCAGCACCAGCCCTTCCACCTGGCAGAACATGGGCGCGTGGGTGGCGTCGGCGTCGCAGCGGTAGACCTCTCCGCAATGCAGGAGGCGGAACGGGGGTTTGCGGTCCCGCATGGCGTGGATCTGGTAGTTGGAGGTGTGGGTGCGCAGCACCACCGCGGGCCTGCCGGGCTCGCGCTCCAGGAAGAAGGTGTCCTGCATGTCCCGGGCGGGATGGTCGTCGGGGACGTTCAGGGCCGAGAAGTTGAACCACTCGTCGTCCACTTCCGGCGCGTCCGCGATCTCGAAGCCCATCCCCACGAACAGGTCCAGGATCTCGTCCCGCAACGCGAGGAGCGGGTGCAGGGTCCCGGGTTCGGAATTTTCCCCGGACAGGGAGAGATCCAGCGTCTCGGACTCCAACCGATCGAGCAGGGCGCGCGAGCGGATCGATTCCAGGAAAGCGTCCAGGGCGGATTCGACTTCGAGCCGCAGCGCCTGCACGGCGGCGCCGAAGGCGGGTTTTTCGGCGGGGGGGACGGAACCCAGAAGCCGCATCAGGCCGGGAATTTCGCCCTTCTTGCCCAGGAAACGCGAACGCAGCTCGGCGAGATGGTTCTCGTCGGCGGCGTCCAAACCGGGCACGAGCGAAGCCCAGGCTGCCCGGACTTCGTCGATGCCGGACACCTCAAGCAGCCTTCGCGACCTCGACGACCCGCTGGAAGGCGGCAAAGTCGGAGACGGCGATGTCGGCCAGGACCTTGCGGTCCAGACTGATGTTGGCCTTCAGGAGGGCCGCGATCAGGCGGCTGTAGGTGGTTCCGCAAAGGCGGGCGCCGGCGTTGATGCGCACCACCCAAAGGCGGCGGGCCTGGCCCTTCTTGTCGCGTCGGTCGCGGTAGGCGTACTGGCGCGCGCGGTCCACGGCCATCTTGGCCAGCTTGAAGACGTTCTTCTTGCGACCGAAGTATCCGGAGGCGGCGGCGATGATCTTCTTGCGGCGGTTGCGGGATGGTACCCGCTGGGTCGCTCTGGGCATGACTGTTTACCTCGAAAAGGAGAGCCGCGAAATTTACGCGTAGGGAAGCATGTTGTCAATGCGGCGCCTGTCGGCGGCATCGATGTAATCGCCTTTGCGAAGGCCCCGCTTCAGCTTCTGGGACTTGTTCTTCTGCAAGTGCCGCATCTTGGTCTGCTTGCACTTCACCGCTCCGGAGCTCTTGACCCGGAGGCGCTTCTTGGCGCTGGACAGCGTCTTCATCTTGGGCATCGCACGATCCTCGTGTTGGGTTGGTTGAAAGTCAGGACGCCGCGGGCGCCGCCGGTTCGGCGGGCGCAAAGGTAGGACGGAAGGGCGCCGGAGCGGAGACTTCGTGCGGATCGGATCCATCCAACCGCGCGGTCTTGCCCTTGCGGCTGGGCGCCAGGAGAAGTCCCAGGGTGCGTCCCTCCATGGTGGGGGACTGCTCCACGACGGCGATCTCGTCCAGATCCTTCACCATCTGGTCCAGGAGGCGCCGACCGTAGTCCATGTGCGCCATCTCGCGACCGCGGAACAGGACCGAGGCCTTGACCTTCCAGCCCTTTTCCAGGAACTCGATCGCGTGCTTGACGCGGTATTCGTAGTCGTTGTCGTCGGTGCGGGGATGGAACTTGATCTCCTTCACCTTGACGATGTGCTGCTTGGCCTTGGACGCCTTGTCCTTCTTCGCGATCTCGAACCGGTACTTGCCGAAGTCCATGATGCGGCAGACCGGAGGACGCGCCATGGGCGCCACCTCGACCAGATCCAGTCCCTGCTCCTGTGCCATCTGCTTGGCGATGTGGGTGGGCACCACCCCGATCTGCTGCGCGTCGGCCCCGACCAGTCGCACCTCGGGGATGCGGATCATTTCGTTGACGCGGGTGCGATTTTCGGTCGATGGCATCTCGAAGGATTGGAATCTGGCCAATCTGGCTCCTGAGGCTGTGGTGGACGAACCGATGTCCGGCGAAGGATCATCGTCGGATTCGGAGGAAGGAACGGCAATAGTAGAAATCGAAAAATCTATCCAGGACCCCGAGCGGCGATTTCGGCAACGACGTCGGCACGGTCGGTCCCCGGATACGATACCAGCAATCGCCGGTTCGGGCGACAAGGCTAGCGGTACACCCCGACGGTCTCGAAGAAGGGCTTGTCGGTCACCTGGCGCAGGAAGGGGCTGGTGGTGGAGGTCATCACGGCGGCCGTGGAGCTGTTGGTGGTGCCGTTGGTGGAGTTCACGCCGGCCTTGATGACGTTGGGCAGGTTCTTCCCGATGTCCGTGAAGACGTATTGCGATAGCACCAGGCTGATGCTGGAACTGTTCGGCTGCATGGTGACGGCGCAGGTCGGGTTCATGCCCATCAGGAACGCCCCCGTCCAGGTGCCGCTGCTGGGAAGTTGCAGGGTGTGGCCTCCGCACGCAGGATCTTGCCAATAGAAGATTCCGGAGAAGTTCCCGTACTTCCAGCCCCAGCTCTCCAGGGCGCCGCTGGTTCCGCGGATGTCCAGGATCTGGATGTCGGTGCTGTCCTGGGAATGGGGCCAATTTCCATTGATGTTGTAGGAGGCGTCCACCACGTACATGGCCTTGCCGACGAATCCCCCCGCCGCCGAGTCGCTGAAGGTCGTGATGGTGGTGGCGGAGGTCAGATCCAGGATCATGTAGCCGTCGTAGGTCTGGCCCGTGCTGTCCAGGTACCGGAAGAGCCGGCTCATCGTCGAAGGGCTGAACGTGGTATTGGCGCCGACGCCGGCCTGGGAAAGAAGGGTGGAGGTCAGGGTGATCATGTGGGCCGCGACGGTGGATGTGAGGACCACGGAATCCATCGCATTGTTGGCCGTGTCCGTCTTCTGGATCGCGGCGTTCAAGCCAAGCGAATCCGCGATGGGCGCTTTCACGTAATTGGCATGCGAGCCGGTTGTATACGACTGGCCGTTGGTGTAGTTCGTCCCTTGGACGGTCACCTTTCCGGAGCCGCTTGTGGACAAATGCGAGAAATACGCGTGGTTCGAAAGATCTACCGTCAGGACTGAATTCAAGGACAAGGTACCGTTGTTGCTGATGTACATGGAATCGGAGACTCTGCCGGGTGCGTTGTTGAATGTCAGGGTCTGCGCGGCTTTCGTGTTCGAAACCAAATTCTGCTTCACGTAGAAGCCGCCGGAATTCTGCTGGCTGAAGGCAAAGCCGACGGTTGTCGAGGAGTCGGTGAGGTACAAGTTCCCGAGGGTGCGCACGGAATCCCCGGCATTGTACGACTTGGTCAAGCCCGACATGAGCCAGGCGTTTCCGCCCACCTTGAGGTTCGTGCCACCTCCCATGCTGAAGTTCCCCGATGGCCACAGCACCAGATTCCCGCCCACGGTCAGGTTTGCGCCGGAGTTCCATGTCGTATTGGTGCCTGTACCGCCGACCCACATGTTTCCGGTGACGGAGATGGGTCCGTTGATGGTTTGGAACCCGTTGGTCACGCCCAGATTCCCGCCCACGGTCAGCGGACTGGCGGTGCTGTTGACGTACAAGCCCCCGGCGATGAAGGCGCTGGAATCGACGCTGAGCGACGCGTTGACCTTCAGGTCGCCATTCCACTTGAACGTTCCGTGGATCGCCATCGGATTGCTGTTGATGTACGAGCTTCCCGTTCCACCGACGTAGACCCCGCCGGTGATCGATGCCTGGAGGTTGGAGTTCGTGAGCGACCCACCCACATAAAAGGCGTAGGCGGGGATCACCACGGTGCTGGCGACCTGCGTGAAGGCCAGGGACACGCCGTGGATCAGGTAGGTGCCCTGGACCGTGCGAAGGTCGCCGTGGCGGCCCCGCGCGCTGCATTGCAGCGCGATGTAGATGGCCTCGCTGTCCTGGGAGGGGACCGCGGCCGTGTCCGGCCCCGAGGCGACGGCCAGGATCTGCACCTCCACCGCCGACAGGTCTCCGGCGGTGGTGGAGAGGGGGTCCCATCCGGGATTGGCGGTGGCGACGGCGACGTTGGCCCCGGTCAGGTTCAACCAACTGCGGATGGAGGAAGAATGGGCTCGGCTGTCGGTGATGAAGGCGTTCAACTGCGTGACCATGTTCGCGGGGTTCGCGGTCAAGCGGTTGATCGCCAGTTGCAGCCCCGCCATTCCCACCTGGTCGGTGCTCTTGAGGTCGGCGAAGTCGCCGCTCTGGCTCTGGTCTTTCCCGGCCAGTGTCAAGCCCACGAACCCGAGCAGGGTCACCACGATGATGGTCCCGAGCACCACGAACATGGCCACCCCGCGGCGGCCAGCGAAGCGCGAAGGTTCAGTATCCATAGTTCCCCACGGGGATGACCCTGTCGTAGAGGGCGTAGCTGTTGTGGTCGGTGGGCGTGAAGGTGGTCCAGTTGCCCAAGCCGCTGAACGTGGTCTGCGACATCTGCTTGTTGGCGTTCACGGATCGCGTGAGCAGCCAGATGTGCAAGGCCACCGTCTGCCTCTGCTGGGCCAGGGCCGTCGCCGAGACCGTGGACTCGTCCTGCCAAGTGTAGGGGCTTTGTCCGCCCCCCTCTCCGGCGTTGCGCACGCGCAGGACCTTCAAGTGCGACAGATACAGAGAGGGACCCGATCCGGCGAGGGTGAGCCTTCCTTTCAGAATCAACTGGGTGTTGGCCACGGAACCGCTCCCGGTCTGGAACTGCCAGGTCACCCAGGTGGGGTTGGAGGTGGGCGGCAATTTGATGGAGGTGGAATCCGTATCGCCCGTCCCCTTCACCTGGAACCGGATGTAGTTGGTGCTGTAGTTGGTGGTGTCGAACATCGTTTGGAACGCCGCGTTGACCTGCAAGAGGGCGCTCAGTCGGTAGGTGGAATTCGGCTGGAGGGTCTTCGTCAGGTTGGAAGCGATCTTTCCTTCGGTCCCCACAGACCAGCCCTGGATGGAAAGTCGGCTGTTCGCACCGTCCCAGACGGGAGCACTCACGGAAGTCGGGGTCCAAAAGCCCTGTTCCCCCTTCATCCATAGCGTGTCGTTGACCCGACCGGACTGTACGGAATCCGACGTGGTGTCAACGCCCAGGCGGGCCTGCAAGGTGATCGCTCCCTTCAGGATGATGGATGTGGTGGTGGTCGGGGTCGTTCCGCCGGCGACTTGCGGGGTAAGATCCCGCGCCAATGTGCTGTCGGAACGCACGTAGTAGCTCACGACATTGGGGGACCCCTCGCACTGCACGCCCTGGACCGGGTCCTCTCCGTAGAAGCGGAACGTGATCGTGTCAGGACCGCCGGTGCCTCCATCCCGGATCGCCACCCGATCCTGGCTCCCCAGGGTGTCGCAGGTGTTCAGCGATGCAGGGTAGCGGTTCGTGGTCCCGCCGTACTTGAGACCGGCGCGGTAGCCCACGTTAAGAAGATCTTCTTCCATCACCCGGACCGCCTCGCGCCCGTCGGATTGGAGCCGGATGTTGGTGCGGGTGTGGGTGTAGTTCGTGTTCTCGCTGAGGACCAGGTTGAAGGCCAGATAGCCCACGATGCCCGCCACGATCATCGCGACCAGCAGTTCGATCAGGGTGATGCCCCGTCGGTTCATGGGAGCACCCCTTCCAACCGGGTGGATTGGTTGGCATGACCCGCCGCCCAGCCGATGGTCACCCAAGCCGATCCCGGATTGGTGCTGGTGGGCGCGTAGGAGGTCGCGTACGATCCCCCTGATTGATAACCCCACTTCAAGGTGTAGGTCAGCCCTTCGACGGTGAGGGTACTTCCTGCGGTGTCCGTCGCGCGCGCGGCGCGGGGCAGGCGCCCGAGCGAATCCAGGACCCGGGCGGCCACCGCGGTCGCCTGGTCGGAGCGCAGACTGCCCACCTGGGCCTGCCTGCCCGCCAGAACCCAGCGGGTGAGGAAGGGCAAGGCGATCACCAGGATGATGGCCGCCATCAAGGCTTCCAGCAAGGTGTAGCCCTTCCGCATGCCGGCGCCCATCACTGGACGACCTCCTGCCAGGCGGTTCCCGAGCCGGGGTACAGAAACTCGCGCACCTGGATGCTTCCATTGGCCACGATATGGTTGAAGGCGATCAGGTAGGCCTTGCTGGTATTGGCCGCCGTGACGTACAGGTAGCCCAGATCGAGATCGGAAGTGGGTCCACCACAGGCGACGATCAGGCCCTTGAGCCCCGAAGCGCTGGACGACCAGCCTGGAGCTGGGGAGGATGTGCCTGGGTTGAAGGCTTGTCCATCCACGCAGTCCTCTCCGGTGGTGACCAGCTGGCCGAAGCCGGACGGCGTCAGGGTCACCGACGCCGAGGTGACGGTGGAGAAGCTGAACGCCGGTGGGGCCGTGCCCTGGGTTCCGAACTTCACGCCGTAATCCAAGGAATCGGTGGATTTCACCGAGTCGTTCACTCCGCTGGCGGACGCGCTGCCGTAGGCGGTCGATGCGTCGGGTCCGGCCACGATCTTCCAGGAATTTCCCGAGGTTGGAAACGCCACGAAATACCGGAGTTGGCTTCGGTTGGCGGCGGACTTGGCGCGTCGGATGTCCAGGAACAGGCGCTGCGCGCTCCCATCCAGATGGGACTCCGCGTTGGACCGCTGGAAGATGGGGACCGCCACCGCGGACATGACCCCGATGATCAGGACCACCACCATGAGTTCCATCAGGGTGAAACCGCGTCTCCGGGCGCGTCCCGAGACCACCGGATCGGACGAGAACGAGCAGTCCTGCTTTGGAATCACGGCGCATCCTGGTTGAGGGCTGTCCACCACGGCAATGGTACCACCAGAAGATAACGGAGATCTAGCACATTCGGTGGGCGCTTGCCGACTCCGGGATTGGAAACCGCACTGGACCGGCGATCAATCCCGGTCCAGTGCACCCATTCTTCAGAGATGCTGGTTTAGGGTAGACTTACTTCGGAACCTCGCAGCCGCCCCCCGGAGCGTTCTTGGCGCGCAGCACCGCGCAGAAGGTCCCGCGGTAGGCCCAGGCCATCGCGAGCTCCAAGGCGGTGAAGATCCCGGCGGGGACCAGTCCGCCGTGCTCCAAAAACAGGTGGAAGAGCAGGCTGTTGACGAAGAACGGTGCCAGGAACAGCAGGGCGAGCGGAACGAAGCGATTGACCAGGAGGAGAGCGCCTGACACCGCGAGGACCGCGCCGATCAGGGGCATCATGTAGCCGGTCTGCGCCAGGGCCGTGCTGAAGGCCTTTGCGCCCTCGGCCATGTTCGGGGGAGGGGTCATGGGATGGAAGGCGTCCATCAAGCCGAAGACAAGCAAGGGAAGGCCCAGAAGGACGCGCCCGATGGCGGGCAGGTAGCGGGTGAAGGATCGGGAAGGGGGCGTCTCGGCCATGTCGTTTCCTTTGGTTGTCGTTCGGGTCCGGTCCGGGAGGGTTTCCGTCGGCGGAGTGCTGCCCCGGGCTCGGTACGCAAGATACACAGCGTCTCATTCGCGAAGTCAAGCCCCGCCAAAATGGCGTCGGATGGATAGTTTTCCCGTATCATGAGCGTTCAAGCTCGATTATCCGGTGTTTCCTTCCATCTTGCCGACCTCGACGAAATGTTCCCGAAACTCGTGGGACGGTTGGAGGCGTTGCAGCAAGCGGTGTTGAACCACGAGGAAGGTACCGGCGTGGAAGACGCCTTCGAGTTGGTGGGTCTGCTCGCGATCCAGGCCTTCCGCCGCGAAGAGGAGGCCATGGAGCTTTGCAGGGACAAGTCCCTGGCGGTCCACAGGTCGGCGCACAGGAAGTTCCTGGGGAACCTCTCCGGCGCCAGGACCCGCTTTCGGAACGAAGGCCCGTCGGTGGCGCTGGCCCACGATCTCCGGGTGGAGTGCCTCGAATGGTTGGTGGACCACCACAAGGTGATGAACAGCGGGATGGGCAGGGTGGTGCGGGAGATGGTGGAACGCTCGACCCGCCACCACCAGGCCGCCGAACCGGGCGGCGATCCCGCGGCCTGATCCTCTTCCCTTCCGCGTCGCGGCGGGCCTGGCGGTCTCAGATCAGCTTGAGGCGTTCGTCCGGGGACAGCAGGGAGATCAAGCGCACCGCCAAGTGGTTGTTGACCACCACCACTTCGCCCTTGGCCATGTGCCTGTGGTTCACCACCACGTCCACGGCCTCGCCCGCCAAGCGGTCCAATTCGATCACCTGGTCGGGTTGGAGGTTCAGGAGCTCGTCGACCGTCATCCGCGTCCCGCCCAGATGCAGTCGCACGGGGACACGGATGTCCTGCAACTGCTCGAGGTCCAGCGACCTGCGGACGGACCGTCTGTATTGGGCTTCCACGCTCGATCCTCCAAGGACGGAAAAGTTCCGTGTCGTTTCTATTATACCCTGTCGCCATGACGAAGTCCGCATTCGGCGTTCCAGGGAGCCTTTCGACCCGGCATCTCCCCGGATTACGCGGCCTTTCCAGGAAGGACCTGGTCGCGATCCTGGATTCCGCCCAAGCGTTCCGCGACG
>Ga0302276_10002353_pt1 | contig 16645 bp, 8 predicted proteins | sample III_Bog_N2_3_FD_198768 | JGI IMG/M metagenome (GOLD analysis project Ga0302276, IMG submission 198768) | Peat permafrost microbial communities from Stordalen Mire near Abisko, Sweden - III_Bog_N2_3 | ecosystem: Environmental > Terrestrial > Soil > Wetlands > Peat | place: Sweden: Abisko...
CGAGCCGATCCGGGCTCGGTCCACCAGATTGCCGAGGGCTCCTCCGAGGATCAGGGCGATTCCCGTGACCAGGATCGGCTTGCCGGACGGAACGCTTTTGAGCCACCACGCCAATAGCCCGCAGGCCAGAAGGGACAGGCCGACCAGCGGCCAACGCTGGGAATCGTCCGCGAACCGCAGCCAGCTGAACGAAATGCCTTTGTTGTAAGACAGCAGCAATTCGACTGATGGCAGGACGGCGATCGGACGACTGGCCTGCAGCGAACCGGCGGCAAGTTGTTTGGTGCCCTGATCCAGCAAGACGACGAGTACCATAATCCAGATCCGGTGCCGGCTGACGGGCGACGGCTTCTCTGTCATGCTCATATTGTCTCAGGGGCTCGTCGCGGCGGGCGATCCGGGCTCGCAGCCTAGGCGATCTCGCCGCGCTGCGCTATTCTTGCGCCAGCTCACTCTGTCTCGATTGCGACAAGGCGGTGACCCATGGACGTCGATCCTTCACAGATCCCGGTTCTGCCGATTCCATTCCAGCACGGCCTGACCCGTTTTGCGCGGAGTCTCACCGCAGGGCAGGCCAGGATCGTCGCGATCGGCTCGTCGACCACGGCGGGCGAAGGCAACATCAAGGCCTATCCCGAGCGGCTGCTGACATTTCTTCAGGCCGAATATCCGAACGGCGGGATCGCCATGGTCAACAAGGGAATAAGCGGCCAGGAAGCGCCGATCGAAGTGCAGCGGTTCGGCACTGACGTCATCGCGCAGAAGCCCGCTCTGGTGATCTGGCAGGTTGGAACCAATGCAGTCTGGCAAGCCCCGGACGACAATCCCAGACCTCCGTCGTTCGACGAAACCACCGGCGCCATCCGCGATGGCCTCGCCAGATTGCGCGACGAAACCCAGGCCGATGTCATCCTGATGGACCTGCAATATGTGCCGGCCGTGCTGACGCCGGCGAAGAAGGACAGGGCGATCGCGATGGTCGAGGCGATCAGCGAACTGGCGCGGGACGCCGGCGTCAATGTGTTCCGTCGCTTCGCATTCATGAAGGGCTTGTATCAGGTCGAGCAGGTCTCGTTCGACCGCATGGTCGACCCGACCGATGACAGCAGGCTGCACGACAGCGACTGGGCCACGCAGCGTGTGGCCTGGGCGGTGAAACTCGCGATCGTCGGCGGCGTCGACAAGGCGCGGTCATCGGGATCCGAGAACATCAGCTAGGCCCGCCTCGGGCTCCTACGCGACGAAGGCGACGCTGCTGAACGGTTCAATTTTTCAGTCACGCTCGCCATCGTGCCCGACAACGCGCGCGTCTAGGTGGAATCACTCGATGCCACCGGCAGCAATGCATTCATCAGCGCCAGATGACAGCGGTTTGCGGGCTTCGAGATCAGGCCATCACCAGAAGTTGGCGGCGCCGGCGGAATGGTAAACGACCCGTTGCGGCCACCGCCGGAATCCGGCGGCTGACCTTGAAGCTTGCTTATGGGGCGCGTGCGTTAGGTGGTGGCTGAACGGTCTGTCCCGCGAGGCTTGATGAGCAGCATTTCCACGATCGCATTGTCAGGCATGAACGCAGCGGTCCGCCGCCTCGAGGTCTCCGCCTCCAACGTCGCCAATGTCCTGAGCACGGGCGCGCTCGCCAACGCCGATGGTGCGGTGCCGGCCGGTGCGCCACGGCCCTATGCGCCGCTTGAGCTTGTGCAGACCGCCAGCGCCGGCGGGGGCACCCAGACCCCCGTCACGACGGCTACGCCGTCCTCCACCGCGGTCTCCGATCCGCAGGCGCCCTTCGCCGACCAGAACGGCCTCGTCGCCGCGCCCAATGTCGATCTCTCCCAGGAACTGGTCGGCCAGATGATCGCAAGCTACAGTTTTGCCGCCAATGCAGCGGTGATGAAAGCGGATGACAGCATGACCAAGTCGCTGCTCGACGTCACGGCGTGAGGTCGGATGCAGAACGGGTTGGGCTGCACGCTTCCCGATGATCGTTCAGCCTAAGGCTCCAGCACCGGACTTCCCGGTGCAGCAAGATCCCGGCTATATTCCCCACGCGACGAGCGGCCGTTGCACTTGCCATGGGGACGAACCGCGATGCGGCTGACGGGGCGACGGCTGATGCTCGCGGCTGCGGTGGCGACGGTGCTGGCCCCGCTTGCCTGGTTCCTCCACACGTTTGCGCCGTCGCCCTTGCCGAAGCCGGAGCCCTACGGCGGGCCGCTGCCATCGGCCACGCCGCCGAAGGCAGTGGCGGTCTTCGCGGTGGTAACCGGCGTAAACCACCGCGTCGCAGCCTACGGCTACCGCGGCGGCTCGTTTTTCGACCGGCGCGAGTTTTCGATGGCCGGGACCCTGGTGACCCACCCGCGGGGCGACCTGCTGATCGACACCGGTTTCGGCCGTCACATCGACGAACAGTTTGCGACGCTGCCTCTGATTTTGCGCGCGATAACATCCTATAGTCTGTGGCAGCCCGCCGCCGACCAGCTCGACGCTGCCGGCTACGACCGGCGGTCGCTGCGCGCCATCCTTCTAACCCATGCGCATTGGGACCATGTCAGCGGGCTGCCCGACTTTCCGGACGTGCCGGTGTGGGTGACCCCGCCGGAGCGCGAATTCATTGCCAAGGGCGGACACGGACAATTCGGCAAACCCTTTACCGGCGTCCGATATGAAGAATATGGGTTCGAAGGCGGCCCCTACCTCGGATTTCCCGAAAGCCACGACGTTTATGGCGATGGCTCCATCGTTGTCGTACCGGCGCCGGGTCACACTCCCGGCAGCGTGATCATATTCGTGACGTTGTACAACGGAACCCGCTACGCGCTTGTTGGCGACCTGGTATGGCAACTGGAAGGGATCACGCTGCGCGAGGAGCGCTCCTGGCTGGTACGTCAATTTGCCGATCTGGATGCCGCGGCCAACCGCCAGAACCTGTTGCGCATGATAGCGGTCAAGCAACGGCTGCCCGACCTGATCATCGTGCCCGCGCACGACATGCGTGCCTTTGCCGGGATGCCGACGCTTGCTTCGGCAAGCCGGGAAACCCTCCGGGAGATACGGCGGTAGATCCGTCTCTCGGCCCATCAGCGGTGAGGGCGCCCAGCAGCCTGCGGCCTGAGCCGTTTGGGCAGCACCGTCGTGATCGGCACTGCCCGTGCGACGACAGGGAATCTCTCGACCGGGCCGGCCCCGGTGCCGTGGCGCTTTTGCTGGAGCTCTTCAAACAGGCGGCCTCGTCGGATCGATCGACGTTTGTCTTGCGCGAAGGCAGGCAAGCCGCGAATATCGGGGCCGGTTCGGCAATCATCCGGGGGAATTTGGGACAAATGCGGTTTGATGACGTCATTCTCGGTCGCCGAAGCATCCGCGGTTACAAACCCGATCCCGTACCCAGGGCGCTGATCGAGGAAATCATCGGTTTGGCGATGCGCGCTCCGTCGTCGATGAACAGCCAGCCCTGGAATTTCTACATCGTCACCGGCGCGCCGCTGGATCGGATCCGGGCCGGCAATACCGAGCGGATGGTGGCAGGCGTCCCGCAGTCGCGCGAATTCCGCACCGGTCGGCCCTTTGCAGGTCAACACCGCGACAGGCAGGTTGGCGTCGCCAAGCAGCTGTTCTCCGCCATGGGGATCGGGCGCGAAGACAAGGACAGGCGCCAGGACTGGGTGCTGCGCGGCTTCCGCCAATTCGACGCGCCGGTCTGCGTGATCGTGACCTACGACCGCGCGCTGGACGGCAGCGACGATACGCCGTTCGATTGCGGTGCCGTGGCCAACGCCCTGGTCAATGCCGCCTGGTCTCGCGGGCTGGGCGCGGTGATCAACAGCCAGGGCATCATGCAGTCGCCGGTCGTGCGCGAGCACGCCGGCATCGCCGACGACCAGGTCATCATGAAAAGCATCGCCCTGGGCTGGCCCGATGAAAGTTTTCCGGCAAATGCGGTGGTGTCCGAACGGAAGTCGGTCGGCGAAGCGGCAGTGTTCGTCGGTTTCGACGATTAGGCCGCGCACGCCGGACAGGCCGCACACTGACAACAGCAATTATCGGCGGAAGACCGCGAATCGGCCGCTGTCTGTCGGCAGCGGTGGGCCAGAAGTGAAGGACAGCCGGTCAAGCGGACGCGTTTGATCCCGAGCTGCCGCCTGCATGCCGTGGCCGCTTGCATTTCAAGACCGATTGGTCTAGATATCGGTGATGACGGACCAGACCCCAACCCGGATGCCGCGCGGCCGGCCGCGTGGTTTTGACACCGAAGCCGCGGTCGAGCGTGCGATGGGCGTGTTCTGGTCGCGCGGCTATCACGCCACCGCCCTTCCGGACCTGCTTCGGGCGACCAAGCTTTCCCGTGGCAGCCTTTATGCCGCTTTCGGCGACAAGCACGCGCTCTTCCTGCGGGCGCTGGATCGCTATGTCGCCGATGCACTGGCACGGATGGATGTTGAACTTGGCCCGCGCAGCGCGCCCATCGACGGTTTGAGGAGTTTCCTTGCGGGTTATGTTGAGCGTACCTGCGATGCCAAGGGCCGGCGGGGCTGCCTGCTGGTGGCGACAGCCATGGAACTGGGCGGCCGCGATGCGGAAGTCGATCGTCGCATCGGCAGCTTCTTCAAGGCCATGGAGGCCAGGGTGGCAGCTGCACTTTCGCGGGCCAAGGCGGCAGGTGAGTTGGCGGACGGTGTCGAACCGGCAAGCGCCGCGCGAATACTGGTCTGCTTCGTCGAGGGGCTGCGGGTGATCGGCAAGACGGCACCGGCACGGACCACAACGCAAGCCACCGTCGACGCTCTGCTCGACCGCTTCATCAGGTAGGGCAAGCCGTGAACGCAAGCCGCGCCTGGCGCGTCGATATCTGGACCAATTGGTCTTAAAATACCGTATGGCCTTGAAAGGAAGGTGCCATGTCCTTCATCCAGATCGCTTGCGCGGTGCTGGTGCCTCTGCTCTGGGGCTATCAGTTCGTCGCCATCAAGGTGGGAGTGGTCGAGTTTCCACCGCTCTTCTTCCTCGGGATGCGCTTCCTCGCCATCGCGCTGCTGCTCATTCCATTCGTCAGAAGGCCGACAGGTCGGGAGTTCGGCCCTGTCGCCGTGATCTCGGTCTTCCTCGGGGGCCTGAATTTCGGGCTGTTCTATGTGGGCATGAGGCTCGGTTCAGGCAGCATGTCTGCCGTCGCCTATCAACTCACGACACCCTTCACCGTCCTGCTGGCCTGGCCGCTGCTTGCGGAGAGGCCGTCCCTGATCACGATCGCCGGCGTGTTGCTTGCCTTCGGCGGCGTGGTGGTGTTGGCGGCCGGGCCGGGTCTGTCCGCCAATGCCTTGCCGATCCTGCTGGTGGTCGGGGCCGCGTTCGCGTTCGCGGTCGCCAACGTGCTGACCAAGCGCCACGGCCCCTTCGATCCCCTGATGTTGACCGGGTGGTCGTCACTCCTCACGGTACCTCAGGTCATGTTGATGTCGCTGTTGCTTGAACATGGACAACTGGCGACCCTTGTCACGGCGGACCAGCGTGGCTGGCTGGCGCTCGCCTATACTGTTTTCATCGGAGGCATTGTCGGATTCGGCCTCTGGTTCTGGCTGATCGCCCGTTGCAGCATGGCCCGCGTGGCACCCTTTGCCTTGCTGCTTCCGGTCTTCGCCGTGACTTCGAGTGTGTTGTTCCTCGGCGACCGCATTACTCCGACGTTGGTTGTCGGGGCGCTGCTCGCCATTGCGGGCGTCGCCATTGCGCAACTGAGGTCGATCGCCCTACCGCGGCTAACCTGAGGGTCGCGCCGGGGGCGAACTCTTTGGCGCGTTGAGACCTGTTCCAGAGAAGGTGAGATGGCGCGGCCCGCCAGCCGGGCGACAGCTGCCGTTGCACCGCGCACAATGTTATCGCTGACAGGTGCGGAGACAATCGACGCAGTGGGATTGATCACCCTGCAAAGCACGCAGGGTCCGGAAGCGAAGATGAGGCGCAGTTAAAACGAGGAGATCACGGGGATGGTGTCTTGGCGGGCTGCTGTGGAGGGGAGCTATCGTTCCGGCAGCCCAACCTCGATTTCCGCACGCAGGATTCGTTGGGTCGCCTCCAGATAGACCGGGCTGGCATTCTTGGTCGGCAGCCCGATGTTGATCGCGGTCGACCCCGGTCTCAGTTCCAGCGCTTTTGCCATCGCCGCCCTGGCTTCTTCAGTCCGGCCCAAGCGCTGATAGGCCGCCGCCAGCGTGGCATGCGTGCGCCCCGTTCCCGGCGTGATCGCGAGTGACCTCAGCAACCAGGATACCGCCTCCTCGTCGCGGTCCATCAACAGGCAGGCCAAGCCCGCCCCAAGCAGCCAGGTCCAGCGCGAGACCTGTGGCGTGTTGAATTGGTCGGCCTGCTTGAACGTCGCCAGCGCATCCTCGAAGCGTCCCAGTTGAACCTCGGAGATACCCAGATTGAACATCGCCAAACCATCCCAGGGATCGAAGGTCAATACCCTCCCGCAGGCCACGAGGCTTTCTACGAAATGGTTGGTTGCGGTGAGGAAGCGGCAATAGCCTTCGAGCACAGGAAGATAGGTCGGCTTGGCGCGTTGCGCGCGCTCCAGCATCGACTGGGCGCTGCGCTCCGCGGCCGGTACGTCGGCCGGATTGTACCAGACCAGCTGAATGCCGCGCAGCAGGTGCGCGGCAAGCGCCGCTTCGAGGTCCACATTGTCGGGCTCGGCAGCGAGAGCTTTCTCCAGCATCGCTTGCGCGGCTTGAAAACGCTCCGGCGTGTTTTGGTTGATCGAAGCCATTGCCTGCTCGATCACGACCTTGGCGTTTCCGGCCGGCAGCTCGCTGCCGGTGGCAACTGACCCGGCGCCGGAGTTGATCATGGCGTTGATGCGCACCGCCAGCGGATGGCCGATGGCCGCGGCGAGACGGGACTGTTGCAGCGACAGGTCGGCGTTTTCGGCGGCGACCGAGGCGGAGGTTGTCCACCGCACCTCGCCGGTTGCAGCATTGCTCATGCGGGCCTGGATGGACCAGGAATGTTCCTTGACCTGCAACTCGCCACTCACCACGAAGTCCGCCGGCGCGGAGCGCGGGGTCGCGGCCTCGCCGGCGGAAGAGGCCGGTTCCGATCGCGGTGCCAGCACCCGGATATTGCCGATCTTTGCCAGGCCGTCAGTGAGGCGGCCGGTCACGTTTGCCGGCATCTCGGTGATTTGCTCCTCGTCGCCGGCGCCGACGAGCGGCATTACGGCGATCGTCGGCGGCGTCCGGGCGAACATGAGGTTCGGTGCATAGATCGGCACTGCGGCAAGGCCAATGACCGCACCGAATCCGGCCAGACCGGCGAGAGAAGCCCGGCGGCGCAAGCTGAACCGGAGCCGCTTTCCCGCGGGCCTGTCGCCCACCGCTGCGCTGGCGACAGGATCCGCTGCTGCCCCTGAGGCAGCACCCGCGGGCTGGTCCGACACCTCGGCCTCGAACAGGTAGCCGCGTCCGGAAACGAGCTTGATCAATTGGCGCTGGTCGTCGCCGAGCGCAGTGCGAATCTCGCGGATGCATTGGAACAGGCTGTCTTCGCCGACATGGACGTCCGGCCAAATCGCCTCGATCAATTCCTGCTTGCTGAGCACGCGCCCGGGGTTGGCCACAAATAGCTGCAGCATGTCGAAGGATTTCGGCCGCAGCCTGATCGTTTCGCCATCGGGACCGCGTAACCTTGCGCGCTGCCGATCAAGTTCAAATCCAGCGAAACGAAACACCTGTCCTCCGAGCCATTTATTCCGGAGCTTCAGACGAATATCAGCAAAATTTCAGAAAGTCACCGCTCTCTGTTCAGGACAGGAGCGCAGCGGGCATGACAAAAAGATTCGCCACACATGGTGCGCCGCACGGGGGCAAGCGACAGTGATCGAGAGGGCATCGCAATCTTCAGGTGCATCTCTGCCGCGAAAACAATCATGGGTAACCACCCCATGCTCCCGTTCGGGAACTATCGCTTGGGCTGCAGCAGGGAATAAAGTTGGGCGCAGTTCTCAAAAATGGGTTGAAGTTGTTGATTGATTGTAATTCGCGCTTGATTTATCTGAATCGTTGGGAGGGTTTTTAATGCGTAAGGCTTGTTTGATTTTTGCATTTTGCATGGTTGCGGCGGCCCCGGCGTTAGCGCAGGCTCCGACCAGTCCGAAAGCGGCGGTGACCCCCAAGCCCGCTGCAACCGTCGCAACGCCCGAGGTTGCCGCCGCTCCCGCCGACGCGGCAACGGCGGATGACAGGACGAAAGCGATCGTTGAAGGATTCCGGACTGCCAGGTTCGGGATGAACGAAGCCGATGTCCGCGCCGCAATCAGCAAGGACTTCGGCTTCAAGCCGGATGCGATCAAGACGCAGGACAATCCCGCGGAACTCACCCACAGCCTGCTCGTCACGGTTCCCGACTTGCTGCCGAACGGCGGCACCGCGGAAGTTTCCTACGTGTTGGGCTACAAGTCCAAAACGCTGATCCAGGTCGGCGCGGTATGGTCAAAGGCTTCCGATGCGGCGATCACGCCCGAGCGGCTGTTTTCCAATGCCAACATCCTGCGCGCCCATTTCATGTCCGAGGGTTTCAAACCCGAGACCGTCGCGGTCAACACGCCGATCAATGGCGGGCTTCTGATGTTCCGCGGCAGCGACGCCAGGGATCGCTCCGTGATGCTGCTGCTGCAAGGCAGCTTCGAGACCAAGGAGAACAACCAGCGCGTCCTGACCCCGACCGGCCTCCTGCTGTTCTACGTCGCGGACGCCAAGAGTCCGGACGTGTTCAAACTGCCTCCTGGCCAGTTCTGATGTACCCGCCCCGCGAAACGCGCCGGGGCCCGCTCAACCATCACGGGGCGGATTCTGTCGCCCCGCCGCGAAGGTTGGAGGCGACCGCTCAGTTCCCGACCGGCGCCGGGGAGGGGTTCTCGCTGCGACGGCTGGCGCGGCTGCGATTCGTTTCGCTGCTCGGCGTCATGCAATTCACGTTGCTGCCGCTGTTGAGTACGGGTCTTCGTGCCCAACCCAACCAGATCATTCCGGACGGGCGAACCGCAACGAACTTGCAGACATCCGGAAATGTCACCAACGTCACCACATCCACCGTATCCGGCCCCAATGCCTTCAACTCGTTTTCGCAATTCGGCGTCGGGCAGGGCAATACGGTCAATCTGCAACTGCCTTCCGGCACGCAGAACCTGATCAATGTCGTTCGCGACGCTCCCGCCTACGTCAACGGCACGCTCAATTCCTACGCCAATGGCACGATCGGCGGCAACGTCTACTTTGCGGACCCGCAAGGATTCGTCGTTGGCCCGTCCGGCACGGTCAATGTCGGCAGCCTCAATGTCTCGACGCCGACGCGAGAATTCACCGACAAGCTGATCGGCGCGCAGGGGCAGATCAACGGCTCCGCGGTGAACGGCCTGCTGAACGGCTCGTTCCCGATCTCGCCCGACGGCAATGTCCGGATCCTCGGCCGCATCAACGCCGCCGACGGCGTTCGCCTGACCGGCCAGAACGTCTATGTCGGCGGTGGCGTCAGCCAGCGCGACCTGGTCAACCAGGATCACGCGGCGAAGTTTGCCGCCTCCGTCAATTCCAAGGGCTTGCGCAGCGCCAGCGGCATCGTCGTGAGCAACGGCTCGATTCACATCGTCGCCGCCGGCAATGCCAGGCTGTCGGGCCGGCTCGCCGCGCACAGCCGCGGCACGACGCCGAGCACGATTACGGTCGATGCGGGAAAGAACGTCGTGCTCGGCAAGAACGCAAGGCTGAGCACCGCCAGCAAGAGCGGCGACGCCGGCGATATCGTGCTGAAGGCCGCTGACAACCTGACCCTCGAGAGCGGCGCCCGCATCGATGCCAGCTCCGCCATCGGCAATGCCGGCCTGGTCGACCTGAGCGCCAACGGAAAATTTGCGATCGGCGACCATGTCCGGATCAATCTCGCCGCGCCCAAGGGCAACGCCGGCACGCTGTTGATGGATCCGACCGATATCGTGATCGGCGCGGCCGGCGACAGCGGCGTCACCCTGGACAACACCTCGATCGCCAACGCGATCGCCGCGCTGTCCACCGGCGCCACCTACGTGCTTCAGGCCGACAATTCCATCAGCCTCAACGCGGATGCGGTTATCGACACCCGCCGCCTCGACGGATCGGGCCACTCGACCGCGAACGCATTCAATGTCGAGCTCGACGCGCCGACCATTACGATGGCGCAGGGCGCGCAGATCCTGGCGATGGCGGTCAATTCCGGCGGCAGCACCTGGACCGACGGAAGCGTCACCCTCAACGCGACCGCCAGCCAATCGTTGTTATCCGGCCAGGCCAGCGCCACCACGGGCATTACTGTCGATGGAACGATCACCGGCGGCGCGATCACGATCGCGGCGAGCTCTACCGCGACCTCAAGCTTCACGAGTTCGCTGGCCTCGGATTTCGCCCTGGTCGGCGAAAGCCTCGCGCCGACATTCCTCGGGCTTAACGGCGGCTATGTCGCCGCGAGTTCGACCGCGAATGTGGCGATCAACGGCCACGCCAGCATCACCGGTTCGGGCGCGGTAACCATCAGCGCCACGGCATCGGAAGATGCCGAGGATCCCGTCATCGCGAGCGCGCTGGCTGGATTTGCGCCATTCGGCGCATCGGTGGTCGTGGGCAACATTTCCGGGACGGTATCCAACACCGTCGCGAGCGGCGCGACCATCAGCGCCGGCGGCAGCCTGAACGTCAATGCCACCAACACGGCGACGCTAAACGTGGCCGCCGTCGCCGCCACGTCGAGCGCGGTCGCGGTCGCGACCGTCGCCTATTCGCAGGTCAATGTCGACACAACCGCCAGCATCCAGAGCGGAGCGCGTCTCAGCGCCGGTACTGCCGGCGGCGCCGACAAGGGCCTGTCGCTGATAGCCGTCAACAACAACAGTTTTACAACGACCGCGACGGCGATCGCGCTCAGCTCCCTCAACTCCACCGGCGGGATCGGCGGAGCTCTCGCGATCAGCAACGTCAACACGGCGGCGACCGCGACGCTGGGGGCGTCTCTCGGCGCCAGTCCGAGCAACAGGATGGCGGGAGACGTGGTGGTCGAGGCGACATCCTACGGCGTCAAGAATGCGACCCAGGCATCCGTGATCGTGGGTACGCCCGGCCTGGTCGGCGCGATCCAGTCGGCAATGCCGCTCAGCATCATGACACAGCAGATGACGACGCTGTTTCCGGCTGACCTCGGCCTGAAGGCCGCGGCGGCGTTGTCCCTGGCCACCAGCAGTGAAAATGCGACGGCCGCGATTGCGCAAAATCCGAGCGGCGGGGCACCGTCCATCTACGCAAGCGGCAACGTTTCCGTGATCAGCGACGTGGTCGACGAGGGCGTGCGCAGCAATGCAACGTCGAGCGCCATCGCCACCGACCCGCTCACCGGAGAGTCGGTCGCGATCGCCGTCGCGGTGGCGTGGGGGACCTTCTCGCACAACTCTGATGCCTACATCGGAGACGGCGTTCTCATCAACGCTTCGAATGTGGGTGTCGCCGCGACCAGCTATTTGCCGATCACCAACGCCTGGCTGCAATGGGACGGTCTCAGCCAGGTGCTCAGCCATCTCAACGGCACGCTGGGAATCGGCAGCAATATCATGACGAGCTACGCCAGCGCCACGGCGGACGCCGGTGACACGGTTGGTCTTGCCGGGGCAGTCGGACGCTTCACGGTCGACAACAATACAACCGCCTGGGTTGCCACCGATGCGACACTGGTGTCGACGTCGACCGACACCGGCGGCTGGACGGTGCCGCTGCACGGCAACTTGTCCGGCAGCAGCAATTCGCCGCAGGCCTTTACCGACGATTTGCAGGTTCTGGCGTCGACGACGACACAGTCGATCGACGCCGCCGGCAATGTCGGCACGTTCGGATGGATTTCCAGTTCCTCGGGCGGTTCGTCGTTCGGTGGCGCGATCAACCTGATCCAGACCAACAGCAACACCATCGCTGGCGTATCGGCCGGCGCCTCGCTCAGCTCCGCCACCTCGGTTGCCGTCGATGCGACGACCATCGATTTGTTCTTTGGCGCATCGCCGACCTCGGGCAAGGCCGCCGGCGCCCTGGGGTTGAACGGAATCACCTCGATCGCGCTGGTCGACAACACGACGCATGCATCGATCAGCGATCAGGCGTTCGTCAGCGCGCCTTCCGTCAGCATCGACGCCGCAGAAGATCTGTCGGCACTCTCGGTGGCGGGTTCGGTGGTGCTTGGCGGCAGTTCCGGCGTTGGACTCGCGGTCGCCTATCTCGGCGCCAACACCGATACGTCGGGCTATATCGGCGACAATCACGCCGACATCACTGCCGGCGCTTTTTCCGCAAATGATCCCTTTGCGGGAGATAGCGGAGGCAGCGGCTCCATCAACACCGACAATCTGAGTGTCAATGCGACGACTTCCGGCCGCATGACGGCGGTATCGGTCGCGGCGGCGATATCGGAGCCGTCGGTCTCCAATTTTGCGAGCAAGGCGAGTGCGGTAGGCGGCGCCGCTACCGGCGGGGCGGCGGGAGCCGGACTGGCAGCTTCGAAGCTGTCGGCGGGGTCCGGCGCAAGCACCGATGGTTTCAGCATCGACGTGGCCGGCAGTTCATCGGTGACCGATGTGGCGCTGGGAACCAGCGCATACATTCAGGGCGCGACGGTCAATCGCTTCACGGCGACGTCGACCACCGCAACGACGAGTGTCCAGGCGCTCAACGATACCATTCTTGACAACGGCTCCGGCTCGGCCTCGGTCAATCTCGCGGGCTCCTCCGGCTCGGGGAGCGTGGCGGTCGGTGGCGCCATCTCGGTCGGAATCTCGAGCAACGCGACGCTGGCCTACATCTCCGACTCCACCATCAACAATCAGCAGAGCGTGACGGTGCAGGCGCTGAACGGCGGACAGCAAACCGTCGTCGGCATCGCGATCGCTGCGTCCAACGCCAATTCGGCCTCGATATCGGGCTCGGCCGGCTTCATCACCGATAGCGCGACAGCCTATATCGCGGACTCGACCCTTTCGGGCGTATCCGGCAGTTCGCGTGCCATCGAAGTCGATGCCTACCAGACCAGCGACATCGCGATCGGCGGCGGGTCGCTGTATCTGTCCGGCGGCAACGCGGGTGTCGGCATCGCCATGACTTACGCATCGATTACCGATCCGACCGGAGGCAACGCCGTCGACGCCCACGTCAGCGGCACTTCGATCAGCAATTACGACACCATCGCCGTGCTGGCTGACAATGCGAGCGTGATTGCCGCGGGAGCGGCCTCCGGCGGGGTCTCTGCCGGAAACGGCGGCGCCGGCGCCATCATCGTCGACCAGATCACCCCCACGACTACCGCTTACATCGGCAGCAACTCGACGGTGACGATCAGCGTTACCGGCGCGATCAGCGTTACCGCCGACAGCGTCGACGAATCGGCGCTGGATACCTCGCTCGGCAACCTGGTCAAGCCGACCAGCAACGGCCAGCTTGCGACGGACAATTGCACGACCAGCAGCGGCAGCCAAAACTGCGTCGACTTCACCGCCGCGGCGCTGAACGGCGGTACCGGCAACGCGCCCGGCGCCAGCATCATCTCGGTCGCCGGCATCATCCAGGCCGGCAAGAACAATGTCGGCGCGGCATTGGTGTTCGACACCATCGCCACCACGCATTCGGCCTATATCGCCGATGTCCTGTTGACGTCGAGCAGCGGCGACGTGGCGGTCGCCGCCAGCGATTCGTCGCAAATTCAATCCGTCGCCATCGGTTTCGGCCTGTCCACCGGTCAGTTCGCCGGCGTTGGCGGCACAACCATCAGCAGCATCACCAACACCGTTTCGGCTGCAGTCGGGGACAGCCGTTCGACCACGACCCAGTCGACGATATCCGCCGCGGGTCTATCGGTGACTGCGACCGACCGCTCTGAGATCACCGGCACCGCCGCCGTCGGCGGCGCCTCGACGCAAGGTTCGGCGGCGGGACTGTCGATCGTCTATAGCAACATCGCAAACACCGTGAGCGCCGGCGTGACGGGCAGCCTGGTCGCCGTTACCGGCGACGTCGGTGTCAGCGCGAATTCGACCGGGACGATCTCGACAGTGGCGGTCGGTGTCGCGATCTCTTCTCAGGTCGGCCTGGCGGGCTCGGTAGCGACCAATCTGATGGGCACCAACGTGACCGCCGATATCACCGGCGGCGCCGACGTGACCGCGAACAACAACGTCGCGGTGCTGGCCGGCAACAGCGACAATGCCGCGGTGTTCGCCGGCGCCTTCGCCATTTCCAAGGGCGCGGCGGGCGGCGCCGGATCGCTGGTCACCAACAAGATCTCCGGGAGCACCTCGGCCTATATTTCGGGATCGACCACCGAAGTCGATGCTCTCGGAACCAGTTCCTCCGATACGCTGTCGGTCAACGGCGGCACGCTCGCCAATGCAGTCAATCTGGGCAGCTTCAGCGCGCCGACCGACAATACGCCGGACCTGACCGAGAACCAGGACACCGTGACGGGCCTCGCCGTGGTCGCAAGCTCGCATCAGGCGGTGGTGACCAACGTCGCCAGCCTTGCGGCGAGTTCCGGCGTCTCGATCATGGTCAATCCGATCGTCAACGTGATGGCCGGCGCCACCAACGCCTATATCGACAGCGCCAGCATCGATACCAGGCTGACGAGCACGGCGCCGGCGCCGCAGATCGATGTCGCCGCCTCGAGCTTTTCCTATTCCGGCGCGTTCGGTCTCGGCATCGTGGCGCCGACCGGAACCGCCGGCGGCGGCGCAACCATCGTCAGCACGACGATGGAGCGAACCACGCAGGCCTACATCGTCAATGCCACCATCGGCGATCTCATCTCCTCGAGCGCGGCCGTCGGCGCGGTGACCGTCAAGGCCAATGCCGAACAGGACGCTTCGTCGGTCGCGGTCGGCTTCAACAGCGGCTCGGTCGGGCTCAACGTCTTCAACGCGACCACCGAGGCTTATGTCGACGGCGGCTCGGTCACCGCCGCCTCGCTCAGGGTCAATGCCAAGGACAGCACCGGCATCGCTTCCGCCAACGGCTCGGGGTCCTACGGAAGTGCGGTGGCCATCGGCGCCGCCTTCCTGGTGCAGGTCAGCGCGAACCAGACCGAAGCCTATGTCGGCGACGAATTTGCCTATGAGGGCAATGGTGCCACCAATTCGACCGCCATCAGGTTGAGCGGCGCGCTCGACGTTGAGGCCAACACCACCGACAACTTCCAGGCCTATTCGGTCGGCGGCGCGGTTTCGACCGGTACCGCGGCGGTGGCCGGCATGGCCAACATCGAAATCGCCAACAACACGACGGTCGCCGGACTTTACGACACCACGGTGCAGTCTCCGACCGGCGCTGCCGCCGGCGCCGTGACCGTGAACGCGACTGAAAACGTCACCATCATGGAGATCGCCGGCGCGCTTGCCGTCGGGGTGAGCGGGGGAGGGGTCGGGGTCGGCGCGGCCGCCAACGTCATCGTCTTCAAGAGCGAGACCACGGCGGAAACCCGCAACAGCGACATCGATTCGTCGGGTGTGATCGACGTCAACGCCGAGAGCACGAAGGAGGTGCTGTCCTATGCGGTGACCGCGGGGGTCGGCGGCTCGGTCGGCATCGGCGCGGCGGTCGGCGTGGTCATCATCGGCACCAACGACGCCGACAGCGATACGCAGGGCCAGATCACCGGCCAGCTCAACAACAACAACAACGGTACCATTGCCGCGGCCAATGCGGGTACCAACTCTCCCCAGGGCAGCGGCGCGGTCGCGAGCGGCTCGGCGGGCGACCCGAGCACGGCCAATGCCAGCTCGACCTACGACGTCTCCTCCGTACTCACCGGCGGCAATGACGGCGTCACGGCGCAGATCGCCGGCGGCAACGTTACCGGCAGCGAAGTCGATGTCGGCGCGACCAGCGCCGCGGCCGCGAAACTGTTTCTGCTTGGCGCCGGCTTTGGCAAGAATGCCGGCGTCGGCGCCGGCATCGGCTACACCATCGTCGACAGCAGCGTTCTCGCCAATCTAAGCGCCAGTGTCACCGCTCCGACCGTCAGCGTCTCGGCTGCGGTGAGCGACCCCACCACTGGTGCCTACGCGGGCAAGACCGTCGACAGCACCGCCATTGCCGGCGGCCTTGCGCTCTATTTCGGCGCCGATGCCGCGGTCGCGATCGGCAACGTCGGTAACACCGTCACCGCGGAACTCGGCGGTTCGGTAACCGGATCTGGCGGCGCCGGGGTGCTGGTGACGGCAAGCGACACTTCGACGCAAAGCTCCACGGCCGGAGGCGGGTCGGGCGGAATCGCGGCGATCGGCGCTTCGGTGGCGACAACGTCGAAATCCTCCTCGGTCACCGCAAAGATCCTGCCCGATGCGACCGTCAGCAGCTCCACGGTCCTGGTTTCGGCATCTGAGGGTGGCGCGCTGTCGGCGTCGGCGACCGCGGTTGCGGGCGGCGTCGTGGCCGGGGACGGTGCTGCCGCGACCGCCAAGGAGAATTCAACGATTCTGGCGGAGATCGGCGCCGGCGCCGCGATCACGACCTCGGCCACCGACGTGGGCACGCTCGTCTCTGCCTCCGCGACACCCGATATCTCCACCAACGCGCTCGGGGTCGCGGTGGGCGGC
>Ga0302276_10002377_pt1 | contig 16560 bp, 18 predicted proteins | sample III_Bog_N2_3_FD_198768 | JGI IMG/M metagenome (GOLD analysis project Ga0302276, IMG submission 198768) | Peat permafrost microbial communities from Stordalen Mire near Abisko, Sweden - III_Bog_N2_3 | ecosystem: Environmental > Terrestrial > Soil > Wetlands > Peat | place: Sweden: Abisko...
GTGGCCCGCAGGGGTGCGTCCGCCACGACGCAGCTCGCCCCCCTCGTCACCGCGTCGAGGACAAAGCTCGCGCCGTGACGCGCGGCACCCGGCATCGCGAAGAACAGCGTGCCCGGCGTGCAGGCGCGCGAGTCGTTCTCGACGCGCGTGACCTCCACGCTGCTCGTCGCCACGTCGAGTGAGAGGTCGTCGAGAATGTCGCCCACCTGCATCACGTCACGTCCGAGGCGATACTCGCCGCGGCGCCCGTCAGGGGCTTTTGGACCGCGCCGTTCGAAGGGATGCCGTAGTGGTGCAGGGCGTACGACATGACCTCTTGAAAGACCGGGGCGGCGACCGAACCACCGTAGATGTCGTTCAAGGGTCGCTCGATCACCACGATCATCGAGAGGATCGGGTCATTCGCGGGTGCGAACCCGACGAAGCTCGCGTTGTAGTTCCCCGTGAGGCGGTCCTGTCCGGGAAAGGGAATCGTCGCGGTTCCCGTCTTTCCCGCCACGCTGTAGCCCGGGATGATGGCGTTGGTGCCCGTGCCGTCGAGGACGACCTGCTCGAGCATCTTGACCATCGTGGCATCGACGTTGGGTGAGAGCACCACGCGCGTTGCGCTCTTGGGCGTCGCCTTCAAGGTCCCGTTCGCGTAGACGTATCCGCGCACGAGCTTGGGCTCAACGAAGACCCCACCGTTGGCGATGGCGTTGTAGGCGTCGAGCACCTGGATGGCGGGAACGGCGTCGACCTGGCCGATGGGCAGCGCCACTTGGTCGCTCGCGTACCAGTTGTTCGCGTTCACGAGCAGTCCCGACGTCTCGTCGGGGAAGCCGATCGAGGTCGTCTGGCCAAAGCCCATTCGCTCCACCTGGGCCAAGAGACCCGACTCGCCCACCAGCTTGCCGATCTCGTAGGTCCCGATATTGGACGACTGCGCCAGGACCTCGGTGGCGGTCAAGTGTTCGAGTCCGTGATTCTCGGCGTCGTGGAAGTATCGCCCGCCGACGACCACCGAATTGGGCACAGGAAATACGGTATCGGGCGTGATGAGCCCGTCTTGCAACGCGGCCGAGAACGTGACCACCTTGAAGACCGATCCGGGTTCGTAGGCCTGGGAAAACGCAAGATTGTTGATGGTCTGATCGATGCCCGAGTAGCCCACGTTCTTCCCCCAGGCAGGGATCGGTCCGAGGGCGCCGGCGCCGGTCTTCGTGTTCACTAACGACGCGTCCGCGAGCACTTCGCCGGTCTTGACGTCCATCACGACCGCGAGTCCCGTAAGTCCATCTTCGATCTTCAGTTGGCGAGCGAGATCGCGTTCGGTGACGTACTGCAACGAGGAGTCGAGCGTCAGCTCGAGACCGACGCCCGGGGTGGCCTTGCGAATCACCGTGGCACGCGACGCGGGGAGGTTCACGCCCGAAGAAGAAACGAACTCGCGCGTGATGCCGGTCTGTCCGGCGAGCAGCTTTTGGTACTCGTACTCGAGGCCGGTCGAGCCCGCGCCGCTCGCGTTCACGCCCCCGAGCAGCGACGTGGCCAGGGTGCCGTCGGGGTAGGTGCGCACCGACGAGTTCTCAACCACCACCCCGGGAAACGAGAGGGCCGCGATGCGTCGACCGTCGGTGAGATCCAGTGCGTCGTTTATCACGACGTAGCCGCTGTGCTCGGAGAGCAGGGGGATGAGTGTCGCCAGGGGAATGCCCACGAGTGGCGACAGGGCCTTCGCTTCGGCGTCGGGGTGGGTGATCTGAAAGTCGTCCGCGATCACCAAGGACGTCGGTCGCGACACGGCGAGCGTCTCGCCGTGTCGATCGTAGATTCCGCCGCGCAGCGCCGTGGTGACGAGGTTCTCTTTCACTTGGGCGACCGAGAGCTTGGTGTAGTGCGCGTGATCGGCGACCTGGAGATAGAAGAGTCGTACGCCGAGGGCCACGAAGGCCAGCGACAGTACCGCTCGGAGCAACAACAGTCGACGCGGTCCGCTGGGGCGAGGCGGTGCCGTCGGATGTGAAGTACGAGGTCGGTTGTGGGTAGTGGTTTGGTGGACGCTCACCGAACGGTCCTTGATGTTGCCGGTGCGTAGCCCGTGAACTTCGGCAGTGGCAGAGGAGCATCAAGTGACGTCGAGGGGACTTGGGTGACCGAAGTCGGGTCCACCAGGTGCAACGCCCCCGCCTGGGTCGCGATCTGACTCGGCGCAGAGAGATTGGTCAGTGAGCCCGTCTGCACCGCGTACGTCGACTGATCCTGGAGGAGTTGACTTTGCAAGTTGTGGATCTCGATCTGGCGGTTCGCCTCGAGCATCGATCCCGTGAGTGAGAGGGCGAGGGCCACGACAACGACGGTGGCGGCCTTACGGGCCGAGGACGTGCCACGCCAGCGCCGCACCGCGACGTCCCGACGAGGAGCCGGTGCGCGATGCGCAGCCGGGCGGACGGTACGCGACGTAGGTCGCAACGTGTCGGCGCGACGGGGAAAACTGATGACGCTCACGGCGCCACCTTCGTCGCCATGCGGAGTCTCGCGGCGCGCGCGCGGGGGTTGAGCGCGATCTCGTGCGCCGAGGCGAGCTGCGCGCTGGCCTTGACGACGCGCACGCGAGGGATGGCCCCGCACACGCACCCCAATTCGGGTGAACACCGACAGCCACCACTTTGCGCGTCGGCGAGGAACGACTTGACGACGCGGTCCTCCCCCGAGTGGTAGGCGATCACCGCCAGGACGCCGCCCACGCTCAGGGCGTCCAGCGCGGCCTCGAGCCCCTCGTCGAGCTGGGCCGCTTCGTCGTTCACCGCGATGCGCAGCGCTTGGAAGACGCGCGTCGCCACGTGCCCGCGTCGCCGCGCGGCCATCGGGACCGCCCGCTCGACGGCTTCGGTGAGTTCGAAGGTCGTCCGGGGCTGGCGTTCCACGAGGGACTTAGCGATCGAACCGGCGAAGCGCGTCTCTCCGTTCTCGCGCAACAGTCGCGCGAGTTCGTGTTGGTCGACTCGCGCGAGGTAGCTCGCCGCGGTCTCTCCCGTCGTGGGGTCCATCCGCATGTCGAGCGGTGCGTCGGTGCGAAAGGAGAAGCCCCGCGCACCCTCATCGAGCTGGTGCGACGAGACCCCGAGGTCCAGCAACACCCCGACCACGCTGTCGGGGCCGAGGAAGTCCGCGTTGGCTATGAGCACGTCCACGAGCTCGGCGAAGGTCGCCCCCACGATGCGGACTCGCTCGCCAAAGGCGGCGAGGCGCTCTTTCGCCGCGACGCGCGCTTCGGGGTCACGGTCGACGCCGAGCACGCGCAACTGCGGTGCGGCGAGGAGCAGTGCCTCGCTATGTCCGCCACCACCCAAGGTGGCGTCGACGACCACGCCAGCGGGCAGGCTGGCGAAGAACTCGACGATGCCGTTCGCGAGTACTGGTTCGTGGTAACTGTCTCGGGCCATCCGCAGCCTGTCAATCGAGACAACGGGCGAGAGGGCGGAGGAGGAACCTCGACTCGTTGTCACAATTGTCAGGCTGCGCGTGGTCCGCGGCCGGTACTGCTGAGGTGCTCCCGTCACTAGTCACTGCCCTGTTTAAAGATCTCTTCGGCGGCGTCGACCTTTTCGGCGTAGGTCGCGGGGTTCCAGAGTTCGACGTGATCGAGGGCGCCCACCACCAAGACCTCGCCCGCGAGCTGTCCGTAGTCGCGGATGGCCGGCGGCAGGGCGAACCGGCCCTGCTTGTCGAACTCAACGTCGGAGGAGTTCGCGGACCAGTACCGTACCTGCTGGCGCTCGCCCGCCCCACCGGCCCGACTCTGCTGAAGGCGTTCATCCATCTGTCGGGCGAACTCGCCCGGCGTCCAGAGCGCCACGCACCCCTCGGTGTTGGGACTGAGGTGACCGCCGCGCTCAAAGGGTGCGCGGAACTTCGCGGGCAGGATGAGTCGACCCTTGGCGTCCAGCGAGTGCTGGAACTGACCGACAAATCCGAGCATGACTGTCCTCCCGCGGGCTCACCACTTATCCCCACTTCGTGACACATTACACCACGACTCACCACCTCTCACCAAATCGTCGCCCATTTGGGCCATTTTTGCGATGGCGAGTCCACGTTCGCGCACGCGGGGCCCTCGAGCGATCAGGTGTTCGTCGTGGACTACGTGGTCAGTAGAGCGCTGCGCTGAGCCCAGGGGCCCGCGACGCTTCGAAGACGCGCGAGGATCGCCTCGTCCTCGAAGCGAAGAGAAGAGACGACCTCGTTGTCGAGCGCCCCGATCAACCCCTCGGGTACGTGCGCGAGGTACCCCACCACGTCCGCCGTCGCACCGGTACGCAGCACACTCGAGAGAAAGACGCCCTCTCGCACCCGCCACTGGGTGACCCCAACGATCTTCTGGGCGTTCAGAAAGACTTCCCCGGGGCCGCGACCGGCAAAACAGACGACCCGAAACGCGACCGGTCCCTCGAGCGCGCCCTCGTGCACATGAAGTGGCCCGTCCGCAAAGGGGGCCAGCGACTCAGCCCACCAGGTGCCCGCCCGTATCGAACTCACGTGCACGTCGCTCGCCCAACGCTCGTCGCCGCGTGGTATCCACCAGTCCACCCATAGGTCTCGCGGCTGTAGCAACACCACTCCCCCGCCACCGCGACGACGACGAAGCGACGTCGTGCTCAGGCTCGCCGCGTCTAGTACGTTCCGCGACTGCGCGCTGCCCAGGACGAGGGTCGCTCTCGCCACGCGCGAGACGATCATCGTGGGTTCTTCTAAGGAACGAAGATCGCCGTAGTCGTAGAGCTCCTCGACCTCGCTCACGACGCCCGGGGCAGGTACGGCGCCCAGAGCGGGTCGGGGTCGGGCACGTGGCGCCATCGCCACCAGGGCCCGTCGGGTACGCGCGGCTCAAAGTGCATACGCCAACCGATCTCTTCGAGCAGTCGGTCACCTTTTTGCATGTTGTGGTGACGACAGGCCGCGACGACGTTCGTCCATTCGTGGCGCCCGCCGCGAGATCGCGGCACCACGTGGTCGACGGTGTCGGCGTGTTCGAGACAGTAGGCGCAGCGATAGCTGTCACGTAACAACAGACTTCGCCGCGTCAACGGCGGGGTACGAATCTTGGTCGGTAGTTTGACCATGTCGTGGAGTCGCACGATCGCGGGTATCTCCACCACGACGCTCGCCGAGCGACAGACCGCGGGCTCCTCGGGCATGGCGATCGGTTCGGCCCGTCCCGCCAGCATGAGCACCACGGCGCGACGCTCGGAGACGAGTTGCAGCGGTTCGAACGTCGCGTTGAGCAACAGCACTCGACCCACGCTTATCGTCCTCCTCGTTGACGCAGTGACCACGTCGCGGCCTCGACGACCGCCCGCCCCGTCATTGGCGCACCGTTCGTGCCGTTGGCCGTCACCATTCGAAACTCCCAGTACCCCGGACTCGGCAGCGGAAGATACGGCGCGCGTCGCCACCACGCTCGTCGGCGAAGTCGCCAGCCGGCGCGAGCGACGACGGGCAGTTTCTGGGGGTGGCGCACTAAATAGGCGCTGAGATCACGCACGTCGACGCCCATCACGGTGCGCCCCGCCACCCGACGAGGGCGGCGCCGAGGAGTGGACCATCCGCGCCCAGTTGAGAGCGATGTACCTCGATGTCGTGCGAGTACGTCATCATCGCCACGCTCCGAGCGGCCTTGTTGGCCTCGAAGAAGAACTCGTCGCCGAAGCCGAGCGCCACGGAGCCGGCGACAAAACACTGGGAGAAGTCGAGCACTGAACTCAGTGAGCCAACCGCGCGACCGACGAGTGCACCCGTGCGTTGTCGCGTCGCCTGGTCGGCCTCGTGCGCGGGACGACCGGTGCGCTCTTCTATCGCGCGGCCCGACGCCTCCGCCTCGAGGCAGCCATACGAACCGCACGCGCACAGTGCGCCGTCGGGTACGACGTTGAGGTGACCGACGTGACCCGCGTTCCCGGTCGCGCCGTCCAGGAGTCGCCCGTCCAAGACGACGCCGCCGCCCACGCCCGTCGAGACCACCATCGACAGATACGAGGTCAGGTCGCGCGCGCCGCCGAAGGATCCTTCGGCCAGCGCGAGGGCGCGAGCATCACCGTCGACGTAGACCGGTACGCCGAGCGCGTCGCGCAGCGAGTCTCGCAACGGGAACTCGCGCCAGAAGGGAATGTTGAGGGGCGAGACGCTCAACCCGCCGCGCGTCATCGGTCCGGCGCACCCGACGCCCACCACCTCGAGGTCGTCGCCACCACGAAGCTCGTCAACGCTCGCCACGATGGCGTCGAAGAGGTCGTCGTGATGTTCGCCTACCGCGAGTCGGGCTCGTCGCAGGATCTCGCCGTCACGGGCAACGAGGGCGACCTCAACCTTGGTTGCGCCAATGTCAATCGCCAGGCACGGAGGCGCGCGATGCGCGTCCCCGAGGGCGGTCATTCGCTCTTATGGCGATGACGCGACAACCAGTCGCGGAGCGAACTGGTGCGAGGACCGTAGTTCGCTTGGGTGTCGTCACCCTGGCTCGGACGAGTGATGTCCTGCCACGATGCGCGCCCGAGAAGTCGAGCGTTGCGCTCGACCACGACAGCGGAGATGAACATGAGGGCGACGCCCACCAGTCCAAGGAGAACGGAGTGTGAGAAACACAAGATGAGCACGAGCAGACCGACGAGGAAGCCGGCCACACCCCAACGCACCCGACGGCCGCTATGGGAGTAAATGTTCGTCTCGCGGACGTTTTTGGCGAAACGGGGATCTTGCTTAGAGAGGGATTCCTCGAGTTCGGCGAGGATCCGCTGTTCGTGCTCTGATAAGGGCATCGCGTCTCCTTCCGACAGTCCTTAAGGTACTTTATCTTTCTTCCCCTAATATTCGCACGTCGTGGACGCCGAAAAAGGTGCCCAACTCTAAAAATTCCCGAGGAGGGGCGTGGCGCGAGGGACCCTACGCGTGGGCGTCATCTGCACCGGCAACATCTGCCGTTCGCCGATGGCCGAAGTGGTCTTGAAGCACCTCGTCGCCCGCGATTCCACCCTCGACGGTCACGTGATCGTCACGAGCGCCGGTACGGCCAACTGGCACGTCGGGGACCCGATGGATTCCCGGGCCCGCGCGGCGCTCGACCGTGCCGGCTACCGGTTCGCGGGCTCGCCCGCGGCGTTCGCCGATCGCCGCTACCTCGACGCGCAGGACATCGTCGTGGTAATGACTCGTGAACACCTCGCCGAAGTGAAGGTGCGACTTCGCAGTGACCACACCGAGGTGCTCCTCTGGCGCACCCTCCTCGATCCGGGAACGGAACTCGACGTGGCGGACCCGTACTACGGGGACGATCAGGCCTTCGACGAGTGCCTGGCGGTCCTCAGCTCAGGGGGTCAGCGTTTGATAGAGGAATTTCGTCAGCGACTGGATGCACGCTCGTACGAAGCTTGATTTCCGGGAGCGTCAGCGACAGGGCCACGGCCAAGACACCAAAGGGGATGGCCCAGCGGTAGACGTCTTGGATCGAGAGCGCGATCGCGTGCAGGGCGATGTGCAACTGGTGCACGGGCAGGGTCTTGAGCAGCGTCGGCGTCCACTCCGACGGCGGGACCTTCAGCACCCTCGCGCCGGCGGCGCCGAAGCCCGTGGCGAGTTCGTGCGGCAGTTCATTCGCGTAGAGCGCGCCAAAGACCGCCGTCCCGAAACAGCCGCCCATCGAGCGAAAGAAGTTCGCCCCCGCCGTGGCGGCGCCGATGTCGCCGGGACCAACCGCGTTCTGTACGGCCGTGACCAAGATCTGCATCACCAGTCCGATGCCCATACCCAGCACCAACATGTAGAGCGCAATGACGAGCAGGGACGTGTGATCGTTAACGAGACTGAGGAGCACCAACCCCAGCGTCATGATCACCGTGCCGGCGATCGGGAACGGCCGATACTTTCTTCCCCGCGAGACGAGAATTCCCGTCGTAATCGACGTCAAGAACAGACCCGCCATCATCGGCAACAGTCGCAGTCCCGACATCGTGGGGGACGTGCCGCGTACGTCTTGAAAGAACAGTGGAAGGAAGACGAGCGCGCCGTACATCGCAAAGCCCACCACGAAGCCGATTGCCGACGCGGAAGAAAAGACGCGATTGGCGAAGAGCTTCGGCGCCAGGATCGGCTCGACCGAACGGCGCTCGACGAAGACGAAGATCACCGACACGACGAGCCCGCCGATGAGCAGCAGCATCGATGGCGCACTGAGCCAGCGCAACGTGGTCCCGCCCAACGAGGTGAAGAGGATCAGCGCGGACGCGGCGATGGTGAGCACGACGATGCCCGGGTAGTCAATCACGTGCTGGATACGGTTCTTCGTCGTCGGCAACACGATGGCGGTGACGATGAGCGCGACGATGCCCAGCGGCAAGTTCACGTAGAAGATCCACGGCCACGACCAGTACTCCACGATAAATCCACCCAGCAAGGGCCCGAGCACCGTCGCGGCGCCGAAGGTCGCACCGAAGAATCCCGCGTATCGTCCGCGTTCCCTCGGCGAGACGACGTCCGCGATGATTGCTTGAGCCCCGACCAACAGTCCACCGCCGCCGAGTCCCTGGAAGGATCGAAAGATGATGAGCTCGACCATCGAGTGTGAGATGCCACAGAGCATGCTCCCCACGAGAAAGATGACGATGGCCCACTGGAAGAACTGCTTGCGACCGTAGAGGTCGCCGAGCTTTCCCCACAGGGGTGTACTCACGGTGGTCGTCAACAGGTAACCCACCACGACCCAGCTGAGGTGACTCGCGCCGTGCAGATCACCCACGATGGTCGGCAGCGCGGTCGCCACAATCGTGCTGTCGAGGGCGGCGAGCAACATCCCGAGCATCAACGCGCCGAGGATGAAATAGAGCTGTCGCTTCGAAACAGCGGCGATCTGGAGTTCGTCCATGAGTGGTTCCTTCGTGACGGAGAGCCGCTCACGTCCCCGAATAACCAACAACTTTAGACGTCAATACGCTCACGCCAGTCGTTTCGCTCGCAATGAATGCCCAATCGGCCTACCCGCGTGGGTCACTCACATGACTATGTTGGACGAGACAATGAGGACACGACTGAGCGAACTACTGGGCGTCGAATATCCGGTGATGCTCGCGGGGATGGGCGGGGTGTCCTACAGTGCGCTCGCCGCCGCCGTCTCTAACGCGGGTGGTTACGGCTGCCTGGGCGCGTCGACGATGTCCTACGAGCGACTAGCCGAGGAGATCACCGCCACGCGGGAACTGACGTCCAAGCCCTTCGGCGTCGATCTGCTGACCGCCTTCCCTGACACGCTCGTGAAGCACGTGGAACTCCTGATCGAAGGTGGCGCGAGCACCTTCGTCGCGGGCCTCGGCGTGCCGAGCCACGTCGTCGAACTCTGTCATCGCCACAATGTCCTCGTGATCTCGATGTGCGGCAAGGTCGAGCACGCGCGTCGCGCGCTCGACGCGGGATGCGACGTGGTCGTCGCCCAGGGCACCGAGGCCGGCGGTCACACCGGCACCGTCGCGACCTTTCCCTTGGTGCCGATGATCGTCGACGCGGTGGGCGCGCACATTCCCGTGGTCGCGGCCGGCGGGGTCTTTGACGGACGCGGACTCGCCGCGGCGCTCGCCCTCGGCGCCGACGGCGTGTGGGTCGGCACGCGATTCATCGCCACCCCCGAGGCGCGCGCCCTACCGGGGTACCGGGAACGAATCGTCGCAGCCCGCGAGGACGAAACCGTCATCTCTCGAGCCTTCACTGGCAAGACCATGCGCGTCCTGCGCAACGCCACCACCGACCGTTACGACGCCGATCCCACCTTGTTGAAGAAGTTTCCCGATCAGCTCCTGGTGGCCTTCGAGGAGGGCACCTTCCACCTCGGCGGCGACGGCGCCACCACGGGCGTCGACCCCTCGCGCGAGGGGTACCCGGCCGGCCAGGCCGTCGGCGCGATTGAGGCGACGACGCCGGCGGGCGAGATTGTTCGACGGATGGTCGAGGACGCGGACACCATTCTCAAGCGACTCGCCACGCAGTAGGCACTCGCCTCGAAGCAAGGAGTGGGCGTCGTTATCGGCTCTTTCGAAGCGTGCGGCGTTGGTCAGTAGATTTGTCCCAGGCCCCCCATGATCAAAGTCGAACACGTCACTAAGCGATACGAAGGCATGACCGCGGTTGACGACCTCGACTTCGAAGTCCTGCCGGGAGTGGTCACCGGGTTCCTAGGCCCGAACGGTTCGGGGAAGTCGACGACCATGCGCATCATCTTGGGTCTCGATCACCCGACGAAGGGTCGAGCCACCGTCAAGGGCAAGCGCTACGAGGAACTCCGCGACCCGCTCCACGAGGTCGGTGCGCTACTCGACGCGAAGGCGATACACCCCGGTCGAAGCGCGCGTAATCACCTACGCGCCCTCGCCGCCTCGAACCGGATTCCCTACAAGCGCGTCGATGAGGTGCTCGAGTTCGCGGGCATCTCCTCGGTCGCCCACAAGCGCGTGGGGAACTTCTCTCTCGGCATGAGTCAACGACTCGGTATCGCGGCGGCGCTGCTCGGCGACCCCGAAGTGCTGCTCTTCGACGAACCGGTCAACGGCCTCGACCCCGAAGGCATTCGCTGGATCAGAGAGTTCTTCCGATCGCTCGCCAACGAGGGCCGTACCGTGTTCGTCTCGTCCCACCTCATGAGCGAGATGGCCGTTAGCGCCGATCAGATCATCGTGATCGGACGGGGCAAGTTCATCACTCAAGGGTCCATCGACTCACTGACCGCGACCGCCAAGGGCACCGTGTTCGTGCGCGGGGCCAACCACCAGCAACTCCTGAGTGCCCTGCGTGCGAAGAACGCCACGGTCGCGGAGTTGAACGACGAGGCGCTCAGCGTCTCGGACCTCAGCGCCGAAGCGGTCGGCCAGATCGCCTTCGACGCCGGGGTCGCGCTCTATGAACTCACGCCGCAGCGCGCGTCCTTAGAGGACGTCTTCATGGACCTCACCGCGGATTCAGTCGAGTACGGATCGTCGGGAGTGCGCCATGAACAGTGACACCACCCTCGGGTCGGTCGTTCGCTCCGAATGGTTGAAGTTCCGATCCGTTCGTTCCTCCATCTGGTGCGTCGTGGTCACCTTCGTCCTCACGATCGGTCTCGGAATCCTCGTGACGACGGTCGTGCGAGTCCAGTGGCACAAGATGAGTCAGATAAACAAACTCACCTTCGACCCCGTGCAAACGAGCCTCGTGGGCATCGTCTTCGCGCAGTTCGCGGTCGGCGTGATCGGATCGCTCTTCATCACGAGTGAGTACTCGACGGGCGCGATTCGCTCGACGTTGGCCGCGGTGCCCAACCGAATCCAACTCGTCGCGAGTAAGTTGATCGTCCTCGTCTCGTGCATGCTGGTCGTCGGCGAGGTCGTGTCCTTCGGGGCCTTCTTCATCGGTCAAGCGATCTACTCCGGCGTCGTGCCCACGGCGTCACTGAGTAACGGCGCGGTCTTGCGCACGGTGGCCTTCGCGGGGTTCTACCTCACACTCTTGGCGGCGTTTAGCTTCGCCCTGGGCTTGTTGATTCGACACAGTTTGGCGTCCATCAGCACGTACGTCGGCGTCCTGCTCATCTTGCCGCTCATCATCGCCTTCTTGCCGCAGAGTTGGCAGAACGACACCATTCGCTTTCTCCCCGGCGAGGGACTCGGACACTCGATGACCTCCGTACAGCCGGGCCCGAACGTGTTCGGTCCCTGGGTCGCTTTCGGCATCCTGGCGCTCTACGTGGTGGTGCTCGTGGCGGTGAGCACCTCGAGTTTTCGACGCCGCGACGCGTAGCTCAAGACCTAACGTTGCGCCATGGAACTCCGTGACGCCCTGCGCACCACCGGTTCGATTCGCCGCTTCACCGACCAGCCCGTCAGCGACGCCCTCCTCGAGGCGATCTTGGATGACGCGCGCTTCGCACCCTCGGGGGGGAACCGTCAGGCCTGGCGGGTCATCGTCGTCAAAGATCCCACCATCCGACGCGCCGTCGCCGACGCGTACCTCGACGCCTGGCACGACTACGTCGCCCAACTCATGGCCGGTCTCATTCCCTACTCACCCTTGGCGAGCGAGGCCGACCGCGCGGCCGCCGGCGAACGCCGCGGCGCCGCAGAGGCGGCGTCTCGCCCCGAAGGTTTCCCCGAATCGCTGGCCGAGGTGCCCGCGATGCTCGTGGTACTCGCCGACCTTCGCGTCCTCGCCGCGACCGACCGCGACCTCGATCGCTACCAGTTCGTCGGCGGCGCGTCGATCTACCCCTTCGTCTGGAGTGTGCTGCTCGCCGCCCACGAGCGCGGCGTCGGCGGGGTCATGACGACGGTGGCGATCGCGAAGGAGGCGGCGCTGCGCGACGTCCTGACGATTCCCGAGCACTTCGCGGTCGCCTCGGTCGTCGCGTTGGGCTTCCCCGCTTCACGTCACACGAAATTGACCCGGCGACCCGTCGAGGCCTTCACCACGATCGACCGACTCGACGGCACCGCCTTCTTCTCGTAGTTCAGCGGGCAAACAGTTCGTCGGTGTCCTCACCGAAGGCTCGCGGACCGCGACGGATGCCGGGCCGCACTCCGTCGAGACGCAACGGCAAGCGCATGGCGCGCGTCTCGCCCGCGGGCGAGGACATCGTGCCCACGAAGTCGCCGGTCGTGATCTGCTCCTGCGCGAAGGCTCCCGCGACGTCAAGAATCGGCGCGCACGGCACGCCCGCACGCTCAAAGACGTCGATCCAAAACGCCGTCGACTGCTCGACGAGGATCACCTCCAACGCGTCGCGCAGGTCACTTCGCCCCGCGACGCGTCCCGCGTTCGTCGCCCACTGCGCCCGGCTCGAGAGCGCCTGATTATCGAGCGTCGCGACGAGTCGCGCGTACTGCGCGTCGGTGCCCACGGCGAGTAACAACGATCCGTCGCTCGTGGCGAGGGGTCCGTAGGGCGCGATGCTCGGGTGATCGTTTCCGCGCCGCTCGGGATTCACTCCGGTCGAGAGGTAGCCCTGGGCCTGATTCACCAGCGCCGTCATGGCCGATTCGAGCAGTGGCGCTTCGACGTGCCCACCGCTTCGTCCGCTCGCGCGCGCGAAGAGCCCACTGAGCAGTCCGACCGCCGCGTAGAGGCCGGTGACCACGTCCGCGATGGGTGCCCCACACTTCGTCGGATCGCCGTCTGCCTCACCGGTGATGCCCATCAGACCCGATCGGGCTTGCGCGAGCGCGTCAAAGGACGGACGCCCCGCCAGTGGTCCACCCTCGCTCGCCGAAGTGACGCTCACCCACACGCAGCCGGGGTTTCGCGCGCGCAGCCGGTCGAGACCGAGCGAACGCGCTTGGCTGGGTAGAAAGTTCTCGACGACGGCGTCGGCGAATTCGACCAGTTCGCCGACGCGCTCGAAGTCAACTGGGTCGCGCAGGTCGGCGACGACGTTTCGTCGATGACGGTTGACCGCCAGGTAGTACGTCGCCTCGTCGCCCAGGCGCGGTGGCGCCAGCGAACGTACCGGGTCACCCTCGGGTCCTTCGACCTTGATCACGTCCGCGCCGAGGTCACCGGCGATCATCGCGCACAGCGGGCCCGCCAGGACTCGAGAGAGGTCCAGCACCCGAATGCCCTCGAGGGGCAGGCCCGTCCCCACGTTGGTCGGATCAAGTTCCCAAGTCACGAAGGAACTCTAGGGTTGCCGCGACGGTGCCCGAAGTTGAATCGGTTGTCCCTAGAAACTGGCGCCGTTTATCACGACGAGCCGGGCGGGTAGCGCCCCGGCGCTCGCGCCCCATTTCGTCAGGATCTCACCGTAGGTCCCGTTCGCGATCAACGTCTTGAGCGCGGCGCGAAGGGCGCGCGCGAGCTCCACGCCGGCGCCAGATTTGGCGGTAGCGAGTCCGAAGGGGGCGACGTCGATGGAGGTGCCGATGAGCGTCAGCGACCCCTCGCTCTTCTCGACGAGGTAACCAGCCTCTTGAGAGTCAACGAAGCCCCCGGCGACCTCACCACCCACGACGCCCTGGTTGAGCGCGGCGTCGCTCGCGAAGTCAACCACGGTGAGCACCGAGTTCGCCGGACACTTGGCGACCTCGCCGTTCGCGTCATTCTGCTCGACGGTCCCGCGCACGACGCCGACGGTCAGACCGCAGAGGCTCGCGAGACTCTGGAACGTGACGCTCGAACCCGACGGGGCGTAGAACGCCTCGCCACCGCGGTAGTAGTCGACGAAGTTGACCGAGGTCTCGAGGGCCTTGGTGTCGGGGAACGACGAGGTGCCGATCTGATAGCGGTTCGACTTCACGCCGACGATGATGTCGTCAAAGGGCACGTCGCTCTCTCGATACTTGATCCCGAGCGTCGTGGCGATCGCGCGCATCACGTCCGGGTCGAGTCCGACCATCGACGTGCCCCGCATCCACTCATCCGGTGGGTACGACGCGTCGGTGGCGACGCGGATGGTGGTACCGATGAGCGATATCGGGACGAGGGCGGCGTCACTCGGGCTGAAGACCCCGCCGATCGAGGTCGTCGGCGGCGCGGCGGATGATCCTCCCGCGATGAACAGGCACGCCGCGCCGAGGACCAGCGTGACGGCGCCTCTACTAACCCAGTGACGACGCCGCGTGAACTCTTTCAAAATGCTGCCACTCCATCGCGCGCCGTGGTCTCATTGTTATCAGACGAGCGCCCGAAAGTGGGGCCGGGACTAGGCGTGGACCAGCGAGCGGGCGTCGCCGAGGACGCCCTTGGGAAGCCGGGCGAAGACCACGAGCGCGGCCACGAACGACACACCGCCGGCGACGAGGCACCCTCGATGCAGACCGTCCATGAACGCGTCGGTCACCTGCGCCCCGATCGTCGGGCGAAGGGCCGCGGGAAAGTGCGCGACGACCAGTTGCGCGGCGTGGGTCGAACTCGCCGCGAGATTGAGTTGGTGGAGTGAGAGGCCGCGGGCGAGGTAGGGACGCAGCGCGGCTCGCACGTGGGGGCCAAAGAGCGAGGAGAAGACCGAACCGACGACCGCGACGCCCATGGCGCCGGCGAGTTCGCGGGTCGTCTCATTGACGGCGGCGCCCGCGCCGATCTGCTCGGGCGCCAACGTGCTCATCAACGACGCGGTGGCCGGGGCGTTGACGAGCGAGAAGCCAAACGCCATGATCATCATGATGGCGATGATCGGACCGAAGTAGGCGGCGCTCGCCGCGACGAAACCGGCCCAGGCCAACGCCGCACCCAGGATCACCAGTCCGGCTGATACCACGTACCGCGTGCCCGCCTTCAACGCGGCGACTGCCCCGACGGGCGTGGCGATCATGGTGATAACGGCGAAGGGCAGGGTGTGCACGCCAGCCGAGAGAGCCGAGTAGCCGCGGATGAGTTGGAAGTACTGAGTGATGAGGAAGATGAAGCCGAAGAGACAGAAGTAGTTCACCGATATCGCACCTGCGCTGGCCGAGAAGCTGCGGTTCCTAAAGACGCGCACGTCGAGCAGCGGGCCCTCGCGACCGAGCTCGTAGCGAATGAATGCGGCGAGCGACGCGACGGCGAGGACGAAGAGCCCGAGCGTCGCGTCACTCAGCCAACCCCAGCTCGGACCCTCGATGATCGCGAAGGTCAGCGACGTCACGCCCACGGTACCGAGGGCCAGTCCCCCAAGGTCGACGCGACGTTGTTGAGGACTACGCGACTCGGGGACCACGTAGGCCGCGGCCACGACGGCCACCACGACCAAGGGCGCGTTGATCAGGAAGATCGAACCGTACCAAAAGTGCACCAACAGTGCACCACCCACGACCGGACCGATGGCGATCGCGACACCACCGGCGGCGCCCCAGGCGCCGAAGGCCTTCGCGCGCTCGGAGAGGTCGTCGAAGGCCACGGTCAACGTCGAGAGGGTCGCGGGAAAGATGAACGCGGCCGCCGCGCCCATCAACGCTCGCGCGACCAGCAGCGTCGAGACGCTCGAGGAGAAGGCCGCCATGAGCGAGAACACGCCGAAGGCGACCAGGCCACACTGCATCACGCGCTTGCGACCGAGCCGATCGGACAGCCCACCGCCGGCGAGAAGGAGGCCCGCGAAGGGGAGCGAGTACGCGTCGACGATCCACTGGAGCGAGGAGTTGGACGCGTGCAGGTCCTTCGAGAGCACCGGGAGCGCCACGTTGACGATGGTGTTGTCGATCACCACGATCAAGACGACGACGCACAGGACCGCGAGGACCCACCAACGGCGATCGTGAACCGATGTAGGCATGTCGACTCCTATAGAACAATGTCCCATTAAAGTAGCACGATGTTCTATACTGGTCAAGTGACCACCTCCCTGACGCGCACGCCATCGAAATCGATCGTGGCCGAAGTCCTCAAGGGGGCGCTCGCCATCCTCGACGAGGAGGGCCCTGACGGCTTCACCGTGCGCGCGATCGCCAAACGCGCGGGCGTCGCGCCCATGGCCATCTACAACCACTTCGATGGGGTGAACGGCGTCTTAGAGGCACTCTGGACCGACGGCTTCGAGGCGTTACGACGGGCGATCACGTTTCAAAGTGGGGAGCCGCTCGCGGACCTTCTCAACGCGGGACG
>Ga0302276_10002385_pt1 | contig 16523 bp, 15 predicted proteins | sample III_Bog_N2_3_FD_198768 | JGI IMG/M metagenome (GOLD analysis project Ga0302276, IMG submission 198768) | Peat permafrost microbial communities from Stordalen Mire near Abisko, Sweden - III_Bog_N2_3 | ecosystem: Environmental > Terrestrial > Soil > Wetlands > Peat | place: Sweden: Abisko...
CCCACGGAAACCATGGCGATGGGGGCCCCGGACAGCTCGGCGAGCCGCTCCAGGTAATGCTTGGCGGTGGCGGGAAGATCGGCCCAGGACTGGGCCGCGGAGGTGTCCGTGTTCCAACCGGGCAGGGTCTCGTACACCGGCTGGACCTTCTCGAAGTCGCGGATCTGGACCGGCAGATCCTCGATGGCCTTGCCGTCGATGGTGTACCCCGTGCAGACGCGGATCTCGTCCAGCTTGTCCAGGACGTCCAGCTTGGTGATGGCGAGCCCCGTGATTCCGTTCACCCGAACGGCCTTGCGCACCACCACGGCGTCGAACCACCCGCAACGGCGGGGCCTGCCCGTGGTGGCGCCGAATTCCCCGCCCCATTCGCGCAGATTCCGTCCCAGCTCGCCGTCCAGCTCCGTGGGGAACGGGCCGTTGCCCACCCTTGTGGTGTAGGCCTTGACCACCCCGATCACGCTCTGGATGGCGGTGGGTCCCACTCCGGAGCCGCAGCAGGCGGAGCCCGCGATGGTGTTGGAGCTGGTCACGTAGGGATAGGATCCGTGGTCCACGTCCAGGATGGTGCCCTGGGCGCCCTCGAACAGCAAGGTCTTGCCGGCCTTGATGGACTTCTCCAGCAGGAGGGAGGCGTTGGAGACCAACGGCCCCAGCTTGCGCCCGAATTCCAGGTAGGTGGCGACGATGGGCTCGGCCTGGAGCGGCTCGGCGGCGTACACCTTGGTGAACAGGACGTTCTTCTCCTCCAGGATGCTTTCCACCTTGGCGAGGAGATTGGCGGGATCCAGCAGGTCGCACAGGCGGATGCCGCAGCGCGCCACCTTGTCCACATAGGCCGGCCCGATGCCGCGCCCCGTGGTGCCGATCGCGTTCTTGCCCGCCGCCTTCTCCTTCAACTGGTCCAGCTGGACGTGCCAGGGCATCACGATCTGCATGTTCTCGGCGAGGAACAGTCGGCCGCGGACCTCGAAGCCCCGCCCCTCCAGTTCCTCGATCTCGGAAAGGAGCTGGGCCGGGTCCAGGACCACGCCGTTTCCGATCACGCAGATCTTGCCGGGGCGCATGATGGCCGATGGAATCAGGTGGAACACGAATTCCTGATCGCCCACCACCACCGTGTGCCCGGCGTTGGCTCCGCCTTGGAACCGGATGACGACGTCGGCATGCTCGGCGAGCACGTCGATGACCTTGGCCTTGCCCTCGTCTCCCCATTGGGAGCCGACGACGATCGTGTTCTTCATGTTCCTCGCTCCGCGAGCCGTCCGCCCGCGCCCATGGATGCCTTGCCCTGCGGGTTTGGCCAAAGGAGACAAACGTAGTTCAGGGCTTGGCCCTCGCCTGCTCCAGCAGGGCATCGAGCCGTTTGGGAAGGTCGGCCGCGAGGCCCGGGTGGGCGTCGAGCGCGGCGCGCCAGAAACCCATGGGCCGCACCCCGTGGATCTGGGGCGGGCCCGCGTCCCGGACCAGGTCCACCGCCACCGGATCCAATCCGAATGCTTCCGAGGCGGACAGGGCCAATTCGGTCTCGGCCTCCAGCGGTTGCTCCGCGACGTGTTCGGGTTCCAGGCCAGGAGTCCCCCCGCGCCAAGCCCCGATCACCTCGGCGCCCACCACCAGGAGGGTGGCCACCTCCCCACGGACATCGCGGGTCAGGACGAAGGGCCCGGTGGGATGCTCCTGCCAAAGGTCTTCCAACCGCTCCCGGGCGCTGGTCCCGGGCGCGATCCACTCGATCTCCGGCGCGTGTCCGCCTTCGGGGATCCGGAACTGCGCACCCTTCCAGAGCCGCACGAAATCCATCGCGTCGTCCAGGTTCTCTCCCACATAGTGGTCGATCGCGGGAAGCCCGCCGCGGCGAAGGCGCAGAAGCACCCGGGTGGGCTCCCAGGCCAACTGGACACCCCTCGGGTCGGGCACCACCGGGAGACCCGCGAGCGCGATCTCCTCCAGCACCGAGCGCCGCCATTCGAACAGCTCGGAGTCCTGGCTCCCGCTCAGGGAGGCGATGACGATTCCCGTCAACCGGCTCCAATCGCCGCGGGTCCAGTCGTCGTGCGTCAGGATCCCGCCCTCGGCGAACCGGAAACCCTGCGGGCTCAGCCAGACCGGTTTGCGACCCGCGTCCAGGTAGGAGCGCAACAGGGGGCCCGCCGAACGGTCCCAGACGGGAGCGACCAGCGCGGTCCGCGGTTCCTTGGCGGCGTCCCGTCGGGACCCGGCCATCAGACCTTCTTGGGCGTGTGCTCGGTGTGCCGCTGCAGCCGGGGACAGTACTTCTTGAAGACCTTGCTCTTGGACGTCTTGTCCAGAACCACCGTGTAGTTCTGTTCCTTGGTCTCCTTGCAGACGAGGAAGTAGATCTCCTTGCCCGATTTCTTCTTACCCGCCATGGCGCATTCCTTGGTAGTCGTGAGTGGGGATGGAATGTAGACCTTCCCCCTTCCCCTTTCAAGAGCCCCGACTAGTTTTAGGCGATCCATGCCATGCCGCATCCATGCCAACCTGCACGGGGAAACCCAGCTTCTCAGCCTGGAGGGCAGCGATTTCTCCCCGGTCCAGCAGGGGGAATTCAGGACCCTGGTCAAGGGCTTGCTGGACCAGGGTGGCCTTTCCAGGATCGTGATCGACACCTCGGGACTGGATCTGGTGGGCTCCTGCTGTCTGGCCTCCATCATCGAGGCGGCCATGACCAGCCACAAGCTCGGCGTTCCCGTCGTCCTGGTGGAAGACCGCGCCTTGGTCCTGGATGTCTTCGAGGTGGTGAGCCTCCGGTCCATCCTCCCCATCCACCCCACCTTGGAAGACGTCGGCATCTCCCGCGCCGGTTGAGGGATCCGTCCATCGTTCCCGGACCCTTGCCCAAACGCCGGGAACTGTTTATTTTCGTCCCCCTTACGTAATTCCGGAGAGACGCCGAATGTCCATCACCCTCCAAGCCCTCCAGTTCCAGAACCTCCGCACGGATCTGCCCGCGTTCCGCGCCGGCGACACCGTGAAGGTGAACTACAAGATCGTCGAAGGCGACAAGGAACGCATCCAGCCCTTCCAGGGCGTGGTGATCCAGGTCCGCGGCGCCGGCATCTCCTCCATGTTCACCGTGCGCAAGCTCAGCGGGAACGTGTCCGTGGAACGCATCTTCCCTTTGCACTCGCCGCGCATCGCGTCGCTGGAAGTCGTCCGCCAGGGCAGCGTCCGCCGCGCGAGGATCTTCTACCTCCGCGAGTTGACCGGCAAGGCCACCCGCATCAAGGAGCGCACCAACAAGGACTACCGGGCCAAGGTCAAGGCCAAGGCCAAGGCCTGAGTTCGATTTCCGTCCGTCCTTCGGGGCCGGCCCTTCGGGACCGGCCTTTTTCTTTTCTTGTCGGCCGCAGCCACGAGGCCGAGCCTCGCCTTGTCTACCTTTGCCCGGATGCCCGTGGACCATCCATTCGTCTGGGAATACCTGCAGTGGCACCTCGATCCGGTGGCGGTGCACCTGGGACCCCTCGCCGTGCGCTGGTACGGCCTCATGTACGCCGTCGCCTTCGGTGTCGCCTACTGGCTGGTGATGCGGCGCCTGCGCCACGAAACCTGGGAGATCACCCGCGACCAGATCGACCGCTTCCTGACCTGGGCCGTGGTGGGAGTGCTGGTGGGCGGACGTGTCGGCTACGTGCTCTTCTACGGCTGGGGCCACTTCAGCCACCACCCCCTGGAGATCATCTTCCCCTTCGGCTCCGACCCCGAAGGCGGCTACCGCTTCACCGGGATCTCCGGCATGTCCTACCACGGCGGTCTGATCGGGTTCGCCATCGCCCACGTCTGGTTCTGCCGGAAAAACCGCATCTCCGCGCTGCGCATGGCCGACCTGATCGTGCCCGCCATCCCGCTGGGGTACATGTTCGGCCGGTTGGGGAACTTCCTCAACGGTGAACTGTGGGGCAGGCTCACCAGCGTACCCTGGGCCATGCGCTTCCCCAACGATCCGGCGGGCGATCCCCTGCACGGCATCCCTCCGCCGCTGCGCCACCCCAGCCAGCTCTACGAGGCGCTGGGCGAAGGACTGCTGCTCTGGGCCATCCTCTGGAGCACCAAGAACCTGCCTTTCTTCCGGGGAAGGATGTTCGGGTGCTACGTGATCGGGTACGGGATCATCCGCTTCCTCATCGAATTCACCCGCGAACCCGACGTCCAGCTCGGCTTCGTGCTGGGCCCGTTCTCCATGGGCCAGGTCCTCTGTTCGGCGATGGTCGTCGCCGGAGTCGTCTTGCTCTTCTTTCCAGCTCACGAGGTCACAGTACGAGGATGACCAACCTGAACGAGCAGCTCTACATCCGAGATCTGCATCGCCATCCCGTCCTCACGCTGGAGGAGGAGCGGGACTACATCCGTCGGTTGAAGGTCAACCCGGAGGACAAGGATGCCCAGGACAAGCTGATCACGGGGAACCTCCGCTTCGTGGTTTCCGTGGCGCGCCGCTACCAGAACCGCGGCCTCTCGCTCCTGGAATTGATCAGCGAAGGGAACATCGGCCTGTTCAAGGCCGCCCAGCGCTTCGACGAGACCAAGGAGGTGAAGTTCATCTCCTACGCCGTGTGGTGGATCCGCCAGGGAATCCAGAAGGCGCTCTTCGACCAGGTGGGGACCGTGCGCATCCCCCCCAACAAGCTGGCCCTGGCCCACCGCTTCAAGCGCGCCCTGGCGAAAAGCGGCGGCGACTACGCCCGGACCATCGAAAGTCCGGAGTTCAAGGACCACGCCGACGAGATCCCGGAACTGTTGGAGAAGATGGAGGAGATCTCGCTCAACTCGCCCATCGGCGGGTCGGACGACGGCGAGAACACCACGACCCTCCTGGACATGCTGGGCACCGACGGCGAGCAGGAGATCGAGTCCGAGATGGCCGAGCTCAAGAAGATGCTCGACAAGGTCCTGGACGAGCTCCTCACCGAGCGCGAGGCCAAGGTCCTTCGCATGTACTACGGCATCAACTACAGCAAGGAATTCACCTTCGACGAGATCGGACGCGAACTGCGCCTGACGCGCGAGCGCGTGCGCCAGATCAAGAACAAGAGCCTGAACAAGCTCCTGAAGAACAAGGACGCGCGCGACATCCTCTTTCCCTTCCTTTCCGGAGGGCCCACGGACTGAACGCCTCCTCCCGCCTTCGCCTCCGGATCCTGGCCGTCTGCGCGCTTCTCCTGGTCGGAGGCGCGGCCGTCGTCTGGCGGTTGCACCGGTCCGACGGCGTGGTCCACCCCTCCATCGTTCCCATGGGATTTCCGGCGGACACGGTGCTTTTCCGCGGTCGTCCGGTGGATCTTCCGGGGGCGCTGGCTTCGGCCTCGGCGGCCGATCGGACGCTGCTTCTGCAGGCGGTGGACGCTCGGAAGTCGGGAGACACGGGACGCGCGGTGGAGATGATGGACGAAGTCCTGCGGCGGGATCCGATCCCCGAGGCCTACTACTACGCCGCATCGTGGAGGTACGAACGCCGTTCCCCCCGCGACACGTCCAGGGGAGATTCCCTTTTGGGCAAGGGGTTGGCGGTGGATCCCGGGCATCCTTGGCTCCTTTTGCTGCAGGCGAGGAGGCTCGTTTCCCAAGGCAAGGCGAAGGATGCGCGCGAGGTGCTCGTGAAGACCCTCGACTACGCCCCCACCTTCCGACCCGCCATGGAAGACCTGGCCGGCGTGGAACTGCGCTCGGGGAACCTCCTGCGCGCGCAGAGGCTCGCCCAGCTGGCCCTGTCCATCGCCCCCCGCGACAAGATGCGCTACGACATCCTGGCCGAAGTCCTCATGACCCGCGAGAAGGACGATTCCGCCCGCGAAGCCATCCGCCTCGGACTGGAGATCTCTCCCGACGAACCGCGCTACCTCTGGATCCGCGGATTGCTGGAGGAGAGCCACGGCGACACGACTTCCGCCCGCAAGGACTACGAGGCCGCCATGTCGAAGGGGCGGTTCCCCCAGGCCGAGGAGGCCCTGCGCACCCTGGGTCTGAAGCCCCTCCACGGCGCGGCGCGCACGGGAGCCGGGTTCGACGGCCTCCAGGCGGTCCAGACGGGGTTCGCCGTCGAGATCCTGACCCCGCTGGTCCGCGCCTACCCGCGCTCGGCCCCGCTGCTGTACGCCCTCGGTCGCGCGCTCCAGGAACAGGGGTACCTGGCGCAGGCCGACGACAGCTACCAGAAGGCGCTCGCGATCGACTCCACCGTGCCCGGTCTGGTTGCCTGGGCCCGGGAGAACCGGAAGCGGCTGGAGGAGAAGGCCAAGGTCTTCGCGCAGGCCCAGGCCGATTCCACCAAGCCCGCGGGAGCGGACGACACGCGCTGGTTCGACCTGGGCCACTACAAGGTCGCCTGGGGCGTCTCCCGGGACCAGTTCCTGTCCCAGTTCACGCCGGGCCGCTTCGAGAAGCCCTCCCCCTCCACGCTCCAGGAGCGGCGCACCATGTGGGGGATCGAACACGTCCAGACCCTGCGTTTCGACAGCACCGGTCTGTGGTCGGTGCAGGTGGTCCTGCACGACGCGGGGAAGGCGAGCGTGGACCTCATGGAGGAGGGAATCCGGCTCAACGCGCTCCAGGCCGGATCGGGCTCCTTCAACGAAACCAAGTTCTGTCAAGGCTGGGGCCAGGTGGAGTCCGTCTGGTGGGAGACCCCGGACACCTACGAGTTCATGGCCCTGCGCCCCTCGCAGCCCAAGGTGCTCGGCCTGATCCGCGTCGACAAGGACCGGGTCCCCGACGGAGGCATCTGCGCCCTGGTTCCCCTGGCCCTGGATTCGACCCAGAAATGAGCGGCGGTCGCGACCGCGGCGTGGACGCCGCCCGGGGGCTGGCCATGGTCCTGATGACCTCCACCCATGCGCTGCGCGCCATCCAGCCCGCGACCATGCCGGAGTTCGGCGAATGGCTCCTGCGGATCGAACCCGTGACCCCCATGCTCTTCTTCGTGATCGCGGGATGGTCCCTGGCCCGGAGCTTCCGCCGCAGTCCGGACCACGGCGCCTGGCGCAAACGCCATCTCCTGCGCGCGCTCGCGCTTTGGACGATTTCCGTCGCCATCTTCTTCGCCTATTCCGGCCCCCAGTGGCCGGAGATGCTGGTGTCCAACGGGGTGCTGGGCTGCCTCGCCATCTCCATCGCCGTGGGCGCCCTCCTGGGCGGCGACCTGGTCGCCGCGACGGCGCTGCTGGTGGTCTCGGTGGCGGCCTGGCTGGTGCTGGACCGCCGGGGGATCCGGATCGACGGCATCGACAACGGGACGTTCCCCCTGCTCCCCTACCTTCCCGTGTTCCTGGGCGCCTACCTGTCCGAACGGCTCCTGCGCTGGAAGTCCTGGACCCCCACGGTGCTGGCCACGGTGGGCGCCGCCTGGGTGCTGGTGCTGAGCTTGCGTCCGGGCTTCCGGCACCTCTGGGGCGATTGGGGGATCACCAACACCTACCAGGAATACTTCCAGACCGCCAAGCACCAGTACAACGGCTTCGCCCTCTCCACCGACCTTCTGCAGGGCCTGGAGCCCATCCCCAGGCGGGTCGGATTCTGGGCGCCCCTGCCGGGGCTGGTCCCGGTGGCGGTGGCCCTGGCCGGACTCTGCGTCCAATTCCTGTCGGCGGTCGCCGATCGATTCCCCAACCGGTTGCGCCCGTTGGCCCTTTTGGGTCGGCACGGGCTCGCGTACTACCTGGGCCACCTGGTGCTCCTGGGCGCCATCGGATGGACACTTCCCCCGCAGGTCGACGAGGCCTCCTGGACCTGGCTCGCCGCGACCGTCGTCGTGGCCTGCGCGGGACTCGCCTACGCCGCCTGGCGCGAACCCCGCGGAGCCACCACATGAGCGAATACCACCTCCAGGAAGACCTCACCGAAGCCCAGTTGGAGAGCTGGTCCAAGTTGCCCGAGATCGCCGTCGACACCGAGCTGCACGGCCTTCGCCTGGTCCGCGACCAGGTGCTGCTGGTGCAGGTGGGCGACGATCGGGGGAACGTGGCCCTGGTCCGCACCTCCGGTCGTTCCGACTGCCCCCCGCGGTTGCGCAAGCTCCTGGAGGACCCCAAGGTCCTGAAGCTCTTCCACTTCGCCACCTCGGACCTCGCCTTCCTGCGCCAGAGCTTGGGCGTGCGCGTGGCTCCGTTCTTCTGCACCCGAGCGGCCAGCCGCCTGGTGCGCACCTACACCCAGTCGCACGGGCTCAAGGACCTGGTGCGCGAGTTCCTGGGCATCGAACTGGACAAGCAGATGCAGCAGACCGATTGGTCCCGCGCAGACCTGTCTCCCCAGCAACTGAAGTACGCCGCCGCCGACGTCCTGTACCTGATCGAACTCTACAGACACCTTGTGCGCATGCTGGAGGCCCGTCCTCCGCTTCCCTCGGGGATCAGCGCGGTGGAACTCGCGGCCAAGGCCATGCAGGCGCTGGACCTGCACGTGGAGTTCATCCTTGCCGGCTACGGCGCCGGGGACGGCTGGCGGATCGACCTCTTCGAGCACGTGTAGGTTCCCGCTTGATCGCCCTGCGCGTGGCATGGTCCTGGGTGGTGGATCGCCTTCGCCTGCTGCTGGCGGCGCTGCGCCACCGCATGCGGTCCCTGTCCGGGGGTCGCAGGCTGCCGAGCGGCCGCATCAAGCACGTGTTCGTCCTGGTGCTCGAGAATCGGTCCTTCGACCACATGCTCGGGTTCGCGGACATTTCCGGCAGGGACGCGGCGACCGGCGAACCGACGCACGTGGACGACCTGGCCCGCGGCGGACCGCATGCGAATCCCGACCCCGCGGCGGGAGATCGCGCCGTCCCCGCCTCGTGCCCGGCGGCCTTCGCCCTCGCGCAGGATCGCGGCGACGGGACGCACCCGCCGGATCCCGGGCACGAGTTCGACAACGTGCTGCTGCAACTTTGCGGCTACTCGAGGGATGGAGTCGGAACGGCCATCCCTCCCACCTACCCCGATCGGAGCGGAAGCTATCCGGGGATCTCGAACGCGGGGTTCGTCGCCAGCTACCGGGGCCTCGCGAAGGTCCGCGGGGTCGAGCCCAACGGCCGTGATCCGGAATCCGTCATGCATTGCTTCGATCCGAAGCAGGTGCCGGTCCTCACGGCGCTGGCGAAGGAATTCGCGGTCTGCGACCGGTGGTTCTCCTCCATGCCGGGCCCGACCTGGCCGAACCGCTTCTTCCTCCACGCCGCCACCTCGGGCGGTCTCGACGACAGCCCCTCGAGCTTCCAAAGCGCCTCGGCCACGCTCCTGGACGGCTACAGGTTCCAGAACGGCACCATCTTCGACCGGTTGGAGGAATCCCGCTACGACTGGAAGGTCTTCATGGGGGACGAATTCCCCCAGGTCTTCGCGATCGGCGGCATGACCGCCCGCCGGTTGGAGGGGCATTTCCGGCCATTCGACGAGTTCGCGGACGCCGTGAACGATCCTCGCTTCTCGACGCCCTACGTCTTCATCGAACCGAACTACGGCAACGTCCTGCCCACCACCTCGAAGGATTTCACATCCGGAGACTCCCAGCATCCCCTGGACGACATCACGCACGGGGAGAGGCTGATCAAGCGGGTCTACGAAACCATCCGGAATTCCCCGCACTGGAACGAGAGCCTTCTCCTGGTCACCTACGACGAGCACGGGGGGTTCTTCGACCACGTGCCGCCGCCGACCGGCGAACCTCCCGGCGACACCATCGCCCGCCCGGAAAACAACCAGCACGGCTTCGATTTCGGGCAATTGGGCGTGCGCGTTCCCGCCATCGCCATTTCGCCGCTGATCCCGGCAAACACGGTGGACCACACGACCTACGACCACACATCGCTCCTGGCCACGGTGGAGGGCTTGTTCGAGTTGGATCCCTTGACGAGGCGCGACGCGGCCGCCCACACGCTGGAACACCTGTTGTCCCTGGGGTCGCCCAGGGAGGATGCACCGACCACGCTCCCCGATGCCGCGGATTCGGGAATCCGTCCCGGACTGCACGACGCGGCCCAAGGGGACGGGCCCCTCACTTCCATCCAGCGGGCCTTTCTCCACGTGGCCTTCCTGCGCCACTACCGGCGGACCTCGTTGTTCGGGAAGCCGGCCGCGATCCGGGCCTTCCAACGGATCCGGACCCGTACCCAGGCCGACGGGTTCATCCGGGAGGTCCGCGATCGCCTGTCCGGCGCGCACCGGAAATCGACGCCCGGGTCGGACCCGGGGAAACCTACCGGTGTCCCCCGCGCTTGAAGACCGTCACGCGGGAAAAATCCGCCTTCCGGAACTGGCGCACGCACAGGGCGAAGAAGACCGCCCCGATGGCCAGGGTGATGAACACTCCGTCCATGGGAAGCACCACGAAGCCGTGGATGTCGAAGGCCACGCCCGACTTCAGGAGTTCCGCGGTGGACATGGACTCCATGTGGAGAGCGGCGTAGCGGAACATGGAGGTCGCGTAGGTCAGGGGGTTCAGGTAGACGACAGGCCGAAGGATGGAGGGAAGCACGGTGGTGGGGATGTAGGCGCCCGAGAGGAACGTCAGCGGCATGGTGACCACCGAGATGAGGACCTGGAACGTCGTGGATTCCTTGGCCAGCGCCGCCAGGTACAATCCCAGCGAACTGAAGGTGAGGCCCACCAGCAGCATGAGGGTCACCATCAGGAGGAAGTGGAACGGGTCCAGGCGCAGGCCCAGGAAGAATCCCAGGACCAGCACGAGGACCCCCTGCAGCGTCGCGATGACCGTGGAGGACAGGACCTGCCCGACGCTGATCTGCCATCGCGCGATGGGCGCCACCAGGATCTCCTTCATGAATCCGGAGGAGATGTCTTCCAGGATGCCCATGGAGTTGTTCAGCGCCGACTGGAACACCATCATGATGACGATGCCCGAAATCAGGTAGTTCATGGGGTGGGCCAGGCCCGCCACGGCCGACTTCATCACGAAGGAGAAGGTGAAGAGCAGGAACCCGCTCATGAACAGGGTGAAGAAGAACCTCATCTTGTCGCGGAAGAGCTTGATCAGGTTGCGGACGAGGATCGCCTGGATCGCGCGCATCAGTTCCGGATCTCCTTGCCGGTCAGCGACAGGAAGACGTCGTCCAGCGTTCCCTTGCTGATTTCGAGGTCCAGGATGGAGGACTTGAAGAGCGCGACCAGGTCCATCACCGGACCGATCTCCGTGGAGGTGATGGCGAGCCCGCCGTTCTCCCCGACCGCCGCCAGGGAGTGCTCGGCGCAGTAGCGGAGGATGCCGGCCGGATCGGAGGTCGCGATCCTGGTCCGGGTCTTCGTGTTCTGCTTCTTCAGGTTGTAGGGGGTGTCGTGGGCCACGATCTTCCCGTGGTCGATGATGGCCACGCTGTCGCAGATCTCGGCCTCCTCCAGGTAGTGGGTGGTGAGGAAGATGGTGATGTTCTTCCGCTTCTGCAACTCGCGGATGTATTCCCACACGCTGGCCCGCGTCTGCGGATCCAGGCCCGTGGTGGGCTCGTCCAGGAACAGGACCTTGGGGTAGTGGACCAGGCCGCGCGCGATCTCGGTGCGGCGCTTGAGCCCCCCCGAAAGCGCGCTCACCGGAGCATCCTTCCACTCCTCGATGTCCACCAGATCCAGCACGAACCGGATCCGCTCCTTCACCTCCGCCTTCGGGACGTCGTAGAAGTCGCAGTGCAGATTCAGGTTCTCGCGGACGGTGAGCTTCTGGTCCAGGGTGCATTCCTGGAACACGATCCCGATGTCCCGGCGAACCTCGGCTTTCCGCTCGGTCACGTCGTTGCCGTTGATGCGCAGGGTCCCTCCGGTCTTGTCCTGGATGGTGCACAGGGTGTTGATGGTCGTGCTCTTCCCCGCCCCGTTGGGCCCCAGGAAGGCGAAGATGGAACCTTCCTGCACGGAGAAGGAGATGTCGTCGACGGCGGCGAAATCGCCGTATTTCTTGGTGAAGCGCTCCACTTCGATGCTGTTGGCTGCCACCTGGCGTACTCCTCGGGTTTCCTGCCTTTCCAAGGTAGACGGACGGGTCCCTCTTTTGTTGCACGGAGCGTTGGCCTGCCTGGAACAGGGGAGATGAAAATCGGGAGATCCGGTATCCTGACCGGATTGAAATGGCGACAGATTCCGGCAGAAACCATGCGGGAACTCGGATCGGTGTGTCGCTCCGTAGGTTCTTGTGCGGGATCCATCCAGATCCCTTCGAACACCATTTCTCCACAGGAATCCACATGAAGCACACATCCAGAGTCGGCGCCGGATTCCGGCGCCTCGTTCCCCTGTTGCGCACGCCGCTCCTGGGCCTCGCGCTCATGGGGACCTCCGTCTCCGTCCGGGCCGAGGAGCGCGGCGAACACGCCCGCCGTGTCCTGCTGCTGAGCGTCGACGGACTGCACTCGCTGGACCTCGCGAACTACGTGGCGTCGCATCCGAATTCCACCCTTGCGCGGCTGGCCCGCAACGGCGTCACCTACACGTCGGCCTCCACCTCCAAGCCCTCCGATTCCTACCCGGGCATGCTCTCCATGGCCACGGGCGGATCCCCGGTCTCCACCGGCGTCTACTACGACGACAGCTACGACCGCCTGCTGGCCGCTCCGGGTTCGGACGGCTCCGTGCGCGGCACCGAAGTCGTGTACGACGAGACCGTGGATGTCGATCTCGACAGCCTGGACGGTGGCGGCGGCATCGATCCGGCCAAGCTCCCCATCGATCCCTCCCATGGGAACAAGCCCGTCTATCCGCACCAGTTCCTGCGCGTCAACACCATCTTCGAGGTGGCCAAGGCCGGCGGACTGCGCACGGCCTGGTCGGACAAGCACCCGTCCTACGAAATCCTCAACGGCCCCTCGGGCAAGGGTTTGGACGACCTGTTCGCGCCCGAGATCAACAGCGCGGCCAATTTCACCGCCAGCGTCGCGCTCTGCGAAGGCTACGACGACATCAAGGTGGCGGCGCTCCTCCACGAGATCGACGGCTTCGACCACACCGGCATGAAGAGGGTGGGGACGCCTTCGTTGTTCGGGATGAACTTCCAGGCCGTGAGCGTGGGAGAGAAGACCGTGAGCTACGAGGATGGATCCGGGGCGCCCACCCCGGGGCTGGCCGACGCCCTGGACCACACCGACCGGTCCATCGGAATGATGGTGGATGAATTGGAGAAGCGTGATCTGCTGGGCTCCACCACCATCATCCTGACCGCCAAGCACGGGCAGAGCCCCATCGACCTTTCCCAGCGGCTGATCGTCTCCAGCAAAATCATTCCGAACCTGATCAACTCCATCGAGCCCGGACTCGCCGCCCAGGTGACCGCCGACGATGTGGCGCTGATCTGGCTGCAAGACCAGAGCAAGACGGAAATCGTTGCCCAGACCCTGCGCGACAACAAGGCCACGGCGCAGATCTCCGAGGTCTTCGCGGGCGAAGGCGTGAAGAACTTCTTCCCCGATCCCCTGAAGGACAGCCGGTCCCCCGACATCGTGGTGGTTCCGAACCAAGGCGTCATCTACACCAGCCCCACCGCGACGAAAACCGCGGAGCACGGCGGTTTCGCCCACGACGACGTGAACGTGGCCCTGGTCGTTTCCCGTCCCGGCATGCGTTCCAGCACCATCAAGACGCCGGTGCAGACCACGCAGATCGCGCCCACCATCCTGGACCTCCTGGGTCTGGACCCGGACGCGCTGGAGGCGGTGCGGATCGAGAAGACGACGGCGTTGCCGGGGTTGGATCTGTCCGATCGTTGAACTCGCGGCGCACCGCAGGTGCACCGAGGCCGCGATTGGCCCCGTGCACCGGCATCGCCGTCAGGTCGCGAAGCGCTTGGCGCCGAACACGCACAGCGCGGCCGTCAGCATCGTGGCCACGAGTCCCGGGCTCACGGCTTCGTGGAGGAGGAGGGCCGCGATCAGGACGCCGCAGAAGGGCTGGAGCAGTTGCAGTTGGCCCACCGCCGCGATGCCGCCCTTGGCGAGGCCCCGGTACCAGAACACGAAGCCGACCAGCATGCTGAAGACGCTGACATAGCCGAGGCCGACCCAGGCTTCATTGGGAATTTGCCGGAAAGTGGCTGGGCTGCTGGCGCACGCCAACGGCAGCGACAGCGGGAGCGAGGCGACCACTGCCCACGCGATCACCTGCCAGCCACCGAGCCGCCGCGAGAGCAGGGCGCCTTCGGCGTATCCCAGTCCTGCGAGGACGACGGCACCCACCATCAGGAGATCCCCGACACCAGACGCGTGGATGGGCCCCCGCAGGGTGAATCCCACCACCAGGAGCGCACCGAGACCGGAGAGGATCCAGAACGGCGAGCGGAGCCGTTCTCCACCGCGTATCACGCCGAAACAGGCGGTGGAAAGCGGCAGGAGTCCGACGAACGCCATGGAATGGGCCGCGGAGATGCGCCGCAGCGCGAAGGCGGCGAGCAATGGGAAGCCGATCACGCCCCCACCGGCTGCAAGACTCAGGGAGAGCCAATCGCCGCGCCCCGGAAACCGCTCACGCTGCATCGAAAGGACCGCCAGTCCCAGGACTCCGGCGATGCTGGCTCGGGCTGCGGTGAGAAAGATCGGGTCGAACCCGCGAAGCGCCACGCGGGTCGCCGGCAAGGTGCCGCTGAAGATCAACATTCCCACGAAGCCGTCCAGCCAGCCTCCGATCTTCCTGTCCATGGCTTACCCCTCCAGTCCCAGGAACATGATCGGATGGGAGTACGGAATCCAGATACAGTGTGTTACGATTTTCATGAACTGTACTGGTTCATAATCCGGACAGCTGGGAGGGGACCCTGAAAAAGAGCGCAGACGGGGAGACCCTCGTCGAGAACGTCATGCGGGTGATCCACCACCGGATCGAAACGCGCGAATTGGTGCCCGGCGCCAAGTTGCCCTCGTTGCGCTCGATCGCCGAAACCCTCGAGGTTTCCAAATCCACCGTGGTCGAGGCCTACGACCGGCTGGCCGCCGAAGGCTCGATCCGCTCCAAGCCGGGTTCGGGTTTCCGGGTCGCCGGCCACATCGCCCCGTTGTCCTTGTCCATCCTCGGCCCCGACCTGGACCGGGAGATCGACCCGCTCTGGATTTCGCGGCAGTCGCTGGAATCCGGGCCCGAGGCCCCGAAGCCGGGCTGCGGCTGGCTACCCCCCTCGTGGATGCCCACGGAAATCCTGCGCCGCGCCATCCGCGAAACGGCCCGCGCCGACGATCCCGCCCTGATGGACTACTCCAACCCGCTGGGGCACTCCGCCCTGCGTCAATTCCTGGCCCAGCGGATGGCGTCCTACGGCCTGCCCGTCGCGACCGACCAGGTCCTGCTGACGGATTCCGGCACCCAATCCATCGATCTCCTGTGCCGGTACCTGATCCGTCCCGGCGACACGGTGCTGGTCGACGACCCGTGCTACTTCAACTTCCACGCCCTGCTGCGCGCGCACCAGGCCCATGTCGTCGGAGTTCCCTACACGAGCGTCGGACCCGATGCGGAGCGCTTCGCCCAGGCGGCCGCGGACCACCATCCACGCCTCTACCTCACGAACTCGGCGATCCACAACCCCACCGGCGCGACCCTGTCGCCCATCGTGGCCCACCGCATCCTCCAGCTCGCCGACCGGCACGACATCACCATCGTCGAAGACGACATCTTCGCGGATTTCGAATCCGACGCCGCCCCTCGCCTCGCCGCCTTCGGAGGATGGGATCGCGTGGTGCAGACCGGCAGCTTCTCCAAGTCGATCTCCGGTTCGGTGCGGTGCGGGTACATCGTCGGACGCCGCGACTGGATCGACGCGCTGGTCGACCTCAAGATCGCGGTCGCCTTCGGGGGCAATCGCTTGGCCGAAGCCATCGTGCTCGGGGTCCTGAAGAGCGGAGGGTACAGGAAGCACGTGGACACGCTGCGGTTGCGGCTCTCCAACGCCATGCGCGAAGCCATCCGGCAACTGAAGCCCATCGGGTTCGTCCCTTGGGTGGAACCCCGCGCCGGGATGTTCCTCTGGTGCCATCTGCCCCGCGGCCTGGACGCCGCCCGGCTCGCGAAGGCCGCGCTGGAGGAGGGGATCGTGCTGGCGCCGGGGAACGTGTTCAGCCTTTCCCATTCGGCGCAGGGGCTCATGCGGTTCAACGTCTCGCAGATGGCCGATCCGAGGATCTATCGGTTCTTGGCGAGGGAGTGCCGGGTGGGGCGGTAGAGCGAAAACACTCTCCCGGTTTTCCGGAACCCTCTGTGATCCACGGGAAAAAGTCGCGGATACGCAATAGCTTTCCACCCTATGAAGCACCCCCTCCTGGCCGCTCTCGGCACCGTCCTCCTGACTGCCTCCCTCTCCCCCGCCGCCGACACCTACTCCTGGGGCAACGTGCGCTTCGAGGGTGGCGGGTTCGTGTCCGGCCTCGTCGCCAGCCACACGCAGCCCGGCCTGATCTACGCCCGCACCGACGTGGGCGGCGCCTACCGCTGGGACTCGCTGGGTGGCAATTGGATCCCGCTGACGGACTGGATACCGGAATCCAGCAGGGGCCTTTTCGGGGTCGAGGCCTTGGCGCTGGATCCGCAGGACTCCAAGCGACT